>NICF_comb_assmDRAFT_10002505_pt1 | contig 13809 bp, 11 predicted proteins | sample NewIslPassag4_SG_FD_11279 | JGI IMG/M metagenome (IMG submission 11279) | reverse complement strand
CCCGCCGGCCGGCCCGGACGGGCTGTACGCGCTGCTCAAGCGGCGCGGCGACAGCACGGCCGCCGAACTGGCCGGATGGGCGGGAAGCCGCGCGGCGGAGTGGATCGGGGCGCTTGAGCGGGAGGGACGGATCGTCCCGCTGGATTTCGGCGGCGAGACGCGCTGGATCTGCGCGGACGAGCTCGGGATGTACCGCGAGTTCCCCGCGACGCCCGCGTCCATCGCCTTCGTGGCCGGGCGCTGGACGGAGCGGGTGCTCTCCTTCACGCTCGATGATCTGATCGGCCGCTATCCGGGCCTGTCGCGGACGGAAGCGCGGGCCGTCATCGACGAATTGCTGCTGCGGGAGCGGATCGAGCCGTCGCCGATCGCGGAGGACGGCGGCGCCGAAGCGTGGATGAACATCCGGACCGCCTCCCGCATCCTTCGCCGCTCCGTGAAGGAAGCGCGCGAAGAGGCCGCGGAGATCGGGCCGGAGAGATGGCTGCTGGAAGCCGCGGCGCTCCAATACGCGCTCCCGGGCGCGAAGCTCGCCGGCGAGAGCGGCCTGCTGGCCGTCATCGGCCGGCTGCAAGGATTGTTCCTGCCGCCGGACCTGTGGGAGACCGCCGTATTCCCGTCCCGTCTGGACGGATACCGCGGCGAACTGCTGGATCGGCTCTGCGGCAGCGGCGAAGTGATCTGGATCGCGCGCAGGGAAGCCGGTTCCGGGCAGCCGCAGGTCGCGTTCTTCCTCGCGGAATCCCGGGATCTCTACATGCCGGTGCTGCTGCAAAACGCCGGCCGGCCGGTCAGCCGTCCGGAGCTGCTCGACCGGCTGCGGGAGGGAGGCGCCGCCTTCCTGACGCAGCTGGCGCGGGAGCTGAACCGGCTGCCGTCCGAGACGCTGGCGGACCTCCTGGACCTGGCATGGGACGGGCATGTGTCGAACGATCAGTTCGCGCCGCTGCGCCTCGCCCTGTCGGCGAACCCCGCCAAAGCCGGGGCCGCGAAGGCGGCGCGGCCGGGCTTCGGCGGCGCGGCCGAGGCCCGCGGCCTGCCCCGGACCGGCTCCGGACAAGGCCGCTGGTACGCGCTCTCCGATCTGCTGCGGGGCGAGGGCGCGAAACCGGCGCGCAAGTCCGGCGCCGACCCGGAGCCTTCGGTCCTGGCCTGGACGCGCCATATGCTCGACGCATTCGGCATCCTGGCGAAAGATCAGGCCGAACACTGGTCGCCCTTCGGCTGGGACACGCTGCTGCCCGTCCTCCGGCAGCTCGAAACCATGGGCATCGTCACGCGCGGCAGGTTCGTCCGGGATGTGCAGGCGATGCAATTCGTCCCGCGCGATCGGATTGCGCCACTTCGGCAGCCGCCCTCCGACGGCGGGGACGGCGTGACGGTGCTGGCCGCCCCCGATCCGGCCAACCCGTTCGGCCTGCTCGCGCCGTGGCCCGGTCGGCCGGGAGCCGCCTTCGCGCGGCGAAGCGGCAGCTTCCTCGTGCTGCGCGGCGGCGACTGGCTGCTGTGGATCGAAGGATACGGGAAGAACGTGTTCACGATGCGGCCGCCGGAGGAGATCGGCGCGGAGGCGCTGGCGGACGCGATGCGCCGCGCGTTCCGCGCCATCATGCAGATGACGCGGCGCAGCAAAATCCGCATCTCGCTCCTGAACGGCGAGCCGGCCGCCGAGTCGGAGACGGCCGCTTCCGCGCTGCGCGCCATCGGCGCGGAGCGCGACGCCCGCGCGATGACGATCTGGCTCAGCTCGCTCGGACGCTAGCAACGACAAACGGGGATCCCCGAAATCGGGATCCCCGCCATCGTCTGATGAACCGCTCCGCCCGCCTGTCGTCCGATCAGCCGCTTCGCCCGCTTGCCTCCTCCATCAGCCCGCCGACCCTGCCGATCCATTCGTCCACATAATCCACGTGCGTCGCCCACTCGGCCATGATGACCGTCTCGCCCGGCTCGAGCGGCAGCTCAAGCATGACCCGATCCAGACGATCATGCTTCATGCCGTAGAAGACGATCTGCCGGTCCGTCAGGATCGCCGCCATGTTGCGGATCGGGGACGTCACGGCGTCGACGGCGGCGGGCTGCGCCGCCCGGATGTCCATCCAGTTCAGCGACAGTCTGTTGTAGGCGACGATCGAAGCGTCGAACACGACGCCCATCTCCCGATTGTCCGCATACGGCACCGGCACGCCGCCCTTCAGTTCCCGCCCGAACGCCATCCAGAGACCCGCCCTGCGGGTGAATCTCCACTCCCCGAAGCTCAATTGCTCCGGATTGTCGGTCTCGGCGACGCCGAGTTTGCCGTTCTTCGCATCCAGATACACCTGCGGATCGGCGCCGGACACGATTTCCGCCACATTCCGCTGCACGGCCAGATCGGCGATGTCCATCATCCGATGCGTCCATTCGCCGGACGTCCGGCGGGCGATCGCGATATAGCGGTTGCCCGCGAACAGGATGCGTTCTTCAACCCGGTCGGCGCTTCCGTCCTCCGGAATCGGCGAGGGCGGCGGCATGTCGTCGCCGCGCGAAGCGTTCCAGGCGCCGGCCAGCCGGATGACGCCGCCCGCGCCTCTGTACTCCCGCACGTCCAGCCGCCAGAAATCGGTGCGATACGGCATGATGATGCCCCCACCCTCCGCCGCCGACCAATCCGACGGATCGGTGCCGCCGGAGACAAGCAGCGTCCGGTAGGCGCTCGGCTCGCCGTCCGCTCCGTCCCGCCGGAGCCCGAGCAGCAGCACCGACCGGCGGTGCGTCTCCTCCGCATCTTCCACGGCCGCCGTGTCGGCGGGCGTCTCCTGCGCCACCGTCTCCGCCGCCTGCTGCGCTTCTTCCGTATACATCGGATGAAGCCGGACCAGCAGCACGGCGGCGGCAATCATGACGCACAGGGTCAGCCCGGCGCCGGCCAGCCGATGCAGCCGAAAGGGACGGCGGGACGGACCTTCGTCCAGCCGCTCTTCGATCCGCCTGCGCAGCCGATCGTCGAAGCCGCTCTTCTTCAGCGGACCCCGGGCGAGTTCGCGCTTCAGCTTGTCATCCGTCGGCATCATCGCCGCTCCCTCCCTTCGCCGCCAATTTCCGTCTGGCGTGGAACAGCCTCGACTTGACCGTTCCTTCGCTGACGCCCAGCATCTCCGCGATTTCCTTCATCGACAATTGGTAATGGGCGTACAGAATGATGACCTCGCGGTATTTGAACGGAAGTTCCAGCACCCGCTTCCACATCTCGTTCACCGCCAGCGATTCGATCACTTCCCGCTCGGCGGAGGACGAAGCGCCGTCATCCTTGAACGCTTCCACCAGCACGACCCGGCGGAAGAACGCCTGCTTCCGGTAATCGAGCACCATGTTGCGGGTGATCGCGAGCAGCCATGTCTTCACGGACGATTGGCAGCGGAACGTATGCAGGTTGCGGTAAGCCTTCAGGAACACTTCCTGCGTGATGTCGTCCGCCTGGTCCCATTTCCGCGTCATGCCGAAGGCGAAGTTCCAGACGTCCTTGCCGTACGCGTTCATCAATTCGGTGAGCAGCGCCTTGCGGTCGGCATGCTCGCCTATGTATCGCAAATAGTCGAAACTCGAATCAGATCGCACCTCGCCACCCCTGCTCCCGACGCAATCGGCGCCCGGCACCGCGGCCGACTCATGCTTCACCGCTCCCGCTTCCGGCGCACCCGCTTCCATTATCCGGGATACAGGCTCCGATTGCCATAGGGATGCCGAAAAAACCGGTCCGCTCACGCTCCGTCACGCTCCTGTCCGTCAGCGGCCGCAAATTTACACCCGTCAGCCGGCGGCACCCCCCGCTGACTTTCGCCCCGAACTTCCGGCCGCGTCCATTCCGCCCGCATGCCGATCTCCTCCCGCACCATTGCAGTTCGTTTTTATATAGACGAGTCGGACAGCCCGCGGGTTCAAGTTACATATTTCCGGCTGTTTATCAGGCAGAACGGTGTTATTTCTGATCACAATCGCGGCAACATTTTGTTCCAATTTATGAAACTTCCAAAATCATCTTTACACCGGATTGATTTGATTCTAATACAGAGATGACAAGCATACGGTATACTCGGCGGAGACCGCGACATTTAACGGAAGGAGGAATCGGAAGATGAAGCGGCTGAGACAAGCCGGCCGCCTGCTGCTGGCCATTCTGCTCCTGCAGCTGCTCGCTTTGCCGGCATGGGCATGGGCCGCCCAGGGGGAGACGACGATCACGATCGTCCACGTGAACGACGTCCACTCACGGGTCGAACAGACGGACACGAGCATCGGCTACGCGAAACTGGCAACCTTCGTGAAGCGGCTGAAAGCCGAAAATCCGAACACGCTGCTGCTTGACGCGGGCGATACGATGCACGGGCAGACGATCGCGAATCTGGAGCGCGGCGGCAGCATCGTCCGCATGATGAACGCCGTGGGCTTCGACGCGATGACAACGGGCAACCACGACTACAATTACGGCTACGGGCGGCTGGTCGAACTGGCCGGCGAAACGTCGTTCCCGGTGCTCGCGGCCAACGTGTACCGATCGGACGGCACAAGGCTGTTCGCGCCGTACGCCGTGCTGAATGTCGGCGGCGCGCGGGTCGCCGTGTTCGGGCTCGCGACGCCCGAGACGACCTACAAGACGCATCCGAAGAACGTCGGGGGGCTGATCTTCGCCGATCCGGTCGAGGAAGCGAAGAAGGTGGTCAAGGAACTCGAAGGCAAGGCGGACGCCGTCATCGCGCTCGTCCATCTCGGACTGGACGAAGCGAGCGTCGACACCAGCCGGACGCTCGCCGAACAGGTGCCGGGCATCCATCTGATCGTCGACGGGCACAGCCATACGGCGCTGCCCGAAGGCCTGGAAGCCGGGGGCACGCTGATCGTGCAGGCCGGCGAATACAGCAAATATATCGGCGTTGTCGAGCTGACCGTCGGGCCGTCGGGCGCGAAGGCGAAGAACGCCCGCCTCATTCCGGTTGAGGAGACGGCCGACATCGAGCCGGATCCGGCCGTGCTCGCGGTGATCGAGGAGGTCAAGGCCGGCCAGGAGAAGCTGCTCTCCGAAATCGTCGGCAAGACGCTGGTCGAACTCGACGGCGTGCGCGAAAATGTCCGCACGGGCGAGACGAATCTCGGCAATCTGATCACCGACGCCATGCTGCTCGAGACCGGCGCGGACGCCGCGCTCACGAACGGCGGCGGCATCCGCGCGTCGATTCCGGCCGGCGACGTCACGAAGGGCCAGGTCATCACCGTGCTGCCGTTCGGCAACTACATCCAGACCAAGCAGGTGACCGGCGCCCAACTGCTGGCGGCGCTCGAGCACGGCGTGTCCGCCTACCCCGAACCGCTCGGCGGGTTCCCGCACGTCGCCGGCATCACGTTCAAGATCGATCCGGGCAAACCGGCCGGCGAGCGGGTGCACGACGTGAAGGTGGGCGGCAAACCGCTCGATCCGAATGCCGTGTACTCGCTGGCGACGAACGATTTCCTCGCCGCGGGCGGCGACCAGTACACCATGCTCGCGGAAGCGCCGACGACCGGCGATTTCGCTTCGCTGGAAGAAGCGGTCATCCGCTACCTGCAGGTGAAGGGCGAGGTCGCGCCCGGCAAGGAAGGCCGCATCGTGGTCGAGCCGGCGCCGACGCCTGAGCCGGCGCCCGCGCCCGTTCCTGCGCCGACGCCCGCGCCCGCTCCCGCGCCCGCGCCGCAGCCGGCTCCGCAGCCCGCGCCGCAGCAGCCGGCACCCGAACAGCGCGTCCATATCGTGAAGAAAGGCGACACGCTCTGGGCCATCGCCCGCAAATACGGCACCACTTGGCGAAAGCTGGCCGAAATCAACAAACTGAAAAACCCCGACCTCATTTTCCCCGGTCAGCGCATTCTGCTGCCCTGACATGAACAAACCCCGCGCGAAGGAACGCATCATCGTTCCGCCGCGCGGGGTTTGCGATTGTTGTTCATCTCTCCTGGAAAAACTCGATGATCTCGCCATCCGGCCCTTTGAAGAACGCGACCCGCGCCTGCACCGGCCCGAGCGAGACGTCCTTCGGCTCGACCGTCACTTCCATCCCCGCCGCGCGCGCGACCTCGATCGCCGCGTCGACATCGTCGGTCCTGAGCGCCAGATGCAGGAACGCCCCTTCCGGCTTCGGTCCGGGCGCGCCGCCCGCGAAAATCTCGAGGTAATTGCCGTCCCCGGTATCGAGCAGGATGCCCCGCTTGTCCCCCTCGCCCCACCGCACGCGCTCGGTGAATCCGAGCACCTCGGTGTAGAATTTGACCGACGCGTCGAAATCGTGCACCCGGATCGCCGCGTGATGGATTCCGCCGCCGCCGATTACCCGATTATTGCCCATGGTCTGCCGCTCCTCTCTGCTGCTTCATCAGATTCTATCATTCAATAAAGTTCCGGCCCGGTCAAGCGCGATGCCCATCTTCCGGATGTATGCCGGATCGCCGCCGGTGCACATGAGCCGCACGTCGCCGGTGCCGTCGTTCTCCGGGATGCCGTAATAGGTCAGCAGCGCCGCCAGCCGCCGCACCGTCCCGGCGTTGCCGTCGACGATTCCGATCGATTCCGGCAGCACGCGCCGCAGCGCGTCCCGATAATAGATGAAATGCGTGCACCCGAGCACGATGATGCCGTACCGGTCCAGATCGAACGGCTCCAGCTTCCGCCGGAAATAGTCCGCAAGCTCGTCTCCGTCGAACACCAGGCGCTCGCAATAGTCGACCAGTTCGGGCAGCGGCAGCGAATCCACGATGCCGCTGCCGTCCACGCGGGAGACCAGCGCGTAATATTTCGGCATGGAGAGCGTGAGCGGCGTCGCGCACACGAGCACGCGCTTGCCCGTCGCCCGGTTCATCTCCACCGCGGGCTTGACGGCCGGCTCCATGCCGACGATCGGCATGCTGTAGATCTCCCGCAGCTCGTTGATCGCGATGCTCGTGGCCGTGTTGCAGGCGACGACCAGCGCGTCGATGCCTTCGGCGACCATCGTCTCGACGGCTTCCAGCACGAACCGCCGGACCTCGTCCTTCGTCTTCGTTCCGTACGGCACGTGCAGCGTGTCCGCCATGTACAGGTAGTCCTTCGCCGGAAGACGGTGAAGCGCCTCGGCGAGCACGGTCAGTCCGCCCAGCCCCGAGTCAAAAAATCCGATCCTCATCTGCACCCGATTCCCGTCAGTTGTGATAATGGCCGCGTTCGCCCATTCGTTGACCTTTTCATTTTAACGCATCCGGCCGCGGTTTGAATACCGCCAAATGTCCCCCCCCCCGCCCCGCAGGCAGCAAGGTGGCGCTTTCCTCACCTTTCTGCTATCGTTGGGAAAGAATACAACTTTCGGGAAACGGAGTTGAGCGCGATGCCACAGTATCAGGCGGAATGCGTCGTCCGGGCCGGAAACCGGCTCGGCGAAGGCCCGGTGTGGGACGAGCGCCTCGGCGAGCTGTTCTGGGTCGATATCGAGGGACGAAAGCTGCAGCGCTTCCGGCCGACGGACGGCCGGCGCGTCGATCACGCATTCGGGCAGAAGATCGGCTGCGCGGTGCCGGCCGAGGACGGCTCATGGCTGCTGGGCCTCGCCGACGGGTTCTACCGGTTCGATCTTGATGCGGAAGAGACGCGGCTTATCGCGCATACGGACGAGCCGGACGCCGGCAATCGGGTGAACGACGGCAAATGCGACCCGGCGGGCCGGTTCTGGGTCGGCACGATGAGCGCGAAATGGACGCGCAACGCCTCCCTCTACGTGCTGGAACCGGGCGGCAGGCTGACGCGGAAACTGACGGAGGTCGTCTGTTCGAACGGCCTGGCCTGGACGGCGGACGGCAGGACGATGTACTACATCGACTCGGCCGAGCGGATCGTCTGGGCGTTCGACTTCGATCCGGAGACCGGCGCGATCGCGAACCGCCGCGTCGCCATCGAATATCCGGCCGATGAGCCGGGCGGGCCCGACGGGATGTGCATCGACGCGGAAGGCATGCTGTGGATCGGCCATTGGGGCGGCTGGCAGGCCGGCCGGTGGGATCCCGGGACGGGCAGGAAGCTGGCGACGGTGCCGATCCCGGTTGAAAACGTGACCTCGTGCGCGTTCGGCGGGGAGCGTTTCGACGAGCTGTACATCACGACGGCGGGCGGCGGCGACGAGCGGAACGCGGAGAAGCAGCCGCTGGCGGGCGGCCTGTTCCGCGTGAAGGTGGACGTGCCGGGGCTGCCGGTACACCGCGCGCGCGTATGATCGATGGAAGGAAAGCGGCCCCCCGGCCTTCGCGCCGGGCGGGCCGCTTCCTTGCTCCGGCTTGTTCAGGGCGCGAGCGGCGTCCAATCTTCCGTCTTCTTCCGGATGACGCTTTCCGAATCGCTTCCCCCCTCGCCCTCTTGCCCGTTCTTCCACAACGTGAAAACCGACAGGATGAAGACGATCAGCACGATCAGCACCATCAGTCCCCTGAATGTCTTCATGGCGTTTACCTCCCGCTCCTTTAAAGTTATACTGGAATTGAAGAATTTACGGCCAATATATCCATAACACCGTATAACAGTAAAGGAACTTGTATAACAGTCGGAGGCGTCGATGTCATGCATATCGAATTGAAGCGCCATTCGGGCACGCCGTTGTGGAAGCAGATCGCCCGGACGCTGGCCGATCGCATCCGTTCCGATTTGCTGAAAAAGGGGACCAGGCTGCCTTCGGTGCGCGATCTGGCGAAGACGCTCGCGGTCAGCCAGGTGACCGTCAGCAAGGCGTACGCCGAACTGGAGCGGATGGAGCTCATCCATTGCGCGCAAGGGAAAGGCTGCTTCGTCGGCCCGGAGCCGGAATCCGGCGCCGGGACGCCGGAGACGGCCGCGTCATGGCAACTGTCCATCGTGGATTATTTGCCCCGGGCGCACACGTGGAGGCATTTCCAGGGGACTTCCTCCAGTTGCCGATACCAGCTCCATATCGCGGAGGTGGATGCCCGATTGCTGCCCAACCGGGAAATCTGCCGAAACATCCAGCAGCTCGTGGCGGAGGACCCGGCGATTATCGGGAATTACGGGCCGTTTCAGGGCGATGCGGAACTCAGGCGGGCCTTGTCCGCCTACTTTCGCGAACGCGGAATCGACGCCGGCGAGGAGGATGTGCTGATCACGAGCGGGTCCCAGCAGGCGATCGATCTGGTCGCCCGCACGTTTACGGGGCCGGGGGACACGGTGTATATGGAAGGACCCACCTATTCCGGGGCCATCGACGTATTCGCGGCGCGGGGCGCGCGGATTGTCACGGTTCCCGTCGACGATGAGGGGATGCGGCTCGATATTCTGAGCCGGCTCTGCGATGTCAATCCGCCGAAGCTGATCTACACGATTCCGACCTTCCACAATCCGACCGGCGCGGTGATGAGCGCAAGCCGCAGAGCCCGGCTGCTGGAGCTGGCCCGGAGCTACAACGCGCTCATTCTGGAGGATGACGCGTTCAGCGACACCTGGTTCCGGACGGAGCCGCCCCGCGCGATCAAGTCGCTGGATCGGTCCGGACATGTCATACTGGCCAAGGGCTTCAGCAAAATCCTGTCGCCCGGCTGCCGCGTATCCGCGGTTGTCGCCTCCGGCACCATCATGAACAGACTGATCGCCGCCAAGACGATCGCGGATCTCGGGAGTCCGATGCTCAATCAGAGGGCCGTCCTGCCGGTTCTTCAATCCGGCCTGTTCCAGCGGCATCTGAAGCGGCTCAGGGCGGCGCTGAAATCCCGCCGCGATATCGCGCTGGATCTGCTGAAGCGCCATGCGCCGCGGGGAGTGACCTGGACGGTGCCGGAGGGGGGCTTCAACCTGTGGCTGACCCTGCCCGACTGGGCCAAGGCGACCGACCTGTACGCGCTCGCGCAGCGGGAAGGGATCGCGATTCTGCCCGGCATCACCTGTTACGCCAACGAGCCCGAGCACCATCGCTTCCGGCTCAGTTATTCGTTCATGGACGAGAAATCGCTCGGCGAGGCGGTGATTCTCCTGTGCGACATCATGCGCGGGTATCTGGCCCGTCCGTTGCCGAAGGCCACCTTCGACCGGTCAACGCTGTAAACGGAACGCGCCCGCTTCCGGCGGGCATAAACGAGGTGAAAAACCGATGAAATTGATCTCATGGAACGTCAACGGCCTGCGCTCCTGCGTCGGCAAAGGATTTCTCGACTATTTCCGCGGCGCGGACGCCGACATCTTCTGCGTGCAGGAGACGAAGCTGCAGGAAGGCCAGCTCGAGCTGGATCTGCCGGTGGGGTACCGGCAATATTGGAATTGCGCCGAGAAGAAAGGCTACTCCGGCACCGCCGTCTTCACGCGGCTCGAACCGCTGTCGGTCCGCAAGGGCCTCGCGGACGGAGAAGATCCGGAAGGGCGCGTCCTGACGCTCGAATTCCCCGCGTTCTTCCTCGTCAACGTCTACACGCCGAACGCGCGGCGCGACCTGTCGAGGCTCGGCTACCGGATCGCGTGGGAAGCCGAATTCCGCGCGTATCTGAAGGAGCTGGACGCGCGGAAGCCGGTCGTCGTCTGCGGCGACCTGAACGTCGCGCACCGGGAAATCGATCTCAAGAACGTCAGATCCAACCGGGGCAACGCCGGCTTCACCGACGAGGAGCGCGAGGCGATGACGCTGCTGCTCGATTCGGGATTCATCGACACCTTCCGCCATTTCTATCCGGATCGGACGGACGCGTACACCTGGTGGTCGTTCATGCCGAAGGTGCGCGAGCGGAACATCGGCTGGCGGATCGACTATTTTCTCGTATCGAACCGGCTCGCGCCGTATCTGGAGGACGCGCTGATCGACAGCGATATCTTGGGCAGCGATCATTGCCCCGTCGGGCTGCTGATGCGCGATCCTGAAGGAGCGTAAAACAGCGCGAACCGAACGCCGGCGCCGGAAGCCTCGTCGCGGACATCCCCGGCGCATGCGCCGCGGGCGGGCGAATGCGCCGGTTCCCCGCGCGTCGTCCTCCTGATCCGCCGCTGCATCATCCCTTTTCACGAAGCGCGGGGAAGGCGCTTTCGTCGGCCGTTTCCCGCTGTTCGGCGGCCTGCGGATGCTTCATTTTTTTAATATCCCAACTCGACAAAATACATGATAATATATCATCGTAATTCACCTATCGGCAGAGTCGAACATGCGGCAAGGCACGGCTTCGCGATTCGGTAGGACGAAAGGGAGGGTATAAGCAAGTTGGCGGATGACGTGATCATACGATTCGACCGCGTAACCAAACGCTATGAGGACGGCGTCACGGTCCTCGACGAAGTCAGCTTCGATATCGAGCGGGGCAAATTCTACACGCTGCTCGGTCCCTCGGGCTGCGGCAAGACGACCATTCTGCGGCTCATCGCCGGATTCATGGAGCCGACGGAAGGCAACATTTACATTAACGGGAAGCTGGTGAACCAGGTGCCGGCGAACAAGCGCCAGGTGAACACCGTCTTCCAGGATTACGCGCTGTTCCCTCATCTGAACGTGTACGAGAACGTGGCGTTCGGCCTGCGAATCAAGAAGCTGGACCGCGCAACCATCGACGCCAAGGTGAAAGAAGCGCTGCGTTTCGTCAATCTCGAGGGCTACGAGAACCGCGACGTCGCCGGCATGTCCGGCGGCCAGAAGCAGCGGGTCGCGATCGCGCGGGCGATCGTGAACGAACCCGAGGTGCTGCTGCTGGACGAGCCCCTGTCGGCGCTCGATCTCAAGCTGCGGACGGAGATGCAGTATGAGCTGCGCGAACTGCAGCGCCGGCTCGGGATCACGTTCGTCTTCGTCACGCATGACCAGGAAGAAGCGCTCGCGATGTCGGACGAAATCTTCGTCATCAACAAGGGGAGGATTCAGCAGTCCGGCACGCCCAAGGACATTTACGACGAACCGATCAACCGCTTCGTGGCGGATTTCATCGGCGAGTCGAACATCATACCGGGCCGGATGGTCCGCGACTATCTGGTCGAATTCGCCGGCAAGCCGTTCGAATGCGTCGACGGCGGTTTTCGCGAGAATGAACCGGTCGAGATCGTCATCCGTCCGGAAGACCTGGAAATCACCGAACCGGAGAAAGGCAAGCTGCGCATCCGCGTCGAATCGCAGTTGTTCCGGGGCGTCCATTACGAGATCAAGGGCCGCGACGAATCCGGGAACTCGTGGCTGGTCCATTCGACGCGCAAGGCGGAGGTCGGCGAGCAGATCGGCCTGACCTTCGATCCCGAAGCGATCCATGTCATGCGATTCGGGGAGACGGAAGAAGATTTTGACAGGCGGCTCGAAGCCTACGGTGAGGCCAACCATGGCTAGGACGCGCAATTACTACCTCATCCCGTATGTCGCGTGGATCGTTCTGTTCGTCGCCGCGCCGATCATTCTGATCGCGTACTATTCGTTCTTCGATGTCGAAGGCCGGTTCACGCTGGACAATTACGCGAAGTTTTTCACGCCGATTTATCTGCGCATGACGCTCTATTCGTTCTGGTATGCCTTCCTGATCACGGCGTTCTCGCTGCTCGTGGCATACCCGACGGCGCTGATTCTGACGAAGCTGAAACACAAGCAGCTCTGGCTGCTGCTCATCATCCTGCCGAGCTGGATCAACCTGCTGCTGAAGGCGTACGCTTTCATCGGCCTGTTCGGCAAATACGGCCTCGTGAACGCGGTATTCGAGACGGTCGGCATCGGCAATCGGCAGCTCCTGTTCAACGACTTCAGTTTCGTGTTCGTGTCGGTGTACATCTTCATCCCGTTCATGATCCTGCCGATCTTCAACTCGCTTGAAGAGCTCAATCCCGCCCTGATCGACGCGTCCCGCGATCTGGGCGCCTCGGCGTGGACGACGTTCCGGCGGGTCATCTTCCCGCTGACGCTGGACGGGGTGAAAGCCGGCTGCCAGGCCGTGTTCATCCCGTCGCTGTCGCTGTTCATGATCACCCGGCTCATCGCCGGCAACCGGGTCATCACGCTCGGCACGGCGATCGAGCAGCACTTCCTGGTGACGCAGGACTGGGGGATGGGCGCGACGATCGCCGTGTTCCTGATCATTGCCATGGCGATCATCATGTTCGCGACCGGCATCGGAAAGCGGGGTGCGCTCCGTGGATAGAAGATGGCGCTGGTCGAATCTGTATCTCGCGGCGGTCTTCGTCGTTTTGTATGCGCCGATCGCCTATCTGATCGTCTACTCGTTCAACAGCGGCGGAACGATGACGGGCTTCGAGGGCTTTACGCTCGAATGGTACGGGGAAGTGCTGCAGGATACGCGGCTGCTGATCATCGTGCTGAACACGGTCATCATCGCGCTGCTCTCGGCCCTCGTCTCGACGATTCTCGGGACGATCGGCGCGCTCGCGATCTACGAAGTGAAGCGCCGCACCCGCAAGAACGCGCTGCTCGCGCTGAACAACGTCCTGATCGTCAGCCCGGACGTCATCATCGGCGCGTCGTTCCTGATCCTGTTTACGATCATCGGCATCCGCCTCGGCTTCGTGTCGGTGCTGCTGTCCCATATCGCGTTCAGCGTGCCGATCGTCGTCCTGATGGTGCTGCCGAAGCTGCAGGAGATGCGGGTGAGCATGCTCGACGCCGCGCGCGACCTCGGGGCGAACGCGTGGCAGGTGCTGACGCGGGTCGTCGTGCCGTACATGAAGCCCGGCATTTTCGCGGGGTTCTTCATGGCGCTCACCTACTCGCTGGACGATTTCGCCGTGACGTTCTTCGTCACCGGCAACGGCTTCTCGACGCTGTCCGTCGAGATCTACTCGCGCGCGCGCCAGGGCATCTCGCTCTCGATCAACGCGCT
>NICF_comb_assmDRAFT_10002501_pt1 | contig 13825 bp, 12 predicted proteins | sample NewIslPassag4_SG_FD_11279 | JGI IMG/M metagenome (IMG submission 11279) | reverse complement strand
TTCGTAAGAAAATGCGGCATTTGGTGCAATAATGCACCAAAATAAATATCGGCCGGCCGGGATGCCCGCTGAACAGCCCCTGACCGGCCAATTTTGCGCTCACCGCATCGCCTCCGCCTCGCGGATCGTGTTCTGCGCGAGCAGCCGCATCGTCACGTCGTCCATCGGCGGGTTGGAGAGGCCGAACCGGACGTCGCGGTACAGCCGCTGCAGCGGATGGCTCAGCGCGAGCCCGTGGACGCCGGTGATGCGCAGCGCCTTGTCGACGACCGAGATCGCCGTCTGCACCGCGAACGATTTCGCGGCGGCCATCTCCGCCGGGTACTGCTCCGGATCGTATGTTCCGTCGTCGTACTTCGCCGCGACGGCGTACAGGAAATGCCGCGCCGCGGTCAGCTCGAGGTCGATCGCGCCGAGCAACTGGCCGACGTTCGGCGTATACAGGATCGGCCGGTCCAGCGAGTTCGGCTGGTACGACGCGGCGAACTTCAGCGCTTCGCGGCGCGCGGCCAGCGCGATGCCGAGATAGCAGGCGGGGACGTGCAGCAGGAACGGGTTCGGCGCATGCACCTGCTTCGCGGTCTGCTGCGCGCGCGCCTCCTCCGGCACGACGACGCCGTCCAGCACGAGGTCGTGGCTCGCCGTGCCGCGCATGCCGACCATGTTCCAGGTCGGTTCGATCGTCATCCGCTCCGTGCCGGCCGGAATCAGGAAATCCGTCAGCTCCCCGGTATCCTGCATGACGGCAGTGACGATGAAATAATCCAGCACGGGCGAGAATGTCGAGAACGTCTTGCGGCCGTGGATGCGGTAGCCCTCCGGCACCTTGACCGCGTGCGTCTGCGGCTTGCCGCCCCGGGACGGGCTGCCGGTGGCCGATTCGGACGCCATTTTGTTGATGAGCGCGCCGCGCTTGACGATATCCTCGAAGATCCGGCCGAGCGTCTCCTCCGGCCAGGGCCGCCGCCGCACGAGCTCCGACAGCACGCTCACATGCCACCCCATGCCGAGCGCTGCGGCCGGGTCGCCCTGCGCGATCCGCTCCTGGTACAGCACCATCTCGTAGACGGTGATCCCCTGTCCGCCCCATTCGCGGGGAACGGGCCAGCCCGGATAGCCGATTTCCTTGAGCGCCGTCACGAATCCTTCGGATATGCGGTTCTCCTCGTCGGCGGCATGCGCGTCCGCCATATGGCGATCGGCGAGCTCGCCGAGCCGGGCCAGCCGTTCGCGTTGCTCCTCCGTCCGCGCGAAGGTGTCCATTTCCCCATCACCTGCTCCGTTCATGTTCCGCATGCAAACTACGATTCGTTCCCAAGATATTGGCACAGATTGCTTGCGGGTGTCAAGTATGGGCGTCACACGAGACGACGGGCCGGACAGATCCGGACGCTTATATTAAAGACAATTTATAGCCTTGTCTTTTATATGATGCAACGGCTATCATTAAATATGGGCACAATACCGACTGAACGGCCGGATCAGCCCAGCCGCTCAGCGCACAGGGAAGGAGCTGGAACGGATGAAGTACAAGATCGGCGTCATCGGCGCGGGATCGATTTCCGAGTTTCATCTGGACGCGTACAAGGCGCATCCGGATGTCGAGATCGCGGCGATCTGCGACGTGAACGAGGAGCGGGCGCGGGCCAAGGCGGAGAAGTACGGCGCTTCCCGCGTATACGCCGATTACCGGGAACTGCTGGCCCAGCCGGACATCGACGGCGTCAGCGTCTGCACGTGGAACAACTCGCACGCCGAGATTTCCATCGCCGCGCTGGAGGCCGGCAAGCACGTCCTCGTGGAGAAACCGCTCTGCAAGACGATGGAGGAAGCGCTTGCCGTTCAGGAGGCGGTCCGGAGAACCGGCAAGGTGCTGCAGGTCGGCGTCGTGCGCCGGTACGGCGAGAACGCGGAAATTCTGAAGCAGTTCATCGACAACGGAGAGATCGGCGAGATCTACTACGCGAAGGCTTCCTGGCTCCGCCGGCTGGGCAATCCGGGCGGCTGGTTCGCCGACGTCGAGCGTTCCGGCGGCGGCCCGCTGATCGACCTGGGCGTCCATCTGATCGACATTTGCTGGTATCTGATGGGCAAGCCGAAGGTGAAGTCGGTGAGCGGCAACACGTACCGGAAGCTGGGCAACCGCTCGAACGTGAAATATCTCGAGTATTACAAGGCGGCCGACTACGATCCTTCCTTCAACACGGTCGAAGATCTCGCGAACGCGCTCATCCGCTTCGAGAACGGCGCGTCGCTCATCGTCGACGTCAGCTTCACGCTGCACGGGAAGCAGAACGGGGTGGAGGTCAGCCTGTACGGCGAACGCGGCGGCATCATTTTGGAACCCGAACTGAAAATCATCACCGAAAAATACGACACCATCCTCGAACTTGCGCCGCAAATGGACCATCCGGCGTTCGACTTCAACCAGGGATTCGCGAGCGAGATCGCCTGGTTCGTCTCGGCCATGGCGGGCGAGAAGGAGACGCTCAGCCCGGTCGAAGACGGCGTGGAACTCATGAAGATGCTGACCGGCATTTACGAGTCGGCGCGGCTCGGCCGGGAAATCCGGTTCTAAAAGCGCATACTCCGATGAATTGGGGATGAATCGCAATGGTGAAAATTACGAACAAAATCGGCGTCATCGTGGACAGCTTCGGCGTCGGCGTGCGGGAAGGCCTGAAGAAGGCGAAGGCGGTCGGAGCGGAAGGCGTGCAAATCTACGCCGTCAAGGGCGAGATGGATCCGGACAACCTGTCCGCGGCCGCGCGCAAGGAACTGAAGGCGTACATCGAGGATCTCGGCCTGGAAATCTCCGCGCTCGTCGGCGATCTGGGCGGGCACGGCTTTCAGGACGAAGCGGCGAACGCCTGGAAGATCGAGAAGTCGAAGCGCATCCTCGATCTGGCCGTGGAGCTCGGCACGAACATCGTCACGACCCACATCGGCATCGTGCCGGATGATCCGGACAGCAAGATCTACGCGACGATGCAGGCGGCCTGCCGGGTGCTCGCGGAGTACGCGGACTCGCTGAACGCGCATTTCGCGATCGAGACGGGGCCGGAGCCGGCGGCCCATCTGCGCAGTTTCCTCGACACGCTCGGCAGCAAAGGGGTGGCCGTCAACTTCGACCCGGCGAACTTCGTCATGGTCACCGGCGACGACCCGGTCAGGGGCGTCCATATCCTGAAGGACTACATCGTGCACACCCACGTCAAGGACGGCGTGCGCCACAAGCCGATCGATCCGCGGCACGTCTACGGCGCGGTCGGATTCGATTCGCCGGATCATGATCGGATCGCCGAACTGCTCGCCAGCGGCGAATACTTTCAAGAAGTGCCGCTCGGCGAGGGCAGCGTGGATTTCGACGGCTATTTCCAGGCGCTGGTCGACATCGGCTACACCGGGTATCTGACGATCGAGCGCGAAGTCGGCGAGGATCCCGAAGCGGACATCCGCAAAGCGGTGCAGTTCATTCGGGTGTACCGGCAAGCGTGACCGACAATCCAATGGCGGGGAGTGGAGCGGCTTGAAGCCGGGACTGAGCAGTTACAGCTTGTTGCAAGCGATTCGGGACGGAAGGATGACGGTCGTCGACGCGGTGCGCTGGACGGCGGAGCAGGGTTTTGAGCATATCGAGATCGTGCCGGTCGGATTTGACCTGCGGGACAATCCGGATCTGGCCGACGAGATCCGCCGGACGGCCGAGGCATGCGGGATCGCGATTTCGAGCTACACGGTCGGCAACAACTTCATCGTCGACACGGAGGAAGCGTTCGAGGAGCGGGTGAACGAGCTCAAGAGGCATGTCGACATCGGCGCGCGGCTCGGCGTCAAGCTGATGCGCCACGACGTGGCTTCGGTGCCGATTCCGGAGGCGACGATCCACCGGTTCGAGTCGGAGCTGCCCCGCCTCGTGGAAGGGTGCCGCCGCGTGGCCGATTACGCCGCGCAGTACGGCATTGTGACGAGCGTCGAAAACCACGGCTTTTTCGTCCAGGCCGCGGACCGGGTGCAGCGGCTGGTCCGTCTGGTGGACCGGCCGAACTTCAGGACGACGCTGGATACGGGCAACTTCATCTGCGTGGACGAAGATCCGGTCGCCTCGGTGAAAAAGAACCTGCCGTACGCCTCCATGGTGCATGTGAAGGACTTCTACGTGCGGTCGGCGTGGATGGAAATGGGCGAAGGCTGGTTCCGGACGGCGGCGGGCAACTGGTTCCGCGGCGCGATCACCGGATTCGGCGACCTCGACCTGCGGTCGATTCTGAAGGCGATCAAGGATTTCGGCTACGACGGCTATATTTCGATCGAATTCGAGGGGCTGGAGGACTGCCTGGAGGCTTCCCGCCTGTCGCTGGCGAACGTCCGGCGGCTGTGGGAACGTGTCTGAGTCCGCGCGGATGGGGAACAAGACGCTGAACATCGGCATGATCGGGCTCGATACGAGCCATGCCGTGGCTTTCGCGCGGCTGCTGCACGACGAGAACCATCCGCACCATGTGCCGGGAGGAAGGGTAATCTGCGCCTGGCCGGGCGGTTCGCCGGATTTCGAGCTGAGCATCTCGCGCGTCGGCCGGTTTGCCCGCGAGCTGTCGGAGCATTACGGCGTGCGCATCGTCGACTCGCCGGAGCGGGTCGCCGAGCTGAGCGACGCGGTGATGCTCGAGTCGGCCGACGGCCGGGTGCATCCGGAGCAGTTCCGGCGGATCGCGACGTACGGCAAGCCGGTGTTCATCGACAAGCCGCTCGCGGTCAGCGTCCGGGACGCGGAGGAGATCCTGCGCCTGGCGGAGCGATACCGGGTGCCGGTCATGAGCGGTTCCGCGCTCCGTTTCGTTGACGGGCTGGCGGCGCACAAGACATGTTGCGGCGATGGCGTGCAGGTTAACGGCTGGCGCGCCACGGGCGCGGCCGTGACCGGCGGGCCGGATGCCGGCGGGCGTGCCAATGGCGTGGTTGTGACCGGCGGGCCGGATGCCGACGGGCGTGCCAACGGCGTGGCTGTGACCGGTGGATTGGTTGCCGGCGGGTATGCCACCGGCGCGGACGTCTTCGGCCCGATGCCTTTTTCACCGCCGCAACCGGGGTACTTCTGGTACGGCATCCACGGGGCGGAGATGCTGTATGCGATTCTAGGACCGGGCTGCGAGCGGGTCAGCGCGATCCCGGTCGGGGATCACGACCTGATCGTCGGCGCTTGGGCGGACGGGCGGATCGGCACGGTGCGCGGCAACCGCGTCGGTCCGGACGCGTTCGGAGCGCTGATCCACCGGACGGACCGCACCGTCCTGGTCGAGCCGCCCGCCGAACTGACGGCGGTCTATGCCGCCTTGCTCCGGCGGGTGCTGGAGATGTTCCGGACCGGACGGCCGGCGGTCGGCGCGGATGAAATGCTCGAGATCATCCGCTTCCTGGAGGCGGCGAACGAGAGCCGCGAATCCGGCGGGAAATGGATACGGATCGGAATGGTGTGATGTTAGGGCTGCATTGCAGGTGTTTGAGAATGTCGGCTTGCGGGCAGCCCGATTGTCGTACGCTGTAACGCGAATACCACGTTACAGGTGCGAGAGAGGCCCGATCGGGACCGCTGTAATGTGGATACCACGTTACTAACCCGGACAATGCCCGACCGGGGCGCCGGTCGAGAACTTCTTTTTGCTTATATAAAGACAATTAATAGACCTGTCTTTATTTAAAAAAAGACGCTATGATGGGGATGGGACTGCCGAGACAACCGCAGACAGCATCAAGGAGGTAAGTTATGAGAACGGTCGAAGAACTGGAAGCCAAGCTGTCGGAGCCTTCGGAGGAATTGATCCGGGATCTGGCAAGCGTGGAGGGCGATTTGCTGATACTGGGCGCGGGAGGCAAAATGGGACCGAGCCTCGCCAAGCTCGCGGTGCGCGCGATCCGCGAAGGCGGACTGAACAAGCGGGTCATCGCCGTGTCGCGCTTCTCCGATCCCGATGTCAGCAAGGATCTGGAACGGTGCGGCGTCGAGGCCATCTCCGCCGACATTCTGGACGACGACGAACTGCAGCGTCTGCCGGACGCCGCCAACGTGATCTATATGGTCGGCTTCAAGTTCGGCACGACGGGCAAGGAGCATTTGGCCTGGGCGATGAACACCTATCTGCCCGGCCGGGTTGCGGAGCGGTACAAGGATTCCCGCATCGTGGTCTTCTCGTCGGGCAACGTGTATCCGTTCACGTCGATCCACGGCGGCGGCGCGGACGAGAGCGTGACGCCGGAGCCGATCGGCGAGTACGCGCAATCGTGTCTGGGCCGCGAGCGGATCTTCACCTATCATTCCCACAAAAACGGCACGCCCATGCTGATCTACCGGCTGAACTACGCGATCGACATGCGGTACGGCGTGCTGCTTGAGATCGCCCGCTCGGTATACGAAGAGCGGCCGATCGACCTGACGATGGGACACGCGAACGTCATCTGGCAGGGCGACGCGAATGCGATCGCGCTTCGCAGCCTTACCGCGTGCACGGCGCCGCCGACGATCCTGAACGTGACCGGTCCGGAGACGATGTCGGTCCGGTGGGCGGCGCACAAGTTCGCCGAGCGCTTCGGCAAGGAGCCGATTTTCGAAGGCGCCGAGTCGGAGACGGCGCTGCTCTCCAACGCGGCGAAGTCGTTCCAAATGTTCGGCTATCCGCGCGTTTCGCTGCTGCAGATGATCGACTGGGTCGCCGAATGGGTGCAGGCGGGCGGAACGACGTGGAACAAGCCGACGCATTTCCAGGAGAGGAAGGGGAAATTCTGACATGACGCAAGCAGCCAGAACGCTGTCGCCCGAGAAGCTGAAGGCGCTGCACGACGGACTCGTCATCCCCGCGCATCCCCTCGCGCTGGACGAAAACCGGAAGCTGGACGAACGCCGCCAGCGGGCGCTCACGCGCTACTACATCGCCTCCGGAGCGGGCGGCGTCGCGGTAGGGGTGCACTCGACCCAGTTCGAGATCCGCGATCCCGAGCACAATCTGCTGGAGCCGGTGCTTAGGCTCGCCGCCGAGGAAGTCGACCGGGCCGGACTCGATCGGCCGTTCCTGAAGATCGCCGGCATCTGCGGCCCGACCGAGCAGGCGCTGAAGGAAGCGGAGCTGGCGGCCTCGCTCGGCTATGACGCCGGACTGCTCAGCATGGGCGGCCTCGCCGACTGGAGCGAAGAGGCGCTGCTCGAGCGGACGCGGCGGGTGGCGAGCGTCTTCCCCGTGATCGGATTCTATCTGCAGCCCGCCGTCGGCGGCCGGGTGTTCAGCTACGACTTCTGGCGGCAGCTGGCCGATATTCCGAACGTGGTCGCCATCAAGATGGCGCCGTTCAACCGTTACCAGACGATCGACGTCGTGCGCGCCGTCTGCTCGTCTTCAAGACGCGACGAGATCGCGCTGTACACCGGCAATGACGACAACATCGTGATCGATCTGCTGACGACCTGGGAGTTCGACGTGGACGGCGTCAAGGTGCGCAAGTCGATCGTCGGCGGCCTGCTGGGCCATTGGGCGGTCTGGACGAAGAAGGCGGTCGAACTGCTCGAAGAGATCAAAAAGGTGCGCGGGCAGCGCGACATTCCGGCGGAACTGCTCACCCGGGCGATCCAGGTGACGGATGCCAACGCCGCCTTCTTCGATCCCGCCCACGCGTTCGCGGGCTGCATCCCCGGCATCCACGAAGTGCTGCGCCGCCAGGGGCTCATGAAGGGCACCTGGTGCCTGAACCCGCACGAGACGCTGTCGCCCGGCCAGTCGGAGGAGATCGACCGCGTCTGCCGGAGCTATCCTCATCTGAACGACGACGCTTTCGTCGCCGCGCATCTGGACGAGTGGCTGAAAGACTGACTCCGATGCGGGGCGGGGAGGATCGGGCATGCGGTACAAAGATGTGTTCTCGATCATCGGTCCGAGCATGGTGGGCCCGTCCAGCTCGCACACCGCCGGCGCCGTCAGGCTTGGCCTGACGGCCCGAGCCGTATTCGGCGGCATGCCGGAGGAAGCCGAGATCGTGCTGTACGGATCGTTCGCCGCCACCGGCCGCGGCCACGGCACCGATCTGGCGATCGTGGCGGGCATTCTGGGCTATGAGCCAGACGACGAGCGGATCCGGGACGCGTTCCGGCATGCGGAGGATGCCGGCATGCGCGTGAGCTTTCGCACGGCGCACCGGCCGAACACGCATCCGAACACGGCGACGATCATCCTGCGCCGGGACGGGCGGGAAGACAGCGTGACGGGCTGCTCCCACGGCGGCGGCAACATCGCGATCACGGGCGTGAACCGCTTCGAGGTGAAGTTCTCGGCCGATTATCCGACGCTGCTGATCTTCCACGAGGACCGGCCCGCGATGATCGCGGAGATCGCGGTCATTCTCGGGCGGGCCGGCATCAATATCGGCTACATGGAAGTCGACCGCGTATCGCGCCATGGCAGCGCGCTGACGGTGCTGGAGCTGGACCAGGAGCCCGGACCGGACGAGATCGGCGGCATTTTCAGCCTGGACGGGGTGAGCCGGGTGTGCGTCATTCCGCTCGTCCGGAAGACGTAAGCAGGATGCGCCGTTCCGTTCGTCCGGAAGATGCGGGCGGGATGTCGGAAGGCGCAAGGCATATGGAGGGAGAAGCGGATGAGATTTTCGACTTTGAGTGAGCTCGTCCGGCTGTGCGAACGGGAAGGCGTTCCGATCGGCAAACTGATGCTCGCGGAGCAGGCGCGGGAGGCGGACGAACCGGAGGACGCGGTATTCGGGCGGATGCACGACTATTACCAGGTGATGAAGGAAGCGGTCCGCAGAGGCATCGAGGAGGCGCCGGTGTCGCGCAGCGGCCTGACGGGCGGCGACGCGCGGCGGGTCAGCGACTATCTGGAGGCCGGCGTGCCCTCGCTCGGACCGGAAGCGGGCAAGGCGATGGCGTACGCCCTCGCCGTATCCGAAGTGAACGCCTCGATGGGGCGGATCGTCGCGACGCCGACGGCCGGCTCGTGCGGCATCATTCCCGGCGTGTTCGTGAGCTGCCAGGAGCGGTTCGGCTGGACGGACGAGCGGATGGTGCTGGGCCTGTTCTGCGCCGGCGCCATCGGCTACGTGATCGCCAACAACTCGTTCATTTCGGGCGCGGAGGGCGGCTGCCAGGCCGAGGTCGGATCGGCCGTCGCGATGGCGGCCGGCGCCCTCACCGAACTGCGCGGCGGCACGCCGGAACAGGCGGTGCACGCGGTCGGGCTCGCGCTCAAGAACTCGCTCGGCCTCATCTGCGATCCCGTGGCCGGCCTGGTGGAAATTCCGTGCATCGTCCGCAACGGTTTCGGCGCCGTGTCCGCGCTGGCCGCCGCCGACATGGCGCTGGCCGGGGTGCGGAGCGTCATCCCGTCCGACGAGGTGATCGGCGTCATGCTGGAAGTCGGCAGCCGGATGCCCGAAGCTTACCGGGAGACGGCCGGGGGCGGCCTCGCCCGGACGCCCACCGGACAGAAAATCGCGCGGGACATTCGGATGGAACAGAGGAATGAGGTATAATGTGCGCAATGCTGCAAGAAGCGATGCGGCTCAAGGATGAACTGGCCGCGATCCGGCGCCATCTGCACCGGTATCCCGAACTTAGCCTGAAGGAGACGGAGACCGCCGCCTTCGTCGCCCGCGAGCTGGCGAAGCTGGGACTTGACGCGCGGACGGGAGTCGGCGGCCACGGCGTCGTCGCGGATCTGGCCGGCAAGCTTCCGGGCAGGACGATCGCGCTTCGCGCCGACATGGACGCGCTGCCCATCCAGGAAGAGACGGACCTGGAATTCAGGTCCGAGCGTCCCGGGGTGATGCACGCCTGCGGCCATGACGCGCATACGGCGATACTGCTCGGCGCGGCGAAGCTGCTAGCGCGCATGGCGGACCGGCTGCGCGGCACCGTCCGCTTCATCTTCCAGCCGGCCGAGGAGGTCAACGCCGGCGCGAAGGCGATGATCGAAGACGGCGCGCTGGATGGCGTGGAGGAAATCTACGGCTTGCACAATCTGCCGACGCTGCCGGCCGGCCGGATCGCAGCCTGCGCGGGCCCGATGATGGGCTCGGTGGACCGGCTGGAGATTGACCTGGAAGGGAAGGGCGGCCACGGCGCCATCCCCGACCGGTGCGTGGACCCGATCGTCTGCGCCTCGAATATCGTCATGGCGCTGCAGACGATCGCGAGCCGCGAGCTGTCGCCGTTCGATCCGGCGGTCGTCACGATCGGCAGCCTGCGGGCGGGAGACGCGAACAACGTCATCCCGCACCGGGCGGAGCTGACCGGCACGATCCGCACGTTCGACCCGCGCGTGAAGCGGCTCATGCCCGAACGGGTGGAGCGCCTGGTCAGGCAGATTGCGGCCGGGTATCGCTGCGAGGCGGAAGTCCGCGTCATCAACCAGACGCCGGTGCTCGTCAACCATGAGGCGCAGTTCCGTCTGGTGAGCGAAGCCGCGGACGAGACGATCGGTCCGGAGAACCGCGGACCGGCCGCGCCGACGATGGCCGGCGAAGATTTCTCGGTCTATCTGGAGCATGTGCCGGGCTGCTTCTTCTGGCTCGGATCGGGCCCCGCGGAGAACGCGGAGGAAGCATACGGACTCCATCATCCGAAATTTGTGCTGAACGAAGACTGCATGCCGTACGGGGCCGCCCTGCTCGCGAACATCGCGCGCAAGGCGCTGGGCGGTGCCTGAACTGCGGCGGGGCGCGGCGGATGAGGCGCGCCGGAACGGGAAGGAGAATCGCGCATGTATGACGTGGCGGTGCTCGGCGGCGGACCCGCCGGAATCGCGGCCGCGCTCGCCGCGGCGCGCGGCGGCGCCAGGACGGCGCTCATCGAGCGCTACGGCTTTCTGGGCGGGATGTCGACGGCCGCGCTCGTGTATCCGTGGATGACGTTCCATACGGAGTCGGGCCGGCAGGTGATCCGCGGCATCGCGCAGGAAATCGTGGACCGGCTGATCGGCCTCGGCGCCTCGCCCGGCCACCTGCGGGACACGATCGGATTCACCTATTCGCTTACGCCGTTCGATCCGGAAGTATACAAGGTGGTCGCGCACGAGATGCTGAAGGAAGCCGGCGTCCACCTGCTGCTGCACACCTGGGCCGACGATGTGGTGACGCGATGCGGCCGGATTGAACAGGTTCTGCTGCACAACAAGTCCGGATCGATGGCGCTCCGAGCCAAAATGTACGTCGACGCGACCGGCGACGGCGACATTGCGTACCTGGCCGGCGCGCCGTGGGAACAGGGCAACCGGGAAGGCCGCGTGCAGCCGATGACGATGAAGTTCCGCATGCGGGGCGTGAACGTCGAAGAGATCCGGGACTATATGAAGAAGCATCCGGAGGAATTTTACGAGCGGTCGCTCATATCGGAGCTGGACAGGCTGCCGCTGACGGGCGTCATGGGATTCTACTCGATCTGGAAGCGGGCTTCGCTGCCGATCGCGCGGGAAGGCCTGCTGTTCTTCATCGGCCCGCGCGGGGACGAGGCGCTCATCAACGTGTCGCGGGTGTCCGGACTCGACCCGACGCGCGCGGAGCAGCTCACGGAGGCCGAGCTGGAGGGGCGGCGGCAGGCGCTCATGCTCGAGCGGTTCTTCCGCGAATCCGTGCCGGGGTTCCGCCATGCGGCGCTCGCCCAGGTCGGGGCGCAGATCGGCGTGCGGGAGACGCGCCGAATCCGCGGACAATATATGCTGAACGGGGAAGATGTGCTGTCGGGACGGCGCTTCGACGACTGCATCGCCCGCAGCGGCTATCCGATCGACATCCACAATCCGTCGGGCGGCGGCGTCACGACCGGCATGATCCGCAGCGGCGGCGCCTACGACATTCCGTACCGTTCGATCGTGCCGCTGGGCGTCGAGAACCTGCTGCTTGCCGGACGATGCATCTCGGCGACCCACGAAGCGCAGGCGACCGCGCGGCTGACGCCGAGCTGCATGGCCGTCGGCCAGGCCGCGGGCGCGGCGGCGGCCATCGCGGCCCGCACGGGCTGCGCCGCCGCGGAAGTTCCGATCGAAAGCTTGAGACAGAAACTGCTGTCGGGCGGAGCCGAACTCGGCCTCGACGAGAAGGAGGAGGACCATCGATGAGAGCCGTCGCGGCGCAAAACGGACGGATTTTCGTCACGGAGCTGGATGAACCCGGGCTGCTTCCCGGACATGTGCTGATCCGCACCGAATATTCCGCGATCAGCCCGGGCACCGAGATGACGATGACGCGGAACAGCGGAGATGCGCCCGTCATTCTCGGTTACAATGCGGTCGGCATTGTGGAGGAAGTCGGCGAGGGCGTGGAAGGCGTCGAAGCCGGCGACCGCGTCGCGTGCTACGGCGCGCCCTACGTGCGTCACGCCGAACGCCTCGCCGTGCCGTCCAACCTGACGGCGAAGGTGCCGGATCACGTGGACCCGCGCGAAGCCGCCTTCGCCGGATTGGGCGCGATCGCGATCCATGCGCTGCGCACGGCGCAGCTCCAGTTCGGGGAATCAGCCGTCGTGGTGGGGCTTGGCATCCTCGGCAACCTGATCGCCCAGATCGCGAACGCGGCCGCCTATCGGACGGCGGGCGTGGATCTGCTGGAAGAGAGGGCGGCGGGGCTCAAAGCGCTGGGCGTCCGCCACGTCTACACCGATCCGGCGGAGCTGGAGCGCGAGCTTCCCGCCGTCACCGGCGCGCCGGGGGCGGACGCGGTGCTGCTTTGCGCCGGCGGTCCGGGCGAGGAACTCATCAACCGGGCGATGGCGTGGCTGAGGGACCGCGGCAAAATCGTCATCGTCGGCGACCTCGCCATGTCGTTCTCCCGCGCCGCCATGTTCGCGAAGGAAGCGCAGGTGCTCATCTCCCGCGCCGGCGGCCCGGGGCGCTACGACGCCTCATACGAGCGCGGCAACCGCGACTATCCGATCGGTTACGTGCGCTGGACGGAGGGGCGCAACGTCGGCGAGTACATCCGCCTGCTTGCGGAGAAGCGCATCAGCGTCGCGCCCCTGATCACGCACGAGCTGCCGCTCGAGCGCGCGCCGGAGGCCTACGCCCTCTATCGGCAGGGCGCGCCGGGCGTGATCGGCACCGTGCTTCGTCACGGCTCCAACGCTTGACCCGCCGTGCTCCGTCACGGCTCCACGGCCCGCCCCCCGATCCATACGCGCCGAAGCTCAAGGCCGGCGTCGAGCAGCAGAACGTCCGCCCGCTTGCCGGGCGCAAGCGACCCCGTCAGGTGATCGACGCCGATCAGCCGGGCGGGGTTAATGCTTGCCATCCGGCTCGCGTCGGGAATCGACACGCCGCCCCGTCTCACCATGAAGCGGAACGCGTCGATCATCGTCAAAGTGCTGCCGGCGAGGCTGCCGGAATCGCGCAGCCGGGCGATGCCGCCCTCCATCACGACGTCCAGGCCGCCGAGATCGTATTCCCCGTCGGGCATGCCCGCCGCGGCCATCGCGTCGGTCACGAGGATGACGTTCGCGGCGCCCTTCGCGCGGAGGAGCAGCGCGATGCCCGCGGGGTGGACATGGTGCCCGTCGGCGACAACCTCGGCCGTGATCCGGTCGTCGGTCAGCACGGCGCCGACGGCGCCCGGCTCCCGGTGGTGAAAGGGGCGCATCGCGTTGAACGTGTGAACGGCGTGGCGAAGGCCGCGGTCGGCCGCCGCCCGGATGTCCGCAAGGCCGGCGTCCGTATGCCCGCAGGCGGGCACGATGCCGCATTCGCGCAGGCGCCCGATGTAGTCGAGGGCGCCTTCGATTTCGGGCGCGAGCGTCTGGATCCTGATCAGTCCGGGCCAGCGGCTCGCCCAATCCTCGAGC
>NICF_comb_assmDRAFT_10002500_pt1 | contig 13827 bp, 16 predicted proteins | sample NewIslPassag4_SG_FD_11279 | JGI IMG/M metagenome (IMG submission 11279) | reverse complement strand
ATGCCAGCGGCCCAGCCGATCCGCGCTTACACACTATCCGCGTCGTGGCGGAGTAATTCGCCGTCGTTTCTGCCGCGAACGGCGGTGACGACAGCGCGAACAGTTTCCCATGGGGTGGCAACTGGAATAACGCAGCCAGGAGCAACCAACAGCCCATGGCCGGCGCACTGGGCAACCGTGTCACGAGCTTGGGCAGCGGCCTCCGTGGGCGGAAGGAAGAGGATCGCCCGCTCATCGATCCCGCCAGCAACGGCGCGACCCGTTCGCTGCGCGCCCTCCGCAAGCGACGGGCCAGCACGCCGATCATGCCAATTTACGATGTGCACAGGATAGTCGCGAGCAAGATCAAGGAACGGCTGTGCGCCGTGGAGGTGGAGAAGCACCGGGAAGGCGCCAGCTGCCGCCTCCAGAACAGCGAGGTCGTACGGCACGCCGAATGTCGCATACGCTTCACGGGACAAGACATCGGCTGTTGCGCATTGTGTCGCAAAGAAGAGACCATGTGCCCCACGATCAAGCGTCGCCGCAACAAACGCCCGAGTCACCGCAGTTATTGTCTCAAGCCCTTGCCGGACAAGGTCAGGATGCTCCTGGATATGGGCAAAGACACGGCCGCCGGAGAGCTTCACCGCAACGGTCAGCGGACTGAACACCGTCTGGAGGATTGGGACGCTGTCGCCAATCGCTGCACGAACTAACCGAGCTGCTTCGATAACAACACGAAACATGCCCCGATCGACCGGCACGCTCGCCAGCCGTGCCCAATCTTCTGGCGTCGTGACCGGAAAGCGTGTGGTCTCCCGCGTACCGCCAGGACTCCCACGGTAGACACTTTCCGCTCCCCAGTCGATCGTCGGGTAATCCCCTGGTGGCATAAGCTTGATGAGATCGAAGCCAAANGCACGCTGCCAGGCGAGTGTTGCGGCAGCTAAACCGTCAGCCGTCTGATCGACAATCGGAAAGTGTCGCCAGAGACTCACCGGCGGACGATCAAGCTGTTCTCCGGCGACTATTGCCTGTATTCGCTCGAACGCGGTGGGCATTGGAACTTCCTCCACGGTATGCAGCGCATTGCGTTATCAGCAGGATTATGCCGGAAGTTCGGGCGATGACGATGATGTCGGGGGAGGCAGCAACGCGTTCTCTTCACCAAGCAGNGCGCTCGTGGACTGCGAGAGACGGGTCAGCGCGCCCTGCGCATCAGCGATGTGGCGTTGAAGATCATTGCGGCTATTCTGCAGGAGGGTGAGCGCACGAGAGAAGCGACCGTTCAGTTCATTGTCGATCTGCATCAACGCCTGACTCAGCTGGTGAATCAGCGCGTTCAAGCGGGCAGGATCAAGATCGCTCCGCGGTAGAAACCGGATGCAGAGCTGGAGAAGGGTGAGGAGATAAGGCACGGCCATGCTATACGCAATGATGACCACACCACGTTGCAGGGCATGCGCATGAACGCGCTCAACCGACTGATACACCGCCTCTGGAACGGCAGCAATGCCGATGCCGATCGTCAGCTCAGGATCGAGATAGCTCGCGACCTCGTCGACTTTCCGCTCGAGAGCTCGTTCGATCTCACGGACGAGCTTATCGCGCTCAGCGTCATCAGTGCAGGTCGCAAGCCGCTCCAGTTCCTGAGCCGCGATCCATTTGGAATCAATCGGAATGCACTTGCCATTGGGAAGGCGAAAGGCTAACTCGACCTCACGCCCATTAATCTTCTGCCCGACAACTTTATAGTCTGGCGGGAGTGCCTCGAGAACTGCTTTGAGAATGCGCTCACCCGCGAGGCCACGAGAACGCACACCTGCAACAACGGCTTCCAGCCGGCTGAGCGTCTCCGTCATCTCTTGCTGGCGACGTTGGGTTTCCTNCTCNCCACGCTGCAACGCAGCCAGCCGCNACTGCGCGTCANTCAGCACGTTGTGCAAGTTCTGCAGGGAAGAGACGATCGTCTGTTGATGCTGGCTGGCGTTCTCGAGGCGGCTGAGGATCGCCGCCATGTCTTGCTGCCGGCGCCGCGTCTCTTCTTCGTTGTTTTGCAGCGTCACCAGTTTTTCTTGAATCGCGAGCAGTGTGGATTCAAGCGCTTGTTGGCGCTGGCTCGTGTCATCAAGCCGTCCCCGAACTTCGCCAACGCTTTCACGGAGAGCAGCAAGTGTTGGCATAAGCTGACTCTGGACGGCTTCGAGACGGGCAATTGTTTCCGGCAAGGGAGATGGCAGCGACGTGGCCTGGCGGCGAGACAGCAACTGCCCAAGGAAGAACCCAACAGCAAGCACGAGGATAACAAGAACTACCAGAACCCCAAGCGAGACTGTCACTGCTGCCCCCTTCCCCTGCCCGCTGGCACAACGCAGTATAGATCACCGGGCAGGAGAAGGGAAAACGAGACTAGGCTCGTGGCGGTAACGGCATCAGGAGAGCCGGAGCTGGCGCATCAACGAGCCAAGACCCCAGACGCAGCAACACGAGGCCGATCCAGAGCCGTACATGACGCGGGCGCGCCCGCGGGAGCTGCCGCGCTCGGCGCTCCGCGGCAGCATGTGCAAGCACCTGCTCACGATGGAAACGACTCAATTCCTGGGCTATCCACGGATGCATCTTCTTCTCTTCCTTTGCTTACCACATATGCACAATACATGGTCTATTCTGAGCGGCGGGACAGTAACTCCAGTAACTCTTCGGCTTCCGCAACACTGATTTCTCCCCGAGCAAGGGCCTCGAGCACAGCTCGCTCCGACATGCGCTGTTCACTGGTTTCAGTACCAGCGGTACGAGTTGTGGCTGCGGCTGGTTCAGCCGATACCGTAGGGCCAGCCGGCTCGGCTGGAGCAGACGGTGTATCGGCCGGTTGGGGCTGCGGTGGTGTGGGCGGCTCTGGTGCGGCCGCGGGAGATGAGGGAGCACGAGAAGCAAGCCAGCGAAGCGTTACGTCGCCCTGCCCCGAGCGGATGAGGATTTCAGCGCGTGGTTCGCCCGTGCCGATGCTCCCAACCATACGCCGCCCGAACATGCTGCGTGGTCCCCGTTGGCCGACTGTTACGAGAGGGATATCGGAGTCGATATCACCACGGGCAACGACTTCAATGCGAGCTGGCAGGTTTTGCGGGATGCTGATCTTGACGTCACCNGTTCCGGTAACGAACTCGTGCTGGCCAACGTCAAGCCAGAGTCGGCTGATGANGTCNCCGCTGCCGAGTTGCACTGAGGTCTGCTGAGCGCGTCCACTTTGCAGGTCAATATCGCCAGAGCCGCTTTGGATAACAAGCGACGACGCTATACGGTCGATGTACCGCACGTCGCCAGAGCCAAAGGCGATCTGTGTCGCCCCAGATCCGCCCTCAATCATGACATCACCGCTGCCGCCCTTGAGGTGAATCGCTCCATCAATTGCGCTCAGGGTGATGTCGCCAGAACCAGCCTGGACATCAACATCTCCTTGAAGATCGACAACCTGGACATCACCCGAACCAAGCGACGCGGTAATGTGGCCGCGACCACCAGAGACGAGGAGATCGCCAGAGCGTAGATGCAACGTTGCCTCACCGTTGAGGTTCGAGAGGACAAGCGTGCCACGTTTCCCACGTGCTTCCAGCTGGGTGACAGCAAGCGGGACACGGAGGACGAGTCCGACAGCCTCGGCACCGCCACGCCACCCGCCAAAGAGCCAATCGACAAGGCCGCGGAGCGCTTCGAGCCGCGTCTCAACTTTGACGTCGACCCCTTGCTCGGTCACTGCAACGTGACCAAAAGGGCCGAGGTTGACGTGGACGCCACCCTCGCCGACGGTGAAGCGGCCAGGCCGACTTGTTGCCCGGTGATGTTGCCCAGCCCACCAGTCGCCGGTTAATCCCCATCCCCAATCTTCAGGTTCATCGCCATCATTCCGCTCAGCAACAACAGTGATATCGCTGCCACCAACATCGACGCGGACAGGGAGGTCTGGATCATGCTCGACAATGAGTTGATCAACCGGCTCCCAGCGCACGGCGACGCGGGCACGGTCAAAGCGGAGAAACAGCCGTGAGGCATGGCCTATCGCAAAAGATTGACGCTGGTTCTCGGTCATCCTTCACCTCCTTGTCCTTCAGCCGGCTTTTGTTGACGCAGTAGCGCGAGAGCTTCGGTGGGACTGAGCTCGCCACGGGCGACACGTTCAAGCACCTCGCGGCGGGGATTTGGCCGCCGCGGGGGTTGGGCTGCCGGTTCATCACGCAAGGCATCGATGACCTCTTCCAGCTTGGCGCGGACGGTGGGATAGGAAACTCCCAGCGCTCGTTCAACCTCACTGAGGTTGCCGCGACTGCGGACGAAGAGGAGCAGGAACGCTTGCTGATCGCGCGAGAGGCGAGCAAACGGGCCCGGCGCCCAGTGACCGCGGACAACCGTGCCGCAGTTTGGGCAGGCAAGCTCACGGAGCTGCAGGGGCTCGTTACAGGTTGGGCACTGTGTCGGTGCAGGGAACATTGGCACCTCCTTTATCATGCAGAAGCATAGCAGAGTTCCTGTCCAATGTCAATCAAAAGATGAAAATTTTCAATTTTTGCCTGCGGCAATGAAACCCGCTAGAGTTGGAGCAAGGGAAGGATGGGGTGATGGGCTGCGCCCTGGCCGTGCTCTTCGATCTGGACGGAACGTTGCTCGATAGCGAACAGGCACACTACGCCGCCAGTAATGCAGCGCTGCTGGCGCTGGGACTCGGTCCACTGCCATGGGAGGAGTACACCCGCTGGATGTATGGGCGGCCTGACCGCCCGAGCTTTCGCGACTACCTCGCCGCGCGAGGGCTCCCGACCTATGACACGCTGGTTGAGGAACTCGTTGCAGCAAAAGCCCGGGCCTTTGCCGAGCATCTCAGCGCGCTCCGGTTGTTTCCCGACGCTGCCGCGACGCTGCAATGCGCCACCCAGGCTGGGGTGCACCTTGGCATCGTGACCGGCGCACGCCGTCATGAAGCGGAGTGGGTGGTACAGCACTTGCTCGATGGCCTTCAACTCGACGTGCTGGTCACAGGAGACGATGTGCGGCACGGCAAGCCTGACCCCGAACCCTATCTTCTCGCGGCGCAGCGGCTACAGTTGCCTCCCACTGCCTGCGTCGTTGTTGAAGATACACCGGCAGGTATCCAGGCAGCCAAAGCTGCCCAGATGCGCTGCCTGGCCGTCGACCGCGCCGGGACGTTCAGTGCTGGGCTCGGAGCAGATCGCGTCGTCTCGACCCTGAGCTGGGAAGCGATTCGCGACCTCGCGGCGCTTGCCTGTGACCCCTAGCTTTCTCCCCATCGCACATGCCAAAGCTGGCGTTGCTCAAGTTGCTTGACGAAGTTGACGTCGCGCTCCGTCACGCCACCGCTATCGTGGCTCGTTAACGCGAGCTGCACGCGGTTATACGTGATCGTAATGTCAGGATGATGCCGAAGCTCCTCCGCGAGGTCGGCAACCGCATTGACGAACGCCATCGCCTCACGGAAGGTGCGAAAGCGGAACTCCCGGCGCAACGCATTGTCCGCGTATTCCCAGTCCGGTAACTGCGCTAACTCCTGGGCGATTTGTTCGTCTGACAAGCGGGGCATCTCCGTGTCCTTTCCGCTACACGCGTTGACCGATCATCGACGGTGAATAGCCTCAGCGCAAGTATGCCTGGCTGCGGACCAAAAGGCGACAACATCGCCGATTAGATCGGCAAAATGCATGCTTATCACATATTTGACCATCCCCTCGAATATGCTCGTCATAGATGATCGATATTCGGAGAACGGAGAGATTTACCCCAAGAACATGATCTTGAGGTATTCGTGATGGATGTGTGAGAAGTCGATTCATCCTTGACAAGAGCATCACGTATGAGTAGAGTAGCGAACGCTGTGTGATAGACGGGGTCACACAGCAAGACAACGCAATAGGGCGTGATGGCGGCCGCCGAACGAGCGCCCAACAGTGGGGGATCAAAAAGAACGCGCCAAGGGAAGGGGTATCGTGACGGGGTTCCGACGCGCGCTCCGGCTGGCCGCTTGTCTCTTCCTTGTCGCCAGCCTTGGAGCTTTACCGGTGCGCGCTGCCGATCGGCAATATGACCCGCTCCGGATATCACCATCGGTCAGCGCTGTGTGGTTTCAACTTGATGGGGCGAACGCATTCAACGGAGGAAAGCAGCCATGGCTGCTTGGTCCGAGCGTCCGAGCAGTTGGCAAAGAGCCATACCGCGAGGCCCCAGGCGGTGCTCGGACAGTCTACTACTTCGACAAGGGACGTCTCGATTTGAACGGGGACAACAGTCCTGCGCAGCTTGCCTCGCTGGTTCGTGATTTGCTCTCCGGGCAAATCCAGGTTGGCGACCAGCTCTACGTTACTGCCCAGCCAGCATCTGTGCCGGTCGCTGGTGATGTGAGCGCCAATCCACGAGCGCCGACCTATGCTGTGCTTGGTCGCCTCGCTTCGGTCGGCAACGATCTGGCCGGGCGACGGCAACCAAACCGCATTGGCCAGGCAGTAACCACACTGCTCGATGCCGACGGTACTGTGCACACCGATGCTGTGCCAGATCATGGCGTGACAGTTGGCTGGTACGAGCCGACCCTTGGCCACAACGTTGCGGATGTCTTTTGGCAGTGGATGCAAGCCCAGCCGCTCCCGTGGGTCACGTTGACGGGCTTGCCACTCACCGATCCGTACTGGGTTGAGACGAACATCAATGGCCAACCGACGACCGTGCTCATCCAAGCATTCGAACGTCGGGTGCTGGCATACAATCCCGCAAGCTCGCAAGGATGGCAGGTGACATCCGAGAACGTTGGGATCCACTATCGGATCTGGCGGCAGGAACAGACACCTGACGATCCAACCCTGGCGGCGCTCGCCCGGAACGTGCCAGCGGGAGAAGTCCTGGTCACGCAAGCGCTGGCGAATGGACTCGATCCCTATCGCTTCGTGGCATTGGCTGAGCTTGCAAGCCACTTCGATCCGCTTGCGCAGACGGGCAACGGCATCGGGTTACTGGGATTGCCACGCGACGTAGCCGCTTCGCTCGGTAATGCAGCCCAAGACCCGACTGCGAATGCGCAACTCGCGGCGAAAACCGTGGCGTCACTCCGTGGCAACGGCGATGACGATGCCGCCTGGGGAGCCTATCTCCAGCGCGCTGGGATTGCGGTCAGTCTCGATACCTTGCGCCAGACTGCTAACGCCTATCGCACTCGCTTCGCCCACCCGAGTGAGCCGCCCAGCGCAACGACGTATCGGCTGATTGGTCAAGGGCAAGCGGCATTCTACTCGCCGAACTACACCCGGCAATGGTGGGACAGCACCTTGCAATCGTATGCCAGCTGGGGAGGTGCAACCCCCGGGGCACAGCCTGATCCCAATGGGTACTACTGCGTGCATCCAGATTTCCGGCCGGGCCAGCGCCTGCTGCTGATCGCAAACGGGCGTGCACTCTGGTGCACCATTGGTGATACGGTGAGCCCTGGCGACGTCCCAGCCTGGCGAAGCAAGTGGGTGATTGAGCTCGCCTGGGATACGTTCCAGGCCCTTGGGTTGAACAACGCAAATTGGGTCGCGGTCTACCAGCCGTCTTAGACCACTGGCCCGCACTATTGGGGAGCGCCTGGATTGTATCCAGGCGCTCCTGCTGTTATCGCCATGTCTGGCTCAGCAACGACCGGCGACCATTGACAAAAGAGCAAGCGGGGAATACACTCGCTTCCTCTTTGGCAGCTCCCACCTGCGACGGTGGGCAGCGAGTGGAGGGGTAGGGTATGAGCACACTTGAACGACTCTTCGAATTTAATCGCTGGGCCAACATCGAAATGGTCAAAGCCTGCCGGCAGCTCTCGCCTGAGCAACTCGACCAGGCAGTACCAGGACTGTACGGCAGTGTGCGTGCGACACTTGTCCATATCGCGGCAGCAGAATCGCGTTACGTGAGCGTACTTGCGAGCGCAGATCCGACAGTGAAGCCAGTGGCGACTGTCCAGAAGATGCGACACTCGATGAGATCAGCGCGGCACTTGCAGCATCGGGCAGTGCGCTCCTTGAGCTTGCACGAACGCTGGACGGGGAGCAACGTGTCCTGCGGCGATCAGCACGGCTTCCCCAGCCACAATCCTTGCCGGCGTGGGTCATACTTGGGCAGGCAATCGCCCATGGCTGTGATCATCGCTCACAGCTTGCAACCGCGTTGACGCTTTTTGGTTTCACGCCACCAGAACTTGACCTCTGGGCATATGCTGAGGAAGAGGGCGTGATCACACTCACAGAGAACTAGAGTCGAACCCGGCATTCCCGTCTCGTAAACGGATGCCGGGTTCGAAAAGCGTTGTCCACACCCACGCTGGTGTTCACACGCACGATCACTGCCGCGATAGCTCAGCAGCGAGCGCGAGAAGGGATCGCCTGCTAGGCATAGCTCGAAGACGAGCGCTGACCAACAAGAACCTCTCGCATAATCTCGATGGCACGCTCGATATCTGCGCGTGAGACGTTCAGGTGCGTGACCGCGCGAAGGAGGTACGGGCCGAAGACGCTGCAGCGAACGCCGCGCGCCATGAAGGCCTGATTGAGCTCGTCTGCCGTCCACCCGGTGTCACGAACATCGAAGATTACGATATTCGTCTCAACATCGGCAGGATTAAGGCGGATACCTGGAATTTCAGCCAGACCCCGAGCGAGGAGCTGAGCATTTGCATGGTCTTCGGCAAGCCGCTCAACGTGATGCTCAAGGGCATAAATGCCCGCTGCAGCGAGAATGCCAGCCTGGCGCATTGCCCCACCGAACATCTGCTTGTAGCGACGCGCTCGTTGGATCGTCTCCCGGTCGCCGGCAAGCACGGCACCAACGGGGCAACCGAGCCCTTTGGAGAGATCGATCCAAACGGTGTCAACGCTGGCGCTCCAGACATGCGCAGGAATACCGGAAGCGATGACAGCATTGAGTAATCGTGCACCATCGAGGTGGACTTTCAAGCCAAGGCGATGCGCTGTGTCAGTCACGGCCTTGAACGTCTCGAACGGCCAGACTTTGCCACCGCCACGATTGTGGGTATTCTCGAGGCAGACAAGGGTGACAGGCGGCGTATGCACGCCGTCGCCGGGGTAGGCAGCCGCCTCAAGCTGCTCGGGCGTAAAGACGCCGCGGACGCCGTCGAGCGGAACCGTCAGGACGCCGCAGACCAGGCCAGCACCGCCAGCTTCTGACGTCATCGGATGAGCAGTCCGTTCGAGAATGACACGATCACCGGGTTGCGTATGGACTTTGATGCCGATGAGGTTACACATCGTGCCAGAAGGAAGGAAGAGCGCGGCCTCCTTGCCAGTCAGTGCCGCTACCATGTCCTGCAGCCGATTGACTGAGGGATCTTCACCAAGCTGCTCGTCGCCAACCGGTGCCTCAGCCATTACCCGGCGCATTTCCGGTGTCGGTTGCGTTACCGTATCGCTATACAGGTCAATCATACCGTCCTGCCTTTCCCATCGATGACGCGGTCACGGTACCGCGTTTGCGCCCCGTATACTACTCCAGATGACCTGCCGGGTCAGGGTGTGGGAGGAACACTGTGCGCGGAACAATGCTCCGACTCTCCATCGGCATGCTGTTCAATGAAGGGGCAATCGGGCTTTACAATACCTTGTGGCCTCTGTACTTAGCGTCACTTGGCGCGTCACCGCCACAAATCGGGCTGGTCATTAGCCTTTCTGGCTTAGCGCGCATGGTATCTCTTCTGCCAAGCACCATGCTGGCTACCCGCGTGCCACCACGGCGGTTGATCGTGGCAATGCGGGGACTCGCTGCGCTTGGCTTGCTGGGATGTGGCGTTGCACAGCACTGGTGGCATGTGCTCCCGCCGCTCGTCCTGGTAAGTGTAGGTGTGCTGGCGTTTCCAGCGCTTTCCAACCTCCTTGCCGGACTCGGTGGGGATGCAGCTGAGCGAACGCGTATCTTTACGATTGTCTACACTGTCGCGCCATCGTTCGCCTACGTGATCACGCCGGCTATTAGTGGGATGATCGGGCAAACATTTGGGCTTCGCTGGACGCTGATCGGGGCAGGCATCCTCACCGCGTGTGCAGCGCTGACCTTCGCAACGGTCCCAGCCCCAACGTCGCCGGTTGCCCCTGGTAGCGCAACCGGATACCGAATCGCCTTAGCCCATCCGGGAGTGCGCTGGGTCAGCGGACTGATGCTCATTACGCTGACAGTCCTGCAACTCGGGCTTATTCTTGCGCCGAACTACTTGCAAGACGTGCACGGCGTGCCGGTTGAGTGGATTGGCTGGTTCGGATCAGCTGCCGCGGTGGGAAGCGTCGTCCTGAGCATTGCCATCAGCCGCGTGCGAGCACTTCAGGCACCGTTTACCGCACTCATGGTCTCCGTTGGGCTCGTTGCGGCGGGTATGGTACTCCTCCTGATTGGCCACTCGCTGGCAAGCTTTGTTGTTGCATATGTGCTGCGGGGAGGATTCCTGGTAGCCTGGTCAGTCTTCTACGCAGCCTACGGCGAAGTGACCCCGGAGCACCTGCGTCCACCAGCGTTTGCCCTGGCTGAAATCATCGGAAGTGCCAGCTCAACCCTTGCACCGTATGCTGCTGGTTGGCTCTACATCATTCATCCGCGAACGCCCATCGTGGCGGCACTCGGCGCAATTGTGCCGCTCTGTTGGGGAATTGTGGCCATTAAGCAGAAGCTAGCCCAAGCGCCGGCGCCCGAGCCAGTCGCACATGACGAGCGTACGCTTATCCCCTGAGCAACGGGTGGGGAAGCATGTGGCAATCCGGCGAGCGAGGGACGAGACCGAAAACGACAGCGGAGCTGCGGGCCGAACGCATGCAAGAATGGGCGCGCTGGTTTACCGGTGAAGCCAGCGTGACGGCCTATCGAACGGCGTTGGCCAAGCACACCTCGCTCACCTGGGAAGCACTCTGGGATGCGCAGAGCGACCTCTTGCGGCTACTCGTTGATCGCGTGCCTGCGGAACTCGGCGCACCGGCCCTCCTTGCAATCACGACGCTGAGCGCTCGGCATGCGAAACCCGATGAAGCTGGGCGCGCGCTCCTGGCAACGCTCGTCAACGAGCTCGCACCGGGCCATGCGTACACCGTTTTCGCTGCGCTTGCCGACGCGTGGGCTAACGCTGCCACCGCACCCTATGCTGAACGCGAGCAGCGGATTCGAGCAGTCCTGTGCCGGGTTTTTCGCCAACTGGCAGCAGCCGGAGCAGACCGCGAAGGCGCCCTGCAGACCCTTGCCGTACAGCTTGCCTTGGATGAGGATGACCATCGGATACAAGAGAGGATACACTGACCGTATACTTCGAAATAGCAAAAGGGTGGAGGCGACCAGTGGGCGCACATCCCTGGCTAGCATTAATCTACATCGTCCTCATCGTCCTCTGGGTCGTTGAGCTTGTAGCCGTGTATCGGCGAGCTCCGTTGCTTGGCCGTGATCCGCTTACGTTACTCTCCGGGGCAGTGATCTTCTTTGTGCTGGCATTGCCAGTCGTGAACACCGCGCCAGGCATCGTCGAGAAGGTCGGCGAGTTCTGGGCACGCGTCGTGCAGGCGCTGACCGGGCGAGCGACACCTGAGCTTCAGTCCACGCCCCGGCTCGTCATGCCGGGGCGGACGGTGCTGCTCGTGCAAGATCGAGTTCGGATTGGACGTTACCCCAACAACGACATCGTGATCGACCACCCCACCGTGTCGGCATACCACGCCGAATTGATCCGGCGGCCAGATGGACGATACGAACTGATTGACCGCGAGAGCCGCAACGGGACGCGAATTAACGGCACCCCAGTGCGCAACGCGATCTTGCGCCACGGTGACCAGATTACGTTTGGTGCGATCACCGTGCACTACTTAGCGACATCGACGACGGAGCAGGCGCTGAACCGTGGCGGGATGCCGATCCGCCGCTCGTAAGGAGAGCACTCGCACAAGCGAACGCGTGCAGCAGGCATGCCACCTCGTGTAGGAGAAAAAGAGCCGCCGCTCGGCGAGGGCAACCGAGCGGCGGTGATTTCACGCTTTACGCTGAGCGGTTAGTACCCGCGCGACGAGAACTGCCGGTGAGCGCGATAGCAGTCTGAGCAGTAGACGGGCCGATCCTCGCGTGGGACGAACGGCACCATGGTCTCACGACCGCAGTCGCTGCAAATCGCGGGGTAGAGCTGGCGCTCGCCACGCGGCTCGCGATCGCGATTGTCACGGCCGCGGTACCCACCAGAACCTTCCTGACGGCTATTCCTGCGGGAGCGATGGAGTTGGCGGCACGAAGGGCAGCGCGTTGGCTCGTTGGTGAATCCCTTATCAGCGTAGAAGCGCTGCTCACCCGCGGTGAAGACGAAGGTCTCACCACAGTCACGACAGACGAGGGTCTTATCCTGGAACCCGAAGCTCATCTCTTCCGGTACTCCTTAGTAGGGCTCATCGCACCAATTGCTGGTGCGAACAACAAACGGACACTCTTCACACTGGCTGTAGGGGGTATCTCGCTGAGATGAACTCGGGGACAGGCCCTCTCTGTCGCCTCGGGCTTCACGCGGCACCCCAGACCAGCCACTTCACTTTATCACACGTTTCCCATTTTCGCAAGAGGGGCAGACCGAGTTTCTTCCGCTTCCCTCTTTTACAAGGGGAGCAGGGCATGCCGGCTACCCATGCTGGATTTCCGCCCGTAGCGCACGGTCGAGCGAACGAAGCCAGATGAGAAAGNCAACGACGAGAGCAAAGGGGACAACGAGCATCACGAGCAGAAAGATCGATCCCGNAGTGTGGACAAGTGCACTCGTCAGGATACTAACCTCAAGAACCAGGAGCCACAGCGTGGTCAGAACGGCAAAGACCACCATTGCCTCGATATACCGGTTGAACCAGGCAGAGCGCCGTTCAGGCGGCAACGATGGTAGGGCGAGAAAGAAAGCCGGCAGATTGATGAGATAAGGGAACCGGTTAACGAGCACGAAGCGCCAGCGGACAATAGCCAGGAACAGCACCGGAACAATGCTCAACGCTGGCAACAGGAAGAGCAATTCGATGCGACTTCCATAGCGATCCGGCTCGCCGTGCAGGGTAAAGTGCACCGGGACAACGGGCGGGAGTCGGAAGAAGAGTCCAAGTCCAATTCCCCAGATTGCGACGAGTTCGAGCACGAGCAACCCAGCGAGCCACTGTCCCCGGCGGCTGAGCGGCTGCGGCGGTACGTGGACAATTCCCACAGCTTGTCCCTTCACCCTATAGCGTTACCCTCGCAAAGAATACAGGAACGAAGCCTCGGGAGGATGAAGGGTAACGCGACAGTATATAGTTGAGCAGCAGAGGGAGCGAGTGAGGAGGCAACCGTGACGGCAGAGACAAGGACAGGGCAGGCACAGCTGCAGGCGTTGCGTGCGCGGCTGCTGCCAATCCTTCGGGCGCTTGTTGCGCAGTTTCGCGACCGGGCGTTTTATCCAGGCTATCCCGTCATTTTTGACGATATCGAGGGCAGTGGAGCAGTCGGATTGGAACTCGCGCCAGGCCACAGCCTCACCGTCCTGCAAGAGGGTGACCACCTCGTGGTCGAGATCATTCGGCCGGACTGGCGAGATCGCGAGGTAGGGCGAAGCGCCGGGCACGAGCGCTTTGGAGCAACGCCACGAGTGATCCGTCGCTCGCTTGCACCGAATCTGAGCGATGCTGAACTCCGCGATGAACTGGCACGGCTTATTGGCGCCTGGCATGCCCAGCCACTCTTCATCTACCAGTCAGATACGTAGCGTGTACCAAGACCAGCAGGATAGCAAAACAGCGCGGCCGCCTCTGTCAGCGGCCGCATCATGTTTCACGTGAAACATTG
>NICF_comb_assmDRAFT_10002495_pt1 | contig 13852 bp, 11 predicted proteins | sample NewIslPassag4_SG_FD_11279 | JGI IMG/M metagenome (IMG submission 11279) | reverse complement strand
TCGAGGGTTCGCGACTTGTCGCTCACTTCCTCCTATCGTGGGGAAAAACTGGAGGCAAAAACTACCGGACGGCTCGTCTCAGGGGTGCGAAATACCGGCCTACAGACCACCATCATCCCGGTTGATTACGGCCTTTCACTGCCTCTCCGGCAACCCGCGAGAAACAAGGTGTGAATCCTCGAAGTACCCCCAGAGGAGCATTTTACTCCATATGACATATGACATACTGCCCGCGAAGTTAACGGCCTTAAGCAGCGCTTGAATCCGCCGAGCCGAATTGGTGCACGGAAAAGAACGACCTGCGGTTGGGAACGGTACGTACGGCACACCGTGCGAACGTGAGTACGCCCCGTCAGGAGAAGCAAATTGCAGATTGGTGCGGAGTATGCGATAGGCTTCTGCTACGGCAGACCTGGGATCTTCCCAAGTGATGATGATCTGGCCATTGGAGGGCTCCTCCATACCGTTCCTGCTACGGCGAGCCGACCGCTTTTCTCAATCTTCCCGCCCCCCGTCGTCCTTGGATACCCAGCCGTTCCTTTGCTGTCCATCACGACACGCAGGAAATCCGCCTGGGTAATGCGTGACGTATACGGCACGGTTAAATCGGTCCTTGCAGGCCCACCCGTCCACAGTACTGTCAGTTCGGTCCATCATGCTCGCTGCAAACGCGACTCCCGGGAAAACACCCCCGCAATCACGAGCAACACTGCCGCAAGCGCGGCATATGTGACAGGCAACCCCACCGCGTCGCTCAGGACGTATCCAATGGAAGGTCCCAGCGCCGCCCCCACATCCTGCGCCGTCGCGTAACGGCTCAGCACCCTTGCGGGCACCGATTGTGCCGCTAGGTCCGCTGCCGCAGCGTCAAGGCTCACCGAGAAAACGACGGCCCCAGCGAAGAGGGCACATGCAGCGGCAAAGATGACTTCTGCACGGGTCGCAAAGGCGAGTACCACCAACATACTGGCCTGCAGCAACGCGCCACCGGCAATCGTCGTTCCCCTGCCCCAATTGTCGGCCCAGCGGCCACCTCGGGGGGCCAGTAGCAGCTCAACGATCCACCGGGCACCCAAAAGCCAACCTGAGAGGGTGGCGACCCCTACCACCGCGCCCAAGACGTTCACTTCTCGTCCGAAACGCTGCAGGAGCAAGAGCGACAGTGTACCCATGATGATGCCAAAGGTGACAAATCCTTGGGCGAACCCCGCGGCACACACTAGAGCTAGGCGTCGGGGTGTAGTTGGATCCGGACAAAAGGGACTGTCTCTGACTCGCTTGACCAACTTCTTTAAGTTAAGTGCCTCTTTAGGGTCCGATGATTAATGAGCCTGAGGGCAAACTCAAAGAGGCCTGATCATAACCACCTGGCTGTCTGCCCGCGTTATCCGTGTCATGGAGGTCTTGCCGACGCCGCGCCTTGAGAAAGTCACACAACGCCGTCCCAGCGCCAAGAGCCGTCACCGAGCCAAACAAGACGACGGTGGCAGTAGAGCCGATGCGGGCCGTCAGGTATCCGCCTAGGATTAGTGCAAAGATAGTGCCGATCCGGGCCACTGCCTGCGTCCGGCCCACCCACCGCCCCCGCTGGCCTTCGCATGCGGCCTCCAACACGGCGAGGAGCTGCCCCGTGGGCAAGAACGACCAGCATGTCCCCAAATCACGCGCGCCACCAGGAATGGCCAAAATCCCCACGGGAGGGCGCAAGAAAAGGTCGTTACGGTCGCCCCCACCATGGCCGCGAAGAAAGGACCTTCCCGGCCCGGGCGACTTTAAACGGCGCCCGCCCAGCTGCTGGTGACAAGCCGGATGATGCGGTTCGCGCTGAGCAGTATCCCTACCAGGGCCAGCGGTATACCTAAACATGGCGCTTGGCTGGGCAGGACGGCGTACAAAAGGGCCTCACCCAGCAAGAACACAGAAACGGCCGCCGCTACCAGCATGGTTGACGGCGGCCGTCGCTTACCGTCTTGGGGGAGCGTTCTGTTGAAACCCATAGGTCTTCTCAGCCCCCTCCTCAAGGTTATTGCTTCGGCTCACCCGCCGACCAGAACTCGATGAACAGGGCGGCCCCAACACCTACGAATCCTGCTACAAATCCGGCCAGCGCCATGTTCAGCAACTTTCGAGGAGCCACCGGGGCTTCGGGCAACACAGGATCGGCGACAATGGCCGGCACGACCAGATCCGCCGCCTGCCGCTGCAGCGCGAGCAGGCTGTCTCGCTTGGCCCGTGCCTGGTCTACCATCGGTCTAAGGGTATTGAGTTCGCGCTCCAAACGAGCGCGCTCCGCACTGTACGCGATAAGAGCGCTCCGCAATTGTTCGATTTCCGCCGGCAGTTGTTCCAGCTGTTCCTGCAGCCGTTCCGCGGCGCGCCGATTCGTGGCAAGACGCGTCCTGGTGGCAACCAGGTCTTGGTTCAACTGCAAGTAGACCGGGTTGAGCATCGTTACGTCGGCGGCAGTCACGCCCGCAGGGGAATCGCCCGACGGCACGACTACCCGCTGGCCGTTTTCCCCAAGCACCTCTGGTTGTGCGGAAAGAGCGCGCTCCAACGCCTCAAGACGCGCTTCGTCAGCAGGAATTGTATTCTGCGTTAGGTCGCGCAGCCGAGCCTCTGCCTCGACCAAAGCTCCCTGCAACCTTGCTAGACGCGCCTCCAGGAAAGACAGGTTCACGTTGCTGTCGAAGGTGTCCAGGGCTTCGCGCGCGGCTTCGTACACACTCTCCCATTCTTGCAAGTCCCGCTCTACTGCTGTAAGGAGCTGACCAAGCCGCTCCTCGGCGTGGTTGATGAGCTCGCCCTTCAAAGCTTCGAACGAGAGTCGGGCCAGCTGCTGCGCCTCGTACGGAGACTGCGCAGACGCCGTGATGGTCAGAAGACGCGTATCCCGGTTGAACCGGACCGTTATCGCCTCCTGCAGCTCCGCCGGCGTTTTGTCCAACGAGCCGAGCTGGATTATGGCTTCAAGCACCCGCTGGCTCGTAGCCAACGCCTCGTAGACCGCAGGGTCAAATTTCAACTCTTCCGGCCCACGAGCAGCAATATCGAGCTTGACGGATGACTCGTACCTGGGGGGCAGCACGGCGTAACTTATGACTCCGGCCGCCACGACGGCCGCCACGACCAAGCCGAGAACGAGCCATCTCCGGCGCCAAAGACTCTCAATGAGCTGCCGGAGATCGATCTCGTCGTCCCAGGCCTGGATCGGAACGGGTGCCTGTGCCTGCATGGTCCAGTCACCTTTCTAATCGCTGGGCCGAGGTCCTTCAAATCCTGGCCCTTTCCCCCTCCCTTAACTACTGGTAGTGGAACAAGAGTCCTTCCGGTTCCCGGAGAGTCCAGACATGTCCACCAACTGCCGCTCACGGGATAATGGTATAATCGACCCAGACAACGATACCCAGCGGTGGACATTTCCGCCATCGCGCAAGGGGAGGACGGCTCGTGTCGAAATACGGTGCCTATCTCGATCAGCACCGGGAAACTCATGTACGTCAGCTTTTGGACTTCCTGCGCATTCCAAGCGTGAGCGCCTTACCCCGGCACAAGGAGGACGTGCACCGGGCGGCGCAGTGGGCCGCAGACCACCTGCGGGCCATCGGGGTGCCCAAGGTTGAGATCCTTGAAACCGGCGGCCATCCGATCGTGTACGGGGAATGGACGGTTGACGCCAACAAGCCCACATACCTCATCTACGGGCACTTCGACGTGCAGCCGGTGGACCCGGAGCACCTGTGGGAGAACCCGCCCTTTGAACCTGTCATCAAGGACGGCCGAATCTACGCCCGGGGCGCCTGCGACGACAAGGGATGCCTCTTCCTGGCGCTGAAGGCGGTCGAGGCCATCGCCGCGTTGGACGGCAAGCCCCCGGTCAATCTCAAGTTCATGCTCGAGGGCGAAGAGGAAATCGGCAGCCCCAACCTGCCGGCGTTCCTCGAGCGGGAGGAGCAGCGGCTGCGGGCCGACGCGGTGCTGTGCGCCGACGGCGGGTTCTACTTGCCCCAGAAACCGGACATCACCATCGGCAGCCGCGGCATCTGCGCCATGCAGATCGACGTGCAGGGCCCCAAGGGCGACCTGCATTCCGGCAGCTACGGCGGGGCCATCCAAAACCCCATCCACGCCTTGGTCGCCATCCTGGCCAGCCTGCGGTCACCTGAGGGCAAGGTCCTGGTCAAAGGTTTCTACGACGGCGTGCGACCGCTGACCGACGAAGAGCGGGCCGACATCGCCCGGGTGCCCTTCGATGAAAAAGCGTTTTTCGAGGGCGTGGGCGTTTCCGAAGGCTTCGGTGAACCCGGTTACTCTACGCTGGAGCGGCTTTGGGCCCGGCCGACGCTGGAGATCAACGGCATTTGGGGCGGTTTCCAGGGCGAGGGCACCAAGACGGTGCTTCCTGCGGAAGCCCATGCCAAGATCACGTGCCGGCTCGTCCCGGACCAGGAGCCGGAGCAGGTGCTGGACGCGATTGAAGCCCACATCCGCGCCCATACCCCGCCCGGCGTGACGGTGCGCATCACCCGCTTCCCCGGCTCGGCGCCGGCATATCTCATGTCGCGGGACCACCCGATCCTGGCTAAGGCGGCCCAGGCGCTGCGGGAGGTATACGGCGAAGAACCGGTGTTCACCCGCACCGGCGGGACACTGCCGGTGGCCGCCATGGTGAAGTCGATCCTCAAGACGGACTTCATTTTCTTTTCCTTTGGCGACCCGGACAACCAGGTGCATGCGCCCAACGAGTTCTTTAGGCTGGAGAGCCTGGACAAGGGGGCTCGCGCCTACGTGAGGCTGTTATTGAGCTTGGCGGCAGGAAATTGACTGCGATTGACTAAGCATTTAAGACGCTCTAGCTACTAGCTAGATTTTCTGACACAGAACCAGAACACTTTGAATCATTCTCGGTGCCGACGATGAAACTGGGGGTCGGGGGTCATGTCGTTGGCGCGCGTTCTCCGCATTTTGCGCTGGTGGCAGGGCCGCCTGTTGGCCCTGTCAGCAGGGATTCTTCTGGCTATGACGGTCGTGAGCGGTCTTTCGGCTGCGCAAGAGGCTGCCCCGGAGCTAGCCGGGCAGCCGACCCTACCTGCGGTCTCAGCGGCAGACTTGTGGGCAAGTCCCCCCCTCGACGCACAAGCATCTGGCCAGACGGATTCGCAATGGGAGCTACGCTCAAGGTTGACGCCGTTTGGCTATCGACTGTTTCAACAGCTGGCTCTGACACCGCCTCCGGTTACCGGACCCGTTCATCCGAGCTATCGAATCGGTCCGGACGATGAATTTGTGATTCAGATCTCCGGTGCCGTCAGCGAGCGGCATTCGGTTGTGGTGGATCAGGAGGGCCGCATCTTCCTGCCCAAGGCGGGCGTACTCGAGATCTCGGGTTTAACCTTTGACGAGGCCCGGGCACTCATCGAAGAGAAACTGCTTGAGTTCTACGTCGGTGTGGACATCACCGTCAGCCTGGGCCGGCTGCGCACCATCGAGGTGTGGGTGCTGGGCGAAGTCCGCTACCCGGGCCAGTACACGGTCGGCAGCCTCGCCAACGTTATGCACGCGTTGGCGGCGGCGGGAGGCATTGTGGAATCCGGCTCCTTGCGCGACGTGCGCATCGTCCGCGCAGGCCAGGTCATCGCCGTTGTGGACCTGTACGAATTCCTCATCGCGGGTACCCTGAGCACCAACGTGCGCCTCCAAGACGGCGACGTGATCTCCGTGCCTGTCGTGGGGCCGCAAGCGGGCGTCGCCGGTGAGGTGCGCCGGCCGGGATTGTATGAGTTGGCCCAGGGGGAAACACTGGCCGACCTCATCGAATACGCGGGCGGTTTCACGGCCCAGGCGGACGTGCGGTTCATTCGCCTGGAGCGGATCAGCGAGGACGGCCAGCGGACGCTGCGAGACATCGCCCTTCCTGACCGCGATGCCCTTACCCGCGGCGAGGTCACCATCGCCCTGCAAGATGGCGACCTGGTGTTCATCCCGTCCGTCGACTCCGCACGCCTGCCGGCCTGGGGCGACGAAGTGCGGCTGGAAGGCCACGTGTTGCGGCCCGGCCGGTATCAGTGGATAGAAGGCATGACCGTCCGCCAACTGCTGGAGCGGGCCGGCGGGGTTCTTGACGAGACCCTGATGGCGCGGGGTGAAGTGCTGCGGTTCGTGTCCCAGGACACGCGCCGGGTGTTGCCGTTTGATGTGAGCCTTGCCCTTCAGGGCGATCCGGAGCACGACCTGGAGCTTTCCCGCTGGGATATCGTCACCATCTACTCCGTGCGGGAAGTCATCCCGCAGCCCGTGGTGCGCAGCGCCGGGCAGCTGCATGAGCCCGGCGAGTACCCGCTGACGCCCGGTATGACGGTGCGGGACTTGATCTTCCGCTCGCGGGAGTTGACGGACGCGGCCTACTTGTCCCGGGCGGAACTGTTCCGGGCCCACCGCACGGAGGCCTATGAGCTGCGCGAAGTCATCGTGCTCAACCTGGAGCGGCTCCTGCAGGGCGATGAGTCGCAAAACGTCCTCCTCGAGCCTGACGATTTGCTGATGGTTTACGGGGTGGACGACTTGATGCACGTCCCACAGGTACGCATCGCGGGCCTCGTGCGTAACCCGGGCACTTATGAGCTGACCAAGGGCATGCGGCTGAGCGACCTGCTGGCCAGGGCTGGGGGCCTCCAGGCGGGCGCGGATCCGGCGGTGGCGCGGGTCGAGATCTTCCGCCGGAGCCCCCACGGGGCGACCGTCTTTGAGGCGGACTTGCCCGCGGTCCACGCGGCCGCGCTGGGTGCTGCTGCAGCCGATGACGCCGACCCGCTTCTCCAGGAGGGCGACACCGTTTACGTGCGCACCCGCTTCGATTACGCGAGCTTGCGCACGGTTCAAGTGAGCGGTGCCGTCCGCTATCCCGGCACCTACGCCCTGCGGCCTGGCGAGCGGCTGGGCGATGTGCTCGAGCGGGCCGGCGGCCTGGTGGAAGACGCCTACTTGTACGGTGCGGTCCTGACGCGGCCGTCCCTGGTGGAGCAGCAGCAGCGGTTTATCCAGGACCTCGTCCAGTCCGAGCTGCTCTACATCGAGCGGGAACGGGCGCGCCTTGAGGAGATGCCTCTGACCGCCGACGAACGGGAGCGCCGCTGGCGGGCCTTGGAGCACCGGGCCAACATGGTCGAGATCATGCAAAGCCGGGCGCCGCAAGGCCGCGTCATCCTCGATGTACGGGCTGGCGACAATGAGCTGCCGCCCGACGTGGCCGACTTCCTGTTGCTCCATGGCGATCAGCTGCATGTGCCGTATTACCCGGGCACGGTGTTGGTCGCGGGTGCAGTGTACATGCCCGAGGCGCTGCTTTACGTGCCTGGCCGCACCATCGACGACTACCTGCGGCAGGTCGGCGGGCCGCTGCGTGACGCTGACCTAGACGGCATCTACGTGATCAAGGCCAACGGCCGCGTGGAGACGCGGTGGACCGGTTTCAGCGAGCTGCATGCAGGGGACGCCATCGTGGTGCCCTACCGAGCTGAGTTTGAAACCGCGGTGGTGGCCGCAGGGCGAGAGGAGGGTGCGCCGTGAGCTCCCAAGCCCGCGCCAATCCGGTGGTTCCGCCCGTTGACCAGACCAACGGGTACGTCGGGGACGTCGCGTATGTGGGCGATGAGATCGACTTGCTGGACCTAATTAAGGTCCTCTGGCGTGCCCGCCGGCTCATCGTCGGCCTGACGCTGGCCGCGGCGCTGATTGCCTTCGGCTTCACCATGACGCAAGAGCGGCTGTATGAGTCAAGAGCCGTGTTCGTCGCCCAGACCCAGCAGCCGGCTGTTGGGATCACGCAAACGAGAAACACGTACACGGTCGCGACCCTGGCCAGCATCCTGCGCAGCCGGCAGCTGGCGGAAGTCATCGTCGACGAGTTGGGCCTCACCACTCGGTGGAACGAACCGGACCGGAGTGAGGCCATTCGCAAGCTGCAGGAGCGCGTTTCGGTGTCGACGAGTGATCGCGACGGCATCATCACCGTCACGTTTCGCGACCCAGACCCGGTCCTGGCCAGGGACGTGGTGGCGGCTTTAGTGAGCCGGTTTGAGGACATGGCCAACACCCTCAACGTGACCGAGGCAGATCAAGTCGTCGCGTTCGCGCGGGAGCGGCTGGCTGAGGTGGAGGCACAGCTCGCGGCGGCGGAGGCGGAATTGCTGAGCTTTAGGGAGCGTTACGGCATCTATGACTTTAACCAGCAGCGGGCCGCCCTGGTCGCCGCCCATGCGGCGCTGTCAGAGCGCATCCGCACGCTGACGGTGGAGTTGACCGGCAAGCGCACGTACTTGACCGACCGCGACCCCGAGGTCCGTGACTTGTTGGGCCGCATCGCCGAGCTTGAGCGGCAGCGCCGGGCGCTAGAAACCGGCGGCACCGCGGGTGACGGGGTGCTTTCGTCGCTGGATTCCTCCATCGGCGAACTCAGCGGGTTGGGTACGTCGCAGTTTTCGTTTGGCCTCGAGCAAGTGCCGGCTCTGTCCGTGGAGCTCGAGCGGCTGGAGCGGGAAGTAAGCCTGCACCGGGAAATGTACGAGTTGCTCCGGCAGCAGTACGAGGCCGCACGGCTCGAAGCCAGCCGCAAGCTCAACATCGTGCGCCTCATCGACCCGCCGCTGGTGCCGGATAGGCCGGTCTCGAGGCGGCTCGTGCTCAACGTCGCGCTGGCCGCGTTCGTTGGGGCGTTCCTCGCGATCATGCTCGCCTTTATGGTCGAGTTTCTGCGGCAGCGGGCCCGAGATGAGCAAGCCGTGGCGGAGCTTCCGTTCTTGGGCCTGTTCCGGGACAAGCGCGGCACAGCTGCTCCACCCCACGCAGCCGTGACCCAGCGCTAGAATCTTGACGGGAATACCCCTCACAAGAGCAAACCGCAACAGGCAAGAGCAGTCCAACGGGCAGCGGGACGGGGTCATCTTTCGCTGCCCGTTTCTTTACGGCTCATCCATCTCTTGCGCGTTGTCGCCCAGCGCTCGGCCCACCTTAGACCAGCCATACCTCGGAACAAGCACGCCCGTCAGCGTCGGGACAACCGAGCTAACGCACCGGCAAGCACGACCAACGTGGCCGCCACGCTTGCGTAGGTGCTGGACAGACCAACGACTCCACTCAGGGCGTATCCTAGCGCCGGTCCCAACGCGGCTCCCACATCCTGCGCCGTCGCGTAGCGGCTCAAAATTTTGGTCGGCCCAGTCGCGGCCGCCAGGTCTGCCGCCGCCGCGTCGAGGCTGACAGAGTACAACACCGCACCCGCAAATAACCCGCACGCGGCCAGGAAGATCAGCTCGACGCGGTTGGCGATCACTACCGTGACCAGCATCGCTGCCTGGACCAGCGCTCCGAAGGCCGCAGCTCTCCCCCGCCCCAACCTGTCCGCGAGCCGCCCGCTGCCCGGGGCCAGCAACAGCTCCACGATCCAGCGAACACCCAGCAAGGCACCTGACACCGTGGCGACGCCCAAGGCCGCGCCCAACACGGTGACGTGCTCACCGAAACGCTGGAGAAGCAGGAGCGACAGGGTGCCCATGATGATGCCAAAGGTCGTGAATCCCTGGGCAAAACCGGCTACATACGTAAGCAGGGTTTGGAAGGCTGTCGCCTCCCCTGCTGATGACGACCCTTGGCTGGCCGACGCGCCGGGCACCGTCGGCAATTGCCGGTTGGGGAGAGGCTCTTCCGGTCGTGTCCCGAATGAGGCTGCGGACGGCTCCACTGCGGGCACTTCGGAAGGGTGGCCGTCGTCCGGTTCACGCAGGGTCGGCGAGTCAAGCCGGCGCCAACGCCCAGCTGCATTCCATTCCCTCCAGGCGAGCCCGGCTCCGACAGCCGTCAGCACACCAAACATGGTGACGGTAGGGGCGTAACCAGCACGGTCCGTCAGATACCCGCCAAAAAGCAACGAGAAGATGGTCCCTATCCGCGCTACGGCCTGCATGCGCCCCAGCCAGAGCCCGCGATCGTACACGCCAGCCGTCTCCAAGACGGCCAGCATCTGGCCCATGCGCAAGAAGGACCAGCACGTACCCCACACGACGCGCGCCACGAGGAACGGCCAGAAACCCCACGGCAACGCATAGGAGAAAGTCGTGAGCGTGGCCCCGACCATGGCCGCAAGAAAGGGTCCCTGCCGTCCCCGGCGGGAGTACACTGCTCCAGCCCAGCTGTTGGTCACAAGGCGAATAAGCCGATTGGCGCTCAAAAGCAAGCCGACCAAGGCAAGCGGGATGCCGAGACGCGCTGCTTGGCTCGGCAACACTGCGTACAGCAGGGCGTCACCCAACAAGGATAGGGAAACCGCAGCCGCCACCTTCAGTGGTGACGCCGGCTGTTGCAGACGATGGTGGGACTGCACCGCAGCAGCTGTGGTCTGCATCGCGTGTGGAACGTGCCTGCCTCCGCGAACGGCATCGAGCGGCCAGCAACAGCCGGCAGCCAACTTGACGACGCGCGTGTTGCGAAACACTATATTCTTTCCATCACCCTGGGCGCCTTTCTTGTGTCACCCAATGCTTTTCTGTTGCGCCAGAATCGCGCCCCGGCTTGGCGGCAGACGGGCTAGCCTCCACCGGCTTGCCGATGGGCGTGCCGTGGCAATAGCGATCGACTAGGCAGCCGAACCGTGGGGGGCGGGTGCACCGCACCGCTATGCCCACAGCTCCATCCTCGGCGCCCTGGTCATGAGGCGCTCCACGCCCACTTCCGGGCTGACGCCTTCGTAGAGAACCCGGTACACCTCGGCGGTGATGGGCATCTCCACGCCGTGTTTCTGGGCCAAGGCGTAGGCTGCCCGGGTGGTGGGGATTCCCTCGACCGTTGAGCCCAAGGCAGCTACGACCTCTGCCACCGTCTTGCCCTGGGCAATGGCCATGCCGGCCCGCCGGTTGCGGCTTAAATCGCTGGTGCAGGTAAGCACCAGGTCACCCAAGCCGGACATGCCCGCAAAGGTCAAGGGATTGGCACCCATGGCTACGCCCAGCCGGCTGATCTCCGCCACGCCGCGGGTGATGAGGGCGGCCCGGGCGTTGTGGCCCATGCCCAGCCCATCGGAGAAGCCGGCAGCGATGGCGATGACGTTTTTCAGCGCTCCGCCTAGCTCGACGCCGGTGACGTCGGTGGTGGTCCAGACGCGGAAGCGGTCGGTGCGGAATATCTCTTGCACCGTGCGGGCAACTTCCCCGTCACGGCTGGCCACCACCGTGCCAGCCGGCAGCTCTCGCGCCACCTCGACGGCAAAGTTGGGGCCTGACAGGACGGCCAGGCGCGCCGCGGCCTGGGGCAGCTCCTCCGCAATGACGCCGCTTACGAGGGGCGATCCGTCGGCAAAGAGGCCCTTGACAACCGAGAGGACGATGGCACCCGGGCCAAGCCACGGGGCAACCGCCCGGCAGACAGCCCGCAGCCCGCTGCTAGAGGGGGCAAGGACGACCAACTCAGCCTCGTCCAGCGCCTCCGCCAAATCAGCCGTGCCCGTCACGTGGTCGGGGAACGTCACCCCCGGCAACCGGGCTGCATGTTCGCGCCGGACCTGGAAATCCTCCGCCGCACCTTGGGAACGAAACCAGAGGCGCACCTCATGGCCGCGGCGGGCCAGGGGAACGGCCAGGGCGGTACCCCATTGGCCGGCTGGTACGATGGCGACCTTCAATGCCATGTCGTCAACTCCCGCAGAAACCTTTCAACATTCAGTGTGCCGCCGGTTGTATCTCATCGTCCGGGTGGCCGGGCCGTCCCGCGAAACCGGCTGGTACGGAAACCGCCCGTCTTGTACGGCTGAAGGAGATCAGCCGAGCGGCTGAAAGGAGATCAGCGAAGGCGACCCGTATTAACGCCACAAGCTTAAGCGTTCGCCGTTAAGGCGTAGGCCTTAAAAGTTCGCCTGCGCGAGGCCCAGGGGAGGAGGGGCGAGATGCCCGGTACGCTCAACTCCGGTTGGCTGCTGACGGGTCTCATTCTCTTCACGGAGTACTTCGTCAAGCATTGGTGGGAAAGCCTGCCCGCGATGCGCCGGGGCATGTCGGCAAGCCAGTATGCCCTCTACCGGGCCCTTCACGTGGCGGTTTTGTCCGTCCTCCTCTGCGCCGTGTTTGTCCCGGACACCCGGACAATGTACGTGGTCCTGCTGCTGACGTTCCTGGCTCTCTTGGAACTTCCCTTCGCTTGGTTCGAGGCGGCGGCCCATGCCCGGTGGAGCCTCCGCCTCCGCTGGCTGCAACTGATCCCTACGGCCTTGCTGGTGGTTGCTGGGGTGCTGGCGAGTCCATGGTTTCAACCGCGCCCGTGGGTCGTGCAGATGCTTGCGGGCAGCCCTTGGCTTGGGGGCGGCGACTTTGCGGCTGCTGCCAGCGTTTTGGCCGCCTACGCCCTGCTGGCCCACCCGGCAAATCACGTGGTCCGGGTCTTGCTGGACAAGGAAACCGACCGGCTTGTTCCGGAGATGGTGGTGCGTAGGGGGCGCGGCACCCACTCGATTGACGTGGTGAGGCTAGTCAGTGAAGCAGCGCCACCGGCAGACCTTGCCCCACCGGCAAACGCTACCCCAGTCGTAGCGCCTGGCCCAACCGCAGAGGCTGCGTCAGCGCCAACGACTTCGCCGGCGCCGGAGACTGCGCCAGCGCCGGAGACTGCGCCGGCGGCCAAGGTTGCGCCAGCGGTGGAGGCTGCGCCGGCGGCCGAGGTTGCGCCAGTGGTGGAGGCTGCGGCTACGGCGGAGGCGGCACCTGCGGGGGCCCAGGCCGGCCCCGATCCGGACTGGCAGACGCTGCGGGCGGGCCGCGTGATCGGGGCGCTCGAACGCTGGCTCATCTTCACGCTCGTGCTGCATGCCCAATATTCCCTGGTGGGACTGGTGCTGACCGCCAAGTCCATCGCCCGGTTTCGCCAGCTGGAGGAGGCCAGCTTCGCGGAGTACTACCTGCTCGGGACCTTGTACAGCCTGGTCATCGCCCTGTTTTTCGGCTTAGGATTGCGCGCGATGCTGCCGTGAGACGCTCCTAGGAGGCTCACTCATGCCTTACGTGGCCATCAAGTTGGATGTGGTCCGTTCCCGCCGGGTGCCGGATCGGCAGCACTTGCAGGACCGCCTGCTGGCCGCCGTCGAGGTGCTAAACGCCCGGTTTCCCGGCGTTATCGCGGCCCGCTTCGTCGTCACCCACGGCGATGAAGTGCAGGGGCTGTTGGCTTCGCCGTGCCCGGAGCTTGTCACCATTCTCGAAGGGTTCTACGACGCGCTGCACCCCCACCGGGTGCGGGCAGGCATTGGCTTGGGCGAGCTACACACGCGGTTGCAGCCGACGGCCATCGGCATGGACGGCCCGGCGTGGCATGCGGCCACCGACGCCATCGACACCGCGGCCCGGGAGCGCAAGTTCGTCCAGTTCCGCGGCTTCGGCGAAACCGAGGACGCCCTTTACACCGCCCTCATGAACCTGCTCCTCTGGCAGCGGGCGCGGTGGTCGCCCCAGCAACGCCAGATCATCGCCCGGCTCGACCACGGCACGACCCAGGCCGAGATCGCCCGGGAACTGGGCGTTACCGCGGCGGCCGTGTCGGAGCGGCTCCAGGCGGCGGGCTGGAGGCATTACGCGGAGGGGCAGCGCGTCTTGCAGCGATTGCTGGCGGGAGCGGCCGCAAAGGTCTCTGGATAGCGTCGTCTAGCCGTTAGAGTATTGTGCCGTTACACACCCACGTGCGGGTGCCGAGGCCCTGCGGCCGCAACCCCGGCGCTCACCGCGGCGGCTCAACCCTGCGGCCGCAACCCGGCGCTCAACGCGGCGGCTCGAACCGGCGGGCGAAGCCCTGCGTCAGGCGGTCAACGACGATGGCCAGGGCG
>NICF_comb_assmDRAFT_10002493_pt1 | contig 13854 bp, 10 predicted proteins | sample NewIslPassag4_SG_FD_11279 | JGI IMG/M metagenome (IMG submission 11279) | reverse complement strand
AAGCCTCCCACATTTGGGACATTTTTTCCCGCAGGGAATGCGCACTGACTGCCGGATTAAAAATGTGTCTGATGTACACTATGGCCAGCGCGATAAAAGCGAGCACGGTGGGCACCATCCACCATCCGTGGTAGCCTTCCGTCGTCAAACCGCGCAGGGTTATTACAATCGCGCCCGCCAGAGCCGCCGATGAGCAGAGGATGAAAGCTCCCCCGGCGGCAAGCGGGCCTGTATGGCCGCACCGTGTTGTTCTCCGGGCGGCCGTCCAGAGGAAATGGTGACCAGCCGCGAGGAAAACGATGACGAGAAGCAATATCTCGGCAATCCCAGAGACGAGCGGAGCGTGCCCCATCCACACAATGGCCGAAAACGACGTGAGAGCCACAATAGTGAAAGCCGCGGCCAGCGCCACGCCAGCTCCCTCAAGGGCGATCAGCCTTCGTCTGGCCTCCCGAGAAGGCAAAACCGGTAGGGCTTCGTCGCTTTCATCCGTGGTATTCCGCTGTCTTGTAGGCCGTTGACGCTCTCTTATCGATGTCAAGGAAACCTCGGGGGACCACCGTTGCAACTGCACCATGAAGCGCTCATTTGACGGAGACATGCCCCACAGCATCGAGGAGGTCGGCCGTGCGGTGAGTCTTTTCCCAGGTGAATTCGGGAAGCTCGCGTCCGAAGTGCCCCCCGGCGGCCGTCTTGCGATAAATGGGGCGGAGCAAGTCGAGGTAGTCGATGATGCCTCCCGGCGTCAACGGGAAGACGTCACGAACGGCCTGACATAAGAGGGCCTCTTCCACCTTGCCCGTGCCATCCGTATCCACGTAAATGCTGACCGGGTCAGCCACTCCGATTGCATAGGCGAGCTGCACCTCGCAGCGCTCGGCCAGTCCTGCGGCTACAATATTCTTGGCGATGTGACGAGCCATGTAAGCGGCACTGCGATCAACTTTGGTAGGATCCTTCCCGCTGAAAGCTCCCCCTCCGTGCCGGGCCCAACCGCCGTAGGTATCCACGATGATCTTTCTGCCCGTCACTCCAGTATCGCCATGAGGGCCGCCGGTCACAAATTTGCCTGTGGGGTTAACATAGTATTTGATCTCCCCGTTGACCAACTCGCGGGGCAAAATGGGTTCCACTACCTTTTCAATCACGAAATCGCGAATTTCTTTCTGAGTCACCTCGGGGGCATGCTGGGTAGAAACAACCACGGTGTCCACCCGGATGGGCGTGGGCCCCTCGAATTCGATGGTCACCTGACTCTTGCTGTCTGGCCGGAGCCAGTCCACCACGTTCTGTTGCCGCAGGGTTGTTAAGCGATCCAGAATTCGATGGGCCAGCGAAATAGGCAGCGGCATCAATTCTGGAGTATGATTGATCGCGTAACCGAACATCATGCCCTGATCACCCGCCCCGATTGGTTTACCCCGCGACGCATCCGGATCCACCCCCATGGCGATGTCCGGGCTCTGTCGCCGCAGCGACACAAGCACGGCACATGTTTCATAATTGAACCCCATGCTGTCGCTGGTATAGCCCACTTCCCGAATAACATTTCGTACGACATCGGCGTAATTGACGGCCGCTTTTGTGGTGATCTCGCCTGCCACCATGGCAAGTCCCGTGGCAACGAGCGTTTCACAGGCCACGCGGCTCTTGGGATCCTCTGCTATGAGGGCATCCAGGATTCCGTCCGAAATCTGATCGGCTAACTTGTCGGGATGCCCCATGCTCACAGATTCACTGGTGAACAAATATCGGCCTTTAACCACAGGACTGACCTCCTCTCAAGCAAAATCCAGCGATAGCCATGAGACCACCGAACACTGGCCGTGTCCAAAGCGTCGGGCGTGGGAACAATCTTCCCGGACGAACTCCCGATTATAGGCCGGGGGATTGGCCGAGAGCAAGAACCACTCCAGTCCGACTCGTCCCCTTTTGCAAAAACTTGCGACATGCCGCAAGCACAACGTGTTGCAAGGGCCGTCCATAAACAGCCCTTACCAGTGGTGTGGCCCGGCTGGAATCGAGCCCTCCAGTTCCTCACACGATTCTGATGCAACTGGGGCGCTCGCCTGGTATGGAATCCGGGCCTATTGGAGGGACGCCTTCCACGGCGTCCATCGAACACCGAGGGGAGGCTTGGCGTGCCCGATGAATCTGGATCGGATCATCCAGGGTTTACGGGCGGACCTGACAAGCAGGTCCCTCCGACGCTCCGGGCGCACGTTTCTCGTGCCCGCCGGACCCCCAAGCGTGGTCTAACATTGTGAAGCAGCCAGGAAGATTTGCAAGGCCTCCGCGAGGGTACGCATTCCCCGGCCGAGCCGTGTTTGAATGTGTCTGGCGAACGGAGTATCATCTTCAGTGGTCGTTCATTTCGACGTGCACCGAGTCGGCAAGGATTTCAATCGCACAGGGAGCATCTCTATGTCCACCTCACACCTGCGTGATGGCACGCCCATCAAACGACGGCATTTTCTGGGTTTTGGAGTTTCACTCACCGTGGGAACGGCAGTCATGTTTGATCCCCGAGGGCACGCCCTTGCCAGGGCCTTCGCGGCAGCCCAGGACAAACCGTCCCTGTGGCCTGTGACCTGCCGCGACGCCATGTTACGGCGCTCTGGCGCTGCCGATTGCTGGACCGCGATGAGACTGTACGGCGTGGACGGCGTCGAGTCAGACATCACCGATGACCTCACTCTGCCAAATCTGTACGGAGCGGATTCTCCCCTCAGCGTGGCAACACCGGAGGACCGCGACCGTCTCTGTGCCGCCCTGGAAAAGGCTGGGAAAAAAATCACGGCCTTCTGTATGCACAACCGCTTTGACGAACGCCCCGAGTTCGAAGTGCAGTGGTGTTTGCGCGCGGCCGAAGCTGCCCGTGAGCTCGGTGTTCCGGCGATTCGCATCGACGTCGTCCCGCGCAAAATTCCGCGTGAAGAATTCCTCCCCTTCGCCGTTGAAGTACTTCGCAAGGTCATGGCGGCGACCGAGAAGACGGGAATTCGCTTTGCTGTCGAAAATCACGGGAATACCACCAACAATCCCGAGTTTCTGGATGCTCTTTTCAGCCAGGTTGGCTCGCCGCGATTGGGCTTGACACTCGATACGGGCAATTTCTACTGGTTTGGCCATCCGCTCAGCCACCTGTATGAAATTTATGAACACTTCGCGCCCCGGGTTTTTCATACTCACTGCAAAAGTATCAATTACCCACCCGAAGAGCGCGAAAAACAGCGTCCCATGGGCTGGGAATATTCGAAGTACCACTGCCCGATCTATCAGGGAGACATCGACTTCGGCAGAGTTCTGGCCATCCTCAAAAAAGCCAACTACAGCAACGACCTGTGTATCGAAAATGAGATGCTGGGCCGGCTTTCGGCGGAAGAGGCGGTCAAAACGGTCTCCCAGGAGGTGATCTTTCTGCGGAAAAAGCAAGCCGAAATTGCTTGACGGTTTTACCGGGTCGTCCCATCGCTCCGCTGTTTGTGAACGTTGATGGGCGGACCGGCGGCGGACACGGGACTTGCCTGAAGCGAGCTGTCCCAGTGTTTCGAGTTCCCCATGTTGGCGTCCGTCTTTTTTCGAGTGTGGGTGACTGCGTGCGTTTCCGCGCGAGCCAAAGTGGGCCGCCTGGCGCCTTCACTCCGGAAAAACCAGCAAATCCGTTAAAGTTTTCCGAGATTCACGCCGACGTACGAAGAGGAGTCACTGAGGCTCCGTCGTTCCATCGCATTTGGCTTGACCGACATCGTTCGCGAGTGTTCGCGTCCGCACATGCAGCAAACCGGCCCAAAATTCGCAACGCGATCCGTCGACGGCCCGCTCTCCCAAGAGCCGTGCTCGCGGGAAAGTCGCGATCATTTGGACGGTAGATCTGCTCTGGACAACAATCAGCCGTGGAGTCTCCGGCGGATTGAGCAAGAACTGGCGCTTGCGGAATTTGAGCTGTCTGTGCTGGGTAATTTGCCCTGTTCTGCACAAGCCACCCAGTTTTTGCGAATTGACGCCCGCCACGCCAAACTCGATGGTCCGGCCTTGCGGTACGAACGTCCTTCTTCAGTCAGCTCGAAGACGAATGCCGAGGGGACTGACCATCGTTGGACAGTGTTTCTTCTGGGACTGGGCAGCGCCGTCTGCGGGGGCACGGTCATCGGCTGGGGGATGACCCTGTCCGAACTGAACCTCGTCTACTGGGGCATTCCGATCTTTCTTGTGGGCATGGGACTCATTTCCGCGGTGCTGTTTTTCTCCCCGGTCAAAAGGCCAGCCGAGTCGATGTCTGGCCCTCACGAATCTCCTCAGGGAAGGCCGGCTAGCCCGATGGCTGGCCACAGTAGCTTGAAGTAATGTTCTCGCCCACCGCAACGGCTACCCCTCATGCGAACAAACACTGATGTTTGGGACCGCACGCCAATCGCCACCGCAGCGCGTGGTGGCCTAGTCCTGCAAAAGTATTGCCCGCGGCGAAACTTGCCACCCAGCCTCACTCGAGGAGCGTGTCGCTTGCGACCTTCCTATTCAGTCCACTCCTGGAAACAGGCTCACCATCGAGGCCACGGAGGAAGACGTTCGTGCCTGTCGGAAGAATTCCTTTGCCTCGGGCACGCGATCGTCACAGTACAGATGGACGGCCAGCAGGAAGAGGAGCTCGGGATTGGTGGGATTTTCTTCAATGGCCTGTGCCAACTCAGCCCGATGATCNTTCACATCGAGGTCACGGTCTCCATAGAGTAGTGCCAGGCGAAATCCGCGCGTCGGCCATTNTTCATCCACTGACAGCCCCTTTTTCAGGGCATCGAAGGCCATCGAATACTGCCGCGTTGCGATGAGGGCAAAAGCCTGGCGGAAGTATGTGTCTGCCANGTCCGGGGCNGCTTTTTCCGCCTCCCGGTACTGGAAGTATGCCGATCGAAATCGACCTTCGCGAAACAACCTATCTCCAAACTNAATAAATCGTTGGGCCAATTGATGTTGCCGACTGTTTGTGGTACGAACAGCGGGCGGGGCAGGGGGCCGCTCCGGTTGATCGCTTCGCGCGGCTCCTTGGGGAGGCGAATCGGACGTCGCCGGGTCGCTGTGGGGTTGCTCATAAAGCCCCGGCAAATCCAACGGTACGCGGACCGGTCCATTCAACATCGCCCCGGGCATGGTCGGACGCAGGACACCCAGATCGCGCAGAATGGGCGACGCCGGATCGTAGTAGACGATCGGTGGCGCCACAAAAACGGGTGGATAGAAAGCACAGGGAAAGCATGCAGAATAACACCAGGGAACTGGCGCATTCCAGTTGCCGCACACGGGGGGACCGGCCCAATAGAAAACACCGCCGTAGCATCCAGACGGATAAGGTCCGTACGAGAACACGATGAGCGACTGGGCTGATCCAACCGAGGCGAAGCGCTGCCCACCGACCCCCACGTACGTATGCATGCTATGGCACCTGGGATGAGCGTGTCCCACTTCCGCGTAAGTTGTCGGCAGTCGATCTCTCGTCCCCGAACGAGTAGCGCGGCAATCGTCGGCAGCTAAAAGATACGCCGGGTCCCAACCGAGAACAGCGAGGAACAAACCGACCCGGATAATCTCGGAACGCGCAGACATTCCAGTCAGCCTCCGTCATTATGGCGGCCAGCGTCTGCGCAGCCTCATCTCCGGTGTTTTGCCGCCTTCTTTTGCCCTGTTTATTATATGAGCCGTCACGACGCCTACCAAGAGCCCTAGTGACGTCCAACGAACGGCCAGACGAGGATCATCCGAGTTCGGCGGCCTGCGGAAGAGGCGGAGATAGCTCACTGGTCTCCGATCCAGACAGGCCGTTCATAGGAGGGAGACCAGAAATCTGGTTTTCGAACTTCGATTCCTGAGGAAGGGCACTGCGGACGGAGTCTTTTTTCTCTAACGTTCTGATCGTTGCCAACAGTGCATTGAACTCGTCGGCAAAGTCCTGCCAGAAGTCACCCTGACGGAAGCGTATCGGTTCCACAGGCTCGCCTTTTGCCAAGGCGCGCAGCGAACGCCGAAGACGAACGAGTGGACCGGCAAAGCGATTGCTGACGCGAATCATCGACGACCACCAAGGGCAGAATGATCAATGAAGCGACGAGCGCAGGCCCTAAATAGACACGCAGTTCCTGGAAGTGCCAGGCAAAAGGTCGGGCCGGTCCAGTGATGATCCGGTAGCAAACCACCATGAAGGTGACGGTGATAAGACACGTCAGCCAGTAAAGACAGACGCGCCAAACGAGTTGTCCCTGAACCTGCGGGTCAACGAAGAGCTTTTTTCGGATGTTTTTCATGGCGCCAGGCATTTTAGACGGCCTCGACTCGTTATCGGTTCGATCAGCTTTCGCTAAGCGATCCTGTTTACCCAGGACGGTGAATCTTCGCGTAACGCACACTTTGCCCACCTTCTTTTAGAAGTCTAGCGTGTAAATCCGCGTGCGTTGGCGGCTCAAGTGGAGAGTCGCGACCCAACATCCCGTTTTTGGGGACCATCACTCTCCCCGATTGGGCCGTCATCATCGTTGTCGTGGTTAAAATCCCGAGCACCGTCCGTTTTGCGGTCTCCTGGGGGGCCCGCTGTGCCGTCACAAGGTTCCCACGGCTTATAATTTTGCATGAGACTGCCCCTTATTGAGAGGGCGACTCTGTCACTTTGAGCTGGCTAAAACGCCTCCTTCCGGGAGAGAAAAATTGATCGCCATGGCAGGTTCGCTTGCAGCAAAACTTCCGATTCCGTCCAGCGTATGGATTGCCCGGTGGAAACCACTCCTCCAGAAAATTTCCGCCCTGGAACCGGAACTTCAGAAACTTTCCGATTCTGATATTCGCAAGCGAAGTCTTGCCCTGCGGTATCGGGCAAGGAGTGGGGAGCCGCTGTCGCGACTGCTGGTGGAAGCCTATGCCCTGGTGAGAGAGGCGGGGCGGCGAAAACTCAACATGCGGCATTTCGACGTCCAGATCCTCGGCGGCATCGCGATGTTTCACCACGCCATCGTGGAGATGCAAACCGGAGAGGGGAAAACCCTTACGGCAACGCTGCCCATGTACCTTTACGCCCTCGCCGGGCGCGGCTGTCACCTGGCCACAGTCAACGATTATCTGGCAAAACGCGACGCCGAATGGATGGGCCCCATTTACGAACTGCTGGGGCTGACGGTCGGCGTGATCCAAACGCAGATGTCGCAGAACGAAAGGCGCAAGGCCTACGCCGCCGACGTAACCTACGGAACCGCCAAAGAGTTCGGCTTCGACTTTCTCCGCGATCGACTTCTTTTACGGCGCATCCGTGAAGGCCAAACCGACGTCATTGGCGCCATGCTTGGCGACAACGGGGCGGAATCCGGCGAAAAACCGGTCCAGCGCGAACCGTTTTTCGCCCTTGTGGACGAGGCTGACAGCATCCTCATTGACGAGGCCCGGACACCGCTCATCATCAGTGCTCTGCCCACCGAGGAGGAAAAGCTGGCCGTCGAGTGCTACAAATGGGCTGCCAGGGTGGCTGACCAGTTCGTTGAAGACGTTGACTATGAGTACGATCATGAGAAGAAAACGGTGGAGTTGACGCGGGAAGGGCGGCGGAAGGCACGAGCGCTCCCGAAGCCTGAGGTCATGGCGTCGGTGGGCATGTTTCATATTTACGAATACGTAGAACGGGCCATCAAAGTCGCACGGGATTTCGTTCGTGACCGCGAATATGTGGTGAAAGACGGCGAGATTGTGATCGTCGATGAATTCACCGGGCGCCTCGCCGAGGGCCGCAAGTGGCGGGACGGCATTCACCAGGCAGTGGAAGCAAAAGAGGGGGTGGAGGTGACAATCGCAACGGGGCAGGCCGCGCGGATCACCGTTCAGGACTTCTTCCTCCGTTATCGCCACCTGGCAGGAATGACGGGAACCGCGCGTGATTCGGCGTGGGAACTCCGCAAGATCTACAAGTGTCCAGTCATCGTGATTCCCACCAACCGACCTGTGATCCGCAAGCGGCTACCAGATCTTGTGTTTGGAACTCAGGAAGCGAAATGGCAGGCCGTCGTCGAGGAAATTTGTGAAATGCACGCCCAGGGGCGTCCGGTGCTGGTGGGAACCCGGTCCATCGACAAGTCGGAATACTTGTCCCGTCTGCTTACGGAAAGGGGTATCGAGCATCAGGTCCTCAACGCCCATCACATCGAAGAGGAGGCCAAAATTGTTGCTCAGGCGGGACAGAAGGGGCGGGTAACGGTCTCAACGAACATGGCGGGACGCGGTACGGACATCCGTCTTGGTCCCGGCGTTGCGGAACTCGGTGGTCTCCATGTCATCTGCACGGAGATGCACGACGCCGCAAGAATTGATTGGCAACTCCGCGGTCGCTGCGGCCGCCAGGGAGATCCCGGTACGTTTCGGCAGTTCCTGGCGCTTGACGACGAACTGCTGCTCAAGGCATTCGGTGCCAAAAAGGCCCAAAAATATGCGGAAATTGGCAAGAGTCGTCCGGGACTTTTCAATGAATACGCGCCGATTTTTCGGAAAGCCCAGAGAATCATCGAACGACGGCACTTCCGGGAGCGGCGTACCCTGATGCATTTCGAACGCGAACGTAAAAAGATGCAGCGACAGATGGGCCAGGATCCGTATTTGGACACGCCCGGGTGAAAAACGATGCACCGGCAGACCGATTCCGGAAAACGGCTGCCGACACTCACGATGGTTTGTCACCTACAGTCCTGGGCGTACCGGCACGGCGATCATATCAACGCTCAGCGATCGGTCTTTCCACCCGACGCTGTGCACAGTCACCTTCGAGGCCGCCGGAGGACGATCGGGCGCAAAGAACTTTGGCCGAATTGCGTCGATTGCGGCACTCGCGTCCTTGTCTGTGATAAAGTATGTCGCTTTAGCGAGGTGCTGCCAGTCACTTCCCTGGTTTCCAAGAAGGTCGCCCAGTTGTTTAAACACGTCGGCGGCCTGGGCATCCGCTGGTCCCGCTTGCCGGGACACCAGACCGGGCAGGAAAATCAGGCGATCTGTCTGCACAAGGACGACGCGAGTGAAGGTCGGAGAGGGCTTCACAGAGGGAGGATTGTAAAAACGCAACGGAGCAGAGCCCTCTACGGCTTTTTCGGGAAGCCTTGCCACCATTTCGATTTCCACGGGTGCAGAAGCGATCCACTCCGTGTAAACCACAGGCGGAATGGCTTTTCCCGAAAATGCCTTCTCGATCTCCTGAAAAACTTGGGCAGCCTCGGTCGCCGTCTGGACGAACACCCGAAGTTGAAGGATGTCCTCTTGCGAAACTTGCAATCCTTGGGCGGTCTCCAATAAACCGTGGAGTGCATTGGCCGCCGCCTGAGGCAGGGGACTCTTATCCGGTTGTCCGCTGAAGAAGACAAGCCCTCCCGCCGGAGTGACGATCGCATCCGTAAGGTTTAAGCCATCGAGGTTTTCAGATTCCCAGCGATTGACCACATCAACGTCTTCCCCGGGAACCGCGACCGCGTCCAACCCGATTTTGACGCCTTTGCGAGGCAGCGGACTGACGACATAGGTCACTGCCGGCTCAAGCCCCGGGCGAAATACTTTGTCGAGAAATTGGATAGCTGCGGCCAGCGTTTCTTCTGACGAGGCTACAACGTTGAGTCGTACGATCCGATCAACGCTGCCATGGGCTTTGGTGAGAACAGTCGTCAATTGCTGCCAGGCACCGGCAATTTGGGATTGGTCATCTCCATCGGCCGGCCCCAAAACCTGCCGCGTCCATACCAGGGGGCACCCTTCAATGCGGGTTACCGACCAAGCGGGGCCCGTTTCCGAGATGCGGACATGTTCGAGGATACGCTCCTCCGAAACCACCCCGCCTGGAGACGTGCTCGCCCTGGACGCCGTTGCTTCCGCACTTGGCCCCTGTCTTTGTCCAGCTTCTTTTTCGGGTGGTGCAGAACGGGGACAGCCGGCAAGTACTACAACGCCTGCCAGAAACACTGCCCACGCAACCGGTTCTATCGCTTTGGTTAACTGCTTCATATAATATCACCCGCAATATTAAGAGTATGGTACTGTTCTGTTTGAATTTCACAAATACGTTCTGAACGTGGCCGAAACTGGTTCTCAGATCTGTTCCGGAATTTCGTAGCCCTTTCGCTTGGGACAATCGAGGTACTGGTTTGCTTCGTCGTCGCCCGGAAAGATTTCTTTTTCCGGATCCCACTTCAGACGCCGACCAAGCCACCGCGCGATATTCCCCAAATGGCAAAGCGTGGCAATTCGATGGGCCACCTCTACATTGGCAATCGGGTCTTTACGTGTCTTGACGCATTCGAAGAAATTCTCCATATGGTTGTCGCTTTCATAGACCCGAACCGCATTCGACGGAAGGGGATCTTTATCGAGGTCTGGAGGATCACACTCGTATCCCCCGCGGAAGATGGTGATTTTTCCCTTATCGCCGATAAATGTCCCACCCCCACCCAGACGCTCGTCTGTACCTTCCAGCTTTAAAACGACATCATTGGGAAACCGATAGTGGATGATACTCTGACTCATCAGACTGTCGCCGCGTTTTCGATCTTCAGGTTTTGTATAGACGAGCTTTTCAAGTTTCTGAGGTGGTTCAACCCAAATTTCAACCGGTCCGGAATGATCCATTCCCAAACCCCAAAGGACCATACTCAGGCCGTGGCAGCCCCAGTTGACAAGTTCCCCGCCGGAATACGGCCGGAGCGACATCCATCCCGGTCCCACCGCCGCCTTTTCTACCGGCTCTGCAGGGTAGTTTTCTCGATTGTAGGGGATTCGCGACAGGTAGATATTGATATTGAACGGGATGACCTCGTTCTGGCCGCACCAGTGGTCCCAATCCAGGTCGGGAGGCACGTCTTCCGCCGGAAACTTGGCATCCCACGGACTTGGATAGTTATAACCAATCACCGTATGAACCTTGCCGATTCGCCCGTTGAGAATAAGCTCCACTGCATGCCGCGTCTTAGGATGAGACCGCTGCTGTTCTCCCACTTGGAAGACCCGCTTATATTTCCGCACCGCCTGAACCATAGCCTGGCCTTCACGAATCGTGTGGCTCAGCGGTTGTTCGCCGTAAATGTCTTTGCCGGCCTGGCACGCGTGAATACAGGGAAGAAAATGGGAATGCTCGGGCGTGGCATAGAATACAACTTCTACTTCTTTCAATTCCAGCAATTTTCGATAGTCCTGGAACGCTGGACATTTATACTTTTCAGCCCATTGATGCGCTCTTTTCAAATTGACATCTGCCACGGCAACGATTGTCGCCTCTTTGGGGGGCTTCCCCTGGCCACCCTTTCCGATAACGAGTTGCCCGTTGCGACGGCCGCATCCAATGATGCCCACACCGATCCGCTCGTTCGCCCCGTGGGCTGAGCTCGGGATAACTTCCGGAACAGGGACTTCGCTCTTCTTGGGGCATCCTCCCACCATCCCTAAGACAAAGCCCGATCCAACAACGACGGCGGACTTTTTAAGCAGTTGACGGCGCGAAAGCTTGGACATAATAACTCCTTTTATCCAGTTATAACTGTTTGCCTATTTGTAACGTTCTACAGCACAATGTGAGAATACGTGGCGTGCAACTTATCAATTCCACCGCGTTATGCCTGCCTCATTGCCAGATACACTTTGCGGATGGCCTTCACAATATCCTTCAGATCGTCTTCCGTGAAATTCGGGTCCATAATCACGCCACCGAAACGATTGATAATGTCAATCGTCTTGGGGCAACACTCGGCACCGTAGCGTAGCTCTGCCGCCCGTTTGGTCCTGAAAGACGGCCACCCACGGTGAACGGTGGCCTTGCCCTCGACACGACGGTCGATCGGGAGGATGACAGAACCGGCGGGCCCCACCGCGGCAATTCCTTCCGCACGCAATGCCCGGAGGAATCGGTCCCGATTCTGGCGATTCCCGAGATCGAGATACACAGCATATCCGATATCGCCCTCAATATCCGGGGATTTGCGGAGTTTGATACCGGGCAGGTCCGCAATACCTTCACGGACAAAGCGGGCATTCTGTCTCAGCCGGGAACAAATGGTTTCCAGTTTTTCCAGTTGCGCTTTGAGCACCGCTCCCGTGAACTCACTCATTCGAAAGTTACACGATGCATACGGAGCAACGATCCCTCCCTTAAGCATTTCCTGGTAAGGCGATCGGAGGGATCCCACATCGTGAAAACGAAGCGATCGCTCGAAGAGCACGACGTCGTTAGTCACCACGGCACCCCCTTCGCCGGACGTGATTGTTTTGCTCAACTGGAAGCTATTGATGCCGATATCTCCGAGAGTGCCCACATAGCGGCCTTTGTATTTACCCCCCACACATTGTGCGAAATCCTCCAGCACGCGCAGGCCATACTTTTTCGCGATATCCATAATCGGTTCGAGATCCGCTGGCGTGCCCTGGAGGTGACAGACGATAATCGCCTTGGTTTGGGGAGTGATTTTGGATTCAATATCTGTGGGATCAATATTGAATGACTCGTCCACTTCCGCGAATACCGGCAGCCCACCTGCAAGAACTATTGCGTCATAATCCGCATACCAGGTCCAAGCAGGGAGGATCACCTCATCGCCCGGCCCCACTTCCAGCGCCGCCATAGCCGTTACCAACGCCGTGGTTCCGGAAGTCACGCCGAGGGCGTACTTCACTCCCAGGTGTGCGGCATAAGCCTTCTCAAATTGGAGCACCTTCGAGTTTCCATGCCACCAGCGGAACGGTTGCCGGGACTCCAAAACCTCAATCAATTCCTGTTTTTCGCGATCATCGTAGAATTGCGGGCCATAGGGCCTCGCAGATAAAAGTGACTTTCTGACAGGTTCCCCTCCCTCAATCGCTAGCCGTTCAGGCGAAGACTGGGCGGCCTCCCCTCGCGCCAGCCTGGAACCCATAGCTGCGCCGCCGAGAAGACCCAACGTCATCAAAAACTCGCGCCGACTCGTCGTTGGAAAGAACATGGCACGCCCTCCATCCATCGCGCCGTACCGGTAGTCGGCCGGTGGCGACAATCAAATGCCCTTGCCCACCCGAGAATTGTGACTTTTAATGATCGCCAGCATGTTGTTTTTTATGCAGCATAATACTTGGCCACCTTGCGTATCGCAGCCCCTACCTGGCGGATATATTCCTCTTCCATGAATTCTGTGACAGGTAGTCGGATGCAGGTCGTCAAAATGGCTTCTGCCTCGGGGCAATGGTGCTGGGTGTAGTCCACCTTTGTCAGCCCCATTTCTTTAACAGGCCAGCGTCCCGCAAAAAATGCGTGCTTCTGAAAGACGGGCTCTGCATACAACGGCTTACCAATATAACCGCCAATTGCAGGAACACCTTCCGCTTGCAGAGCGCGGACAAACTGCGATCGATTACACCGCAACTCATTCAGCTTCAGTCGGAACATATAGTACCAATAGACAGCCCTGTCTTCCGGGTGAACCTGATGCGGCATAATGCCAGGACAGCCGCTGATAATTTCGGTGAGAAGATTTCCCAGTCGTGATCTTTTCTCTGCGATTCCTTCCAAACGGGTGAGCTGTGCGGCAGCGACAGCCGCCTGCGGCTCGCTCATTCGGTAATTCGTGGCGAACACCTCCAGCCCCAACCCGCGGGTTCGATCGTATCCCTTGTCGCCAAAACGCTGGATATTCGGCCCGAACTGGTCGCTGTTTGTTCCCACCACCCCACCATCGCCGCATGTAATGTGCTTGCTGTTTTGAAGCGAAAAGCAGGCGAAGTCTCCAATGGTGCCGATCGGTTTGCCACGATACTTGGCTCCCCAGGCCTGACAGCAATCCTCAATAAGCACCAGCTTGTGGCGGTCCGCGATCTGCCGCAGAGCTTCCATATCAC
>NICF_comb_assmDRAFT_10002491_pt1 | contig 13856 bp, 11 predicted proteins | sample NewIslPassag4_SG_FD_11279 | JGI IMG/M metagenome (IMG submission 11279) | reverse complement strand
CGACCCAGACGAACGGCTCGCCCGCCGAGCCGAGCGCGGGGAGCGCCGCCTGGAGGGCGAGCACGATGAATGCAACCGCTTGTGCGATCGTCGATCGGAACATTCGCGGAAGCCTTCCCTAATTTTCCGGCGGCGGCACGCCGGTTCGTCCCCCCACCCCCTGGAGCCGCCGTGCCGTCTTTCGACCGAGGTTACGATTCGGCCTTCTCCTTGATCGCCGCCAGCATCTTATCGATATTCATTTCGAGCGCCTTCTTGAGCACCGGGTTGAACAGCGCATCGAGCATCGGCACGCCGAGCTCCGCATCACAAGTGAGCTCGACGCGCACTTTCCCTTCACCGGCGGGGATGAACCGCCACTCGCCCTCAAACTTCTTCACGTCGCCTTCGATCTGCTTGTAGGTGATCTTGGGCGCCTCGTCGTCAAACGTGTCCCGCTCGGTCCACTTGAGGTTCTTGCCGATCACATGAACCTCCCAGCGGGTCACCGTGCCGGTGTTGTCCCGCTCCAGCACCGTGACGTTTTTGACGTCGGGCATGTAACTGGGGAAGTCTTCCATGTTCTTCGCAAGCTCGTACACACGCTTCACGTCGGCCGAGACCACGACCGACTTCTCCACGTACGGCATGCGCTCACTCCCTTCCGCTGTAACTCATCACAAGGCGCGCCTGCTCGAAGGCGTGAGCAAGGCCCTCGACCGCCCTGTCCGCCTGGCTCTTCGAAATGACGAGCGGCGGCTCGAGGCGAATCGTCTGAGGATTGTTGAACGAAAAGCCGACGAGGATCTTCTGCTCGATCATATCCGCGAGCACGACGCCCCCGTGGCCCATTTCGACGAAGTCCATCGCGATCATAAGGCCCCTGCCCCGCACGTCGCTTACGATGTCCGGGTACTCCCGGGCCACCTTGCGGATCTCCGAGAGCAGGTACTCCCCCATCTGTCGCGACCTTTCGACCAGCCCCTCGGACCGGATCACGTCGATCGTGGCGCACGCCGCCGCGAAGGCGCACTGGCTCTCGATCGTCGTGCTGTGCAGGTACGGGTCGTCGATGAGCGGCCTGAAGGCGCGCTCGTTGCCGACGAATGCACCGAGCGGCATCACGCCCCCGCCGATCGCCTTGGCGAACGTCATGATATCGGGGACCACCCCGTCGTGGTTGCACCCGAACATCGCTCCGGTCCTGCCAAACCCCGTCTGCACCTCGTCGACGATGAGCAGCGCGCCGTGCTTGTCGCAGATCGCTCGCAATTCATTGAGGTAACCGTCGGGAGGGATGATGACGCCGGCTTCGCCCTGGATCGGCTCCACGATGAACGCCGCGGTCCGGTCGCTCACCGCTTCCGCCGCAGCCCCGGCGTCGCCGAACGGGACGTGCTTGACCTCCGGGAGGAGCGGCCGGAAAGGATTTTTGAAGTGGTCTTTCCCCGACGCGGACAAGGCCCCGAACGTCTTGCCGTGGAACGCGCCGTGGGTGGCGACGATCTCGGGCCTGCCGGTCGCGGCGCGGGCGAGCTTCAGGGCCCCTTCCACCGCCGCCGCCCCGCTGTGGACGGGGAAGACGTAAGTTATGCCCTCCGGCGTAATCTCCGCCAGGCGCCGCGCCATCTCCGCCAACGGCTCGGAGAGGAGGAACCGGGTCGAAAGGGGCATCCGCCGGAGCTGTCTTTCGACCGCCTCGATCACCTTGGGGTGGTTGTGCCCGACGTTGAACACCCCGAAGCTGCCGAAACAGTCGAGGTATTCGTCGCCGTCCGCCGTCCGGATGATGCACCCGCTCGCCTCGCCCTCGATTTTGTCGAGGCTCATGAGGCTCGCGAGGCGGAACCTCCCCGGATTCACGTACGACTTGTACAACTCGCTGACGCGCGCGCGAAGCTCCTCGTGCGATCCTCCGCCCGTCACGTGGAATCCCTCCCTGTACATTGAGTCCATTTTAGCACCTAACCGGCTCCCAGGAAATGTGTTAAGATGAGGACGTTGTCCAATACCGTCATCATCCGGGAGGGAGCATCGTTGGCGACATTCGACGTGCGCAAAGTCGAGCGCATCCAAGTGCGAATCTACAGTACAAAGCAAGAGCTCGGCAAGGCGGCGGCGCAACATGCCGCCGAGCGGATCCAGGCGGTCCTGAGCAGGAAGGAGACGGCCAATCTCCTGTTTTCGACCGGCGCGTCCCAGTTCGAGTTCGTCGCGGCCTTGAGAGAGTTTGACATCCCCTGGGATCGCGTCGACGCGTTCCACCTCGACGAGTACCTCGGGATCTCTGCCGACCACCCTGCAAGCTTCCGCCTGTGGCTCAGGACGCGCGTCGAAACGCCGCTCAGGCCGCGCATGTTCCACTACATCGAGGGAGACGCCGCCGACGCCGAGGCCGAGTGCCGCCGCTACGAAAAACTCCTCGGCGAACACCCCATCGACGTCGGGTTCATCGGCATCGGGGAGAACGGCCACATCGCGTTCAACGACCCTCCGGTCGCCGACTTCGACGACCCGCGGGCCGTCAAAATCGTGGAGCTCGACGAGGCGTGCAGGAGGCAGCAGGTCGGCGAAGGCTGGTTCCCCACGATAAGCGACGTCCCCACGCACGCGATTACGCTCACGGTGCCCCAAATCATGAAGTGCGCCGAGATCATTTCGGTCGTGCCGGACCTCCGCAAAGCAAAGGCCGTGAAGGACGCGCTGTCCGGGCCCCTTTCCGAGCGGTGCCCGGCGTCGATTCTCCGCACGCACCCGCGCGCGACGCTTTACCTGGACAGGGACTCCGCTTCACTCCTGTAGCATCCACCAGTCCCGCTTGGAATTGCTGGTACGCGGTCCACGCGCGGCCCAGGAGGCGGGCGCCGCCGAGGCGCTTCGGGCGCCCGCTCCGGTATCTTTGTGTACTCTGTTTGAGCTCCGAGCGATCGTTGCCCCCCCAAATCATTGGTGTTATAATATTTGCAGCTACAAGTTTTTTCAACGCGTATTCTCGATACCACGTCGGAGCGATCGACTGCGATGCAACAGCCCTTCTCCCCCGCGGCGCCCCCGGCGCCGTCGCACGACCTCACGCTCGAAGTGTACCGAAGCCTCCTGCGCACGTCGCGCCGGCTGAGGAGAGAAATGCGCCCGCTCTTCGAGGCGTTCGGCCTCACCGGGTCGCAGTACGCCGTGCTCAGCCGGATACCGCCGGGAGGAATCACGCTGACGCAGCTCGCCGGCATCGCGTGGGTCGATCCGGGCAACACGTCGGGCATCGTCGACCGCCTGGCGCGGGAAGGGTGGGTGGATCGCACCCGCTCCGAGGAGGACCGCAGGGTGGTCAGGATCACCTTAAGCGAAAAGGGCAAGAAAGCGCTGGCGGAGCTCGAGCCGAAGCACCGGGAGGCGGTCCGCTCCCTCTTTGCCGCGCTTTCAAAGGAGGAGACGGCCGAGCTGGGCCGCCTGCTCGCTAAGTTGTCGAGCGGGCTTCCCGCCTCCGACGACGGGGAGCCGGACGAGAACACTTGAGCCTGCAACAGGAGTGATCACGCGATGGGAATGGGGCCGCGCGGTTGGGAGCTCCGCCACTTCATGCGCGAGCAAGAGATTCAAAAGCCGAAACAGCCCGCGTTGGCGATCTTCCGGCGGCTCTTCGGATACCTGTGGGTGTACCGGAGCCCGATGCTCCTTGCAGTCCTGTGCGTCACCGGGATCGCCGTCCTCAACCTGATCATCCCGCAGCTCACACGCTACACGATCGACATCGTCATTCCCACGCACAACTTCGGCTTGATCTTGTGGATCGTGGGGGCCATCTTCGCCACGTCGCTTGCGACCGGCCTGCTCACCTACGGCCAGAGCTACATCATGTCCGTAGTCGGGCAGCGGGTGATCTACACCTTGCGCAACCAATTGTACCGCCACATCCAAAACCTCTCGTTCAGCTTCTTCGACAACCGGCGGACGGGCGAGTTGATGTCGCGGGTGACCAACGACGTCAACTCCCTGCAGCAGTTGATCACCTCCGGCGCCCTCGAAATCTTCACCGACTTGTTCACCTTCGTCGCCATCTCGGTCGTCCTGATCTGGACGGATTGGCAGCTCGCCTTGCTTCTCCTGTTTACGTTCCCGCTCATGATCTGGACGACGCGCCTTTTCGGCCGCAGGATCCGCTCGGCGTACAAGGAAGTGCAGGAGCGGATCGCCGGGGTCAACGAACACCTGCAGGATACGATCGCGAGCATCCGCCTCGTGAAGTCGTTCGCGAACGAGGACTACGAAGTGGAGCGCTTCTCCGAGCGGAACAGGGCCAACATGGAGGCGAACGTCCGCGCCGTGCGCCTTTGGTCCGTCTTCTTCCCCTCCCTTGACGTCCTCAACAACCTCGGGACCGTCGTTATTCTCGGATTCGGCGCCCGCCAGGTGATGCTCGGCCGCCTCAGCATCGGCACGCTCGTCGCCTTCATGGCGTACCTGCAGATGCTGCACCGGCCGGTCCGGCGCTTCGGGCGCATCATGAACGTCATCCAGCAGGCGGCGGCCGCCGGCGAGCGCGTCTTTGAAATCCTGGACACCAAGCCCGACGTGGTCGAAAAACCGGACGCCCTCGCACTTGCCCCGCTCAAGCAGCGGATCGAGTTTCGCAACGTCACGTTCTCGTACCCGAATCAAGAGGGCGACCGGCCCGCCGTACGCAACGTCAGCCTGAAGATCGAGGCCGGCACGACCGTGGCGTTTGTCGGACCGTCCGGCGCCGGGAAGACGACAATGATCAACCTACTAGCCCGGTTTTATGACCCGCAGCAAGGGGCCGTGCTGATCGACGGCGTCGACGTGCGTGACGTCACGCTCCACTCCCTGCGGGACCAGATGGGAATCGTCTCTCAAGACATCACGCTCCTCCACGGGACGATCGCGGAGAACATCGCCTACGGCAAGCCGGATGCAAGCCAGGCGGAAATCGAGCGCGCCGCCCGGGCCGCCAACGCCCACGACTTCATTATGTCGTTTCCGAAAGGGTACCAAACGCCGATCGGCGAGCGAGGCGTGCGCTTGTCGGGCGGCCAGCGCCAGCGGATCGCGATCGCCCGGGCCTTGCTCAAGGACCCGCGCATCCTGATCCTCGACGAGGCGACGAGCCAACTTGACAGCGAGGCGGAGCACCTGATCCAAGAGGCGCTCGAGCGACTGTTCGTCGGCCGGACCAACCTGGTGATCGCGCACCGCCTCTCGACGATCCAACGGGCCGACGTCATCGTCGTCATGGACCAGGGCGAGATCGTCGAGATCGGGGACCATGCGACTTTGCTCGCAAAGCAAGGCCGCTACGCAACACTTTATCGCACGCAGTATCAGCTGGACGACGCACGAGCGGGCGGCGCACGCGGGGAGGGCGCCCCCCGGATATCCCTTTCCTGATCGGGCACGCTTCTTATCACACCGGTCCTAGGAGGGGAGCCCGCCCTTGAAGCGGTTGCTCGCGGCTGCAACCCTGATCGGCATGGTAGGCGGCCTCGGCGCCGTCGCTGCATTCGGAAGAACGAGCGTCGACCTCGGACCCCTCGGCGTCTCCTTGGCGTGGGAGCTCTCGCCTCAAGGGAGGACCGTACTCGCGTTCCCGCCGCTCGGGACGGTTTCGGCGGTCACCCATGCCGGGCCGGGCTCCCTGCTCGTCACGCTCGAGCGCGTCGACGTCGACGCGCTGCGCGCGTTCATCAACGCCTCCGATGAGGCGAGGCTCGCAACCGTCGGCGCGCTCAAAAGGCGCGCCGCGCAGGCCCTTGAGATATTCGCCGTGCGGCAGCTCGTAGCAGGGGCTCTCGGCGGCGCGTTCCTGTGGGGTGCCGCTTCCGCAGCCTTCGCGCGCCGCCCGGGAAGGCCCGCGGTCGTAGCGGCGGCGGCAGGTTTCGCCGCCGTCTTGGCAATGGCTGCAGCGGCGCGGTTTACGTACGACGTGCAAGGATTTCAAAGCCCTGTCTACGCCGGCGCCCTAAGGGCCGTCCCCTGGCTCGTCCGCACGGTCGACGAGGCCCTCGTCAAGGTCGAAGAGCTCGACCAGCGGCTCCGAGCGCTCTCCACCAACCTTTACCGGATGTACGAGCAACTCGAATCGTTTCCCCCCGCCGGGGCCCTCGCAGGCGCCGACGTAACGGTGCTGCACGTCTCCGATTTTCACAACCACCCGTCGGCGGCGCGCATCACCGCCGAGATCGCCCGTTCGTTCGGCGTCGACTTTGTCGTGAACACCGGCGACCTCACGGACTTCGGCACACTGCTCGAGGCCGAATTGATCGGCGGGCTCGACCGGATCGAGGCGCCCCACTTCTTCGTGAGCGGCAACCACGAGACGCCCGCGATCCTCGAGAAAATCGCGTCGCTGGGAGCAGTCACCTTGATCGACGGGGAGCTGGTCGAACGGAGCGGCCTCGTCATCGCCGGTGTTCCCGATCCCCGCTCACTTAGCGAATCGGCGGAAAGCATCACGCAGCTCGAGGCGGCGGACCACGCCGCCCGGATCAACGAGCGCCTCGCCGCAATGGAAGAACGCCCGGACATCCTCGCCGTGCACAACTTCCGGATCGCCCAGGCGATCGAACCGGGCGCCGTCCCGGCGGTCCTATTCGGCCACAGCCACGCGGCGGGCGTCCAGTTCCGGTCGGGAACCGCGTACGTCAACGCCGGGACGACGGGAGGCGCCGGCCTGCGCGGCCTCGAGGCGGAGCGAGACGTCCCGATCACGCTCGCCGTCATTTACTTCCAACGCCTCGCAGGCGAACGGGGCACAGAAGCGGAACACGCAGCGCCGGCCGAACCGCAGACCTCCGAGCCCCGGGCGCGCTTGCGCTCCCGGGTGCTCGCGGTCGACATCGTGCGCTTGTCACCGTACGGCGGCGGGTTCACGCTCGAGCGGCGGCTCGCCCCGCAATAGGCGCCGGGGAATCTCCGATAATGTATCTGAGGGAGGCTTGCGCGATGCGCCGCGACGCGAAGCGGACGAGGCCCTCGAACATCTTGTGCCGCCTGCCCCTGCGCCCACACTACATGGAGGGCGCGACAGCGTACGCGCCCCTGTTCGTCGTCGCCCTTGCGGGGATCGCATCGGGACTGGTCCTCGCCCCACTCGGCCTTGCGGTGTGGTTCGGCACGAACTGCCTCTTTACGGACCGCCTAAACTGGCCCTTCGACTTCGAAGCGTGTGAACCGCTTCCTCCGCTCGGCGCGGCCGGGTGGGCGCTCGCGCTCGGCTGGCTTGCAATCGCCGGCTTGGGGTACGTGCTCCTCTTCCGCACATGCCTAAGGCGCGGCTGGGTCGCGTCCGCCGGTTCGGCCCGGCTGCACCCGGGGCACCTCTTCGCCCTGGCCGCGGCGGCTCTGACCGGCATCATGCTCGCGGCCCTTTCGGACGCCCCCCACATTACCGGATCCGAGCGGCTTGTGACGATCGTCTCCGGCCCTGTGTGGCTCCGCCTTTGGTGGAGCGTGCGCCGGAGGGCGTACGCGCGCTTGGCCGACCGCGCGCCCGCCCGTGCGTGCGCCTGGACCCTCAGGATCCTCCTCGCCCGCCAATTCAGCGTTCCGGCGAGAGACGTGCAGGTCGACGCGCTCGCCGGTACCGGCCGGCCTTCCCTCCGGGCAGCGCTCGTTGTGACCGGGCCTTTCGACGCCGTCGACGCCCGGCGTATCGCCGACCTCGTCGACACGCGCCTTTACGAACTGGCCGCAAAGATCGAGACCCGCACCACGCTGCCCGACGACGAGTACTGGAGGCCGATCGTCGAAGAATTGGGGCCGAGCGGGTACGAATCTCCGCCGATCCCCGAGCCCGCCTCGATCCCTGCGCCGCTCCTTTGGGGGCTGCTCGGCGCCGCGTTGCTCACCTGCGGCTTTTTGTTCCGCTCGGGCGACCCGTTCTCGGCCGGCGACGAGCCGCTGGCCGCGGCGGTCGAATCGGTGAGGCGCGACCTCGAACAACTGGAGGCGGGGCTCGATCCAACCAAAGAGACGGGCGTCGACATCGACTTCTACTTGATCAACCTCAGGGACAGCAAGGAGGCGTGCCCGTCACTCGGCCGGGAAGCCATGCGCCGCTGGCGCCTTGTCGACGAACGGCACGACGACCGGTACGCCTACCGGGTGCACCAGGTTTCGGACATCGACTTTTTCGGGTTTGTAGTCGACTCTGTGACGCGCACATGCACCCGGGAGGCGTTCGGGCGGAACTTGCGGGAAGCCCAGTACCGCGTCTTGTCCCTCGCCATGCCGTACGACTGGGTCGAGATCGACGGCAGGCTCGACTGGCGGTACGTGCCCCCGCGGCCCGACGATGGTCGCTAGGAGAGTTCCCTCAGAATCACGTCCACTTCGTGATGGGCTCGGAGCGCCGCCTCTTCGGCGGACACCCGGCCCGCCCACAGGGGCGCGAGCGCCTGTTCGACCGCCCGGCGGTAGCGCTCCCAGACGGGGTTTTCTTCGAGCGTCCCGGCGAATGCAAGGCTATCCAAATAGACCGCACGGCTGTTCGGGGGTCCGGGAAGCGAGACGAATTCGAGCGCGACGCCCCGGTTCACCGGGACGCCGGCCCCGCCGGCCATGCGAATCGACTGCGCCTCCTCGCCGATTTGAAACTTGATCCACTCCCAGGCGGCGGCCTTCCGATCCGCAGGCGACGCTGCGTTGATCGCCCAAACGTTCGGCACCGCGGTCGTGAAGCGCTTCCCCTCCCCGGAGGCAGGTACGAGCGCGGCGTCGTACTCGTCCATCCCGTTGTTTTGCAGGTAATTGTTCCACGAGTAAATGTTGAACATCATCGAGGTGGTGCCGAGCACGAAGCCGCTCGCCGCCGCCCAGGGCGCAAACGCCTCGTCCTCCGGGGGCGGAGTGACCTGCGCTTCGTGGATCATGGCCGCCATCTCCCGCAAGGCCGCCACGGTGCCCGGATGCGAAAGCCGCGACTTGGAGCGCGTCGAGTCGAGCACCTGGCCGCCGAGCAGCTTGATCCAGAGCATCCACCCCGACGTGATGTAATCGGGCTGGAGGTTGAATCCCCAGCGATGCGTCACCTCCCCGCCGCGCCGGGTCAACTTGCGGGCTGTCTCGATCAATGTTCTCGTGTCCCAGGTTTCATCGGGAAACGGGACGCCGGCCGCGGCAAGGTGCTGCGGATTGTAAAACAGCGACGTGACCTGAAACTCAGCCGGAATCCCCGTCCACGCCCCGGTGCGCGGATCCCGGGCAGCGTCGAGGAGGAAGTAGTCGCCCGGGTCGAGCTCCGCCTCGACGAGGGGGCCGAGATCGAGCGTGAAGCCGGCGTGGTGCCATTCGAAGGCCCTCCCCGCCTCCCCGTACCAGACGTCGGGCGCAGTGCCGGTGGCAAGCATGAGTGTGAGCTTCGTAAAGAACTCTTCCCACGGGAAGATGATGGTCTCTACTTCGATGTCCGGGTGGAGCTCCAAGAAGTGTTCGAGGATCGACGGATCGTGAGCTGCGCTGCCGCCGGGAAGCCCGATCGTGAGCCTCGTCTTCCCTGCGGCGGGTGCGCCGCCCGAGACGAGCAGTAGGCACAAGACCGCAACGAAAATGGCGAAGCGCAAACGGTCGAACAACGGCCGTCCCCCCCAGAGCCTCTCCAACAAGCGATACCCGTGTGGAGGGATTGGCGGCCGGTCCCGCCGAGGCCTTTCGCAGCACGCAGCCACTTTCTGATCGGACTTCCTGCGGAGTGGAACAAACCGGCCTCATTCGACCAGCGGCTGGACGGCGATGGAGAGATTGCTACGATACCCGGTTCTTCCCCTTCTGCTTCGCCTCCGTGTTGGCCCGGACGGCGCGGCGGATCAAGTCGTCGATCGTGGTCGCATCTTCCGGGCACGCGGCCACTCCTACGGAGACCGTTACCGGGATCGTCCAGCTGGATGAAGTCTCGGCGACCGCAACGCGCAGCCGTTCCGCGACGCGCTGGGCGGTGGCCCGGTCGAGCCCCGGGAGGATCACGAGGAATTCGTCGCCCGAAAGCCAGCGGAAGACGCGGTCGCCCGAGCGCGTCGCGTCCTGGATCATCGCGCCGAGCCGCTTGATCAACTCGTTTCCGCGATCGTAGCCCATCTCGTTGTACTGGCGGAGGTTGTCGCCGTCGATGAAGAGCACGGCGAAGGGGGAGCCCTCCTCGTTGTACTGCTCCAGCATGCGGTCGAGGAACTGCTCCGCCGCCCGGTGATTGGCGAGTCCAGAGATGTCGTCGGTGAGCGCTTGGCTCTGTACGAACCTGAGCTGGTCGATCGTCTCGGCGAAGTGCTGGAAGAGCTTCTTTATGAGGCCTTCAACCCAGTCGACGCCGTCGGGGGACTTCGATTTGCTGATCGCGCGGTACAGCCTGACGAAGGCGGCCGAGAACGAGCAGGCATCGTCGGGATAGCCGACGCTTGCGTGACGGAACGTCGCCTGCGGCAGCCCGCTCGACTTGATGTACGACGTGAACTCGACCCCGACGCGGTCGACGAACGGGTCGGCGTCGCCTTTTTTCAGCCCGCACGCGGAGACGAGAAAGTCGTCCCCCGAGATCCGGAACAACTCCGCTTCCAATGACAACTGTTGAATCGACGTTCGAATCGAAAGGCTGAGTCCCTGGATCAGCCGGTCACCCACGTCCCGGCCCCACCGGCCGTTCAACTTGGATAAGTCGTTGAGGTCAAACACGATGAGGGTGCCATTCTCCCCGCGCATCACGTCGCTTTGGCGTGCGACCGCGTCGATGAGATTTGGCAGGCCGGTGAGCGGATCGCGCGTGAACTCCCTGAGCATGTCGTCCTCCCCACCCGTTCTCCCCGTTCTACCTTACCACAAAATGACTGAAAAGTGTGTCCGGGTACGGCCTACCGGTCCCTCGGGAGACCCAAAGGAAGCTTCCGGAGCCTACTCCACCCGAGGCGAAGAGCCGAAGGGGCCGTGCGCCCCTGGCTGGCGGGCGGCTGCTCCAGGCGTTTCCGGCGCGGGGAGGCGGGGCCATCGCTATTCCAGCTGAGTTGCTTTTCCCGACTTTCGAGCTAGGCTCATTTCCCGTCAAGTGAGGGCTTGGACCGCGGGAACCCTTTCGGACCACGGAGGCGTCACACCCACGGGAACGAGCGGGCCCGATTCGGCGATGCGGCTCCAGACCTCCACGATCGACGGATCGAACGCCTTTCCCGATTCCTCGACGATCTTTTGGTAGGCCTGGCCGTGACTCCAAGCGCTGCGGTATGAGCGCACGGAAGTAAGCGCGTCGTACACGTCCGCGACGGCGACGATCCGCGCGAGGAGCGGGATCTCTTCCCCGCGAAGCCCCTGCGGGTAACCGCCCCCGTCCCAGCGCTCGTGGTGATACCGGATGATTTGGAGCTCCTCTTCCATGAACCCAAGGCGCGAGCAGATTCGGTAACCGAAGTCGGGATGCCGCTGAATGGTCTCCCGTTCTTTATCGTCCAGCGTCCCTTGCTTGTTTAGAATGCTGTCAGGGATTTCGATCTTGCCTACGTCGTGCATCAGCCCGCCGATCGCGAGCGCGCGCAGCTGGTTCGGACGAAGGCGCATCGCCTGCCCGATGCGGACGGCCATCAGCGCGACCCGGTAACTGTGGCCGGCGGTGTACCGGTCGCGCGCTTCCGTGGCGAAGATCAGCGCCCGTACCCCGGGCGTGAGCCCCGCCTCGAGCCTTTCGATCGGGTCGGAGACGAACAGCCCCCGCAAGGCGTTTTGGAACGATTCGCCCCGCATGAAGTGGGCGAGCACCCCGGCGATCAGCGCGAAGACGGCGCCCAGCAAGATGAAGTGATACAGCCACCAGCTCATGTGCCAGTGCATCGCCGTGGACATGATCCACTGTGCGCCCGCGATCCACAGTGCCGCGTACGTCATCGAGTGAGCGACCGCCGTCCGCGAGTAGACGAACGAGCGCCAATACCGCAGACCCGCCACAACCGCGATCAGGATCGAAGCCCACATCATCGTCCATTTCACGGGCAAGGCGCTTAGCGGGACGATCGACCACAAGTCGGGGCGCAAAAGACCTGCGGCAAGCAGGATCATGAGTACGCCCACCCAGACGAGAACGACGAACCCGGGATTCTTGCCGATCGATCTTACCAAAGGCGAGTCCGAAGCGAGGGACGATGCAAACAGCCACCACGAAGCTGTAAAGAGGCTGAGCCGGGCGGAGACGGTGGTCACCGTGCTCTCGCCGATGACGAACCCGGGGGTGGAAAGCCCATGCAATAAGAAGAGTGACGCAAGCGAAAGGAATGCGAGGGAAAGGAACGTCACTTGCACGTTCCGGTGGGATTTACCGGCGATCCCCGCACTCAGCGCGAAGCCGCTCGCAAGGAGCGAGGCCGCGCTTACGACGACGAAATGCCAAAACGGCGCTGCGACGACTGAATCGTACTCCGAGCGGCGGAGCCACTCGTACAGCGCAATCGGAGCCGCCCCTGCGAGGATAGGTCCCCACTTCAGCAACGCAAGACGGGACATCGCCGCGCAGCCCTACTCCTAGTATCCCCGGCCCCCAATGCGTGGCGAGCGCCCCGGGCGGCTTCGACTACTTCCCGCGGCGCTCGCCGCGCCAGTAGGTGTCCGCGAGGATCCCCAATCCGACGATGGTGGCGGGGATCAGCCCCATCGAGATCAGTATGGCGGCAGACGCCGCCGCGTCGGGAAGGTTGCGCTCTTCGATCCAAGTAAGGAGCGGATCGAGGTCGACCACCCCGATGACGACGAGGATGAGAGCGAAAACAATGTAAAACACAGGGCGCCCCCTCTTCCCTACACAACACGCGCGATGTGTTATGATGTTGGTGTCCGATTCTTGGCTTCGGTATTGTTTATCCGGTTCGCCAGCCGACCCAGTACTTCCTCTTACTTTTTTCGGCTGGACCCGACGACGGGTCACAATTTGGCCACATATTTCCTGCACAATGAGGATTGTCGCCGTCCTATTTCGAATGTACGACAGCGCCCGGAGGTTGAGACGATGAAAAGGTGGATCCTGCTTTCGCTCGCTCTCGTCGCGGTGGCGGCCGGCGCATTTGCCTACATCCAGCTCGGCCGCACCCAGGAGATTCCCGCGTCGCCGGCCGTTCCGCGCCTCATGTCGGTGCCGGTGACGCGCGGCACGATCTCGCGGACGATTTCGGCGCAAGGTCGCCTCGAGCCGCTCCAGGACCAAGCGCTGAACTTCGGCGTTGGCGGGACGATCCGGGCAATCCTCGTCCGCCCCGGCGATTATGTCGAGGAGGGCGCGGAGCTCGCCCTCCTCGACCAAACAAGCGCCACGCTCGAGCTGCTCAGGGCGCAGCGCAACTACGATCAGGCGGTGCTCGAATCGATCGGGAGCGTGATTGAGGAAGCCCGCCTCCAGCTCGAGCTGGCGAAGGCCTCGTTTGAAGCGACGGTGCTCCGGGCTCCCTTCTCCGGCGTCGTGGCGTCGGTGGACGCGATCGAAGGCGCAACGGTCAACGCTCAAAACGCCGTCATCCGCCTCGTAAGCCGCGATGCGTTCAAGGTGGCCGTCGACGTCGACGAGACCGAACTTAGGAGTCTCAGCGTCGGGCAGGAAGCGATCCTCTCCGTCGACTCGATCCCCGGCACGCGCCTTATCGGCCGCGTGACGACGATCGGCTGGGTGCCGAGCTCGACGAGCGGGTCGGCGGTGTACCCGGTCGAAATCGAAATCGACACGACCTCCCGGCCGGCTCCGGCGCCCGCGGGGCCCGCAGGACGCCTCCAGCGCGGCCAGGTCCAAGCCCCGGCGGCCGCTCCGCCTGCGCTGCGCCCGGGGCTTTCGGTAACGATCGACATCGTCGTCGCCAGCGCGGAGAACGTCCTCACGGTGCCCCTCGCCGCCGTTGTCGAGAGCGGCGGCC
>NICF_comb_assmDRAFT_10002490_pt1 | contig 13861 bp, 7 predicted proteins | sample NewIslPassag4_SG_FD_11279 | JGI IMG/M metagenome (IMG submission 11279) | reverse complement strand
CCACCGGCTTGTTCTTCAGGTTCGGCCAGTACAGGCCGACCTTGCCGGTGCCGCGGCCGTCCTGCGGGGCGATGATCTCCACCCCGGTCCGGGCCACGGCCTTGAACCCCTCCGCCACCTGGGCGGGGGTGGCGGTGAAGTCCCGCTCGCGGCGGGAGTCGATGTACGGGCTCACCAGGATGGGCTTGCCGGGGAGCTCCTGTTCGACGATGCGGTGCTGCTCCTCGTAGACCTGGAGCGTCTGCACCTTCGACGGGTCGGGCCACTCGCGGAGCTGCAGCTCGAACGGCTGGTAGACGCCGCCGAGCGAGGCCCGGTCCTTGAACCGGTCGCCGTAGTCCTGGAGGATCCGCCGGGTCAGGGTGGTGAGCGTGCCGATGTGCCGCGGGTTGGCGGTGGTCGAGGCGACCGGGTCGCGGGGGGCGGACGGCAGCGCCGGGAAGACCTGGATGCCGAACCGGTCGCCGAGGTCGAGCAGCTCGGTGAGGCTGTCCTTGGTCTCACCCCGGATGAGGATCAGGTGGTAGGCCCGCCCCTTGGAGGAGAAGTCGCACGACGGGTCGTCCGAGCCGTCCTCGGGCGCGATCAGCCGGTAGTAGACCGCGCCGCCCACCTCGATCTGGCGCTCCATGGTGGGGCACCGGAAGATCCCGGACCCGAAGCGCTCATCGGTGCGGTAGACGTACGTCCAGCTGATCCGGTTATCGGGGTGGGCCGCCTTCAGATCCCGCTCGGCCGCCTTGACGCAGGGGAGCCCGTCCTCCACGCAGGCGAGGTACCGCTTGTCGGGCTTGGGCTTCTTGTCTCCGCTGAAGTCCGGGGCCTCGAGCACCTGGCCCTGGTCGTTCACCGGCCGGGGCGCGAGCCCGAAGCCGAGCCGGATCACGGTGTCGCCGCCGAGGCGGTGGATGGCCTCGAGCTGCCGGCGCCAGGTGCACGGGTCGGAGGTGGGCACCAGCCAGTACCCGCTGACCGGGTAGGGGGTGCGCTGCACGGTCTCGAACGTGCCGCAGGGATCGGTGAAGCTGCTCTCCGTGGGAGAGGGCTTCGCGGTCGCCTGCGGCGGGGCGGACCGCGCCGCCGTGGCGCCGGGATCCGGTGACCCCTCGCGCAGGACGATCACGGTCGCGGCCACCCCGGCCAGGATCACCAGCCCGAGGAAGATCGTGAGCCACCGCACGGCTAGGACACCACCGCCCCTCGCACGTCGAACGGTCACACGCCGGTTCACTCCCGCCCGGCCGCCCAGGCCTCGAGCTGGGCGACGAACCGGCGCGCCGAGTTCGGCCAGTGGTGGTAGGCCCGGGCGGCGGCGTACCCGCGGCCACCGGTGTGCACCCGCTCCTCCTGGTTGTCCCGGTAGTGCAGGATCGCCTGCACCACGGCGGCCGGGTCCCGCCAGGGCACGACCGTGCCGCACCGGTAGCGCTCCACCAGCTCGACGGCCCGGGGAGAGGGCGTGGTGATCACGGGGATCCCGTGGGCCATGTACTCAACGATCTTGGTGGGCATGGAGTGGCGGTAGTTCGGCTCGTCGTGGAGGAGGGAGAGCCCGGCGAGGGCCCCGTCGAGCCGCTTGAGCGCCTCGTCGTTCGGCATGAAGTCCCGCCACTCGAGCAGGCCCTCGTTGACCGCGGCGGTGAGCAGCGGCCGGCTCTGCGGGTCCGCGTACCCGATGAGCTCGACGGAGACCCGGTGGGGCCGCAGGAGGCGGGCCACCTCGACCGCCTCGTGGACGCCCCGGGCCTCGGAGAGCCAGCCGAGGTAGACGACCCGGTCGTCGCCCGGCGGGACGACGTGGTCCGGCACCCAGGTCTCGTTCGGCACCACCAGGTGCTGCCGCTTGAACCGCTGGGCGTAGGCGGACTCGGCGAGGAGCAGGTGGAGGTGCCGCTCGGCCGTGCCCTCGAGCAGCCGGGCGAGGAACCGCACCGGCGGGCGGAGGAACGCGGGCAGCCACGGCTTGAGGGAGAGGGTGGCCGGGGTGTCCTCGTGCACGTCCCAGACCACCGGTGGCCGGTTGCGCACCCCGACCACGGCGAGGAGCAGCTCCACATCGTGGATGAGGACCAGGTCCACCTTGCCGCGCATGCGCTTGAAGAGCCTGCGCGCCGCCCAGATCGCGGCGATGCGGCGGCGCTCCGCGGCGCGCGGCAGGTCCACCCCGGTGACCCATGGCCGGGGCGTGACGCCCCGGGCGGTGAACGGCGCTGCGTACGTGACCTCATGACCGGCGTCGACGAGTGCGCGGATCTGCCGGTGCAGGATCCGGGCGTCCTCGGGGTGGTGGACCACCGTCATGACGAGCACGTGCACGCGCGGACCCCTCCTACAACCGCTCGACGCGGTCGCTCTCGGTCAGCACCCCGCGCGTGTCGAGCACGAGCCGCGCCTTGCGCTCCACAGTATCCAGGTCGAACGCGGAATGCTGCTGGAGCAACACTGCGACGTCGGCCTCCTCGACCGCTTCCTCGAGGCTCTCCCGGCGCGGGATCACCCTGCCCTTGACCGACCACTCCTTCACGAACGGGTCGCAGTAGGACAGGTCGGCCCCCAGCTCGAGGAGCGCCTCGGCCACCGGCACCGCCGGCGTCTCCCGCGTGTCCGAGATGTCCGGCTTGTAGGTGACCCCGAGCAGCACCACGTGGGACCCGTTCACGGGCTTGCGCGCCCGGTTCAGCAGGCGCTGCACCCGGGTCACCACGTAGGACGGCATCCGCTCGTTGATCTCCTGCGCCAGCTCGACGAAGCGGAACGGATAGCCGAGCTTGCGCACCGTGTACGACAGGTACGACGGGTCGACCGGGATGCAGTGACCGCCGACACCCGGCCCCGGGAGGAACTTCTGGAAGCCGAACGGCTTGGTCGCGGCGGCCTCGATCGCCTCCCACAGGTTCACGCCCAGCTCGTCGCAGAAGATCGCCATCTCGTTGACGAGCGCGATGTTGACGTGCCGGTAGGTGTTCTCGAGCAGCTTGGCCATCTCGGCCTCGCGGGTCCCGCTGACCGGGACCACCCGCTCGATGAACCGGGAGTAGAAGGCGCATGCCCGCTCCCGGCAGGCCTCGGTGTAACCGCCGACGACCTTGGGGGTGTTCCGCACGCCGTACTTGGGGTTGCCGGGGTCGATCCGCTCCGGCGAGAACGCGAGATGGAAGTCCACGCCGGCGCGCAGCCCCGACTCCTCCAGGATCGGGCGCACGACCTCGTCCGTGGTGCCCGGCCACGTGGTGGACTCCAGCACGACGAGCGTCCCGGGCCGCAGCTGACCGGCCACGGTCCGGCTCGCGTTCACCACCGCCGACAGGTCCGGGCGGCGGTCCTCGTCGAGCGGCGTGGGCACGCAGATCACGATCGTGCTCGACCCGGCCAGCACCGAGGGATCCACCGTGGGCGTGAAGCCCGCGGACAGCATGGCGTCGAGGTCTCCGTCGGTCAGGTCGTCGATGTACGACCGACCGGCCTTGAGCTCCTCGATCTTGTGCGGATCGACGTCCAGACCAGCCACCCGTAGACCGGCCGCCGTGGCCTCCTTGGCCAGCGGCATGCCCACGTATCCCAGTCCGATGATCGTGAGGTCGAAGCCGGTCACGTTGTGACCTGGGGAACGACGTGGGGGTGGGAACAACGCTTCATGGTGGCAAAGGTTATCTCAACTCAGCACCAATGGTGCTTGATGCCACGGACTCTTCGTTTAGTGGCTTATCTCCCGTCCGTAACTGTTCGGTAGATGTTCTGGTAAGTCTTCGCCAGGCTGCTCCACGTGCGCTTCGCCGCGACCTCGGCCTTCCCGGCCTCGCCCATCTCGCGGCGGCGCGCCGGGTCGTCGCGGAGCTCGGCGATCGCCCGCGCGAGCGCCGAGGCGTCGCCCGGCGGGACGAGCACGCCCGCCTCGCCCGAGCCCACCAGCTCGGCGAGCGCGGGGAGGTCGCTGAGCACCACCGGCTTGCCGAGCGCCATCGCCTCCACCGGCTTCAGCGGGGTGACCAGCCGGCAGACCCGCAGGTCCTCGCGCGGGCAGACGAAGATGTCGAGCGCCGCCTGCGCCTGGAGCGCCTCGTCGGGCGCGACCCGCCCGGGGAGGATCGCGAGGTCCTTCAGGCCGAGCCGCTCGACCTGCTCGAGCAGCGCGGGCCGCTCGGCGCCGTCGCCGACGAGGAGCACCCGCACCGGGGTTCCGGCCTCCCGGAGCAGCGCCGCCGCGTCGAGCAGGGTGGCGAAGCCCTCGTAGGCGACGATGCTCGACACCGAGCCGACCACGATCTCGTCGTCGCCGATGCCGTACCGCCGGCGGAGCGCGGCGCCGTCGAACTCGGCGGTGAGCAGGGAGTCGTCCACCGCGTTGGGCGCGAGGTAGATGCGCTCCCGGGGCACGCCCCGCTCGACGATCTCCGCCGCCATGGTCTCGGCGAGCGTGACCACGGCGTCGGCCTCCCGCATGATCTGCGCCTCGCGCTCGCGCTGCATGCGGTGGCGCTCGCTGCCGACCCGTCGCGGGTCGCGGGAGACCCAGGTCTCCTCGAGGAACCCGCGCACCTCGTAGACGAACGGGGTGTTCGTCCGCTCCCGCACGGCGAGCGCCACGGAGCCGTTGCGGTGGTCGGTCGCCGCGTGGAGCACCTGGGGCCGGAGGGTCTTCACCAGCTCGGTCACCTCGGCGGCCCCGAGGATCATCCGGCCGCGGCTCTCGGACGGCACCTCACCCTTCGGCAGCAGCCGGTGGTACGGGATGCCGTCGATATCCTCGTACGGCGCGGCGTCGGTGTGGCCCTGGAGCATCGGCCAGCCCCAGCTCGTCACCACGTGGGGGTCGAGCCCGGCCGCCCGCTGCGCGGTGACGATGCGGTGGGTGCGGACCGTGTACCCCGCCTGCGTGTACGGCAGCGCGTTCGTGACCAGGTGGAGCACCCGCCCGGGAACCCGGTCGGCCACGGTCACCTTGGGCTGCGGCGGGATGGGGTTCGGCCCGAGGGCGGCCATCTCACCCTCGTAGTAGGCGATCCGGCGGCGGATGAACGGCCACCGCTGGTGCGGCCGCAGCACCTTGATCGCCTCTGACATCCGGCCCTGGTCGAAGAGGTCCTTCGCCTTCTCCAGGGGGCCGTCGGCCATCCTGCGGACGACCTTGCGCGTGGTGACCTTCACGTACCGGGCCACCGGCCAGGCCACGCGCCCCACCAGCGGGCGCAGCGGCGCGGGCATGGCCTCCGCCGCCGCCTGGGCCACCCGCATCGGGTCGGATCTCACCTTGCTCACGAAGATCCGGGAGACCACGACCGGGTTCTTCACGAAGCCACGGAGGAACCTGCCCAGGTCGGCGCGTGCCTTCTTGGCGTCGATCTTCGATGTGGACGTGCTGCGCGAACCGGTCGGCATGGGATCGCCTGAGGACGTGGACACCGCCGGAGCGGGGTTGTTGGCCTCGGATTCCACGGCGTGACCGTACCATAGGCAGCGTTTGCCCCAGGTCCGGAGGAAAGGCGAGGTAAATGAGGGACAACCCCCTCGTCCTGCACGTGCTGGGCGCACGGCCCAACTTCGTCAAGGCGGCCCCCGTGGTCCACGCGCTGGCCGAGCTGGGGGTGCGGCAGGCCATCGTGCACACGGGCCAGCACTACGACGCGCTCATGTCGGACGTGTTCTTCGCCGACCTCAACCTTCCCGAGCCGATCGCGAACCTGGGGGTCGGGTCCGGCACCCACGCGCGCCAGACGGCCGCGCTCCTGGTGGGGCTGGAGGACGTGCTGCAGGAGCACGCCCCCGCGCTCGTGGTCGTCTACGGCGACGTCAACTCCACGCTCGCCGCGGCCCTCGTCTGCGCCAAACTCCACATCCCGTTCGCGCACGTGGAGGCGGGGCTGCGCTCGTTCGACCGCGAGATGCCGGAGGAGGTCAACCGCGTCGTCACCGACGCCCTCGCGGATCTGCTCTTCTGCACCTCGCCCGATGCGCTCTCCCACCTGGCGAACGAGGGGGTGGACCCGGCCAAGGTCCACTTCGTCGGCAACCCCATGATCGACAGCCTCTTCGCCGCGCTGCCCAAGCTCGACCCGGAGCCGATCAAGCGGCGGCTCGGCGTGGACGGCCGCTACGCCGTCGCCACCCTGCACCGGCCGGCCAACGTGGACGACCCCGAGGCCGCCCGTGAGCTGGTGTCGGCGGTCCTCGGCGTGGCCGAGCACGTCCGGGTGATCGTGCCGCTCCACCCGCGGGGCCGTACGCGGCTCGCCGAGGCCGGGCTGGTGGACCGGGAGAACCTCAAGATCATCGAGCCGCTCGGGTACGTGGACTTCCTCTCCCTGGTGCGCGGGGCCGCGCTCGTGGTGACCGACTCCGGCGGGGTGCAGGAGGAGACCACCATGCTCGGCATCCCGTGCCTCACCGTCCGGCCGAACACGGAGCGGCCGATCACCGTGACCCACGGGACCAACCGGCTCGTCACCCCGGCCTCGCTCCCGGCCGCCGCGGCCAAGGCCCTCGCCGACGGCGCGGCCACCCCGGCCGGGGAGCTCCCGCCGCTGTGGGACGGCAAGGCCGGCCCGCGGATCGCCCGGGTGATCGCCGCCTGGCTGCGCGGCGACAACCTCTCGCCGGCCGGCCGCGGCACGGTGGGCTGAACCGACCCCGGCGGCACGGTCGGCTGATCCCGCCCGGCGGCGTCGCAGTGGGGCCGACCCCGGCCGCCGCGTGCCGGGCGGTGCGCCGTCACGGGCGAACATGTCGGCCGGGTCATCCCCCGGCCGAGCGTGCCGGGCGGTGCTCACCGCGATCCCGGCCACGGCGAGAACCCTGGCCACACCTGGCCTGGCGGATGATGGGCTCCCGGACTCTCATCGCCATCCCGGACGCGCCGGTTCCCCCCACCGGGTCCGGGTGCACGGTCATCGCCGGGTCATCGCCACGGCTCCGGACGCCGGACGGCTTCCCGGCGGCCACCAGGGCGGACGATTCGCCGGATACCCTCGCGAGCCATGCCTCTTGGCCCGATACCTACGCGAGTCGGGCGTGGCACACCGTACGATGGCGTTCCGCGAGGGGGGAGATATGGCTGAGACGGATGAGACTCGCCTTCCGGACGAAACACCCGACGCGCCGCGATTCACCCGGCTCGGGCCGGTGAACTGGCTGCCCGAGGAACGCAAGATCGTCGAGCGCTACGAGGAGCGCATCCGGGACCTGGAGAAGCGGCTCGCCATCGCCGAGGCCCGCGCCGAGTACGCCACCTGGAAGCTCAAGGCGACGCAGGCCCAGCGCCCCTACCGGGTCGCCCAGGCGCTCACCGGCGCCACCAAACCGGGCAAGTTCGTCCGGCTGCCCCGCGATCTCAGCAAGGCGATCAAGGTACGCAAGGCCCCCAAGCCGCCGCTGCCGGTGACCGAGGCGGCCAAGCTCGCCGAGGCGAAGGGCCCCGAGGTCACCATCCCCACCCTCCAGTGGCCGGACGGCCCGGTGGTCCGGCCCGACCTGCGGGTCGCCGTGATCCTCGACGACTTCTCCCGCCTCGCCTTCCGCTACGAGTGGGACCAGATCGAGTTCGGCCTCCACGACTGGCGGGAGATCTTCGCCGAGAAGCGGCCCGACTTACTGTTCTGCGAGTCGGCCTGGCACGGCAACCAGGGCCGCTGGCGCTATCAGATGACCGGGACCAACGCTCCCAAGAAGGAGCTGCGCGAGCTGGTCGCCTGGTTCAAGGAGCAGGGCATCCCCACGGTCTTCTGGAACAAGGAGGACCCGCCCAACTTCGACCACTTCATCGAGACGGCCAAGCTCTTCGACTACGTCTACACCTGCGACGGCGACATGATCCCGAAGTACCGGGAGATCCTGGGGCACGACCGGGTCGGCGTGCTCCAGTTCGCCGCCCAGCCGCGCATCCACAACCCGATCCAGACCCGCCTGGGCCGGCCGTACGACATCGTCTTCGCCGGCATGTACTTCCGGGACAAGCACCCGGAGCGGCGCGAGCAGATGGAGACCGTGCTCGCCCCGCTGCGCGAGCTCGGCCTGCACATCTTCGCCCGCAACGCCACCGTCGCCGACAAGTACGCCTGGCCGGAGGAGTACCGCCCGCACATCGTCGGCGAGCTGCCGTACGAGCAGATGCTCGCCGCGTACAAGATGTACAAGATCTTCCTCAACGTGAACTCGGTGATCGACTCACCGACGATGTGCGCCCGGCGGGTCTTCGAGCTCTCCGCCTGCTCCACCACCGTGCTCTCCGGCTGGTCCCGGGCGATCGAGGAGACCTTCGGCGATCTCATCCCGGTGGCGCACACCCAGGAGGAGGCCTACAACCTCGCGCTCTACTTCCTCAACAGCCCGGAGCTGCGCGCCCGGCAGGGCCACCTCGCCATGCGCGAGGTGCTCAGCAAGCACACCTTCTCCCACCGGGTGGACCAGATCCTCCGCGACCTCGGCTGGCCGGTCCGCCCCCGGTCGCGGTCCGTCTCCGTCGTCCTCCCCACCAACCGGCCCGGCCAGATCGAGCACGCGATCAGCCAGGTGGCCCGGCAGCGCCACCGCAACCTGGAGCTGGTGCTCGTCCTGCACAACATGAGCGAGGACCCGTCGGTCGTCCGGGACAAGGCCCTCGCCGCCGGCATCCCCGAGGTGAAGGTGCTCACCGCCGACCCGGACTGGACGCTCGGCGAGGTGCTCAACCACGGCATCGCCCACGCCGAGGGCGAGCTGATCGCCAAGATGGACGACGACAACATCTACGGCGAGCACTACCTGTCCGACCTGATCCGGGCGTTCGACTACACCGACGCCGAGATGGTCGGCAAGGGCGCGCACTACACCTACTTCCCCGATCAGGACATCACCGTGCTCCGGCTGCCCGGCCTGGAGCACCGGTACGCCCACCTCATCCAGGGCGCACGATCCTGGCCAAGGCCGACCTGCTGCGGGCGATGCCGTTCGAGCCGGTCAACGCCGGCGAGGACACCCGGCTCGTCCGGCGGTGCAAGGAAGAGGGCATCCGGATCTACTCCGCCGACCGGTTCAACTTCATCTACATCCGGGGCGCCGACGCCAAGGCGCACACCTGGCAGGCCGCCGACCACAAGCTCACCCGGAACGCCCAGTTCTGCTTCGCCGGCAACCCCGAGCGCCACGTGCTCATCTGAGCGCCCGCCGGTCGCCCGGGCCCGGCGCCGATCCGGCCCGGGCCGTACGGCACGGGCACGCCTCCGGCCGCTCCGTAAACGGTGGCGTGCCCGGGCCGCCGGGCCCACGGCCGGCGAGCCGGCCACGATCCGTCCTACGGCCGCGTCCCCGGAGCCGTCCCTTGGCCGCGTCCCGGGGCCCGTCCTACGGAGCCTTGTCCCGGGGTGAGTTGGCGCGGCGCAACGGATGTCAGTCCGCCTTCGACGCGGGGCGTGGTCCTGAACGATGGGCCGGCGGGCGGACGTGCGGGCGTGTCCTCCACGGCATCCGCTGGACGCGATCCCGGCCCGCACGCGTGCCCGCCGGCCGGCGGGCACGCCCGGCGTGGCGGCGGGCATGCGCCGGACCCGGGCGTGCGCCCACGGCCCGGATGCGACCCCCGGCATCGGCGCACGGAGACTCCGACCGGCCGCTCCCCACGGCGCGGTGGACCCCGGGCATCAGCGCACAGGACCCCCAGACGGCCGGCTCCCCACGACACGGGTACGAGGCCCGGCACCAGCGCACCGGGATCCCGGCCGGCCGCTCCCCACGGTGCGGTGGACCCCGGCATCAGCGCATGGGAACCCCGGGCGGCCCGCTCCCCACAACACGAGTGCGCCCCGGCATCAGCGCATGGGAACCCCGGGCGGCCCGCTCCCACGGCACGGCGAGCGGGTCCACCGCATTGCACCGTGAGCGACGCTCCCGCCACGGGCCCGTCACATTGAATTTCATTCATGTTTCATCCGTGCCGCCTCTGATATCTCTCACGTGCTCCGCAGCCGGAATTCCGCCGCCCACATATCACCGAATTCCGGCGATGAAGGATTACCGTCCCGATGCCTTCCTGTCATGCTGACGGTAAGGATTTCCCTGCAATTCGATGCCCGGGCTCATTCCCGGGGAATATCGCCGGCGCGCGGTGGGCGGAGCGGAAATGGGAACGACCGTGTTCGCGGCGGTATACGTCCGAAACCAGGGAGCGCGGAGGCACCCGGGCGGGCCGGCCGTCGACCGGATGAGCACGCACGACGCCGCCGATACGGTCCGGCGACGGATGAGCCACTTAGTCCGTCTTGCGAAATTTCTCGTGCCCGTGATCATCGCGGTCGAGGCGGTTCTCGTCCTCTCCGGGGTGACCTCGATCGGCGACGCGACCATGGTCGTGATCGCCACGGAAGTGCTCCTTTTCTGGCTGATCGTGATCGAGATCGTGGAGATCCGGCGGGCCTACCGCCGGTTCGCCCGGGAGGAACCCGATCGCTTCACCGCCGCGATGCGGGCCGTGGAATCGGTTCTGCCCGAACCCGTGGGCCGGCTCATCGCGCACGAGCTCATGCTCCAGCGCGCCCTCGTGCTCCTCGTGCTCCGCAAGCGGGGCGTGCCGCCGGGTGGACAGGGCATCCCCCACCACCGGCCGGTCATGGGGTTCCTGGGCGCCGTCCTCGGGCTGACCGCCGTGGAGATGCTCGGGGTCGAGCTCGCGGTGCCCTGGCCGACGGTGCGCTGGATCCTGCTCGCCGTCTCCCTCATCGGCTGCTGGTGGCTCGCCGGGTTCGCGGCGGGGCTGGTCGTCCATCCGGTGACCGTCGGCCCGGACACGCTGCGCATCCGGTACTCCTGCTTCGCCGACCTCTCCGTGCCGCTGGCCGCGATCGACCGGGTCGTGCCGTTGCCGAGGTCGCGCGGCCGGCGCCGCACCGCCATGGCCCACGGCGACGAGCCGGTCGTGGAGGTCGGAAAGCAGCAACACGGTGCTCCACCTGGGGAGCCCGTGCCGATACGCCTCCGGGGCGGTGCGCCCCGTGAGGTCCGCCGCGTCCACCTGTGGGTGGACGATCCCCAGGCGCTCGCCGCCGCCGTGGCGGAGTACCGGTGAGGTACGCGGTCAGCGGGGCGGAGGCTCGCCGCCGGTGGGCGGGGAAACGCCCCGATACGCCCCGGTGCGCCGGGATCCGCCGGACCCGGGGCGGGATCCGGTCACCGCAGCCCCGTGGCGGCGCAGCTCGCCTCCCAGAGCGCCTCGGCGAGCTCCGGGTCCTTCATCCTCCGGGGCACCCAGGCCGGCCCGTTCCCCATGAAGAACCTGCCGGGGTGGTTGATGCCGTCGTCGTGGGTGACCAGGTGGACCAGCCGGGCGGCGGCCGTCGCGGGCGGCTTCGCCAGGCCGGGGATCATCAGCATCAGCTTCATCGTGAGGGTGTCGCCGGCGAACGGGGTCCGCACCACGCCGGGGTGGAAGCAGGTCGCGTTGAGCCCGCGCTCGGCGAGGGAGACCGTGAACAGGGCGTTCGCCTGCTTGGAGTCGAAGTACTGCAGCCAGCTGTTCCACCAGCGGCGCTCGCGCGACAGGTCGGAGGGGTCGATGGTCCCGGAGTACGCCGCGATCGACGAGGTGCTGATCACCCGGGCCGAGGGGAACTTGAGCCGGTCGAAGAGGAGGTTGGTGAGCAGGAAGGGGGCGAGGTGGTTGACCTGCATGATCAGCTCATGGCCGTCCGCGGTGATGCGGCGCTGGCTGGTCATGACCCCGGCGTTGTTGATCAGGACATGGATGTCGTCATACCGCCGGAGGAGCTGATCGGCGAGGTAACGGACCTGGTCGAGCGAGGCGAAGTCGGTGGTTATGGTGTCCGGGCGGGTTTCGGTTACCGAAGCGATACGGTCGGCCACCCCCGCTAGCTTCTCCGGAGTTCGCCCGACCAGAACGAGCCGGTATCCGCGCTTGGCCAGCTCTAACGCCGCCGCCGCACCGATTCCCGAACCGGCCCCGGTGATCACTGCAATCATGTGACATCCTCCTCTGTCCTCTGCGCGAGAACAGTACAGAGTGCTAGCCTTCTGTCGATCTTCGGAGGTATGTCCTAATTAATTGCGGCACGAGCCTCCAAACTTTGCAGGAGTGGCCATGAGTTCCCGAAACCGGTCGATACGGTTCAAGATCTTCTTGCTGCTACTCCTACCGCTGCTCGTGCTGAGTGCTATGTGGGGGTTTGTCCTAAAGGTCACCATTGGTGATGTGGTGTCCTTATTTAGGGCGAACACCCTCTATGAGGCCATCGGGGTGACCTCCGCCGATCTCGGGCTGGAGCTGCAGGCCGAACGCGCCATCACCGTGCGCCTGCTCAGCTCGGGACAGACCGGGTCGAACGAGCTCGCCGCCCAGCAGACCAAGACCACCGCGGCGATGGAGAAGTTCACCTCGGCGGCGCGTGACCCCTCGACCCGGGACGCGATGAGCGGCGAGCTGCTGACCTCCGTGGACAGCCTGCTCGCCCAGCTCGACCGCCTCCCCTCGATCCGGGAGTCGGTCACGCTCGGCCGATTCGACCGGTTGCAGACCCTGGACGCCTACAACGGCCTGCTCGACCAGCTCTTCGCGCTCTACGAGAGGCTCGTCGCCCTCCCGGACCTCGACATCTACCGCCAGGCCGCCGCGATGCAGGGCATGGGGAACGCGTACGAGATGATCGCGCGCGAGGACACCCTGATCCGCGGCGCGCTGGTGAGCGGCGTGCTCACCGACGCCGAGCGCAGCAGGCTCAGCGACTGGGTCGCCACCCGCCGGTTCCTGGTCGAGAAGAACCGGCCCATCCTCGCCGGCGCCATGCGGGAGCCGTACGAGGAGGTGCTGAGCTCCTCGGTCTTCACCCGGTTCACCGAGCTGGAGACCCAGATCCTCACCCGGGTGCGCGCGGGCGGCGAGCTGCCCGACGCCGCGCAGAACTGGGCGGGGACCGTGGACAGCCTGCTGTCCCGGCTCGACCAGGCCCGGACGCGCGCCTCGGAGGCGCTCACCAAGGAGGCCACGTCGGTGGCCACCGGGATCGTCACCCGGCTCGCCATCGCGGGCGGCCTCGGCCTGGTCGCCATCGTCGCGACGATCCTCTTCTCCGCCCGGTTCGGCCGCCGGCTCACCGGCGAGCTCACCGACCTGCGCAACGCCGCCCTCGACCTCGCCGAGGTACGGCTCCCGCGGCTGGTGGAGCGGCTCCGGCGCGGCGAGGAGATCGACGCGTGCGCCGAGGCTCCGCCGATCAAGGTCAACGGCCCCGCGGAGATCGAGGACCTCGCCCACGCCTTCAGCACGGTCCAGCGGACGGCGGTCGAGTCGGCCGTCGGCGAGGCGCACCTGCGCCGCGGCATCAACCAGGTCTTCCTCAACATCGCCCGGCGCAAGCAGAGCCTGCTGCAGCGCCAGCTCAAGCTGCTGGACGCCATGCAGCGGCGCACCGAGGACCCTCAGCTCCTGGAAGATCTGTTCCAGCTCGACCACCTGACCACGCGCATGCGGCGCCACGAGGAGAACCTGATCGTTCTCTCCGGGGCGCCGCCCGGCCGGACCTGGCGCAAGCCGGTCCCGTTCATCGACGTGGTCCGCGGAGCGCTCGCCGAGGTGGAGGACTACCGCCGCATCACGCTCGGGCCGATCCCCGAGGCGGCTCTTCGCGGCGAGTCCGTTGCCGACCTCGTCCACCTCCTCGCGGAGCTGCTCGAGAACGCGACGGTCTACTCGCCGCCGTCGACCAGGGTCGACGTGCGGGGCGAGATCGTCGCCAACGGCCTGGTGGTGGAGATCGAGGACCGCGGCCTCGGCCTGAGCGCGGAGGAGTACGCGGAGATCAACCGGCGGCTCGCCGACCCGCCGGAGTTCGACCCGGCCGGCAGCGACCGGCTCGGGCTGTTCGTCGTCGGCCGGCTCGCCGCCCGC
>NICF_comb_assmDRAFT_10002476_pt1 | contig 13903 bp, 8 predicted proteins | sample NewIslPassag4_SG_FD_11279 | JGI IMG/M metagenome (IMG submission 11279) | reverse complement strand
GGTAGAGGCAGCCGTTCGCAAGCCGGATCGAGCGCATGCCGAAGTACGACGTCACCCGGTCGACGCCCGCTTCGGACTCGAGCGTGAGCTCGAGGTCGTAGAGGAACGGGTCGCCGGGCTCCCACGGCCTGGGGTTGGGAATTCGCAGCGTAAGACTTGTGCACGGCGCTCCCGCGGGCGCCTCGGCCTCGGCCACGACTGCGCCTTCCGCTTTTGCCACGGCCTTGAGGCGGCCGCGAGCCGGGCCCGTCCCAGGGTGCGGCCCCGTGACGATCGCATCGACGCGGAGCTCGCCTTGTTCGAGGTTGGGCGTGAGCCGCAGGTGATCGATGTAGTACTCGGGAACGTGCTCGAGCCAAACCGTCTGCCAGATCCCCGTGGTCCGGGTGTAGTGGCAGCGGCTCGTGTCGCCCGCCGAATAAAGGAAGTTTTGCTTTCCGCTCGGCTGCAGCCCGGTCCGGTGGTCGTCGATCGCCCGGACGACGAGCAGGTTGGGCGCGGAGCGGTCGATGACGTCCGTCACGTCGAGCGTGAAGGGCGTGTAGCCGCCGCGGTGCGTTTCGGGGCGGCCGAAATAGTCCCACGCCTGGTGCCAGTGGGGCGTGCGACCGCCGAACGGGTCGGGGCGGTTGGCGAGTTTCTTGCCGTTCACCCACACAGTGGCGTCATAATCGACGGCGCCGAAGTGGAGGAGAACCCGGCCGCCGCGCCAGCTCTCCGGCACGGTGAAGTTTCGCTTGTACCACACGCAGGTCATGAAGTCTTTCTTGCCGATGCCGGAAAGGGGGCTCTCCGGGGCGAAGGGGACGACGATTTCCTGGTCGAAGCCGGCGCCTTGGGGCATGTCGCGCTGGTCGCCGCTGTGGCCGGGGTCTTCCGCGAACGCCCACACGCCGTTGAGGCAGAGCCAGGCGTCCCGCACGAGCTGCGGACGGGGGTATTCGGACCGGGGCACGTTGGTTTGAGACACTGGTACCGACACTGGGAGGTTCACTCCGTTCTGGCGTACTTGGTCAGGTGCGTTTGGAACTCCGGGCTGAGCCGAGCCGCCGTCCAGCCGGCACTGAGACTCGGCCTGTCCCAGCGAACCGGTTAATTCAGGCATTCTCGGCGTTTCGTTCCGGTGTTCGTTCGGGCATTCGTTAGGCATCCGCCGCGTTCCTTCCGTGCAGCCATGCCGTCCGTGAAGCCGCGCATGTTCGCGAACATGGTGGACTCGAAGGAATGCCCCAGGAAAGTGCCGTTCATCGGCGAATTCCCACCTTCAGCGAATCGGTTCGCCGCCGGATATCGGGTGCGGCGATGCCGGATGCGGGGGGCGCCTGCGAAGCAATGGATCGGCCGAATGTTCTCTGGATCTGCACGGACCAACAGCGCAACGACACGCTGGGCTGCTCGGGGAATCCCTTTGTGCGTTCGCCGAACATCGATTCCTTGAGCCGGACGGGCATTCATTTCGAGCGGGCCTATTGCCAAAGTCCAGTATGCGCCCCAAGCCGCGGGAGTTTCCTCACCGGTCGCTACCCCCGAACGACGCGCCTTAGGCAGAACGGGCAGTCGATTCCGGCCGATGAGAGGTTGGTGACCCGCATTTTGGCCGACGCCGGATACGTTTGCGGCCTTGTCGGCAAACTTCATCTTTCGGCTTGCCATCCGCGGGTGCTGAAAAGCACCGAGCGCCGCATCGACGACGGTTACTCCGTGTTTCACTGGTCGCACCACCCGATGCCCGATTGGCCCGCAAACGAATACATCCATTGGCTGCGGGAACGGGGGCTCGAATACTCCGTGCGCCCCTTTCCCGAATGCGATTTCGTCAAGATCGGCCCGGAGGCGCCCTACAGCCACAGCGCATGGTGCGCGGACAAGGCAATCGATTTTATCGAGGCTCAAAGCGGGCAGGGAACCCCGTGGCTGCTCTCGGTGAACTTGTTCGACCCGCATCATCCGTTTGATCCGCCCCTCGAATTCCTTGAGCGCTACCGCGACGTCTTCGACGAGATCCCGCTCCCCAATTACCGCGAGGGTGAGCTGGACGACAAGCCCGTATGGCAGAGGATCGACCACCGGGGTGCGTACGGCGGCCGAGCGATGGCCTTCACGGCAATGAACGAGTCCGATCACCGGTGGGTGCGCGCCGCCTACTGGGCGATGTGCGACCTCGTCGACGTACAGGTCGGGCGCATCCTCGCCGCCCTGGAGCGAACGGGCCAGCGGGAGAACACCCTCGTCATCTTCATGTCCGACCACGGGGAGATGCTGGGCGACCACGGCATCTATCTCAAAGGGCCCTACTTTTACGAGCCCGCCGTCAACGTGCCCTTGATCATCTCGTGGCCGGGGCGGATTCCGGAGGGCAGGCGCTCGCCGGCCCTGGTGGAGCTGGTCGACCTCGCGCCGACGCTTCTCGAAGCGTGCGGCATCGAACCTCTCCCGGGAATGCAGGGGCGCTCACTCTGGCCTCTCCTTTGCGGCGACGCGCCGGTCGACCGGCACCGGGAGGACGTCTACTGCGAATTTTACGGTGCCAACTTCAGTTACGACCCGCCGGCCGAGACGACCATGCTGCGGACGAGCCGGTATAAGGTGACCATAGCCCACGGCCAAGGAACCGGCGAACTCTACGATCTCGAGCGCGATCCCCTGGAGCGCATGAACCTCTGGAACGAACCCGAGTACGCGGGCGTGCGCTTTGACCTGATGATGCGCCTGCTCGACCGCATGGCGGGCACGTGCGACCCACTGCCCCCGAGGGAAGCGCCCTGGTAGCGCGCGGCTCGTCATGCAAAGGCCGCCGCTCGCCGGTACTGCCTTCCGCGGCTATTGAGGAAGCGGATCGTTTCCTTCAATCCTCCGAGCGCTCGCTTCGGCAGCAGCTCTCCTATTTTCGTCAACATTCCCTTCAGCGTCAGGTCGCCCGCGTGCACCACCACCAATTTGATGTCCCTTTCCTTGCAAATCCTCTTCTTGAACGCATCGCGCCTCCTCTGCGCCTCCACGTCGCGCTTCGCAAAGCGCCCCGTCGCCTCGTAATGTTGCCTCCCGTTGAACTCGAACGCCACGCGGTGCACCGGATAGTACCGGTCGAGTTCCAACCGCTCCCCGCTCGCCGGGTTTTTCAGAAAGTCCGGCCGCGCTCCGTCTTGAAACTCCGCCGCATCCGCGATCACCGATAGCATCGCGCGCATCAGCGCCTCGCCGACGTGCGGCGCTTGGTCCAGACTTTTTCGCACCTCCTCTTTCCACGCCTCATCGGCGTGCTGTAGGCCAACCCAGACCGGTCCCCGCGGGCTTCTTTGCGCCACGCCGATCCAGCGGGCCGCCGCGAGGGCACGCACCGCACGCTGGAGTGTCCTGATGTGCAATCCGGTGAACTCGCGGAGCTCTTTCCACCTGAATTCGCTTGCTCTGCCCTGGAACGTGGGTATCGCCTGCAGGAGGCCGTAGCAGAGAATTGCTTGAGGACGAAGCAGGCCCCCGGCCCGGATCAGGTCCACCGGGATTCGCACGAAGTTCCGGGCTTCCCGGACGGGGCAGGCAAGCTTCCATCGCCGGGCCCCGGGGACGGGGTCAGGCAGCGGTGACGGCACGAGCCAACCGGAGGCGGCCGCTTGGCGCAACGCCTCGTAGATCGTAGAACGCGCCAGGTGGGTGCGCTTGGCGAGGCGCCTTGGGTGGTGTGAGCGCGGGCGGCGGTGCGTAGCGTCGAATCGCAGTCGAATCCAAAGGAACTTGGCGGCCGGCGTCAGGTCTTTTGCAAGCAGCAAGGCAACCGGCACCTTGATGTGCGTGATTCCTGAAGAACGGTGATTGGGCCTTGCGATGCGTGAGCGCGCCGATTTGACGTGCGCCATTCCGGGTCAACTCCCCGCTGCCGATGTCGCTCGAACGCTCGAACGGTAGTGGGGGAACGATTGTTCGCATCCAACGGTCGCTCCTTCATGCGCCTTCGGCGAACCTGATGTAACGGAGAGGAAAATGGCGTCCGCGGCTGGAGCGGTTGCCGCCGCCCGCCGGTCCTTCCGGTTTCCCTGGCCCTTCCGGTCCCCCGGTCCCTCGCGCTCGGCCTCGCTCGTTCCGGTCCCCTGGTCGGGCCGGTGTCACGATTGGTCCTGTCCGGAAAGTGCTCTATGAGCTCGGGCAAGGGTGTTGGCTTGCATCAGCTGTAGCGAGCAAGAGGAGAATGGCCTGCTCGTGGTGGGGTCAGGTGACCGGCGACGCTTACTTCGAGTCCCTCAGAGGATTGGGAGGCGTTTTCCGGACCGGGCGAACCGGGAGCCAAGGGGGAGACAACGTTCCCCGGCGCGTTTCGGCCGGTGCCCGGGCCTGGGCGGCCGGCCACCGGGCTCCGAAGTGTTCCCACTCGACTTGGGTCAATTGTCGGGCAAGAATCTTGACTCAAAGGTGACGATTTTGGCTGATCTATGTAAGGTCTGCGGCGATCGTCGGGCGAATTGTGTCAACTATCGCGGCAATTCTGTTCGTCAGATGTTAGCAATAGTGACACCAAGCCGTGGATCCGCGACGAACGGGATGTTACGATGACGTCAGCGGGCACGCAAACCCGCTGCGGGCAGAGATTCCTGTACGGAGGTATGGACGATGAACGCCACCGGCGAGTTTTACCTTGCCTGCATCGCGCACGACCGCATGAAGGAAACCATGATCGATTGCCTGGCACGCCATCGCCACCAGTTGATCCATCGTCCGATCATCGCCACCGGAACGACCGGAAGGTTGATCCGCGATCGCCTGGGCCTCGAAGTGAAATGCATGCAGTCGGGACCGCTCGGCGGCGATCAGCAGATCGGCTCGAAGATTGCGTGTGGTAAGGTGGGGGCCGTGATCTTCCTGCGGGACCCGCTCTACGCGCATCCCCACGAGCCGGACATCATGGCTTTTTTGAGACTGTGCGACGTCCACTTCGTGCCTTTGGCTACCAACCCTGCGACCGCCGAACTGCTGCTCGCCAACTTGCCGAGGATCTTCGGAGCGCCTCCCGGGCCGGCGAGGTCGCGGCTGACGGCCGTCGGCACGAGCGCCGATGTCGTGGCGGGCACGGCGGTCAGTGCGAGCGCCGGCATGGCGGCGGCCCCGTAGCCGCCGCCGTCACCGCGTGCGGGCGAGCCCAGAGCGGAAGGGATCGGTGAACCGCAATGCTTGAGTTCATTATCGACTGCGAGGGAATTTCGGTGAACGCGGGCGTCGTGGAAAGCTCGGCTGCGGGCAGATGCGCCGGGATGCCCGCGGACGGTCCTTTCCACCGCGCCGCCGTGCGCAGCACTTGGAAGTACTCCTCGAGCCGTTGCAGCTTGGGTCTCCCCGCCCGCACGAACGCAGACGTCCCGCACCGCCAGCGCCCCGGCGTGCAGGCGGCGGCGCAAGCCGTTGCGCGGGTTGCACGGCATGCCGATGCACGGGCCGCCGCACGGATGGCAACGCGAGCCACGGCATGAGCCCAATAACCCCCACGTGAAACCCAGCACCCGGGATCGTTCGAGTCAAAACTCCTGCGACGACACAAGCCGCGGTGCCGGCTAGCGCCTGTATCGCAGCGTGAGCCACATTGCAAGGCGGCTCGGGCCGTTGTTTCGTGCCATCGCAGCACGGCTCAGGCTGTGCGCGCGACGCGGCGCCACGGCGCGGGCGGCGGCCCGCCCCGCGGCACCGCGGTACAACCCCCGGCTTCACACCGGGGGCCCGCGCCGCTGCCTCGCGCCGCGGTCTCACACCGCGGTCTCACACTGCGGCTCACACCGCGATGGAAACCCGGTAATCCCTGAGCCAAGTGTCGATCTCGACCAAATAGGCGAGGAGCTGGGGCCCCGTCATCAACTGGCCGAACCAGGGCTGGTCGAACGTATCGTCCTTCGCCTCGGCCATCGCCCGGATGACCTTTTGATCGATCAGCGGCAGCAAGGGCGAGTTCTTGTCGTCCAGGATGCGAAGCACCCAGCGGCGCATGGCGTGCAGGTATTCCGGATTGTGCGTCTTGGGGAACGGGCTCTTCTTCCGATAGAGCACGCCCTCCGGAAGCACGCCCTCGAGGGCCTTGCGCAGGATGCCTTTCTCTCTTCCCCCGTGCAACTTCATCTCCCAAGGAATATTCCATACGTACTCGACGAGGCGGTGGTCGCAGAAAGGCACCCGCACTTCAAGCCCGCAGGCCATGCTCATCCGGTCCTTGCGGTTGAGGAGTGTGGCCATGAACCACGTGTAGTTGAGGTAAAACAGTTCCCTGATCCGGGCGGCCTGGCCCGTCTCCCCTTCCAGGCGGGGCGTTTCCGCGAGGGTCTCCTCGTAGCGGGCCCGGGCGTACGCCTCGGGGTCGACCACTTTGCGCAGTTCGGGAGAGAGCCAGCGCGACCGGTGGTGACCCGCCCGCGACCAGGGAAACGTGTCCGCCCACAACATCTCCTCCCGGTGAAACCACGGGTAGCCCCCGAACATCTCGTCGGCGCACTCGCCGGATAGGGCGACGGTGAAGTCTTTCTTGATCTCCCTACAAAAGAGGTAGAGCGAGGAATCGACGTCGGCCATGCCGGGGAGGTCCCGGGCATGAACGGCGTCGCGCAGCGCTTCGGCGAGGCGTTCCGTCTCGATCACGACTTTGTGGTGCACCGTGCCGAGGAAGTTCGAGATCACGGGAACCCAATCCGCGTCCGAATTGGGCTGAAACGCACTCGGCTTGAAGTGCTCGTCGTTGCCGGCGTAGTCGATCGAAAACGTGTGCAAGGGGCCGCGCCCCTGGCGCTCGAGGTGTCGCGCCGCAAACGCCGAAATGGCGCTCGAATCGAGCCCGCCCGAGAGCAGCGTGCAGATGGGCACGTCGGAGACGAGCTGGCGCTCGACGGAATCCTTGAGCAGGTCGTGGACTTTGCGGGCGGTCGTTTCGAGATCGTCCTCGTGCGGCCTGCTTTCGAGGGCCCAGTACCGGACGGTGCGAAGCCCGGACTCCGAGAGGACGGCGAAATGGCCCGGCTTCAACTCACGGATCCCCTTATACACCCCCACGCCGGGCGTGCGCGCCGGGCCGACGGCGAAGATCTCGCTCAGGCCCTCGGCGTCGATTTCGGGTTTGACGTCGGGATGGGCGAGGATCGCCTTCGGTTCGGAGCCGAAAAGAAAGGAGTGCCCGTCGTACCGATAGAACAAGGGCTTCACGCCGAGGCGGTCCCGGGCAAGCACGAGGCGCCGGTTGGCTTCGTCCCACACTGCGTAAGCAAAGATGCCGTTCAGCCGTTCGACCGAGCGGGGCCCCCATTCGATGTACGCGAGGAGGACGGCTTCCGTATCCGAATTGGATTGGAAGACATAGCCCCGGGATTCGAGGGCGCTGCGGATTTCCGCCGTATTGTACAGCTCGCCGTTGTACGTGAGCACGAAATTGCGCCCGCCGGCGGTGCGGACCATGGGTTGGCCGCCGCCCTCGGGGTCGATCACGATCAGCCGCCGGTGTCCGATCGCGGCGTGGGACGAAGTCCATGTTCCAGCTTGATCGGGGCCGCGGCAGGCAAGTGTTTCCGCCATTGCTCGTACGACGCCGACGGCCTCCGTGAGATCCCGTTCCCAATCGATCCAACCTGCAATGCCGCACACGTCCGGTCACCTCAAATAGAAAGGCGTCTGGCAAAAGGCCGACTACCTCACAATTTACGTGCGGCGACCGCTAGAATGTGCGCCCCGCGGGTTCAACAAAGGTGACAGAAGCGCTGACAGCGGCCGCCGATCGAGCGAATCGAGCGAACGGAGGAACCCGCCATCATCACGACAGTGACGCTGAATCCAAGTCTCGACCGCACCCTCTGGGTGGACCGCCTCGAACCGGGCTCGCTGCACCGTGTCGCGCTGAGCCGCGAGCACCCGAGCGGCAAGGGTGTCAACGTTTCGCTTGCGCTTCACGCGTGGGGGGAACCCACCCGTGTCTGCGCCGTGGTCGGCGGCCGCACGGGAGAGCGGATCCGGCAAGCGCTCGACCGGGCGGGAATCCCGCACGACCTCGTCACCTGCGACGGAGAGACGCGCACCAACACCAAAGTGATCGAGCGCATCTCGGGGCGCCTTACCGAGTTCAACGAGCCGGGGCCGCGCGTCGCACCCGAAATCGCGGACCAGGTCATGGAGGCCGTCGCCCGTGGGCGGAAGGAGGCCTCGTACGTGGCGCTCTCGGGCTCGCTGCCGCCGGGCGTCGATCCGGACTGCTACAAGGCGATGATCGAGCGCCTGAAGCGAGGCGGACCGGTCGCGCTGGACGCCAGCGGTCCCGCTTTGAAGGAAGGGATCAAGGCCGGGCCGGACCTTGTCAAGCCGAACGTCGAAGAGCTCGAATCGCTCGCGGGCAAGGAGCTTCCCCGGCTCGAAGATCGCTTGTGGGCCTTGCAGCGCGTGCACGAAATGGGTGTTCGGATGGTGGCGCTTTCGATGGGGCCCGACGGGGCGCTCTTTTCGGACGGCCGCCGGGTGGCGTGGGCCAAGTCGGAGCCGGTCGACGTCAAAAGCCCCGTCGGCTGCGGCGACGTGCTCCTTGCCGGGCTGCTTTTCGCACTCAAAAGATCGTGGGACTGGAGCGCGTGCGCGCGCTTCGCGGTGGCCGCCGCCACCGCCGCGGCGATGCAAGAGGGAACCGAGCCGCCCCCTTTCAGCGAAGTACAGGCGGCGCTCGACATCGTGACTGTAAGAGAAGGTGGTTGGGAGAATGGTTTGAAAATTGATTGGGTGACCGCCCGGCGCGACCGCGCTCCGGGGGCGTGACGAGCGGGCGGAAGTCGAACAAAAGCGCGGGGACCCCTCCGCTCGGGAGGGGGCGGGCGTGGGGAGCGAAGTCTGGGGCGAGCCTCGAGTCGCAGGGCTCGCGAAAGGAGCGGTTCCCCATGTCCGAACCTGCCAAGCGACCCAAGCTCGGTCTTGCGCTCTCGGGCGGCGGCTTCCGGGCGTCCTTCTTTCACCTGGGCGTGCTCGCGCGCCTGGCGGACGCGGACCTGCTGCGCCACGTCGAGGTGATCTCCACCGTCTCCGGCGGCTCCATCATCGGCGCGCTTTACTACCTCAAGCTGAAGCTCCTCCTCGAATCCAAACCCGACCAGGGGATCACCGCCGGCGACTACCAACAGCTCGTCGCTTCGCTCATCGAGTCGTTCCAGGAAGCGGTGCGAAAGAACCTGCGCATGCGGGCGTTCATCGACCCTTGGAAAAACCTCCGCATGAGCCGGGCGAACTACTCCCGCAGCGACCGCATGGGCGAGCTCTTCGACCAGTTTCTTTACCGGCCCGTCCTCGGGAAAGACGGTCCCGTCCGCATGCGCGACCTTCTGATCCACCCGCCCGGGGCGCCCCGGCCGTTCTCGCCCGACCAGCACAACGCGAGCCGGTCCGCCAAGGTGCCGGTCCTCCTCATCAACGCAACGAGCCTCAACACGGGGCGCAACTGGCGGTTTGAAGCCGTGCGGATGGGCGAGCCGCCGCCCCGGGGAGCCCTCGAGAGGGACCTCGACAAGCGGATCCGGCTGCTCCGGCCGGAATCGTACGACGCCATGACCCCGGTGCAGTCGGACATCGAGCTCGGCCACGCGGTGGCAGCGTCCGCCGCGGTGCCCGGGATTTTCTACCCGCTCGCCATCAGCAAGATGTACCCCGACCTCCGCGTGGAGCTGGTCGACGGCGGCGTCCACGACAACCAGGGCGTGCAGGCTTTGGTCGACCGCGGCTGCACGCAGTTCATCATCAGCGACGGCAGCGGGCAGATGGAAGGCGTGCGCCATCCCCGGACGACCGCTCCGGCGGTGCTGCTCAGGTCGAGTTCGATTTCGATGAGCCGGGTGCGCGAGGAGCAGATCCTGCGCGCCGCCGAGCTGGCAGGCGACGGGGCGACGTGCCTCGTCCATTTGAGAAAGGGGCTCGCACCCGAGTACGTCCCGTACATCGACGCGGAGGGAAAACCCGCGAAGGTCCCGCAGGTTCCGGAGAGCACGACCTTGGAGCGGTACGGGATTGCTCCGGAGGTGCAGGAGGCGTTGAGCAGGCTCCGGACGGACCTCGACGCATTCAACGACATGGAGTCGGAGTCGCTCATGCTGTCCGGCTACCGCATGCTGGGTTACGAGCTCCAGAGGGTGCGAGCCTTGTGGGCGCGGCGGGGCAAGGACGGCGAAGGCACGTGGTCGTTCCACAGGGTTGCGGAGCTTGCCAGGCACCCGACACCGCACTACCTGCGGGTGCTGCGGGTAGGCTCGCAAGTCGCCTTCAAGGTCTTCGGCCTTTATCCCGGGCTCGCCACCGCCGCCGGGCTGCTCGGCGCGGCCCTGTTCGGGTGGCTTCTTTGGTCGTTCAAAGACAGCTTGAGCGAGCCGATCGTGCCGGCGTCGTGGATTCCCACCCGCCTGAGCGTGCTCTTGTTCCTGGCGCCCGTCTTGCCCTTTTCGAACGGCCCGGTGCGCAAAGCCCTCATGCGGATCCGGTTCATCTCCCGGATTGCAGGTTGGGCCCGGGCGCCGGTGCGCTGGGGCGAGCGGACGATCTGCCGCGCCCTGCCGCTCGCGCTCGGATCGGCCTTGTTCTCGATCTATCTTTGGTTTGCAAACCCACTCTTCCTGAGGGCGGGGCGCATCGAAAGCGGTGGAGGAAGCGCGCGCCGCGGGACGTATTTATTTCGATGAGAGTAAAAAGTCGGGGATCCAAGAGGGGTAAGACCTTGAGGAACACGGTTACGCCTTCGTTCTCGTCGGTCGAAGAGCTGGAAGCGGCGCTGTCGGAACCGAGCGAAGCCCTGGTCGAAGAGGTGGCTGCTTGGGACGACGGCCTGATGGTCCTCGGCGCGGGCGGGAAAATGGGGCCGACGCTGTGCCGGATGGCAAGGAACGCGCTCCGCAAGGCGGGCAAGAACTACGACGTGGTCGCCGTCTCCCGCTTCTCCGACCCCCGGGAGAAGGAGAAACTCGAGGCGGCGGGCGTGCGGACGATCAGCGCGGACCTCCTGGACCCCGAGCGCGTCCGGGCGCTGCCCGACTGTAAGAACGTCATCTTCGCCGCCGGCAGGAAGTTCGGCTCGACCGGCGGTGAGTCGATCACGTGGGCCATGAACGCGTACCTCCCGGGCCTTGTCGCCTCCCGTTTCGCCTCTTCGCGGATCGCCGTCTTCTCGAGCGGCAACGTCTACCCGTTCGTTCCCGTCGGCTCCGGCGGGTGCAGCGAGTCGGATCCCGTCGGCCCCGTCGGCGAGTACGCCCAGTCGGTGCTCGGCCGGGAGCGCATTTTCGAGTACTTCAGCAGGACGCACGGCACGAAGGTGACGCTCATTCGCCTGAACTACGCCGTGGAGCTGCGTTACGGCGTCCTCGTCGACATAGCGCAGAAGGTCGCCGCCGAGGAGCCCGTCGACGTCACCATGGGATACGTCAACGTCGTGTGGCAGCGGGACGCGAACGAGTACGCCATCCGCGCCCTCGGCATCGCCTCCTCGCCCCCGGCGATCCTCAACGTCACGGGGCCGGAGATTGTCTCGGTCCGCCGGGCCGCCGAAGCGATCGCCGCCCGCTTGGGCAAACAGGCCCGTTTCACCGGCCAAGAGGCGCCGACGGCGCTGCTCAACAATGCGGCGAGGTGCCACGGGCTCTTCGGCTACCCGAGGATGCCGCTGGACCGGATGATCGACTTGGTCGCCGCCTGGATCGGCCGGGGCGGCGTGACGCACGGGAAGCCGACGCACTTCGAGACGAGGGACGGCAAGTTTTAGGCCGGGCGGAAGCCGGGCGAAAGTGAAAACCTCCGCACGAAAGCGGACGCCGCACGAAAAAGAAGTAGGGTGATGAAATGAGCGCAAAGTTTTCCTCCTTGCGCGCCGCGCTCATGGAGGGGCATGTGATCCCGGCGCACCCGCTCGCGCTGAACGCCGAGCGCAAGCTCGACGAGCGGCGCCAGCGCGCGCTGTCCCGCTACTATCTCGAGGCGGGCGCAGGAGGGCTGGCCGTCGGGGTCCACACGACGCAGTTCCCGATTCACGGCAACGGCATGTTGGAGCCCGTCTTGCGAATCGCGATGGAGGAGATCCAAAGCCACGAGCGGGCGACGGGAAGGCGCATCATCAAGGTGGCGGGGATCGTCGGCCGCACCGAGCAGGCCCTGCGGGAGGCGCGCCTTGCGGCGGGCCTCGGGTACGAAGCCGGGCTGCTCAGCCTCGGCGCGTTCCGAGGGGAGTCCAACGACGACATGCTCGCCCACGCCCAAAAAGTCGCCCGGGAGATCCCGATCGTCGGCTTCTACCTGCAGACGGCCGTGGGCGGGAGGCCGCTTGCGTACGACTTCTGGCGGCGGTTCTTCGACATCGAAAGTGTCGTCGCGGTCAAAGTGGCGCCGTTCAACCGGTACCAGACGCTCGACGTGATGCGGGCTCTCGCCGACTCGGGCCGGGGCGGCGAAATCGCCCTTTACACCGGGAACGACGACCACATCGTTCTCGACCTGATCGGCGGCGCCCGGTTCTCGGAGCGCGCGGCGGCGCCGGCGGTCGGATTCGTGGGCGGGCTGCTCGGGCAGTGGGCGGTCTTCACGAAGCGGGCCGTCGAAATGGTGGAAGAGCTGCGGGAACTGCGCAAGTCCGGAGCGCCCGTCCCGCAAGGGTGGTTCGCCAAGGCGAATGCCCTCACCGACATCAACGCCGCGCTTTTCGACGCAGCCAACAACTTCCGGGGCTGCATCGCGGGGATCCACGAGGCACTGAGGCGCCAAGGCCTCCTCGAGGGCGTCTGGTGCTTGGACCCGGAGGAGTCGCTTTCGCCGGGACAGTTGGAAGAGATCGACCGCGTATGGCAGGCGTATCCCTCGATGCGTGACGACGATTTCATCCGCGAGCGGCTCGGGAGGTGGCTTTCGTAACCTGATGAAGGAACACGGATTTCGGGAGGATTCGGTCTCCTGAGGCGGGAAGAATGCATCGAATCTCGTTTGGAATCTTTTGGGAGGCATGACGTTGGGATCGAACCAGATAGCAGTCGGCATCTTGGGGCTTGGGCGCAGCGGGTGGAACATCCACGCGATGGGGCTCAAGGACCATCCGGACTACCGGATCGCGGCCGTGGCCGACCCCGTTGCAGAGCGCCGCAAGGAGGCCGAAGAGACCTTTGGGTGCGCGACGTATGAGACGCCCCAGGGCGTGATCCAGGACCCGAACGTTGAACTCGTGGTCGTGGCCACGCCTTCGCACACCCATGTCCCGCTTTCCAAGGAAGCCTTGGTGGCGGGCAAGCACGTCGTGGTCGAAAAGCCGATGGCGGAAAGCGCCCGCGAGGTCGACGAGCTGATCGAGGCGGCGCAGGCGGCGGGGCGCCTGATCACCTGCTATCAGCCGCGCCGCTTCGACCCCGATTTCCTCAAAATCCGGGAATGGATCGACGCCGGCCGGATCGGCAGGATCGTCCTGGTCCGCAGGGGCACGTACGTGTACCAGCGCCGGGCGGACTGGCAGATGCTGCGCAAATTCGGCGGCGGCGAGCTTTCCAACACCGGCCCGCACTTGATCGACCAGGTGCTCCTGCTCCTCGGCGAAGGAAAAGTCGATGTCTGGGCCGACTTGCAGCACACCATCGGCGCCGGGGACGCAGAGGACCACGTCAAGGTCGTCCTCAAGAGCGAGAGCGGCGCCACGGCGGACGTCGAGATCACCCGCTGCTGCGCGATCGGGCAAAGGGACTGGGTGATCATGGGCACGTACGGAACCATCGTGTCGGAGAAAGGGACGCTCCAGCTCAAATATTGCGACCCGTCGCGCCTTCCCGAACTGCAGGTGGACGAGGGCCCCGCGGCCGGGCGCAAGTACGGCACCGGCGAGCAAATCGAGTGGATGGAGGAGACGTACAAGCCCGTGGTCGCCGTCAAGCCGGTGACGGCCTTCTACAATTTCCTCTACGGCTCG
>NICF_comb_assmDRAFT_10002473_pt1 | contig 13907 bp, 11 predicted proteins | sample NewIslPassag4_SG_FD_11279 | JGI IMG/M metagenome (IMG submission 11279) | reverse complement strand
CCCTGCCGGCGTTGGCGGGGAGCTGACGAGCCAGCTGGTGTGGCGGCGGGCGTGGCGCGAGGGTGCCGGCGCGCTCCACACGGGGCAGCTGACCCTCATCAGGCAGCAGCCTTTGAGCGAGGGCTGGCAGAGCCTGGTCGGCGTGCGGTGGTGGGTGCAGTGGTCGGAGACTGGGCTTCCGGCCGCCACCGGTACGGTCCTTGACCTGGGGCTCACGCGGGAGCTCGGGTCCGGGTGGCGGTTCGTCGCCGGCTGGCGGCTGCCTTGGGGAGACGGAGCTGACGACAGCGGGCCTTACGCGCGGCTGGAGTGGCAGCCGGCGCTCGTGTCCGGCAGCGCGGAACAGGCGAAGGAGGACGTCTATACGGCAGGAGACTCTAGGGAGGCTTCTGCCGCCGGTGCAACCTCTGGAGGCAAACGGTAGGATTTTGGTAGGATGGTGAGGGACCAGCATCCGGCAACTCCGCGGGCCAGGTGCGACCGCGCGGCTTGAGCGGCCGGCGGCCGCGCCCTGGTGCCGGCCCGGTTGGCGGCGGCAGCGGAAAGGAATTGCCCGCGCCATCGGGAAGTGTTTGCGGGAGATCGGCCGGAAGGAAGTAGGGACGCCGCAGGTGGCGGACGATCTGATTGTCATTCCCGTCTACAACGAAGCGCAGAGCGTCGAAGGGGTGCTCGCCGCGACCAAGGCCGCCTCGCCCGGCGTGGACATCCTGGTGGTTGACGACGGCTCCACCGACGGCTCGAGCGAAATCCTGGCTCGCATCCCCGGCATCCGGGTGCTGCGCCACCCGGTCAATCAGGGGTACGGGGCGGCGTTGATGGACGGGTTTCGCTATGCCCAGGAGCGGGGTTACGCGCGCGTCGTCACCATGGACTGCGACGAGCAGCATGAGCCGGCGCTGATCCCCGAGTTCCTGGCGCTGGCCCACGAGTGGGACGTGGTATCGGGCAGCCGTTATCTTGTCCCGGCACCGCCCAAGCTCGGGCCGGTGCCCGAGGACCGCAGGCGGATCAACGCGTTGATCACCGCCAAGATCAACGAGCTGACCGGCTACCGCCTGACGGACGCGTTCTGCGGGTTCAAAGCCTACCGCGTGCCGGCCTTGGCCCGCCTGGAACTCTCCGAACCGGGGTACGGGTTTCCGCTGCAGTTTTGGATCCAGGCGGCCCGGGCGGGGCTTAGCGTCATCGAGCGTCCCGTGCCCCTGATCTACGTGCCCAATTTCGAGCGGCGGTTCGGCGGGGAGCTGGACGACAGCGAGAAGCGGCTCGCGTACTACCTGGAAGTGATCGAGAAAGAGGTGGCCAGATGCTCGACGTCTTAGCCATCGGGGCTCACCCCGACGACGTGGAGCTGGGCATGGGCGGCGCTGTGCGGGCCTTTCTGGCGGCCGGGTTGAAAGTGGGCATCTTGGACTTGACCAACGGGGAACCGACCCCCTTTGGGTCCGTTGAAGAGCGCATGGCAGAGGCGGAGGCGGCCGCCCGTACCTTGGGCGTTACGGTGCGCCGCACGCTGGATCTGCCCAACCGCGCTCTGATGGACACGGTCGAGGCCCGCCAGAAGGTGGCCGAGGTCATCCGGGAGTGGCGGCCGCGGACCCTGTTCATCCATTACTGGGAGGATGCCCACCCCGACCACGTGCAGGCGTGCCGCCTGTGCGAGGCGGCCCGCTTTTACGCCAAGCTGACCAAGACGGACATGAAGGGCGAGCCCTTCTACCCCAACCGGATCTTTTACTTTTTCAGCAACCACTTGCGGGGCTTGCACCCGAAGCCGGCCTTTATCCTCGACATTAGCGACCACATGGAGACGAAGCTGGCGGCTATCCGCTGCTACTACACCCAGTTTGAGAAGGGACGCCCCGACGGCGCCGCCTTCTATGAGCTCATCCGCGCCCGCAACGCGTACTGGGGCAGCTTGATCGGCACCGCGTACGGGGAGCCCTTTGCCTCCCGCGAGGAGATCGGGTTGCTGGGGATCCGGGAGCTGGTCCGATGACGACCATGAAGCCCCAACCTGCGGGCGCACCGTCCCTGACCTGCGAGCCGCCCTTGCGGGAGTGGGAGGCGGCGGTGGCCGGCAACCGGGAACTGGCGGCCAGCTGGACGTGGTCCATTGAGAGCGTGCCGGCACAGGTCTTGCGCGCCCGGGCCCGCCGGCGCGTGCTGGAACTGGCAGGTCTTGAGCCCGACGTGGAGCGGCCGCTTTTGGTAACCGGCCATCAGCCCGTCTTTTACCACCCCGGGATCTGGATTAAAGCCTTTGCGGTCACCGCCCAGGCCCGCTGTCAGGGCGGGTGGGCGGTGAATGTCACGGTGGATCAGGACGTGGGCGAGTTGGCCGCGGAGGTGCCGGTCAGGGTCGGCGCCGAACTGCGCTGGGTGAAGGAATATCTGGTGCCTGCGCAGGCGGGACGGCCGCTGGAAACGCTGCCCCCGCCAAGCCCGGCCCAGGTACATGAGTTCATTGCCCGCGTGGGCGCCCGCCTGGAAACGCTGGACTGGGCGGAGGGGCTTGAGCGGTGGCAACGGTTCGCCGACGGGTTGCTCGCGGCGTCCCGCGAGGCGGCCAGCAGCGGCGCGCTGGGGGTCGCCAGCCGCCGCGAGTACGAACGGGCATGGGGGGAAGCCCTTTGTCCTGATGTGGCCATCTCGCGGATCAGCCGGACGCCTGAGTTCCTGCTCTTTTTCGTGCACTGGGCGGTGAACGCCGCCGCGCTGCGGGAAGCTTTCAACCGCGCGCTGGCGAGTTTCCGAGCCATTCACCGCGTGCGTTCCCCAGCGGTGCCCTTCCCGGACTTGCTGGTACGGCCGGACGGCGCGGTGGAGCTGCCGTTTTGGACCATCACGCCAGCGGGCGTCCGGCGCAAGTTGTACGTGCAGCGCCGGGGGGGAGACCTGGAGATCAGCCACCTGGAAGGGCCGCTCGCACGCATCCCGGCTGCGGGCGGCGAGGCGGCGGTGGAGGCGCTTTTGGCCGCCGGTGCGCAGGTGCGTCCCAAGGCCGTGCCCTTGACCATTTTTCACCGGTTGTTTGTGGCCGACCTGTTCGTGCACGGCACGGGCGGCGCCCGCTACGACCAGGTGACCGACGCGCTGCTGGCCGATTACTTCGGCATCACACCGCCCCGCTACGCTACGGTGTCGGCCACCATCTACCTGCCCCTTGGACAGAGGCCGGTGCCCGCTTCGGCCGTGCGGGCGCAAGAGCGCAAGCTGCGGGACTTGCGCTTCAACCCGCAGCGGTTTGCCTGGGAGCTGGATGACGTGGACGATCGGCTCGCGGAGTTGGTCCGCCGCAAAGAAGAGCTGATTACGGCTATGCACGAGCCGGGCGCGCCCAAGCGGCAGCTGACCCGCGAGATCGAGGCGATCAACGATGCTCTTTTCCGGCGGCTGGCAGCCGTCGTGGAGCGGGCGGAGGCCGAATTGGCGGTGCTTTTGACGAGGGCCAGGTCCGCGGCGGCCGCCTACCGGCGCACGTATCCCTTCTTTTTCTACGAACCGGCGCGGTTGTGGGAGTTGTTGTGCGCCCCGGCAGCCGCCGCCCCGCCAGGGGCGGACCCCGCCGGCGCCGCGGGCGAGGCAGGTGCACGCTGAGACAACGGGAGGGGCTTCAGGTTGGGCAAGGCAAGAGCGGACATCGGCGTCTTTGGGGGCTCAGGTTTCTACGCGTTCTTAGACCACGTGGAGGAAGTGTGGGTCGAAACGCCTTACGGCATGCCCAGCGACAAGATCACCATTGCGGAGATCGCAGGCCGGCGGGTGGCGTTCCTCCCACGGCACGGGCGGGACCATCGCTACCCGCCTCACAAGATCAACTACCGTGCCAACGTCTGGGCCATGAAGGAGTTGGGCGTGACCCGCATTTTCGGCCCGTGCGCGGCGGGAAGCCTCCAGCCCCACATTCATCCGGGGGATTTCGTCGTGTGCGACCAGTTCGTGCACCGCACGTGGGGCCGGGCCGACACGTTCTTTGAGGGGCCGGTGGTCACCCACGTGAGCGCGGCGGACCCATACTGCCCCCAGATGCGGGCTACCATCATCGAGCAGGCGCGGCGGCTGGGGCTGCCGGTGCATGAGAAGGGCACCGTGGTGGTCGTTCAGGGGCCGCGCTTTTCAACCCGGGCCGAGAGCCGGGAATTCAGCTCGCATGGCTGGGAAGTCATCAACATGACCCAGTACCCCGAGGCGTACCTGGCCCGGGAGCTCGAGATCTGCTACGCCAACATTTCGCTCATTACCGACTACGATGTGGGTCTCGAGAACGACCCGAACATCAAGCCGGTCAGCCATCAAGAAGTCCTGGCGGTGTTCCAAGCCAACTTGGCCAAGCTGCGGCAGCTGCTCGTCGCTTGTATCGAGGCGCTGCCCGAGCAGAGGGCGTGCCACTGCGGTGAGGCCGTTTCGTCCGCCCGTGGGTGAGCGAGCTCCCATCCAGGCCCCGGTGCCGGCCCGCTGGCGTTCCCTGGTCGCGTGGGCCGGCACCCTCGCGTATATGGCCGTTCTTTGGTGGTTCTCGTCTCGCTCCGCCCCGGTCGTCAGCCGGTGGAACTTCCTGCGCCTGCCAGACTACGTTCTGCATGCCGCCGCCTACTTGGGCTTAAGTGTCGTGGCCCACTGGGCATGGGCGGCCGGTTTCCGCTCGTCTTTCCTGAGGACCGCCTGCGCCGCCGTGCTCCTGGCGAGTGCATACGGCATCGTAGACGAGTGGCACCAGTCGTTTGTGCCGGGCCGGGAGCCGTCGTGGCGGGACGTCGCGGCTGATGTACTGGGTGCGGTATTAGGACAGTTCGTGCTGTGGGTTTGGCCCTCAGCTCAAGCGCGCCAGGACGGGGGCCAACCCGAGGGCCAACACGAGGGGCAACACGAGGGACGACACAAGGGGCGACACGGGGGCCAGCATGCGGCCAGCGCGGGGGGAGCCCGCGAGGCGGGGGACAGGAACGAGGCAGCCAATGAACGAATAAGCGAATAATTCCTTGGCCTGGGGGCGGGGACGTAGCGGTGAGCGGGGATTTCACGCTGTCCCTGGACGAGCATCTCATTGAGAAGGTGTTTCAGGGGTCGCTGGATGCCTTGCGGCAGGCTCACCAGCAGATGTTCGACTTCGTCGAGGCGGCCCGCGACGAGCGCAGCCGCCTGCAGCGGGCGATCCAGCAGGCCAAGGAACAAGTGGCCGTCTGTATTCAGCAGGTGGATGACCTGGAGGCCCAAAGCGATCTGGCTCGCGCCAAGCTGGCGGAGATCAGCCGCAACTTCAGCCGGTTCACCACGGAGGAGATCCGGGAGGCGTACGAGCGGGCAGAACGGATCATGGTGTCTTTAGGCGCCGCCCGGGAGCGGGAAAAGGCGCTCCGGCAGCGCCGAGACGACCTGGAGCGGCAGTTGCGCCGGCTGGAGCAGCTGATGGGCCGGGCCGAGCAGGTGATGACGCAATTCAGCGTCGCTCTTGACTACCTCAGCGGCAACCTGGCCAACCTCAGCAGCCAGGTGGAAACCATGCGTGAGCGGGCGTCGGTGGCCCACCACGTCATCCGGGCCCAGGAGGAGGAGCGACGGCGGCTAGCTCGTGAGATCCATGACGGCCCGGCGCAGATGCTGGCCAACTTGGTCTTGCGCCTGGACATCCTGGACCGGATCATCCACGGTGACCGCGAACAGGTGCAGGCCGAGGTGCAAAGCATCAAGAGGCTGGTCAAAGAGTCTGTGCGGGAACTGCGCCGCACCATGTTCAACCTGCGGCCCATGGTGCTGGACGATCTTGGTCTCGTGCGCACGCTGCGGGGATATCTGGAGACCCTGAAAGAACAGACGGGCCTTGAGGCGGAGCTGCAGGTGCTGGGGAAAGAGCGGCGGTTGTCGCCCACGGCCGAAATCGCATTGTTCCGGGTTGCCCAAGAGGCCATCCACAATGCCCAGCGGCATGGAAAATGCCGGCAGGTCGTCGTGCGGATTGAGTTCGGCCCCGCCGGCGTTGGCATGCTGGTGCAGGACGACGGGACAGGCTTCGACCTGGAAGCGCTGGCCCAAAGCGGGGCACCGACAGGTTTCGGGCTGCTGCACATGCGCGAGCGAATCCACTTGCTGCAAGGGGAGTTTCGCCTCGTGAGCGCACCGGGCCGGGGGACCAAGGTGCGCGTGCATGTGCCGTGGGAGGGGGTGGGGCTGCCGGGCGGCCCCGGCCAATCGCAGGGCGAAGCGGAAGCCGGGACGGAGCAGGCGACCCCATCAGGGAAGGTGGTCAATAAAGGTGCCGATACGCATCGTGATCGCGGATGACCATCCGCTGTTGCGGCAGGGATTGGTCAAAATCCTTTCGCTGGAACCCGATATGGAAGTGGTCGCGGAGGCCCAGGACGGCGAGGAGGTGCTGGCCTGCGTCGCCGAGCACCGGCCCGATATCGTGCTCATGGACATCAACATGCCCAAAGGCGGTGGGCTGCAGGCGACGCGGGCCATCGCTGAGCGGTTTCCCCAAGTGGGCGTCATCGTGCTGACGATCCACGACGACGAGCAGTACCTGTATGAGCTTATCAGCGCCGGCGCCCGGGCGTACATCCTAAAAGACTCAGAGCCCGCCCGGGTGGTGGAGGCCATCCGGCACGTTTACGAGGGCGGTTCTTATGTGCCGCCGGACTTGATGAACAAGGTGTTGGGCCAGTTCCGGCGCCTGCACAACGCCGAACCGCCCGTGTACAGCCGCCGGGCGCGGCACGGCGCCGGGGTGTTGACGGACCGGGAACGGGAAATCCTGCAGCTGATCGTGGACGGCCGCAGCAACGCCGAAATCGCAGCGGCGCTGTTCATCAGCGAAAAGACTGTAAAGAACCACGTAACCAATCTGCTGCGCAAGCTGGGGCTGGCCGACCGGACGCAGGCGGCCGTGTACGCGCTGCGGCATGGGCTGGTGGATTTCCCCGAGTCCCTCAGCGGGAAGTGACACTGAACTAGACGGATCTCCCTCAATACCCAGGTCTTCTTTCCAAGAGAACGTTGCCCAACCGACCGGGCGGCCAACTTTCGGCCGCCCTGGTTTCCACTAGGACCATCATCCCACGCAAAGTTAAGCCCCGAGACGGATGTTCGATTGCCCTCGGCCATGCTACCTTTTAGACAAGAACAAGCGGTGACGCTGGCGCCGGGAAACCGGGCCGCAGGACGAGGGCCTGCGGCGCATGGGTGTAGGTAGGAGCAACTGGCACAAAGGCGCCGCCGGTGAGTTGCCGACCGGGTGCCAGAGTCGCCGGTCCAGGCTGGGTACACCGGCCGACCAAAAGGTGACAACGGGAAGCAGGGCCCCCCAAAAAAGGCATCACCACCCCGACCCCCAATTACCTGCTTCCCGTCGTCTTTTTTTATCCTTCGTTTCCCGTCGTCCTTCGCCCGCCGTTTTCCGTTCAACTCGTTTAGCCCATGTGCTCTAACATCTCCGGTCCGTACGTTAGTCACCAATCCTCCGCCGGGGCCGTGGGGCAGCACACGGGCGTGCCAGCCGAAACCCACAACGGGCCAGGGAGCGCTTTCGCCGCGAGACGAGCACCAGCCGTGCCACCGGAATATCATGGGGACACACGTCTGTCCATGGAGGTTCGGCTATGGAGCGCACCGGTGAGGCGCGTTTTGAGGAGCGTTTTGCGGAGCTGTCCCTGCGGGAAAGAGACGTGCTCCAGCTGATGGCCAAAGGCCTCAGCAACGATGAGATCGCACAGCAACTGTTCATCAGCCCCCATACCGTCAAGAACCACGTGAGCCGCATCTACCAGAAGCTGGGCATCGACGACCGGACCAAGGTGGTCATCTGGGCCGTCCGCCTCGGCCTGGTTTCGTTGACGAGTGACGAGCCCGACTCGGACGCGCCGGGATAACCCGCCGGGAGTGCCTCTGCGTCGCTTGCCGGCCCGCACGGGCCGCCGGGGCCGACGCAGGAAGGGCTCCCCGTCCCGGCGAATGGCCAGGCCATGACCAGGTCGCAGCCAGACCGCGGGATGACGGACAAGCCTGAGGCGCCTACGCCGTCGATATTGCCTGGAATCCTTGACACCGATGGAGCGGCCGGGGAAACGGCGCCACGCCGCGGCAAAGCAGAGCGCGATCCCCAGGGCGGCCCCGTACAATTGCAAGGCGTTGTGCAGCGCATCACCTTTCGCAATGACGCGAACGGCTACACAGTCGCGCGGCTGGCCCTTGAGCCGACGCGTGGCCCGTCCACCGGGCAGGGGGATGCGTCCTTTTGGGGTCAGTCCATGGTGACCATCACCGGGCGGTTTCCATCGCTGTCCGTGGGCGAGCGGCTGCGGGTGTGGGGACACTGGGTGGTGCACCCGCAGTTCGGCCGGCAGCTGGCGGTCACCGACTTTTTGGTCGTGGCCCCGGAAACACTGCATGGGATCCGCCGGTACCTGGGCTCGGGGCTGATCCCGGGCATCGGGCCGGTCATGGCGGAGCGCCTGGTTGCCCACTTCGGCGTGGATACACTGCACGTGATCACGGAACACCCCGAGCGGCTGGCCCAAGTCCCCGGCATTGGTCCAAAACGGGCCGCCGCCATCGCCGAGGCGCTCCGGCGCCACCAGGGCATCCAGCGGGTGATGGTGTTTCTCCAAGGCCTGGGTATCAGCCCGGCCTACGCTGCCCGCATCTACCGGGCTTACGGCGATGAAGCCATCCGCCGGGTGAAAGAGAATCCGTACCGCCTGGCCACGGATATCGCTGGGATCGGCTTTAAGACGGCCGATCGCATCGCCCAGTCCATGGGGATCGCGCCCGACGCGCCTCAGCGCCTCGTGGCGGGCGTGCACCACGTGCTGCAGGAGGCGGCCGAGAACGGGCACGTCTATGTGCCGCGGGAGGCCTTGCTGGCCGAGGCCGCCGGCGCCCTCGGGGTTGCACCGGAAGCGTTGGCGGCACCCCTGGCTCAGTTGGTGGGCCAGGAGCAGGCCGTGGCCGACGGCGATCGGATTTACCTGAGCGGGCTGTACCGGGCGGAGATGAGCGTGGCCCGGTTGCTGGTGCGGCTGCGGGACGAGTGGCGCCTGCTGCAGCCGGTGGGCGCCGAGGCCCGGTGGGAGGCCGCCGTCGCCGAGGCCGAGCGGAAGGCCGGGCTGCAGCTTAGTCCCCAACAGCGGCAGGCGGTGCTGGACGCGCTGCGCCAAGGCGTCATGGTGCTGACCGGGGGGCCCGGCACGGGCAAGACCACCATCCTGCGGGTGCTCTTGGCGTGCCTGGAAGCCGAGGGCCTGCGGGTGCAGCTGGCATGCCCCACGGGGCGGGCGGCGCAGCGGCTGCGGGAGGCCACCGGCAGGCCCGCCCGCACGGTGCACCGGCTGCTCGAGTTCGGGCTGGTGGAGGGGGAAGGTTTCCGGTTTCAACGGAATGAAGAACGCCCGTTGGCGGCCGATGCGGTCATCGTCGATGAGGCGTCCATGGTGGACCTGCCCCTGGCCCATCACCTGCTGCGGGCGGTGGCGCCCGGGACGCGCCTGGTGCTGGTGGGCGACGTGGACCAGCTGCCGCCGGTGGGGCCGGGGTATCCCCTGCGGGACATCATCGCGTCGCAAGCCGTGCCCGTGGCCCGGCTGACGCATATCTTCCGGCAGGCGGAACGCAGCCTGATCGTGACCAACGCGCACCGTATTCTGCGGGGGGAAGAGCCCATCGTCAACCGCGCGGGCGGCGACTTCTTCTTCATCGAGTGCGAAGACCCCGAAGAAGTGGCCCAGACGGTGCTGGAGCTCAACGCCCGGCGGCTGCCGGCGTACCTGGGTTGCGATCCCATCGAAGACGTGCAGGTGCTGAGCCCCATGCGTCGTTCGGCGACGGGGGCGGACCGGCTCAACCGGCTGCTGCAGGAGGCGCTGAACCCGCTCCGGGGTGAGGCGGCCGAGGTGGCGGGGGTGGGGGGCTTGCGGGTCGGCGACAAGGTGATGCAGACCCGCAACAACTATGAAAAGCAAGTGTTCAACGGCGACATCGGCCGCATCGAGCACATCGACCCGGACACGGGGACAGTGCGGGTGCGGTTTCCGCAAGCCGACGGGCCGCAGGTGGTGGAGTACGCTCCCGGCGAAATCGATGAGCTGACGCTGGCCTACTGCATCACGGTGCACAAAAGCCAGGGGAGCGAGTACCCGGCGGTGATCCTGCCCTTGACCACGCAACACTACATGATGCTGCAGCGAAACCTGCTTTACACGGCCGTGACCCGTGCGCGGAAGCTGGTGGTGATCGTGGGCAGCCGGCGGGCCTTGCGCCTCGCCCTGCGGGGCGTGCGGGAGGAGGGCCGGGCCAGCGGCTTGGCCGAGCGATTACGGGAGGCGGCGAACGAGTGAGGCGTGGGCGGCGTTTACCGGCGGCTGGGCTCGCGGCGCTGGCAGTGATTCTCGGGCTGCGGGGGTGGTTGGCCCCGGCAGCGCCTGCGGGCCCCGTGGCGTTGGCGCAAGCGCAGGTTCCACCGCCGGGGCAAGTGGACGAGCCGGGTTTTGCACTGGATCTGGGGTCCGGACAGGGCGCCGGGCTTTTCCCCGGCTGGCCGGACGGCGAGGGCCCCTCGGGTATGAGTGCTCTGGCCGGTGCGGGCGCCGAAGCCGCCGGCCTGGAGATCCCTCGTCCGGGCGGGACGGAGCCTGCCGGCGGGCCGCCGCTTGACAGCGTGCCGTTGACGTTGGGCCTGCACCTTGGGTCCGATCCGCTGCGGGCCAGCGCCGGCATGGCCTTGGCCGCGGAGTTGGGTGCCGCCGCCGTACCCATCGAATTCGCCTGGGAGCGCGTCCAGCCAGCACCCGGCGTCTTCGCTTGGAACGACTTTGACTTGGCGGTGCGCTGGGCCCGGGCGGTGGGGTTGCAACCGATCGGGGTGTTCGTGTACCCGGCGAGGCTGCCGTGGCCCCCGGCGGAGGGGGCTAGGCTAGGTTGGCCGGCGGCCGACCGCAGCGACTGGTTGTTTTTCGTGCAGCAGGTGACGGCGCGGTTCGCCGGAGCCATCGCCGAGTGGATCGTGGTTCAGGAGGAGCCGCCGGACGCGGACCCGCTGTTGTGGGCCCGGGAGGCGGTGCCCTATGCCCGTTTGGTGCAGGATACGGCGGCGGCCATCCGCGCGGTCCAGCCCCACGCCCGCGTCCGAGCAGCGGCCAACGCGGCGGACCTGCTGTGGCTGGAGGTGCTGGTCCGGGAGGGGGGCCTGGCGGGACTCGACGGTTTGGTTGTCGAGGCCAACCGCTGGCCGGCGCCCCCGGAGGGCCTGGCGGAGACTATCGGCGCGGTGCGCAGCCTGTTGCACGACTTTGGCTATGATCCGGAGTTGTGGGTGTGGCGCTTTGGGTACCCGACCCACATCGGCGTATCCGGCAGCCTCCCGCACCGCAGGGGGGTAAGCGAGGAGCAGCAGGCGCAATACCTCGCCCGCAGCATCGTTGCCCTGGCGCAGGCGGGCGTGGGTGCCATCTTTTACCATGAGCTCTTTGACGCCGGCTGGGAGCGGGACGTGGCGGACAGCAACTTTGGCCTTGTGCGGCGCGACGGGCAAGCCAAGCCGGCAGCCGCCGCCTACCGGACCTTGGCCCAGCAACTGGGCGGGCGTGCGTACGGGCTGCCGGGACGGGTTTCTCCGGAGGACGGCGATGACGCTGCGGTGCAGGCCATGGGCGCCGTGCTGGCGGCCATGCGCGAGCGGATGCGGCTGGGGGCTGCCGCCCTGGCGCGGGTCGCGGTGCACCCCTTCGCTGGCCGTCCCGGCGATGGCCTGGTGCTGGTCATGTGGTCGCCGGTTCATCCCGTCGAATCTCCCTTGGCGGTGGTGCCGCTGGCGGAGCTGGCGTTGCCGGTCTGGATTCAGGTCGGGGTGGTGGATGTGTACGGCCGGCCTCTGGACCGGGTGCCCATCGCGGCTGCGCCCGTCTACCTTTCGATCAGGACCCGGGAGTTCTCCGGGGCGCTGCCGGAGGACGCGAGCGACGAGGGGAGGGGCCAGTGAGTGGCCTGGGCGGCTTTCGTCGCCAGCGCGCTCCTCATCGTCGTGGCCGGCACCGCCTTGAGCCGCGCGGCGGATGTCATCGCGAAAAAGACCCGCCTGGGTGGGCTGTGGGTCGGCTCCATTCTCTTGGCCGCGGCCACGTCGCTGCCTGAAGTGGTGACCAGCGCCAGCGCCGGAGTCATGGGGCTGCCGGACATCGCCGTGGGCAACGTGTTCGGCAGCAACGTGTTCAACTTGTTTATCATCGCCATCGTCGATCTGATGGAGGGGCGGGGGGCGATCCTGCGGAAAGTGTCCGCCGCCCATATCTTATCCGCAGTGCTCGGGATGCTGCTCTCGGCCATGGCCGCCGTCGCCGTCATGCTGCCATTGCCCGGGCGGACAGGCTGGGTGGGCTGGGATACGCTGCTCATTGTGGGCGTGTACCTGTTGGGCGCGCGCATGCTGCGCAGCTACAGCCGGCGAGAGGGGGCACACCAAGCCGGCGCCGTCCTGGATTCCCCGGCGGCGGGGAGCGAGGAGGGCGAGGTGCCTCCTAAAGGGAGGCACACCATGTCTCTGGGCCGCGCCTACGGCGTCTTTGCTGGGTCAGGCCTGCTGGTGATGGTGGCGGGCGTTACGCTCAACTGGGCGGCGGATGTGCTGGCGGAGTTGACCGGGCTGGGCGAGACCTTCATCGGCACCAGCCTGGTTGCGGCGGCCACGTCGCTGCCTGAAGTAGTGGCGACCATAAGCGCGGCGATGGCGGGCTCTTTCGACCTGGCCGTGGGCAACATCTTCGGCAGCAACATCTTTAACATGGTCATCCTGCTGGTGGCGGATATCGCGTACCGGCCGGCGCCGATCCTGGCCGTCGCCGACCCGTCCCACGCCACGGTGGCGCTGTTTGGTCTCATGATGAGCGCGATCGCGGTCCTCGGGCTTTTCTACCGGTCCGAACGCAGCCTTGGACGGTTGGGCCTCGATTCGGTCGCACTGGTGATCGCCTACTGGACGGCCATGTACCTGTTGTACATCACGCGGTGAACTGGCCGCGGCAAGGGCAGGCCGGATGCGCGATGCGCGGCGCGCCGGCAGCCGGCGCGGGTGCGCGCGCCGTGCCCTGGGATACCGCGAGGTGCGGGTGGCGGCCTGCGGCGGGGCCGGCTATCCTGGAAACCGGGAGCTGAAGGACATGACCGGCGGCGCGGAGAGTCGTCTTCCCGGCGAGCCGGAGGTGGAGCCGCCCGCATGGGCGGCCGTGGACAAGTTTTTGGCCTCCGAAGGTGTGGGATTGCGGTGCCGGGACCTGTTTGTTGACCCAGGGCGGCAGCGGTTAAGCGCCCTGTGCTACGTGGAGCACCAAGAGCGCGTGTTGATGCTGCGCCGGCACAAAGAACCCTTTGCCGGCCACTGGACGGCCCCGGGCGGAAAGCTCCTGCCTGGGGAGGATCCTCGTGAGGCGGTGCGGCGGGAGGTGTGGGAGGAAGCCGGGCTCGTCCTTGAGCGCCCGGAGTTGCGCCTGGCCTGCTCGGAGACGGGTGAAGGCGCCGCGTACAACTGGGTGGTGTTCGTGTTCCGGGCGCGGCCCAAGGTAGCGGAGGTGGCGCCCGAGCTGTTGGCCGGTCCCCGCGCCGCCGACGAAGGCCAGTTGGACTGGCTGCCCAAGGCGGAACTGGCCGCGTATCCCATTCCCGACGTGGACCGGCGGCTCTTGCCCTACATCTTGGCCCCGGCGGACGCGCCGCCTTATCTCGTCCGCATCCACTACGGCCCCGACCACCGGGTGGCGGCAATGCACGTCCAGCCCCTGCCGCGTGGGGCCGTGGACTAAGGCAGACGCAAGGCTTTAGGGCGGAGCTGACCCTTGGCAAGCGCGCCCAGACCATAGTTGCACCCGCCTCGTCCCGTGGCGGTCGCGGCGGGGAGCATGCTTGCAGCCGAGGTGGCTGGG
>NICF_comb_assmDRAFT_10002470_pt1 | contig 13915 bp, 11 predicted proteins | sample NewIslPassag4_SG_FD_11279 | JGI IMG/M metagenome (IMG submission 11279) | reverse complement strand
GCCCTAAAGGCGGCTGGCGCCGCCGCACACGTCGGCGGCGTCAGAGAAGCCTGATGCGTCAGCCGACCGAGCCTTCCATCTCCAGCTGGATAAGCCGGTTGAGCTCCACCGCGTACTCCATGGGCAACTCCTTGGTGAAGGGCTCCAGGAATCCCTGCACCACCATCATGGTGGCCTCGTCTTCGGTGAGGCCGCGGCTCATGAGATAGAAGAGCTGGTCCTCCCGCACCTTGCTGACGGTAGCCTCGTGCTCGATGGCCACGTCCTCGTGCAGGATGTCCATGTATGGGATGGTTTCCGCCTTGGAGTGGTCGTCAAACAGGAGCGCGTCGCACTTGACCGTGCACCGGGCGTGGGCCGCGTTGGGATTGACTCGCACCAAGCCCCGGTACGTGGTCCGGCCGCCGCCCTTGGAGATGGACTTGGAGGTGACGGTGGACGACGTGTGGGGGGCGTTGTGCACCACCTTCGCCCCCGCGTCCTGGTGCTGGCCCTTGCCGGCGAAGGCGATAGACAGGATGTCGCCCCGAGCGCCCTTGCCCATCAGGAACACGGCGGGGTACTTCATGGTTACCTTGCTGCCGATGTTGCCGTCCACCCACTCCATGGTGGCGTCCTCGTAGGCCACGGCGCGCTTGGTGACCAGATTGTACACGTTGTGCGACCAGTTCTGGATGGTGGTGTAGCGCACGCGGCTGCCGGGCAGGCAGATGATCTCCACCACCGCGGCGTGCAGCGAATCGGTCGAGTAGATGGGCGCCGTGCAGCCCTCCACGTAATGCACGAAGCTGCCCTCGTCAGCAATGATCAGCGTGCGCTCGAACTGGCCCACGTTTTCCGCGTTGATGCGGAAGTAGGCCTGGAGCGGGATCTCCACCCGCTTGCCCGGCGGCACGTAGATGAAGGACCCACCGCTCCAAACCGCGGAGTTTAGGGCCGCGAACTTGTTGTCGCTGGGCGGCACCACGGTGCCGAAATACTTGCGGACGAGGTCCGGGTACTCCCGCACCGCGGTGTCGGTGTCGCAGAAGATGACGCCCTGCTTGGCCAGGTCCTCCCGGATGTTGTGGTAGACGACCTCCGACTCGTACTGCGCCGTCACGCCGGCCAGGAACTTGCGCTCCGCCTCGGGGATCCCCAGCCGGTCAAAGGTACGCTTGATGTACTCGGGCACCTCATCCCAGCTGCGGCCCTTCTTCTCCGTCGGCCGGACGTAGTAGTGGATGTTGTCGAAGTCGATGGCCGACAAGTCCGCACCCCATGTGGGCATCGGCTTCTTGAGAAACGTCTCCAAGGACTTGAGGCGAAACTCCCGCATCCAGTCGGGCTCGCCCTTCATCGCGGAGATTTCCTCAACAAGCTGGCGGGAAAGCCCCTTGCCAGACTTGAACACGTACTTTTCCGGGTCGCGGAAACCGTACCGGTATTCCTGGTCGATGTCGATCACGGGCTTTGCCATCGCTGCTTCCCCCTTTCCTGCGCACATTCATACATATTATATCTTACCAGTCCCCCAGCGCAAGCGTAGTGGCCGCCGACCCCCGGAGACCGCAGCCTCCGGGTGTTCCCGAGCACGACCCCGTCCCCGTGCCTGGCAGCCCCTCGCTCCCCAGAAACCGCCCCCACGCGCCGCCTGCACCCCAAAACGCCTGTGCGCCCGGAACTCTCCTTCGCACCCGCAATCCGCCCCGTCTGACCCGCGCAGCGCACAATTTGCGGAAACACCGCGCCGAGAGGCAGGAATTGGGTCCGCCCCCCCGAATTCCCCCCGTACAAGTGGGGCGAAGTGGGGGGAAGTGGAGGAGACTGGGGCCGTTGTTCCTGGGCGAGTTTCAGCACGCACTGGACGACAAAGGCCGCCTGACCATCCCCGCCCGTTTCCGGGAGGGACTGGGGGAGCGGTTCATCGTGACGCGCGGGCTGGACCAGTGCCTCTTCGTCTACCCCCTCGCCGAGTGGCAGGTTCTGGAAACCCGTCTCAAGTCGCTGCCGTTGACGAAGGCCGACGCGCGGGCCTTCGTCCGTTTTTTATTCGCAGGCGCGTGCGAATGCGAACCGGACCGGCAGGGCCGCATTATGTTGCCCGCCGGCCTGCGGCAGTACGCGGGTCTTGAGAAGGACGTGGTTGTGATCGGCGTGTCGACCCGGGTGGAGATCTGGGCGGCGGAGCGCTGGGCCGGGTATGTGGCCGAGGCCGGCGAGTCCTTCGAGAAGATCGCCGAGAACCTGGAAGGGCTTGGACTCTGAGGAGCCGGGGTGGGGTCGTTGGGTCATGTACCGGTCATGGTTCGGGAAGTGGTGGAGCTCCTAAAGCCGGCGCCCGGGTACGTCGTGGTGGACTGCACGGTAGGCGGCGGCGGCCATGCCCGGGAGCTCCTGTCCCGTATCCTGCCCGGGGGGCGCCTTATCGGGATCGACCAAGACCCGCGCACGTTGGAAACGGCCCGCGCGAACCTAGCAGTTTTTGGCAACGCCGCGACGCTGGTGCACGGCAACTTCCGCGACTTAGAGGGCATCCTCACGCGGTTGGGGGTGCAGCGGGTAAACGGCGTCCTGTTTGACCTGGGCGTTTCCTCCTTTCAGCTGGATGAGGCCGAACGGGGCTTCACGTACCGGGCTGACGCCCCCCTTGACATGCGCATGGATCCGGAGCAGCCCTTGACGGCAGCGGAGTTGGTCAACACCCGTTCGGCTCAAGAGCTCGCGCGGATCATCCGGGAATACGGCGAAGAGCGGTGGGCCAGCCGCATCGCGGCGGCCATCGTGCAAGCCCGGGCGCGCAGGCCGTTCACGTCCACGCTACAGTTGGCAGACGTGGTCAAGGAGGCCATCCCCGCGGCCGCCCGGCGGCGGGGACCCCATCCGGCCCGCCGCACCTTCCAGGCGCTCCGCATCGCCGTCAACGACGAATTGGGCGCGCTGCGCACTGGCCTCCTGGCGGCGGTTAACGCCCTCGTGCCCGGTGGCCGCGTCGTCGTCATCAGCTTTCACTCGCTGGAGGACCGGATCGTCAAGCAGACTTTCGCGGAACTCGCACGCGATTGCCGCTGTCCCCCGGAACTGCCCGAGTGCCGCTGCGGCCGGGAGGCGGTGGTGCGGCTGCTCACCCGCAAGCCCCTGGTGCCGTCGGCCGAGGAGGTCGCGGCCAACCCGCGGGCCCGCAGCGCCCGGCTGCGGGCCGCCGAACGGCTCGTTCTAGGGGCCAGGGAGGAGGAATAGCATTGGTACCAGCACTGAAGACGCCCAACCCCGTACCGTGGCGTGAATGGCAGCAGCCCGGAGGTGTTCCCCAGGAACAGTCCCGCCCGCGGCCCAGGCCGGTGAACCTTTTTGTGCTGCTCCCGGTGCTGGGCCTGCTGGTGCTCATCGCCGGCATGGGTTTCATCGCCCAGCGGGTGCAAGTCATGGAACTGGGCTTTGAGCTGCGGCAACTACAGCAGGAGCTGGCGCGGGTGCAGGAAGAGCACCGCCGTCTGCAGGTGGAGCTTGTGCGGGCCCGCTCGCCGGAAAGGGTCGAGACCTTGGCCCGGGAGCGCCTCCAGATGGTAGAATCCAGCCCGCCGGCGGTGGTGGTACTGTCGCCTGGGGCGGGGAACGAGGCGCCCGTGGCCCAGGCGCCGGCGCCGGCACCGGCCAGCCTGGCCGAGCGCATGGCCGCGGTGGGGGATTGGCTGTGGTCCCGGCTGACCGTGGCCGCGGAGGCGGGCGCCAGGCGGCAGTAGCCCCTGAGCCGGGGGCAGGACGAGGTGCCGGGGCGCGGTCGGCCCCGGGGAGGGAGCGCCTTGCCCAGGCTGTCCCATTTCGTCCTGCGCCAGCGCATCGTTCTGGTCTTTGTAGTGGCAGCGGCCGCAGCGATGCTTCTCATCGCGCGACTTGCCTACATCCAACTCCTACAGTACCAGCACCTGACCGACCTGGCGCTAGAACAGCGCCTGCGCGGGGTGCCGGCGGATCCCTTGCGGGGCACCGTGTACGACCGCAACGGCACCGAGTTAGCCACCAGCGTGAGCGCCGACGCCGTCTACGTCCGCCCAGCCGAAATTTCGGATCCCCACGGCACCGCGGTCGCGCTGGCAAGCCTCTTAAACCTGCCCTATGAACAAGTGCTGGCGCGCCTTGGGCAGCGCCAGGCGGAAGTGTGGATCGCCCGGCGGGTGGATGAGGACGCCGCCCGGCGGGTGCGGGAAGCCGCCCTTCCAGGCGCCTATGTGGCCCAGCGCACAGCCCGGATCTACCCCCACGGAACGCTGGCGGCCCACGTACTGGGTATCGTAGGCATCGACAACCAAGGGTTGGAAGGACTGGAGCTGCAGTACGACGAGGTTTTGAGGGGCGTTCCCGGCCGGGAACTGGTCGAACGGGACGCGCGCGGGCGCGTCATCCCTCACGGGATGGCCGATTTCGTGCCCCCGCAGGACGGCCGCGGGCTGGTGCTGACCATCGACGCGGCCATCCAGGCCATCGCCGAGCGGGAGCTGGAGCGGGCCTGCATCAGCACGCTGTCCGAGTTCTGCATGACGCTGTGGATGAATCCCCGCACGGGCGAAATCCTGGCCATGGCTGTTTATCCGACTTTTGATCCCAACGCGCCGGGCGATTACCCACCCGACTACCGGCGCAACCGGGTGGTGACCGATCAGTTTGAGCCGGGTTCCATCTTCAAGATCGTGACGGCCGTGGCGGCGCTGGAGGAAGGCGTGGTCGCGCCGGATGAAGAGTTCTACGACGCCGGTTTCATCGAGATCGGCGGCGGGCGCGTCCACTGCTGGCGCGGCGGAGGCCACGGCCGCCTGACCTTCGCCCGGGCGGTGGAGGTGTCGTGCAATCCGGTCTTCGCCGAACTGGGAGGTCTGCGCCTAGGGCCGCAGCGGTTCTACCCGTACCTGCAAGCCTTCGGTTTCGGGGCACGGCTGGGGCTGGACTATCCCGGCGAAGGCCGCGGGCTCATTCCCGTCCCGGGCCAGGTGGTACACGGTGAGATCCTGCGCTGGGCCAACGTGGGCTTTGGGCAAGGGGTGGCGGTGACGCCGCTGCAGATGCTGTCCGCGCTGGCCACCATCGCCAACGACGGCGTCCGCATGCGCCCGCAGTTGGTTGCGGGCATCGTGGATCCCGTGACAGGCAACGTGGAGCCCATCCGCCCGCAGCCCGTGGGGCGCGTTATTTCCCCTGAGACAGCCCGGGCGTTCCTGGCCATGCTGCGGGAGACCGTGGTCAGCGGATCCGGCAGCAACGCCGACATCCCCGGCTACCTCGTGGGCGGCAAGACGGGCACCGCCCAGGTGGCTGAGGGCGGCGTCTACACCGACAAACGCCTGGCGTCTTTCGTGGGCGTGGCACCGGTGGACGACCCGCGCCTGGTGGGGCTCGTGATGCTGTTTGACCTAAAACCCAGACCCGCCTACGGCGGCGTGCACGCCGCGCCCGTGTGGCGCGCCATCGCTGAGCAGGCCTTGCCGTACTTGGGCGTCACGGCTCGCCCAGGGCCGGAGGCGAGCGCGGGCCCGGCGCAGCCGGCGGATGGTCGGGTGCGGGTGCCCAACGTGCAGAATCTGCCCGTCACCGAAGCCGAGGCCATATTGCGCGCCGCGGGCCTGCGGCCGGTGCGCGAAGGCACGGGCACTTACGTGCTGGACCAGGCGCCGGTGCCGGGCGTACTGGTGGAGCCGGGCACGCAGGTGCTGCTGGAGTTTTGGGAGGTGCCGGACCACTGGCAAGGAGAAACCACGGTGCCCGCCGTGTTGGGCCGCCCGCCCCGGGAGGTCGCGGCCATTTTGGCCGACGCCGGGCTCGTGCTGGAGATGAAGGGTGAAAGCGGCCAAACCGCTGTGGCTCTCACCCAGGCCCCTGCCGCCGGCCAGCGGGTGCTCCGGGGCACCCGGGTCCAGGTGGAGTTCGGCCCGGCCCGCTGAGCAGGCGGGAGGCGGGGCGGAAACCGGGTCAACTTCCTGCAGGACGACCCGGCCGTGCTGGGCGGGGCTGGCGCGGTTGGTAAAATAAAGGCAGCGCTGGGAGGAAAGACTCCAACCGGTGCCGTATTCGCGAAGGACACTGCAGGAGGTCGCAATGGAGCTACGCGCGCTGCTCTCCCATGTGCCCCATACGTGGCTGCGGGGCGATCCGACTTTGGAAATCAAGGGCATCGCCTACGACTCCCGGGAGGTGCGCCCGGGGGACGTGTTCGTCTGTTGGCGGGGCCTGCGGTTTGACGGCCACGCCTTTGCCCACGATGCGGTGCAGCGCGGTGCGGTCGCGGTGGTGGCGGAGCGGCCCATCGACGGCCTGCCGTCCGCTGGCGACGCGGAACCGGGCGCCGGCGGGGGAGTGGCGCGTGGCCGTGCGGCTAGGGAGTCAGTGGTCCAGGTGGTGGTGCCCGACGGGCGGGAAGCCCTGGCCCGTATGGCGGCGGCATTTTACGGGTTTCCGTCCCGGAGGTTGCGGGTCATCGGCGTGACCGGCACCAACGGCAAGACCACCACGACGCACCTGATCAAGGCGGTGCTGGAAGAAGCCGGGCACAAGGTAGGCCTCATCGGGACCATCCGGCATCTCGTAGGCGATGAGGTGCTCGAGGCGCAGCGTACGACCCCCGAATCCCTGGACCTGCAGCGGCTGCTGTTTCAAATGGCCGAGCGGGGCGTGGCGTATGCGGTCATGGAGGTTTCTTCCCACGCGCTGGTCCTGCGCCGGACGGTGGACGTGGAGTACGACGTGGCTGTGTTTACCAACGCGACTCGCGATCATCTGGATTTCCACGCGAGCTTCAACGAATACGTGGCCGCCAAGGCCATGCTGTTCGCCGCTCTCGACCCCGCGGGGACCAAGCCGCGCAAGGCGGCCGTGATCAACATGGACGACCCTTCCGCGCCGGCCATGGCGGACCGGTGCAGGGTACCCGTGATCGGGTACGGGGTCGGCTCCCGGACCGACGTTTACGCGCTCGATGCGATAGTGCGGCCTACGGGGGTGAGTTACGACGCCCACACGCCCGCGGGGCGCTTGCCGCTAAGGCTGCAGTTGACGGGCCGTTTTAACGTGTACAACTCCCTGGCTGCCGTGGCGGTGGGGTGGCTAGAGGGTGTGCCGCTGCCGGTCATCGGCCGGGCGCTGGAAAAGGTGCCAGGAGTGCCCGGGCGCCTGGAGCGGGTGGACGGCGGCCAGGAGTTTACCGTGCTGGTGGATTACGCCCACACTCCCGATAGTCTTGAGAACGTGCTGCGGACCTGCCGCGGCTTTGCAGCTGGGCGGGTCATCGTCGTCTTTGGTTGCGGGGGCGACCGGGACCCCGGTAAGCGACCGCTGATGGGCCAGATTGCTGCGCGCCTCGCGGATGTGGTCATCATCACCTCCGACAACCCCCGCAGCGAGGATCCGGAAACCATCTGCCGGCAGGTGGAGGAAGGGCTGCTGGCGGCCGGGCGCCCGGCGGGCGGCTATCACGTGATCGTGGAGCGCCGGGACGCGATCCGCGCGGCGATTCAACTGGCCCGTCCGGGCGACATCGTCCTCATCGCCGGCAAAGGCCATGAGACCTACCAGATCTTCCGGGACCGCACCGTCCACTTTGACGACCGCGAGGAAGCGGCGCACGCCCTGAAGGAGCGGTTTGGGCATGGAACCGCTGCCGGTTGAAATCATCGCCAAGGCGGTGGGGGGCGCCTTGGCGGCGGGCGACCCCAAGGCCAAGGTGCTCGGCGTGTCCACCGACAGCCGCACCTTGCAACCTGGCCAATTGTTTGTACCGTTGGCGGGCGAGCGCTTCGACGGCCACGCCTTCTTGGGCGACGCTGTCGCCCGTGGCGCCGCAGCAGTGCTGGTGCAGGCGGGTAGGCCCCTGCCGGAGCTCGTGGGCGCGGCCGTGATCGCTGTGGATGAGCCGCTAGCGGCCCTGCACCGGTTGGCCCGCTGGTACCGACAGCGGCTGGGCGCCCGGGTGGTGGCGGTGACGGGGAGCAACGGCAAGACGACCACCAAGGATATGGCGGCGGCCATCTTGTCGGTCCGGTGGGCGACCCGCAAGTCCCAGGGCAACTACAACAACGAAGTGGGCCTGCCCCTGGCCATTCTCGACGCAAGTCCCGGCACCGAGGTGCTGGTGCTGGAGATGGGTATGCGGGGTCCGGGCCAGATCCGGCAGCTGGCCGAGGTCGCCCAGCCCGAGGTGGGTGTGGTGACCAACGTGGGACCGGTTCACATGGAGCTTTTGGGTAGCCTGGAGGCCATCGCCCGGGCCAAGCGGGAACTGGTGGAGGCGCTGCCCGCCGGCGGGTGGGCGGTGCTCAACGCGGACGATCCCCAGGTGCGGCGCATGGCGACCCACTGCGCCGGGCAAGTGCTTCTTTACGGCCTGGACGGCGCCGCCCAAGTGCGGGCCAGCCATGTCACAAGCCGCGGTTTCGCGGGCGTGGGGTTTACCCTGCATTGGCAAGGCCGCTCCGTGCCGGTCACCGTGCCCGCGCCGGGACGTCACCACGTGTACAACGCCCTGGCCGCCGCCGGCGCTGCCCTGGCATTAGGCTGCGACCTTGACGCGGTAGTGCGGGGGCTTCTGGCGTTTCCCCTGCACGCGTCCGCCATGCGGCTGGAACTGCGGGAGCGGCCCGACGGGCTGCGGGTGATCAACGACGCCTACAACGCCAGCCCCGCGTCCGTGGAGGCGGCGCTGGCGCTGTTGGCGGAGGTGGAGGCCGAGCGGCGGCTGGCGGTGCTAGGGGACATGCTGGAGCTAGGGCCCGTGAGCGAGGCGGCCCACCGCGAAGTGGGGCGGCGGGCGGCTGCAGCGGGCGTCGACTACCTTGTGGCGGTGGGCCGCTGGGCCGAAACCGTTTGCGCGGCGGCGGTGGACGCGGGGTTGCCGCCTGAACGGGCTGAGGCCGTGCCCGACGCGGCCGCAGCCGCGGCGCGGGTAGCCGCGCTGGCCCGTCCGGGCGACGTGGTGCTCGTCAAGGCGTCGCGGGGGCTGAGGCTCGAGCAGGTGGCGGAAGCCCTCCTTGCGGGCGAGACGGTACCCGGCGGTCGGGGTGAAAAGCGGTGAACGCCATCATTTATCCCGCCGCCTTTGCCTTTGCCGTGGCCGTGCTGTTGGGTCCAGTCACCATCGGTTGGCTGCGGCGCCTGCGGGTGGGTCAGGTGGTGCGCCAGGACGGCCCCCAGACCCATTTGAGGAAAACCGGAACGCCCACCATGGGCGGCGTACTGATCCTCGCCGGTGTGCTGGCCGCCGCGGCGGCGTTTCTCCCGGACCTAGGCGCGGGGTGGCCGTTTCTCCTGGCCTTACTGGGTTTTGGCGCGGTGGGGCTTATTGACGATCTGACCAAAGTCCTGGCCCGGCGCTCCTTGGGCCTGAAGGCCCGCCAGAAGCTGCTGCTCCAGCTGTTGCTGTCCCTTGTCGTCGGCTGGGGGACGCTGGCGCAGGTGGGCCCGTACCTGCGGGTGCCTTTCGCCGAGGGCTGGTGGCTGGTGCCTGAATGGTTTTACCTGGCGCTGGCCGTGGCCACGCTGGTAGGTGCCGCCAACGCGGTGAACATTACCGACGGTGTGGATGGGCTGGCCGCCGGCGCCACGGCGGTGGCGGCATTGACCATGGCGGCCATGGCACGGGTGATGGGATTTGAGGAGGCCGCGGTGCTCGCCGCCGCGTTGGGCGGGGCGTGCCTGGGTTTCGCATGGTTCAACGCCCACCCGGCCCAGGTGATCATGGGCGACACGGGCGCACTGGCCTTGGGCGGCGCCTTGGGTGCCCTTGCCCTGATGACGGGTACGCCCCTTTTGCTGGTCATCGTCGGTGGGCTGTTCGTCCTCGAGACGCTGTCGGTCATCGTCCAAGTGACGTATTTTCGCCTCACGGGCGGCCGGCGCATCCTGCGCATGAGCCCGCTGCACCACCACTTCGAGGTGAGCGGCTGGGCCGAACCGCAGGTGGTGACGCGTTTTTGGCTGCTGTGCCTGCTGTTTGCGGCCGCGGGTCTCTTGGCCCTGCGCTGACCGTGCGCGGGCGGTTAAGCGGTCCGGACCGGGACATACAATTTCCACACGCAGCCTGACGGAGGTGGAACGGTGCGGTCCGCACCCGGTCGACCCGACGTGGTCATCTTCGCGGCCGTGGTGGCGCTTTTGGCCATCGGCATTCTCATGGTGACCAGCGCGGCCAGCGTCACGGGGCTGCTCCAGTACGGCGACCCCTATTACCACGTAAAGCGCCAGCTGGTGTGGGCGGTCTTGGGCCTGGCCGCCATGACGGTCGCGACGCGCGTCGACTACCGGTTCTACCGTCTGTTGGTGTGGCCGGTGCTGGTCATCGCGTTCGTGAGCCTGGTGGCGGTGCTTTTTGTGGGCACCGAGGCGGGCGGGGCGCGCCGGTGGATCGGTTTCGGTTTCTTTAACGTGCAGCCGTCGGAGATCATGAAGTACGCGCTCATCAATTACCTGGCCTATCACGCCGCCACGGCCAGAGATAAATTGCGCGGCTTTTGGCAGGGGCTGGTGCCGCCCCTGGCGGTCATGGGCGCGGCCTTTGTGCTGGTGGTGCTGGAGCCTGACTTCGGCACCGGGGTGGCCATGGCGGCCACGGCGTTCATCGTCCTGTTCGCGTCCGGCGCCAACGTGTGGCACCTGGCGGGCGTGGCGCTGCTGAGCGTTCCGGGCTTGGCGTACCTCGTGTACGCGGAGCCATACCGCATGCGGCGGCTGCTGGCGTTCCTCGACCCGTGGGCGGACCGGATGGACGCAGGTTGGAACGTGGTCCAGTCGCTGCTGGCCATCGGCTCGGGGGGCCTGTTTGGCCTCGGGCTGGGTGAGGGGCGGCAGAAGTACCTGTACGTGCCCGAGCAACACACCGACTTCATTTTCGCCATCCTAGGCGAGGAGTTGGGCTTCGTGGGCACGTCCACCGTCGTGCTGTTGTTCGCGCTGCTGGCGTGGCGGGGCTACCGGGTCGCCCTGCGCGCGCCGGACATGTATGGCTGCATCCTGGCTGTTGGCATCACCACCATGATCGTGTTCCAGGCGCTCTTGAACATCGGCGTCGTGACCGGTTCTCTGCCGGCCACCGGGATCACGCTGCCGTTCATCAGCTTCGGCGGTTCGTCGCTGGTAGTGACCCTGGGCGCCGTCGGCATCCTGCTCAACATCTCACGCCACGGTACGTCCGCTTAGCATGCGCGTCTTAATCGCGGCCGGCGGCACCGGGGGGCACATCTACCCCGGGATCACTATCGCTCAGACGCTGCGGGAGCGGCGGCCAGATGTGGATATCCTGTTCGTGGGCACCGCGCGGGGGCTGGAGGCTGACCTGGTGCCCCGGGCTGGCTTTGCCTTTGCCACAATTCCCGCCCATTACCTGCGCCGCCGCTTGTCCCTGGACATACTGCGTACGGGGTGGAGTGCAGCGAGGGGAGTGGCCGAGGCGCGGCGGGTGGTGCGCCGGTTTCGCCCGCATGTGGCCGTGGGCACGGGCGGCTACGTGTCCGGTCCCGCCATGGCGGCAGCGCTCTTGTGCGGCGTGCCGGTGGTGCTTCAGGAGCAGAACGCGTATCCTGGCTTGACCAACCGGCTCCTGGGGCGGTGGGCGGCCAGGATTGCGCTGGGCCATCCCGCGGCAGCGGCCCATTTCAGCCGGCGCGACCGGGTGGTGGTGACGGGCAATCCCATCCGCCGGGATGTGGTCACCCGCACCCGACAGGAAGGGTGGGCGGCGTTTCGCCTGGAGCCTAACCGTCCCACGCTTCTAGTGTTCGGTGGCAGCCAAGGCACCCGCACCATCAACCGCGCGCTGCTGGATGCGGCGCCCCGGTTGGTAGAGGAACTTGGGATCCAGATCGTGCACCAGACGGGACAGGCTGGCTTCGCCCAGGTGGTGGAGGAAGCCGTGCGCCGCTGGGAGGAGGCGGGCGGCCGACCGCTCCCAGAGAGGCTGCCGGACCGGGTGGTGCTGGGACGCTGGCAGCTGTTGCCCTTCATCCACGACATGCCCGCGGCCTACGCCGCCGCGGATCTGGTGGTGAGCCGGGCCGGCGCCCTGACCCTGGCCGAGCTCACCGCGCGAGGGCTGCCCGCCATCCTCGTGCCTTACCCCTTCGCCGCCGAGGGACACCAAGATGCCAACGCCCGGGCCCTGGCTGAGGCCGGAGCCGCGGTGGTAATCGCGGACCAGGATCTAAACGGCGAGATGCTCTTGCGCACAGTGGGGGCTGTCCTGTCGGACCGGGCGCGCCTAGAACGCATGGCAGCGGCCAGCCGCAGCCTGGGCCGGCCAGACGCGGCCGAGCGCATCGCAGACCTCATCGAGGACGTCGCCGCGCGGTGACGGAACGCCGCCCGTAACAGCCGGGCGGGCGCGAGACCCGGATGCGGCGCCGCGGCGGACAAGCCCACCGGGGGTTGGCAAGAACAGGGGTTTTTGGGCATGCATAGAATGGAGTACTCGCCTGCGCCCGCCCCTTGCGCGGCACGGCAGTGCAGAAAGGGGACGCAGCATGCGGCAGTGTAAAGTGCACTTCATCGGCATCGGCGGTGCAGGCATGAGCGGGCTGGCTCAGCTGCTTTTGAGCCGCGGGATTGCGGTGTCGGGTTCCGACCTGGCTGCATCCGCTGCCACCGAGCGGCTGGCGGCCCTCGGTGCGACAGTGTACATCGGCCATGACGGCGCCCACATCACGGCGGAGGCCCCAGATGAGGTGGTCGTCTCCAGCGCCGTGCCGCCAGGGAATCCCGAGTTGGCGGCCGCCCGGGAGCGCGGCGTCCCGGTGGTGCACAGGGGCGAACTTCTGGCCAGGCTGATGCAAGACCGCGTGGGCATCGCGGTGGCCGGCACCCACGGCAAGACCACCACCACCTCCATGATCGCCTTGTGCCTGCTGCGGGCCGGACTTGACCCAACCATCGCTATCGGCGGCGACCTCCCCGACATCGGCAGCAACGCGCGCGCGGGGCAGGGGCCTCATTTCGTCGCGGAGGCGGACGAGAGCGACCGCTCGTTTCTGCTTTTGCGCCCGCACATCGCTGTGGTCACCAATATCGAAGCTGATCATTTGGAAAACTACCGTTCGACGGCGGCCATCGTGGAAGCCTTTCGAGAGTTTGCAGTGCGCGTGCCCGCGGACGGTCTGGTGGTACTGGGAGCGGACGATCCCAACGCGGCGGGGCTGGCACCGTTGCCGGCCCCGGTAGTGACGTACGCCGTGCACCGGCCGGCGGACTACACGGTCCGGGACGTGGAGCTGGCGGGTTTCGGCAGCCGCGCCGTCGTGCTGGAGCGGGGCGAGCCGCTGGGCGAATTGGAACTGCGGGTGCCGGGGATGCATAACATAGCCAATGCCCTTGCCGCCATCGCCGTCGGGCGCTACCTGGGCGTCGAGTTTCCGGCGCTGGCCGCGGCGTTGGCCGGTTTCCGGGGAGCGAAGCGCCGCTTTGAAGTTATGGGCGAGGAGCGGGGCATTCTGGTCATTGACGATTACGCCCACCATCCCACCGAGATCCGGGCGACCCTGGCCGCGGCGCGCCAGTTGCGCCGGCGGGTGGTGGCGGTGTTTCAGCCGCACCGGTACACGCGCACCCACTTCCTGGGAGACGAGTTGGCCCGCAGCTTCGACGACGCGGATCGCGTGGTGTTGACCGATATATACGCGGCGTCGGAGCAGCCCATACCCGGCGTGACCGTGGAGCGGCTGTTCGCGGCGGTACGGGCCGCCGCCGGCGATAAGGTCCTGCTGGTGCGAGACAAGGAAGCCATCCCCGGAGTTCTCCTGGATGTCGCGCGCCGGGGCGACGTGGTGCTCACGCTGGGCGCGGGCGACGTGCGCCGGGTGGGGGAGCGCTTTCTCGCACTGCTGCGATCGCCGCAGGCGGAGGCGGCCATCGTGTCCCCGCCGGCGCGGGAACCGGCCGCTGGCCGGCCGTAAGGAGGCGGGGCCGGTGG
>NICF_comb_assmDRAFT_10002468_pt1 | contig 13919 bp, 6 predicted proteins | sample NewIslPassag4_SG_FD_11279 | JGI IMG/M metagenome (IMG submission 11279) | reverse complement strand
TCGGGGGCCTTGTCGGCGAAGAACTCCTTGTCCTGGAGCTTCAGCTTCTCCCAAGGTGGGTTCCCCAGCACCACGTCAAACCCGCCCCGCTCCATCACCTCCGGGAACTCCAGCCACCAGTGGAAGAAGCGGTGGCGGCGCTTGGCGGCCTCTATGGCGTGGCGGGTGGGCGGGGAGAGGTAGGAGCTTTGCTCCCACTGGGCGAGGGAAGCCCCCATCTGCTGGGCGAGCCAGTTGAGGCCCTGGGCGTCGGGGAGGCGCACCCCGGGGGCGGGCCGGAGGAAGAAGGCGGCGGTCCAGTAGTCGGCCAAAAGCTCCCACTTCCGCACCTCCTCGCTCTCCCGCCACGCCCGGTAGCGCCTGCGCTTTTCCTCCACCTGGGCCGCGGTCTCCTCCTCAAAGTCCAGGAAGGGGGGCTTGGGGAGGGGGAAGAGGAGGCTTCCCGCCCCGGGGCCGAAGCTGAGCCCCTTGCGCACCTCCTTGGGCACTCCTTCCCGGTCGTAGGCCTCCTTGGGGATGCCCCGCGCCAAGAAGTCCTCCGGGGCCCCCACCAGGGAGTTTCCCACCTTTAGGTGGTGGTCCAGGAAGGAGAGGGGTTTGCCCTTGGCGGCGGAGGCCACCCAGAGGGCGAGCTTGGCGAGCTCCACCGCCATGGGGTTCAGGTCCACCCCGTAGAGGCACCGGGAGGCCACCAGGTGGCGGGCGGCGTAGAGGGCCTCCAGGTCGTCCTTCCCCTGGCCCCGCACCTCCAGAAGCTTCTCCGCCAGGTACTCCAGGGCCGAGATGAGGAAGGCCCCGCTTCCCATGGCCGGGTCCACCACCTTGAGGGAGAGGAGGGCCTCTTCCTGCTTTTTGGGGTCCTCCCCGGCCTCCCGGAGGCGGGCCTCTACCACGGGGACGAGGCTTTCCTGCAGGACCAGCTGGACGAGCTCGCGCGGGGTGTAGTAGCTCCCCGAGGCCTTGCGCTCCAGGAGGTGGCCCTCCAGGGTGTAGCGCCCCTCCACCATCCTGGGGGCCAGGGAGAGGATGCCCTCGTACACGTGGCCGATCTCCTCCACCTCGAGGTCCCGGTAGTTGATGCGCTCCAGGGCCCCTTCCCGCTCCACGTGGGTGAGGAGGCGGATGGCCCGGAGGAGGTCGCCGTTCTTGGGCCGGGGGAGGTCTTCGTGGAGGGCCCGCTCCCCGGGATCCAGGACGCCTCCCGTGAGGAGGGGAAGCCCCTCCGGGGCGAAGAGCTCGCCGTTTAAGGCGGGCACGCCCAAGCGCTCGTCCCCCTGGTAGACGAGGCGGAAGGTGGCGAGGAGCTTCTCCCAGAGGTCGGTGTGGCGGTCTTCGTACGCTGCCGCGTGACCTCCAAAGGGGTCCTGGCGGGAGGCCCGTTCCCTGAGGGCGCTCACGCTGTACTCCCGCTCGTAGACCCAGGAGAGCTCCCCCCCGTGGGGGATGAGGTTGCGGCTTTCGGCGTAAAGGAGGAAGAGGAGGCGGTAGACGAGGCGGAGGAGCTCCTCGTGGTAGGCCTTTAGGTGCTCGGGGTCTTGGAGCTTTCGCCGCAGGTCCTCGGTGAGGAAGGCGTTGCCCAGGACCTCGAGGGCCTCCACCACCCCCTTCCGGAGGGCGTCCCGGGCGCGGATGCCCGTCTCCCGGGCCCGCTCGTAGTAGCGGTCCAGGGGAGTCTTGCCGTCCCTCCCCTTTTGGAAGCGGCTCGGGGAGAGGAGGAGAAGGAGGACCTGGAACTCCTTCAGGGCCTCGCTCCTCGGGGCCTCAAAGAGCTCCACCAGGTTGAAGGCCACGTACCCAGGGGTGGAGACGTGGTAGTACTTGCGGAGAAGCCGCACCTCCCAGGGGGCCGCGAGGATGCCCCAGTCCTGCTCGGGGTGGAGGTTCAGGTAGGCCTGGAGAAGGGCCTGGGGGCTCTTCTCCCGGCGGCTTGGGCGGAGGTCGGGCTCTGCGGCCACCAGGTGGAGGGGCGGGGCGTTCTCCCCGGGGAAGCCCCGGTGGCTTATGGGGAAGGTTTGGTCCGCCACCGGGAGGTGGCCCCGGTTGTAGGCGGGGTTCCACCCCAGGGCCCGGAAGAAGGGGAGGAGCCAGGCCTCCCGGGCCTTGGAGGTCTCCGTGAGGGCGAAGAGGGAGCCCACCCGCTCGTAGAGGCCGAGGAGGGTGTAGAAGCGGTCCCGGACCTCCTCGGGGGCGAGGCCGAGCTCCTTCAGGGCCTCGGGCTCGGTGAGGGTCTTGAGGAAGTCCTCCGTGAGGATGCCGCCGGAGACGCGGATGGCGTGGAAGCTCATGGCTGGCCCTCCGTCTTGGGCTTCGGACAGGTGGACCGCAAGCCGTCAATGTGCTCGTATAGGTCCGGACGGATGGGGTTCCACATGGGGTCCAGGATGAAGTCAATGCCCTCTCTCCGGGCAAGTTTTGCGGCGGGAACGAAGTCGCTGTCCCCGGCGATGAGAACAATCTGGTCCACCTGCTTTTTGAAGGCCATGCTGGCGATGTCCAAACCGATACGCATGTCCACGCCTTTTTGCCGGGCGTAGTAGTAAACGTCGTCTGCGTTCAGGTCCTCCCAGCGCTTCTTGCCCTTAAGCAGTTGCTCCAGAACGGGGGGTTTGATTTCCCAACGGGCGTTGTGCTCGTCTAGGTAGCCGAGGCGCAGGGCCACTTTGCGCATGGCTTTTAGCTCGGCGTGCAGGGCGTTGCGGAAACGGGCTGTGGGCGTTTCTGACAGGTTGATGGCCTTTTTGCTGAGGGGATTGTGCACCCGTTTGGTCAGGGGAGGGCAGTCGTAGAAAAAAATCCGGTAGAGCTCCCGCTCCCGCACCCAGACCACTTTGCCCGCGCGGCGTTTCTTCACGTAGAGATGCTTGACTGCTAAGCGGTAAAGATCTTGGCTTACCCGCTTCGCTTCCTCTTCTGGACGGGAGAGGTCTATCGGGCCGTAGATTTTCGGATAGCGGTAAAGAAAAAAGCCGCCATCAATAAGGATGGCCGTGGGCATGAAACCTCCAAAGAAAAGCCCCTGAGGCGGGCATTCTCGGATGGGGTGAATGCGCGCGGTCAGGGGCGCTATCTGCTCTAAGCATAATCCACCCTTCTTTGCTCGTCAAGAATGCCTGGCCTCGGGTACCAGGATCGTGATCGCCAAAAGCTCCTGTCCCAAAAGCTCCAAGCGGTCCAGGTCCTGGAAGGCCGGGGGAAGGGCGCCGTAGGCCCGGGCCAGGTCCTCCTTGAGGGCTCTGCGCTCCGCCTCGAGGCGCTCCAGCACCTCCCTCGCCCCCCTTTCCCCCAGGTCCTCCAGGGGGGCCTCGAGGGCCCGCTCCCCCAGGATCTGGGCCTGCTCCCGGCTTAGGGGCAGGGAGGCCTTGCGCCGCTTGGCCCAAAGGGCTTCGGCCTCTTCCTGGGGAAGCTCGGAGAGGTCCAAAAGCCGCACCGCCTTGCGGAAGAGGCTTTCCAGGACCTCTCCCCGGCTTGCGGCGAGGCGGGCCCGGTAGTGGTAGAAGGCCACGGGAGGCGTACCGGGCGGGGCGGGGAAGGTGAGGAGGGCGGTCCTCGCCCCGTCCAGGTCCCGGTAGGCACGGAAGCGCAGGTGGGCCACCAGATGCTCCACCAGGGGGTGGGCGAGGTCCAGCACCTCCACCCCCAGGGGGGCTTCGGGGTCAAAGCTGAAGGGGCCGAAGGAGGGGGGAAGCCCCGGCACCGCTTCTCCAGCGCCCCGCCTGGCGGTGTAGGGGTCTTCCCCTTCCACCTGCCAGCCCAGGTAGCGGAGCCCGTCCAGGACGAAGGCCTTTAGGGCCTCCGGGCTCCCCGCCCGCCTCAGGGCTTCCCGCAGGCGGCGCTCCACGTCGGGGAGGCTGAACTCGCTGTGGCCGTAGAAGCCCTCGGCGATGGCCTTGCGGGCGGCTTCCACCTCGGGCTCGGCCTCGTCAAAAGAGGGAGGCCTGGAGGCGGCGCTCTTTCCGCCAGTCCCGGCGCCAGAGGGCCTCGAGGCGGGCCCTCAGATAGGCTTCGTCCCCGAAGAAGGCGGGCACCACCCCGAGCTCCTTCCGGATCCTTTCCGCCTTTTCCAGAAGGAGCCGGAAGACGGCCACGTCAAAGGAGCGCTCGTAGTAGAGGGTGCGGATGCGCACCTGGGCTTCAGGCTGGCCGTAGCGGTCTATGCGCCCGTTTCGCTGCTCCAAGCGGTTGGGGTTCCAGGGGAGGTCGTAGTGGACGAGCTGGGCGGCGTAGTGTTGGAGGTTAAGCCCTTCGGAGAAGACGTCGGTGGCCACAAGGACGGCGGGGTTCTTCTGGGCGAAGGCGGCCAGGACCTCCTCCCGCTCCTCCTCGGCCATCTCCCCGTGGACGGCGAAGACGGGGTGGGGCAGGGTCTCCCTTAGCCGCTCCACCAGGTAGTCCAGGGTGTCCTTGTAGCGGGTGAAGACCAAGGTCCGCCCCCGGCCGAGCTTCAGGGGGTCCTGGAGCATCTCCAGGAGGGCCTGGAGCTTGCTGTCTTTGCGCCAGGACTTGAGGTGGCGGAGGAGCACTTCCAGGTAGGCCTTCTCTGCCTGGGCCCGGGCCTGGTCGGCGAGGCTGAGCTCGAGGCTGAGCTCCGCCTCTTCGGGGGAGAGCCTTTCCGGGGTGGTGTCCAAAAGGGCGGCCTCCTCTTCCCCTGTGGGGTCTTGGGCCTCGGCGAGGAGGTTTTCCAGGAGGGCCTTGCGCCGCTTGAGGCTTTCCTCGAGGGCCTTTGGGGAGCTCGTGGCCCGGCGCATGAGGTGCATGGCGAGCCACCGCCCAAGGACGGGCACTTTGGCGGGGTCGGGGTCAAACACCTCCTCCTGGTAGCGGCGCACCGCCTCAAAGAGCTCCAGCTCCACGCGGCTGGGTTCCACCGCCACCTCCTTGGCGTCCCGCTCGGGGAAGGGGCTCTTCTTCCCCTCTTTGCGGAACCATTCCTCCACGTCCCGCCGCCGCCTCTGCACCACGTGCTTCTTGGCCGCCTCCCGGTCCAGGAGGCCGCCCTTGAAGAGGCCGAGCTTTCCTGCGTCCAAGTGCTCCAGGAGGCTGTGGAAGCTCTCCGTGTAGCCGTTATGGGGAGTGGCGGTGAGGAGGAGGAGGTGGGGCACCCTTAGGGAGAGCTCCCGCACCAGGCGGTAGCGCTCCATCTGCTTGCCCCGTTCTGTGGGGGGGCGGGCGGCGAGGTGGGCCTCGTCCACCAAGAGGAGGTCCCAGTCCTGCCGGAGGACCAGGTGGCGCACCCCGTCCTGTTTGGCGTAGTCCAGGCTGGTGATGACCCGGTCAAAGTGGGCCCAGGGGTCCGCCCCCGGGGGAAGGCGCCGGGCCAGGCGCTTGAGGTTTGGCCCGGAGAGGATTTCAAACTCCAGGTGGAAGAAGCGCTTCAGAGCCTCCCGCCACTGGCCGAGGAGATGGGCGGGGGCCAGGACCAGGACCCGGCGGGCCTTGGAGCGAAGGAGGAGCTCCTTCACGATGAGCCCCGCCTCCACCGTCTTCCCCCAGGCCCACGTCGTCGGCGATGAGGAGGCGCACCTCCGGCTGGCGCAGGGCCATGAGGAGGGGGACGAGCTGGTAGTTGGCGGGCACCACACGGGAGCGTTGCAGGGCGAGGAAGGGGGCGTCGGCGTGGAGGGTGGAGAGGTCCAGGGCCCGCAGGAGGAGGTCGTGGAGGGCGGGGTCCCCGGGCGTCGCCGGGGGGAGGCCCAAGGCGGTGAGGCGGAGGCCTGGGCCCTCGAGGGGGAGGTAGAAGAGGGCCTCCTCCTCCGTGTCCAGGGCCCGGGCGAAGAGCACGTCCCCCTGGCGGCGCTCCAGGCGGTAGTCCCGCCCCCGGGCCCGGAAGAGGGCTCCGGGCTTCAGGAGGTCTAGGACGTCCATGGGGTGATCATAATCCAAGGTAGGCCCGAATCTGGTCCACGGGCGTGTCCGGGTCCACCTCGAGGCCATCCCCCCCGCTTCCCTGGGGGAAGAGGCGCTTATCACCCCAGCGGGCGAGGCTTTGGACCATTCTCCCCTGGGCGGTGGGGACATCTTCCGGACCTTCCGTAGGCGGGGGGAGGCCCGCTTCCTGAAGGGCCCGGAAAAGGGGGATGTAGGCTTCGTCCAAAAGGTCGTAGAGCTCCTCCCAGGGCACGCCCCCGGGGGCCTCCTCCCGTTTGGGTGGGCAGGGGCCTCGAGGGGGAAATTCCTCTCTGTTGTAGTGGGTCATCTCGCAGTAGACCCGTTCCCTGAGTTCCAGGGCCAGCTCCGAAAGGGCACGCACCCGGTCCGCCGTCCAATCCCGGTTGGGATAGAGAAGCTTGAGAAAGGCCGAAACCCACTTCCTCACGGCCCGCACGTCCCTTTGGGTCAGGCCACGAGGAAGGTCCAGGTCTGGGTCAAAACCCAGAGGGCGAAGCTTCTTCAGGGCGGCGCTCAGATAGTCCACCACCAGCCCGGGGCCCGTGTAGAGGAGCTCGGGTGAGATCTTGGGGAACTCGTGGCCGGGAAGGATCCCGTGGATCCGATCCAAAAAGGCCGTGTCCCCCCGGAGGCCTTGGGGGAGCACCCGGGTTACGGGCACCTCGGGCCGGTCCGCGTTGCCGAGGAAGACCAAGGAGGCTTCCGCCGTGAGGGTCCGGCCACCCCGGCTGAACTGGCCCGATTCCATATAGTCCTTCAGGATGGAGAGGATGGAGGGGTCTTCCCAGGAGGTGTGGGCTATCTCGTCAAACACCAGGACCTGGTAGGTGGGAATGAGCCCGGGCTTTCGGTCGCGCAGGTCGTAGTAGAGGACGGCGGGGGAGACCCGGCCTCCCGAGATGACGTGGCTTTCGGGGGAGAGGTTGCGGAGCAGGTAGGTCTTCCCGGTTTGCCTGGGACCAAGCTCCATGAGGTGCAGGTTGGGCTCCACCAAGGGGGCCATGCGGGCGAGGTAGAGGAGCTTCTGCCTTGGGGTGAGGGGTTCTGGGTTCAGCCCCACGCTGGCCAGCAAAAAGTCGGTCCACTCCTCCTCGCTAAAGGCCGCCCTTCCCCGAAGAAAGGGGTCCAGGGAGGTGAGGCTGGCCTGGAAGGGGATGAACTGCCGGACCCGGACCCTGCCCGTCCCTGCCTCGTAGGAGAGCTCCAGGGTGCCCCAAAGACCGTAGAGCACGCCCGGGTGGCGCTCGGGAAGGCTTGGGTCCACGTCCGCGGTGTACTCCCCGAGGCTCGGGAGACGGGCTTGGTAGGTGGCCGTGGCCAGGTCCACCTTGACCTCGAGGCGGTCTATGAGGACCAGGCGGCCCTTGCGCAGGAGTTGGTCCTTGAGCCACTCTTGGTGCCCCGGGCCGATGTAACGCTCTTCCAAGAGCCGACGCACCTTCTCCACGGCCTCGGGGCCGCCCCCTGCCTTGGCGAGGAGGTACTCCACCACGAAGCGGGGCACCCGGTGGAAGAGGGCGTCCTGCAGCAAGCGCTTCTCCACCACCTGGCCTGGGAAGGCCTGTAAGGCTTTTTCCACGAAGCTCACGGCACCTCCTTCACGCTAAAAGCTCGTCCAAAAGAGGGTTTTCCCTTCGCACGACCTCTTCCTTGGGGGTCGGGGAGGGTTCTTGCCCTTCGGGGGGTTCCTTCGGTTCCTCGGGGGCGGTCTGGACGGTGTCCTCCAGGAGGTGGTCTGGGGCCAGGGGAAACACGAGGCGCAGGAGGACGCTTTCCCCGGGAAGCCAGTCTTCCTGGTCGTAGGCCTCCCCCCAGCGCGTTCCGGGAGCCGGGCCCAGGACGTAGGCGTACTGGCGATGCTCCGGCCAGTGGCGTGCCAGGACCCGGGGGGCAGCGGCCGCCACCAGGGTGGACCAGAGGTCCTCCTGGAGTCTTGGGAGATGGACGTCGCCGAGCTCGGCCGCAAGCCGCTCCGCCGTCTCCCGGAGGCGCTCCTCCAGGCCCTGGAGGTCGCCGTCCCACAGGGCCTCGAGGGCCCCCTCCTTTACCAGGAGCCGGGCGGCCTCCTGGAGGCGGGGATGCCCAGGAAGGAGGGGCTTGGGGATCCGGACCACTAGGGGATTTTCCTCGGGGACCTGGGGGACGGGGGTGAAGGCCTCGGCCAGGCTTTGGGCCCTGAGGGCCCGCTCCCGCTCCCGCCGGAGGACCTTGAGGTACTCGGTGAGGAGGGCGAAGCGGTGCAGGAGGGCCTCGTAGTGGAAGTAGCGCTGGGTCCGCTTCTCCTCCTCGGCCCACGCCTCGTAGAGGAGCTTCCACGCCCGGTCGCAGAGGGTTTTCCGGGTTTCCTCGGCCGCAGGCCTTACCTCGGGTCTCGCCAGCCTGAGCCGGACCAGGAGTCCCCGGAGCCATCGCTTCCAGGAGGGCGCGGGCGGGGGTGGCTGGTCCTCCAGCTCGCTTTTCCAGCGCTTTTCGTTCTCCTGGAACCTCTGCGCCAGCTCCGCGAGCTTTTCTTCCGCCTCGCGGGCCTCGGGGTCGCCTCGGAGGAAGAAGGCGGCGTCGCCCTCTCCGATGGCCTGGTCCACCGGCTCCAGCTCCTGCTCCAGCGCCCGGGCCTCCTCCTCTAGGTCCTCGCGCTCCAGGCGGCTCCTGCGGCTCCGCAGGCGGTGAAGCCGGGCCCGCTTCCCGGCCACGCCCGCAGCCCGGTCCAGGAGCTCTAGAAGCCCCCTTCGCTCTTCCTCGGCCGCCCTGGCCGCCGCTTCCAGGCGGGCGAGGGCTTCGGGCAGTGCGGGGAGCCCTACGAGGAGGGCCTGGCGCCCAAGGGCGTAGGGCGTGGGGGCGTCCAGGGCGAAGAGGGTTTCCTCCCCGGCTTCGATGGCCCGCAGGCCCTCTTCCTTGCGGTAGGTTTCCCACCGGGACAGGTGGGCGTTCCACTCGGGGTGCTCCGTGCAGCTTTTGCGCTCTGGGGGCGCAGGGGGCGGGCCTGGGGCGAACCTCCGGGAAGGGAGTGGGGGAAGGGCTGGGGTGGGGCCGATGCGGAGCCCTTTCATAGCCTCCCAGAGAGTGGGCACCAGGGTCTCAGGGCTTGGGCGCTCCAGCTCCAGCCTTGCGATGCCGAGGCCCACCCAGTCCAGGCCCTTTTCCGGCTGGAGGGGGGCCCTCGAGGCCACCAGCGCCTCCACGAAGTGCTGGACCCAGACCGAGAGGTGCTCCTCGCGGGGCAGGTAGAGGCCGTTCCGTCCCCAGCGGGACACCGGCCAAACCCGGGTGGGGGGCTGGAGGCCGGGGTCAGGGGGAAGGGCCTTCAGGGCCTCCAGCCCCTCCGGTCCCAAGAGAAAGAGGACCAGGTGGAGGCGGAGCTCCATCCCGGACCAGGGCCCGCGCTGGCTCTCTCCCCTCAGGGCCTCCAGAAACTCCGGGAGGCCTTCCCGCCCTGCCTCGGCCAGGACCACCAGGGTGAGGGCGGGGTCGGGCTCGAGGCCCCTGCGCTTGAGCTCTAGCTGCCGGCCCTGGGAGAGCAGGGCCACAAGCCCCCGCTCCACGTCCTTGGGGCCCACCACCTCCAGCGCCAAGGCCCTGGGCCCCAGGCGCGCCGCCCAGAGGGGCTTTGCCGCCCGGACCAGGGTCTCTGCGAGCCCGGGAAAGGCCACCAGGAGGGTAGGGTGGACCATGGTCTAGAGGAGCGCAGGGAAGTCGTCGTTCCCCGAGTCCGGCCTGAAGGCCTCCAGCCTTTCCTTCCAGGCGCGGAGGGCCTCCAGCTCCTTTTGGAACACCTCCTTGTCCTCTGGGTCAAAGCCTTCGTCCGTCAGCTTGCTTTCCCGGTTTGCGATGATTTCCGCGAGGCGTTCCCGGATCTCCTTGAGGCGCTGGGGATCCCGCCTGAGCTCGTTTTCCCGCTTTTTTACCTGGGCTTCGAGCTCTTTAAAGGCGAAGAAGTTCCCCTTGAGGGCCCGGAAGGCCTCGGCTGGGCTCGTCCCCAGGAGGTGACGGCGCTCCGTGCCCTGCCTCCGGTCCACGAAGCCGTAGCCCGCCTCGTTGGTGAGGAGGCCAAAGGCCCGGGCCTTGGTCCACACCTCCACTGCCTCCTCCTCCCTGGGCAGGGGGAAGAGGTCCTCGAGGGCACCCTCAAAGTCCCGGTGGATGTGGAAGCTCCGCTCAGCGGAAAGCTTCTCGTACTTCTCCCGGTAGATGTGGATGCCCCTCAAGACGAAGGCGGGTATGGAGGCCTCGATCTTGTAGTGGAGGACCCGGTGCGGGTCTCCTGTGGAAACCCGCTGAAGGCGCATGCGGTCGTGGAGGTTGGAGGCGAAGAGGTTCAGGATCTCCTCCTCCCCCACGAAGGGATCGTTCCGGTCGGTGGCGTCGGCCACGCCCAGGATGTGGACCTTTTCCTTGTAGCCCAGGCCGGGGTTGGACACCCAGGCGTCCTCGTAGTCCCAGGCGGGGTCAGACACCTGGTCCAGCTCCCTCAAGGTGCGCTCCACCGCCTCCCAGAGTTCCCGATCCTCCTCCTTGTTCTGGAAAGCTTTCTGAACCCACTCGGCCAAGGAGGTGGCGGACTCTTGGAGGGCGAGGGCCTGTTCCAGGCTTTCCTTGGGTGCCCGGAGGAGGGACTCGAGGTCCCACCGGATCTCGGCGGCCTCGGCCTCCACCCGGCCCCGGGCTTCCACGTAGGCCGGGGGCAGGGTGAGGGTGAAGGGTGCCACGTCCCGGGAGGGCCCTTCCTTTTGGCCCTCCTCGTTTTCCAGGTGGGCCTTGTGGTCGCGCACCTGCTGCATGAGCCCCTGCAGCTCGCCGAGCAGGCCCTCCAGAGTCTTCACCCAGCTTTCGGCGATGGCCGCCCGGGCCTCGAGGGTGCCGAGTTGTTTTGCCCTTTCGCCCAAAGAGGAGACCTCCCGCTTGGTGAGAACAGAGTCTTCTTCTCCCCGCCCAAAGAGGCCACGCCTCAGGGGGGTGTAAACTCTTTTCTCTGTCCTCTCAAGCCGTTCCTTCCAATCCCTTTCCTCTTGCTGAACCTCTTGCGAGAGCTGGGCGTGAAGTTCCCTCGCGGACTGCAAAAGGGTTTTGAACCCCACCTCTAGCCCCTCGAAGCCCGTTCCCTTATGCGCGAGCGCCTCCGCGGCCTCCCGGAGAACGAGGCCCCGAACTCCCACGGACTCCTCGTATTGCCGAAGCAGGTTTTCCCGAAGGTTGCGCCGTAGGGATTCCAGATCTTGCTTGAGCCCGGGCCAAATCTCCTTGTCCTTTTCCCGGGAGGGGCTTGAGGAAAGTTGCAAAGTAGAAGCCTCCTCGGTGGCCGATAGGGTTTTCACCTCTTCCAGCTTGGCTTCCAGGGCTGAGATGGACCAAGGGTAGCCCGGGCCGAGAAGGGCCTCCAGCGCCTTGATTTGACCTTTCCGCCTCGCCTCGCGGAGGAGGCCCTCGGGCGCGAACCGGAGCTCGGCGGCCCCGAAGCTCGCGTAGTGGGCTGTTTTGCCGTAGTACTTGCCCTTCTGTTCGTTCAGCTGGTGGACGATGTTATCAAAGGTATCAGCCTGTTCCTTGCCCAAGGGCCCCGCGAGGAGGTAGAGGCCGAGGCCCAGGAGCTCCATGAGGTCCTCCACCTCGGTGAAGGTCTTGCCCGCCCGGTTTTCCCGGTTCACCAGGAAGACCATGTCAAAGGGCTTTTTGCGGACCTCTATCTCCCTGCCTCCGAAGCGGTAGCGGAAGGTGCCCTGGAGGCTCATGAAGTGGTCCAGCTCCTTGAGGGCGGCGTAGGCGTTGGCCTCCACGTTTTGCGTGCCCGGCCGGTTCACGTAAATGTCGGGGAGGAGGAAGTAGCCGAAGAGCTGGTCCTCGTCCTTCATGAGCTGGCGCAGGAGGAAGGCCACGTCTAGGAAGATGCCGGACCCCGTTCCCCCGGCCAAAGAGCCCACCAGGGCTACGGTGAGGTGGGGGGTGTAGGGCTCGTAGATGTGCCGGCGCTCGCCGCTCGGCCGCTCGTCCCGGTAGTCGCGGGCCAAAGCGAGGAGGTCGCGGAGGTTTTCGTAGACCGTGGTGGCGTTGGCGAAAAGGGCCAGGCGGCCTAGGGCCCGGATCTGGCCGGCCCCGGAGAGGATATTGGCCTTGAGGTCGGCCTTCGGGGGGAACCACTCCCGGATCTCGTCGTGGACTTGGGGGAGGAGGCTCGCCCCCCGGGCCTCGATGTGCAGGATCTCGTTGGCCCGCAGGCGCACGGGCACGGGTTTTTTCTCCTCGGGGATACAAGCTTGGAGGGTGTCGGTGTTGGCGCTGGTGGTGTCAATCAGCAGATACTTGACCAGGGGCGGCTCTTCTCCGAAGGTTTCCAGAAACCTCTTTTTGGTGTACAAAAGGGCTTTCTTGCCCGTTCCGCCGAGGCCTATGAGCACCGTGCGTTTGAGCTTTCGCGCCTTTTGATAATAGGCGTTTCCCAGCATTTCTCCTCCCATAACCGTTCTTTGCTATCTCTTCCGGATGGTCAGTGTTCCTAACTCCTTCTTGTCCTTATCTGCCGAATGGAAGGTTATCTTTTCTCCCCAGTCCAGGGTTTCGCCTTCCTCCACAAGAAGACCGCTTTGTTTCACCTTGACAGTTTCCGGAGTTTGCTCTAGGTACACCCGGTTCTTCCGGGAGCTGAGTTTGACCCCCTCGAGGCGCTCCTCTCCGAAGAGCTTACCCACGTCCACGAGGCCTTTGAGCGGCTTTGTGGAATCCTGGCAGTTGCTGTCGGGGGCAGAGATAAAATCCCCCTCTCCCCAGGGCTGAGCCCTTCGCCACACCCACCAGAGGAGTAGGAGGAGAACGAGGAGCAGGATAAGCCATAGCCACCAGAGCCGCCAGAGCCAGTCCCAGAGCGTGAGGGGCTGGCTCACGGGGGGCAGGCTGGGCGGCGGCTTTAGGGTGCTCCCTTCTGGGGTACTCACTCTAAGGGTGGGCCTGGCGGTGATGCCCCCTCCGAGCCCCGTGTTTTCCAGGGCCAGCCGAAGCTCTTCGCCTGGGCGGAGGGAGATCGGGCCCTCTTGCCCGTTTAGTGTGGCCTTGAGCCCTTTGGGTACCTCCACCGCCACGCTTATGGGTTCCTTGGCCCAGGGGTTGCCCTGGACCTTGTAGACGAGTTCAGCCTGCTCGCCGGGGCGCAAGGAGAGGACCTCGGGGACCTCGGAGGGCACGAGGGCGTATTCCGCAGGGGGATGGAAGGCCAGCTTTAGGGCGATCCCCTGGGGCCGGACCACGGTGTTCGCGGGGACCTGGAGGCAGAGCCAGGCGGTGTAGGTTCCTGGGGAAAGGCTTTCGCTGTTCCGCAGGCGGAAGGTGAGGGTAGACGTCCCGTTGCCGGGAACCTGGGTGGGTTCCACCTCTAGGAGGGCTCCGGCCTGGTCCAGGGCGGGGGCCTGGATCTGGAGGCGGACCGCTTGGAGGGTTCCTCGGGCCTCGAGGCGAATGTCCCGCCGAGCCTCCTTGGAGGTCCACAGGTTGCCGAGGTTCAGGGTGGAGGGTTTTGCGAGGACTTCGCTGAGGGTGGGCACTTGGTTGGGCGCCGCTTCCAGAACCTGGGCGTTGGGCAGGTCATGGAGGGCGTTGGCCACCTCCTGGGGGGCGGGGATGCCCAGACTGATGTAGAAGAGCCAATCGTAGGGGCCCCGGACCACCTCGTATTTCCGGGCCACGTCCTCCATGGTGAGGGGCGCGGGATCGTTGTCCTTCCCGTCCGTAAAAACGTAGATGCTCACCGCTTCGTTGGCCCGGCGGGTTCGCTCCACCTCTTGGAGGATCTTGAGGAGAGTCGTGTAGAGATAGGTTTGGGAACCCTTGGCCTCGAGGCCGTCAAGATACTGGAGGAGGCTTCCTTTTTCCTCGGGGAGCGCAAAGGTGCGGGTTGGTCCGGGGCCGGCGTCAAAGGTTTGAAGTGTTACCCGGCTCTCTTGGGGAAGCCGCTCTATGAACCTCTTGAGCTCGGCCTTGACCTTGGGGAAGATGACCCGGCCCTTGCCGTCTCCCAGTCCCATCATGGAGCCTGAGGTATCTAGGACAAAAAC
>NICF_comb_assmDRAFT_10002457_pt1 | contig 13953 bp, 13 predicted proteins | sample NewIslPassag4_SG_FD_11279 | JGI IMG/M metagenome (IMG submission 11279) | reverse complement strand
GCATTTCGTTAACTCTTCGGAACCGCCTGGTGCGGACCCGCATGCCAGGTGGTGTGAGAGGACGGGGGCTAGCCGCCCCCTTCTACTCGATTGCGCCAACCCGATTGCCGCCACGGCGATGATCCGGGTGGCGGAGGCGGCGCTGCAGGTCACGGGCCGCGCCGGCGAACACCAGGTGGAAAAGGCGAAGCGGGCGCTGGCGACCGGCATCGGCGGCGACCATCAATTCTTCGGCGCCGTGGTTGTCGAAGCCGATTAAGCCGGGGCAATCCATCGGGAGCAGATTTTCCACATCAAGGAGGACCATTGGACATGAGCGAGTTCAAAACAATGACGGAAAAATGGGATCTGACGTACCAGCACGCGCTCGGCGAGACGGCCGGCCGCTTCTTCGAGGCCATCGTCAAAGAAAAGAAACTGCTGGGCAAGAAATGCCCGAAGTGTTCCCGGGTGCTTGTTCCTCCGCGCTCGTACTGCGACCGCTGTTTTATGGATACCGAAGAATGGGTGGAAGTGGGGCTGGAAGGAACCGTGCAAACCTTTACGGTGGTGTTCCAGGCCTTCAAGGGACTTCCCGAACCGCCTTACTGTATCGCTTATGTGCTCTTGGACGGAGCCGACACGGCCATGTTGAACTACATCAAAAACGTCGACTGGACGCCGGAGAACGTGCCCCAGAAAATCAAGGCCGGAGACCGGGTCAAAGTGGTGTTCGGCGAGAACCGGGAAGGCAAGATTACCGATTTCTGGTTTGAGAAAATCGGATAAACCCATGTGCGGAGTGTTTGGACGCATCATGTGCAGCACGCATCGATTCGGGTGGTGAAATCATGACGGGACTGCTGTCTGGCGTCCGGATCCTGGAACTCGCGGGACCCATGGGCGTCTACACCGGCAAATTGCTGGCTGATCTGGGCGCAGACGTGATCAAGGTGGAACCCCCCGGCGGCAGTCCGGAACGATACATGAGGCCTTTTTTCAAGGGGGCGGATGGTTCGGAGGAAAGCCTGGTCCACTTCTTCCACAACGCGAACAAACGGTCCGTGACCCTCAACCTGGACAAACCGGAGGGAATCGACCTTTTCCATCGGCTTCTGGCGACAGCCGACGCTGTCATCGAGTCGTTTCCGGCGGAGAAGGTTGAAAACGGTCCGCTGAACCCGCAGAAGCTGCTTGAGCGTTCGCCTGGGAAAATCATCCTGTCCATCACGCCTTTCGGTCGAACGGGACCGTATCGCCATTATGTTTCCACCGATCTGGTCAACATGGCCATGGGAGGCTTGCTCTATCTGGCCGGTCATCCCGATTCCTCCCCGGTTCGGGCTTACGGCAATCAATCGTACATGATCGGTTCCCTGCATGCGACCGTGGCATTGCTGATGGCGCTGTACAAGGCCGGCCCGGAAGGAGAATATATCGACGTATCCATCCAGGAGGCGGTCGCCCATACGCTGGAGAACGCCGCGCAATATTACGATCTGGAAAAAGTGGTGCGCAAGCGGGTCGGCAATTACCAGCCGGAAGCGGGAAGCGGATTGTATCCGGCCAAAGACGGGTACGTATATCTGCTGACCACCATGCGCGGCAAAATGCTGTGCTGGGACGAGTTCGTCCAGTGGATGAGCGACGAAAACTTCGCGGAAGCGGAGCGGTTGAAAGCGGAGATCTGGCGGGATTACCAGTACCGCGTGCGTCCCGAAGCGATCGAAACGTTCAACCGGATCGCCTCATCCTTTTTCCGGAACTACGACAAACAGACCTTGTACGAGACCGGACAAAAGTACGGAGTCAGCATCTGCCCGCTGAATACGATGGACGACTTGCTGAACAGTCCGCAGCTCAAGGCGAGGGAATTTTTCCGATCGGTCTATCACGATGATCTGGAGACCACCATCATTTATCCCGGTCCGCCATATCGCTTTTCCGATGCCGCCGTTGGCGTGAGCCGGCGGCCCCCCCGGCTCGGGGAACATAACGAACCCGTTTACGGAGGGGAACTGGGCATTCCCCGGGAGCAACTGGAACGCTACGCGCAGGAGGGGGTGATCTGACCATGTATCCCCTCGAAGGTATTCGTGTGCTCGATTTCAGCTGGGTGGGGGCGGGTCCGTTCGTCACCAAGCCGCTTGCGGATCACGGAGCCGAAGTGATCAAAATCGAGAGCCGGAGCAGGCTGGATGTCATCCGCTCCATGCATCCGTTCAAAGACGGCATTCCGGGCATCGATCGCAGCGGGTACTTCGCCAACCGCATCAGCAGCAAATACAGCATGACCCTGAACCTGAAAACCCCGAAGGGGATCGAGATCGCCAGGGAACTGATCAAGCACAGCGATGTGATGGTGAACAACTTTTCGGCGCATGTCATGGACAAGCTCGGGCTTGGATATGAAGAGGCCAGGAAACTGAAGCCGGATATCATCTACCTGAGCATGCCGATGCAGGGCGCCACCGGACCTCACAGTCATTTCAAGGGATATGGCCTGTGGCGGCGGCCGGCGAGATCGGCCAGAAAATCCTGAATGCCATCGAGGCGGCCAGAAACTGAAGACCTTCACCGCCGAACGGAGCGCGGGCGGCCTGACGCCCGCCGCTCCCGTCCGGCCGGTTTTCCGCGCAAACGGTTCCATGGTTGAAGCAGAACGCGAATGGAGGGAGCGCATTGAAGCTCCTGGATCGGGGACTCACCGTAATCGAATACATCATCGGCACTTTCATGTTCATCTTGATGATCATCATCTGCTACGACGTCACCGCCCGGGGTCTGTTCAACTCGCCGACGATCTGGGCGAATGAAATTTCGCTCTATTTGCTGCAGGCCATAATCCTGCTCGGGATGGCGGTCAACCTGAGGTACAAGGAACACATCCAGGTCACGTTCCTGATCGCCAACCTGAAACCGACGGCAAAGAAATTCCTGAATACGTTCTATTTGCTTGTGATTCTTGCCTTTTCCGTCGTGGTCATCAAATACGGATACGATTACTTTGCGGCGGCCCTTGAAACGGGACGGCGCTCTTCCACCCTTCTCGAAATTCCGCTGTACATTCCGTACTCCATTATGCCGCTGAGCGGACTGCTGCTCGGCCTGGAAGCCGTCAGGCAAATGATCGTACTCTGGACGAAGAAAGAAGCGTGATCGCATGACGTACATCCTGTTCATGACCCTGGCGCTTCTGGTGATTTTGCTGGCCGGGACGCCCGTCGCGTTCAGCCTTGGCATCGTGGGCATCGGTGCGCTGGTGTTCGCCGACGGCTTTGATTCGCTGAACCAGATGCCGATTGTCATCTACAAGTCCCTGGGCGATTTCATCCTCGTGGCGATCCCGCTGTTCATCCTGATCGGAACGATCCTCGAAAGGGGCAAAATCGGAGAAGCGCTGTACAACCTTGCCTACAAATGGCTCAGCAACATCCGCGGCGGCATCGCGATCACGACCATTGTCGCCTGCGTGTTCATCGCCGCGATCGTCGGCGCCAGCATGTCCGCCATTCTGGCCATCGGCGCCATTGCCATTCCGCAGATGCTGAAACGCGGCTATTCCAAAAGCGTGACCTACGGAACGGTGGCGGTCGGCGCTTCCCTTGGCATCCTGATCCCGCCCAGCGTGCCGATGCTGATCTATTCGTCACTGACGGACGCATCGCCGTCCAAGCTGTTTTTCGCGGGTTACCTGCCCGGGTTCATCGTCGCCATTTTCCTGATGATCTATGCCTATTTCAGAAGCAAAAACGTGGAAAGACAGCCGCTGCCGCCGCTGAAAGAAAGGCTGCAGGCGGTTGTCAAGGAAATCCCCGCCCTGCTCATTCCGTTCCTGATCATCGGCGGGATTTACAGCGGATGGGTCACCCCGACGGAAGTGGCCGCGGTGTGCGCCCTTTACAGCCTGTTGATCGCCATTTACTATTACAAAATTATCGGCTGGAAGGACGTTCCCCGCATCTTTCTGGAAGGCACCCGGACCTCCACGATCATCCTGTCGATCTTTGCGGGCGCGCTGTTCTTCGGGCATGCGCTGACCTATCTGCGGCTTCCGCAGATCATCAGCGACTTTACGCTCAGCCTTGAGATGCCCGCGATCATGATTCTGCTCATCATGATCGCGATTTGGACCGTCATGGGCTTTTTCATGGACGTCATGTCGATTCTGCTGATTACCGTGCCGATTTTTTATCCCGTGGCCATGGCGCTGGGCTATGACCCGATCTGGTTCGGCATCGTGCTCATGATCGTCATGGAAATGGCCGTGCTGACGCCGCCGGTGGGCATGAACCTGTTTGCGATCCAGTCCATCCAGCGGGATGAAAAATTCAACACGATCGTGGTCAGCACCATGCCGGCGATGATGACACTGGTGCTCTGCCTGATCTTGCTGCTGATTTTCCCGCAAATCGTGACAGCCGTGGTCTGACGTTTGCGGCATATTTTTGCAACGGGAAGTGGAAGAAGATGTGCGAATATCAGGGTTTCCCGGTCGCGGACGACCAATTGGCCGTGAAAGAGGACCAATTGTACCTGAAGGGATACCGCTGCCGGGATTGCGGACATGTCATGTTTCCTGCGGCGGAACTGTGCCTGAACTGCTCCAGTGAACAAATTGAAGTAGCTCCGATCGGACGGGAAGGCGAATTGATCGAATATACGATCAGTTATACGGCGCCGGAAGGATTCGAAGCGCCGCTGGTGCAGGCGTTCGTCCGGTTGAAGGAAGGCCCCGAGGTGTTCGCCTTGCTTGATGCGACGGAGGAAGAGATGAAGGAGACGGAGGCCGGCGTTTCCCTGCAGCTTGTCCCCGTCATCCGCGAGGGGCGGATCGTCGGCTGGAGATTCGGCAGGAAGAAAGGGATGGGGTCATGAGCCGCGTTGTCGTGGCCGGCACGGGTTTTCACCCGTTCGGGAAATTTCCGGAGAAGAGCCTGAAACAGCTTTCCAGCGTCGCGATCATGGAGGCATTGCGGGAGGCGCGGATTGAACTTCGGCAGATAGAAGCCGCCTTCGTCGGAAATGCCTTCGCCGGTCTCACCACCGGACAGGAATCGGTCCGCGGACAGGTCATTCTGCGCTCCGTCGGGCTTGACGGGATCCCGGTCATCAATGTGGAGAACGCGTGCGCCAGCGGCTCCACCGCCCTGCATCAGGCCTGGGTTTCCATTCTGGCCGGTTTGTATGAAACGGTCCTTGTGCTTGGAGCGGAAAAATTGTTTGTCGGCAACACGGCCCGGTCGATCCGGGCGATCAGCTCCGCGACTGACGTGGAGACCATGGGATCACGCGGACTGCAATTTACGGCGTTGTATGCGATGAGCGCCAAGCAATATATGAAAAAATACGGTACAACCATTGAAGACATTGCCCTGGTAGCGGTGAAAAACAGCCGCAACGGCAGTCTCAATCCGATTGCCCAGTTCCGCAAGCCGCTCAGCGTTGAGCAGGTGCTGTCTTCAAGGATGATTTCGGAGCCGCTGACGCTGTACATGTGCAGCTCGATCGCGGACGGAGCGGCGGCGGTGGTTCTCATGAGCGAAAGGAAAGCCCGGCAGGTCGGCATCACGACGCCTGTGTATATTCGGGGGTGCCAGGTCATGTCCGGCATCTATCAGCGCCGGGACGGCGATTACCCGCGCAATGCCGTCACCGTGGCGGCGGAGAAAACTTACAGCCAGGCCGGCATTGGACCGAAAGAATTGGATGTCGTGGAAGTGCACGACGCTGCCGCTTCTTCCGAAATCAGCCATCTGGAAAGCCTGGGGCTCGTCCCGCCCGGGACGGGATACGAACATTTGAAAAGGGGACGGTTCAACCTCGACGGGGACTTGCCCGTCAACCCGAGCGGCGGATTGCTCTCGCGCGGCCATCCTGTGGGGGCAACCGGCGTCGCGCAGGTTTGCGAGATCGTCCGTCAATTGAGACAGGAGGCGGGCGAACGCAATATCCGGAACGGGAAAAAGCCGCGAAGCGGTCTGTGCCTGAACACGGGCGGCCGTGTGGACGACGACCGCGCGGCGATTGTCACGACGATTCTTTCCTTGTAACAAGAAACGAAAAGACGAAACCGCATTTGGACCATTCAATGACACATTTAAACGGACAAGAGGAGAGAAGCCATGGAATTGCACGGAAAGATCGCGCTTGTCACCGGAGCCGGACAGGGGATCGGCAAAGCCATCGCGCGGGCGTTGGCGGACGCCGGAGCCCGAGTGGTCGTGAATGACATCCGGGAACCCGATGCGGAAGAATTGCGGCAGGATCCGCCCAACATATTCCGCTATACGGCGAACGTCACCCGCAAGCGGGAAGTGGAGGAGATGTTCCGCTGGGTGAAAGAGAAATTCGGCCGGCTTGACATTCTTGTCAACAACGTGGGCATCATCAGAGACCGATCCATTCTCAAGATGGAAGAAGAAGATTGGGATCAGGTGATTGAAACGAACCTGAAATCCTATTTCCTTTGTTCCCAGCAGGCCGCGTTCCTCATGACGGAACAAAAGTCGGGCCGGATCATCAATATCTCGTCCCGCGCATGGCTCGGCGGTTACGGTCAGGCCAACTATTCGGCTTCCAAGGGCGGCATCATCAGCCTGACCCGCACGCTGGCCATCGAGCTGGCCAAGCACGGCATTACGGTCAATGCCATTGCGCCGGGGTTGATCGATTCGCCGATGTACCAAAGCTTTCGCGATGACGTGAAGGAGCGGCTGCTCAAAATGCAGCCCATGAACCGGATCGGCAAACCGGAAGACGTTGCCTATGCGGTATTGTTTTTCGCATCTGACCGCGCATCCTACATCACCGGTCAGACCCTTTACGTCTGCGGCGGGAAGAGCCTGTTCAGCGGAATCCAGTAAATCCTTTTGATGGGAGATTGCATGTGAAGACGATTGCAGGGCGTTTGTTTTCCTTCAGCGCGGTGACCTTCACCGCGCTTCATTTGGCAGAATCGTGGCTGCATCTTCCCTCGTTGCTGGATTTATTGTCTCTTTTTGGACTGATCATCCTGCTTTGTTTCTTCATCCTGACGAAACCGCGCCGGGCGTTATTGCCGCTTCTTTTGACGGCCGCTGCCGTGTTTGTGCTGTGGCGCAGCACGGGCGGGGACGGACTCGCGGGACGCCTGTATGAAGGATTTCGCCACATGCGGCTGCTGCTTCCGGTCCTGCTCGTCTTTCCGATGTTCAGCTGGGTGCTTAAACTGGAGCCTTATGTGGAATCGACCATGGCTTATGCAGGCAGGCGCCTCAGGAACGGCCGCCAGATGCATTTCGTTCTGTTTGCCGTCACGCAGTTCATCTCTTCCTTTTTAATGATTGGCGCGATCCATTTCATGCATCGGTGGATGCAATCGCTGCTGGAGAAAAAAGCGGGCCTGGAGTGGGAGGAGTTCAAGGGGACCATCGCGCTCAGGGGGTTTGCGCTGGCCACGCTCTGGGTCATCAGCATCCCCAGTTTTTCGTACGTTGTTTCCGTATTTCACGCGAATGTGGCGGTGATGATCGCGCAAGGGCTGTTATTTGCCCTGTTTGGCGTTTGGCTCACGATCCTGATCCAAAGCCGCAAGGATCGCAAATCGGGCATAAAGCCGTCGGAGGAACTGTTTTCGGAACTGAGAACCAGTGAAATGAAATTGGCGGAGCAGCGGACGGACGCGAATGTCCGTGAATTTTTGCTCATCTTTCTGGCTTTGATGGCCGTCATTTTTGCCATGCACGGTTTGACCGGTCTTGCCTTGCTGTATCTGATTCCGATCATTCTGTTTCCGGGCGTCGCTTTCATCTTCATCGCCAAAAAGAAGGGAAAACAATTTGCCGGCGAACTGAAATCCTACCTGGCCCGGGAGTTGCCGAATCGATCGTATGAAATGGGCCTCTTCGTGGCAACGGGGTTGTTCATTCACGCCATGAACACCTCCGGCTGGAGCAGGGCGATCGTCACTTCCATTTACGACGCGACCGATCAACTGCCTTTGGTCAATATTCTTTTTCTGTTGCCCTGGATCATTGTCGGCCTCAGTTTCATGGGACTTACGCCGCTCACCAACATGGTCCTGCTGGGCGGCATCATTCAAAGCATCCATTTGCCCTATCCGCCGGAGCTTGTTGCGTTCTCCATGACCGTCGGGAGCATGATGGGGCATGTGCTCTCGCCGATTACCGTGGCGGCTGTCGTGCTGAGCGCGGCCAACGGAAAAAGCACCTGGTTCAACTCGATTCGCAGCAACTGGGCTTTTGCCCTGCTTTTCTATGCGGCATCTCAGATCTATGTGCAAACCATGCTGCTGATCGGTTAGAATCCGCCCAAACACAGAGGCATGGCATGTCGTGCCTGGGCGGAGGACTTTCTTCGCTGCACGGGTTTACATATACACCCTCACAATGTTCAGGTCGCGCCGCTGGCTCAGGTCGATGAACCGGTCGCCCACTTTCACCAGCGGGTTGAACAGGTCGACGGGGTGGATCATGACGATCTCGCCGATTTCCCCGCTGGTGAGCTCCGCTTTTTTACCGATGAAGTTGGGAAGCATCCGGCGGAGAAAGGTCAGGGTGACGTGCGGGTCCAGCCCGTTGAAACTGAGCTGGTACAGCTCCTTCAGAACGTCGAACAAATCCCTCTTTTGCCGGTACACCCGGGTGGAAATCATGGCGCTGTACACGTCCGCCACGGCGACGATTTTGCCGATGACGTGAATCTGGTCTCCCTTGAGCCCGTACGGGTATCCGCCGCCGTCCACCCGTTCGTGGTGCTGTAGGGCGCCCAGAGCGCTCAAGTGGTCGGGGAACGACGCCTCGATGATTTCGTGTCCGTATTGCGGATGTTTTTTGATGATCTCGAATTCGGCTTCCGTCAGCTTGTCCGGCTTGTTCAGGATTTCCACGGGAATCCGGCACTTGCCGATGTCGTGCAGGAATCCCGCCTTGCCGGCGCGGTACGTGTCTTCCTGGTCCCACCCCAGCCAGCCGGCGATGTAATGGCACAAAATCCCGACCTGGACCGAATGCCGGTAGGTGTACTCGCCCGGATCCCGGAGCGTCAGAAGCAATTGCACGACATCCAGTTCGGAGCGGCATTGTTCGGCCAGGGGGCGGAAGGATTCGTCAACGTCCTGCTCCTTGATGTATCCGTTTTCATAAGCATCCTTGAAGAGCGCTTCGCAGGAACGAACCGTTTCCTGATACACCGGCTGCAGCTTGGAAACGACCGGAGGAACCTCTTCTTCCGGCTCCGGCTGGATGCGGGCGACTTTGACGTAAGAAACGTGATGCTGCAAAAGCCGGGCAATTTCCTTTTTCCCCAGGACCGTTCCTTTGGACAACACCGGTACTCCGTGGAGGTTGAACACGTCTTCGGTCAGGACATCTCCGTCCATCACGTCCGTGATGTGAACGCGCATGTTCGTCACCCCGCCCATGTTTGTCTTGCCGGATGATTGGCAGGACACCAGCGTTGAAATATATTCTACCTTATAATTCCGAATTTTTACATAGCTTAAAGATGAAGAGAACGTAAATTATTAATCCGCCTTAATCCGCCGCAAAAATCTGTCACAACCGCCCGTTGTCCCACGGCAGGCCGGCGCGGTCGGCGCAGGCCGGTGCGCGTTGCCGTTCCCTGCCTGACTTGCTATTATCACGTTATGGGAGGATTTTAAGCCATTTCCGGTGCCGCGGGAGGTTGCCATGAACGAGCAAAATCCGGTCACGGTCACCCTGCTCCATACGAACGATCTGCACAGCGACCTGGAAGCCGCGGCCCGCATCGCGGCTTACGTCAAGGACGTACGGCGAAGCGTTTCCGGCGACCGGCTGCTTCTGGTGGATTGCGGCGATCACATGGACCGGGCCCGGCTGGAAACGGAAGGGACGAAGGGCGAAGTCAACCGCGCCATCCTGGAAGCGACCGGCTACGAGGCCGTGGCGGTCGGCAACAACGAAGGACTCACGTTCACCCGGCCGGAGCTGGACGCCCTGTACAGAGACGTCCCTTTCCCGGTGCTGTGCGCCAATCTCGCGGCGCGTCCGGACGGGAACCCGGAATGGCTGCGCCCCGTGACCGTGGTGCGCAAAGGCGGCGTCCGCTTCGGCCTGGTCGGCCTAACCGCGCCGTTCAGCATGTTTTACGAACCCCTCGGCTGGCGCGTCGACGACCCGTTCGCCGCCGCCCGGGACGCGGTGGAACGCCTGAAGCCGCAGTGTGATGTGATCGTGGTGCTTTCCCACCTCGGCCTGTCCAGCGACGAACGGCTGGCGAGGGAAGTTCCCGGCATCGATTTGATCCTTGGTTCACACACCCATCATCTGCTGGAGCGGCCGGTTCGCGTCGGGAGCACGTACATCTGCGCGGCAGGCAAATCCGGCAGGTACATCGGCCATCTGGAAATCGACTGTCTGCCCGGCGGCGGCGTGTCCGACATCCGCGGCGGCTGCGTGCTGCTGGACGGCCGGCCGGAGGATCCCGAGATTCTCCGCATCATCGGCGAAGCGCGGGAGCGGGCCAGGCTGGCGATGGGCCGGCCGGTGACGAAGCTGGAAGTGCCGCTGGAGCTTCGGCTCCACAGGGAATCCCCGCTGTCCGTGCTCCTGGCGATCGCGCTCCGCCAGGCGACGGGCGCCCAGATCGGCCTGACCAACAACGGCCAGCTGCTGGCCGGTTTGCCGGCGGGCACGGTGACCTGGGAAACCCTGCACGCCATTTGTCCTTCCCCCATCAATCCCGCCCTGATCACGATCCGCGGCAAGCAGCTGAGGCAGGCGCTGGAGGAAAGCCTGCTCCCGGAGTATTACGGCATGAAGTTTCAGGGGTTCGGTTTCCGCGGCGTCGCGCTGGGCGGACTCAGCTTCGACGGCATGGAGGTGGTGGCCGACCTGCGGCAGCCGCCCCGTTACCGGCTGGTAGACGTGCGCATCGGGGGAGAACCCTTGGACGACGGCAGGGAGTACACCGTGGGAACGCTGGACATGTTCACCTTCGGCGTCGGCTACAAAGCCCTCAAGGAAGGCCAGGTGATCCGGTACCTGCTGCCGGAGTTCATCCGGGACGTGCTGGCCAAAGCCTTGGGGGATCCCGCGGCGGTCCGCAGTGCGCTAAGGCCCCGCTGGCGGCTTTACGACGAGACCTTCGACCAATAAATGGGAGCGGTCCCTGCAGGGAGAGCGGTCCCTGCGGGGACCGCTTTTTTGCCGCATTTTTGTCGATTCTGACCGTCGAAAGCCAGAGAATAATTGCCAACAATGATGAACATTTTGTGAAAAATGTCTTGTTATTTTCAGAAAAATACCGTACATTAACATTAAACTCCAATTAACGGTAAGCGGTTGACGTATGACATATAATTACTGAAAAGGAAAAATGAACCAACCAGGCAGGATATGAAAAACGGGGGCGCTGGAGGCCATGCGGTTATTGCCGATCTCTGCCTGTCGTTCGGGCATGAGACTCGCCAAAAGCATTTATTCGGATGAAGGTGTGGTGTTGCTGGCCGAAGGTGTGGAACTGACGGACTCCCTGCTGAACCGGCTGAAGGATTTGGGCCTTCAGTTTCTTTACATCCGCGATCCGCGCACGGAAGACATCCGGGTCCGCGAGCCGGTCAGCAGGGAAACGAGACAGCGGGCGATGCACGCCATCAAGCGTACATTCCGCGACTACATCGATCGGCCCGCCCGGCACGCCAACGGCGTCTATCCTTACGTCGGACGGGAAATGCGGGAGGTCATGCGTCTCATCATCGACGATTTGAGCCGAAACCAGGACGCCATGATGATGCTTGTGGACATGCAGACGGTGGACCATTATCTGTATTCGCATTCGCTGAACGTCTGCATCTACGCGACGATGCTCGGACTGGCTTACGGCTATCAGGGCGAGGACCTGATCACCCTCGGTCTGGGGGCGCTGCTTCACGACATTGGTAAGACGCAGATCGACATGCAGGTGCTGCTCAAACCGGGCAAGCTGGACGAGCGGGAACTGAAGGAAATGCGGCGACACGCGGAAATCGGGTATCTGCTCCTGAAGGACGAGCCGAACATCCCGCTCCTTGCGGCGCACTGCGCGCTGCAGCACCACGAGCGGATCGACGGCAGCGGCTATCCCCGCGGGCTTACGGGAGACGAAATTCACGAATACGCCAAGTGGATCGCCATCGTGGATTCCTACGACGCGATGACCAGCCATCGCGTCTACCGCAACACGCTGCTTCCCCACCAGGCGGTGGAAGCCCTCTACGCGGGAAGCGGCACGCTCTACGACACCGAGATGCTGAAAGTGTTCCGCGACAACGTGGCCATCTATCCCGTCGGCATCGGCGTGCGCCTGAGCACCGGACAGGAGGCGGTGGTCGTCGACCTCAACGCGTCCAGCGTGCAGCGCCCCGTCGTCCGGGTCCTGACCGACGAGGAGGGGAACGAGCTTTCCCAGCCGTATGAAGTGGATCTTTCCAAAAACCTGTCCATCGTCATTCGCGAAGTGCTTACGGAAAACACCGGCAGTCGCAGCGGCATGCTTTCTTCCATCTGACAGGCGTCCGCACGGGCGGTTCGGCGGCCGCCTGTTTGCTTTATCCGGCCCTGGCGGGGTACAATGTCATTGCATTCTCGTATTTTTTGTCTGAAGAGGCGATCCACCGACATGCAACCCTTGTCCCAGGCAAAACCGGAGGCGCCTTTCGCGCCTCCTCCGGAGCTTAGGCCGATCACGCCCGAGTACGATCCGTGGGACCCGATCCGGTCCCTTCAGAAATACGGCCGCCACGTCCTGACCAGCGTGGAGCTGACCGTCACCCATCTGTGCAATCTGCGCTGCGAGCATTGCGCCGTGGGCGACACCCTGACGACGCAGGAAGCGCCGCGGCTTCCCATCGATCTGGTGCTTCGCCGCCTGGACGAAGTGGAACATTTGGAGACAATCAGCCTGACGGGCGGCGAGCCGACCTATTCCCGGGAGACGATCGAAAAGGTCATTCTGCCGGTGCTGAAATACGCCAGGGCGCGGGGCGTGCGCACCCAGCTCAATTCCAACGTGACGCTGGATTACGGACGCTACGAAACCATCGCGCCGCATCTGGACGTCATGCACATTTCCTTCAATTACACCGGTCCGGAGGACTTCCGCCGGATCACCTTTGCCCGCTCCGGGAACATGGCCGGCGGGGAGACCGCCGCCCGGATCTACGAGCGGATGATGGACAACGCCCGCCGGCTGGCGGAAGGCGGCCTGTTCGTCTCCGCGGAATCGATGATCAACTACCGCACCTGGCGGCACATGGCGCGGATCCATCGGCTGGTGGTCGAGATGGGCTGCCGCCGGCATGAGGTTCACCCGATGTATCCGAGCGCGTTTGCCGCCGATTTGCCGCTTCTGCCACGGGAGCGGATCCGGAGCGTCATTTTCGATCTGCTCGAGGCGCGGGACCCGAACGTGTGGATGCTGTTCGGCACGCTGCCGTTTTTCGCCTGCAGCGACGACCCGGAAGATCTGCGGCTCATCGCGAAGCTCAGGTCGGCTCCCAACGTGACGGTGCGCAACGACCCGGACGGGCGCTGCCGGGTGAACGTCAACCTGTTCACCGGCAACGTGTACGTGACGGATTTCGCGAAGCTGCCGCCGATCGGAAATATCCGGGAGGAAAAACTGGATGACATGTTCGCGCGCTGGCAGGAGCACCCGCTCCAGCGGGCGGTCGGCTGCCACTGCCCGGAGGCCGGCTGCTGCGGGCCGAACCTGCTGGTGACCGACATGTATTACCGGGGCGTCGATTTCACCCGGCGCAGGGCGAAGCGGGCCTGAAGACGGCATGCGGCCGGCCCGGCCGGCGGAGCGAGAGGGTCTTGCGGGCGGGTGTCGCCGGGGCAGACCGTCCGGTCGGGCCGATGGCGCCAGACCTGACCCGCGGCCGGCCGTGCGCCCGCCGTCCGTCATCCCCCGCGCAATGCAAGGAGGAACCCGGCGGAATTGAACCAC
>NICF_comb_assmDRAFT_10002453_pt1 | contig 13968 bp, 13 predicted proteins | sample NewIslPassag4_SG_FD_11279 | JGI IMG/M metagenome (IMG submission 11279) | reverse complement strand
CCGCCCCGCCCGCCAACTCCGCCGGCGCGGCGGCGCCCCCGTGCCCGGGCGGCGGGCCGCCCGCGGCCTGTGCGGAAGCGCCGGCCGTGTCGCCGGCGACGACGCCCGCCGCCGCGCCCGGAGCCGCGTCCCGCTCACCCCGGGCCCGCAGCCCGGCCTCCGCCCGTCGGCTCTCGGCTTCCTTGAGGCGCTTCAGCTCTTGCTCCTTGCCGGGCATGTCCGGGTACTCTACCCGCTTGTGGAAGATGCCCGTCAGGACCCGGACAAAGGCATCGGCGATCTTGTCCAGGTCCTTCAAGGTCAGGTCCGACTCGTCTAGCTCCCCGGCCTCCAGTCGTTCCTTAATGATGCGCCGCACAAACCCCTCGATGCGTCCAGGCGTCGGCCGGCCCAGCGACCGGACCGCGGCCTCCACCGCGTCGGCCAGCATCACCAGGGCGGTTTCCTTGGACTGCGGTCGCGGCCCAGGATAGCGGAAGTCCTTTTCGTCCACGGGTTCGCCCTTGGCGTTCTCCACGGCCTTCTGGTAGAAGTACTTGACCAGGTCCGTGCCGTGGTGCTCGCGGATGAAGTCCACGATCACCTGCGGCAAGTGGTACTCCCGAGCTAACTCCACTCCGTCCCGCACGTGAGAGATGATGATCAACGTGCTCAAAGTGGGCGAGAGCTTGTCGTGGGGGTTCTCCCCACCGAACTGGTTTTCCACGAAGAAGTAAGGCCGCTTGGTCTTGCCGATGTCGTGGTATTGGGCGCCCACCCGCACCAGGAGTTGGTCGGCGCCGATGGCCTCGGCGGCCGCCTCAGCCAGGTTGCCCACGAGGATGCTGTGGTGATACGTGCCCGGCGCCTCCATCAGCAGCTTGCGCAGGAGCGGATGGTTGGGGTTGGAAAGCTCCAGCAACCGGATGGAGGACGTGATGCCGAACACAGTTTCCAGGTACGGCAAGAGGCCAATGGTGCCGACGGCGGACACGATGCCGTTCAACAGGCCTAGGAATGAGTACTGGATGAGGAACATCTCGCTGCGCATCAATCCTAAGGCCAGCATGGTCAAGAAACACGCACCGCCCACGAACAGGCCTGCCCGTGTGAGATCCGACCGCTGGCTCACCCGGGAGACGCTGTAGACGCCCGCCACCCCGCCAGCCAAGGCCACGAGGAAGTAGCGGCCGTCAAACCCGAACAAGGCCGCCACGATGGTGGACAGGAGGATGGTGATGACGATGGCCAGGCGCGAATCCAAGAGGAGCGTCACCAAAAGGGACGCGAGCCCCACGGGCACCAGGAGGGCCGTGCCCTCCCAGGCGATGAAGCTGCCCACCTTGGCCAGGCCCGCCACCAGCAGCACGATCAGCCCCAGCAGGGCCAGCTGCCGCTCGCTCAGGAGGATGTCCCGTCGGTGCTGGTGCAGGTACACGCCGACGACCGCAAACAGCAGGAGGAGCAGGAGCGCCTGCCCCGCCAGGTGGGTGTAGCTGTAGCGGCCGTCCAGGAGCCCCAGATCCTGTAGGAGCATAATGTGTTCGGGACCGACCGGGTCGCCCCGACGGATGATAATCTGGCCCTCCCGCACCCGCACCTCGGCCACGGCCCGCATGGCCTCCTGCCGGGCGCGCTCCATCCGCTCGGGGCTTGGGATCAGGTTGGGGCGCAGCACCGCCTGCACAATGCCGCCCACGAAGGCTTGCTCGCTGGGCGGCAACGCGGCGATCTGGGGCTGGGTGAAGACCGCCTCCCGCTCCCGTTCCAAGTCGTCCACGCCGATCCTGCGCCGTGACATCAAATCGGCGGCGATGCGCACGGTCCGCTCCTGGACCGCGGCGCGTGTTTCGTCGTCGAGCTGCAGTCCGTAGGCCAGGACCTCCGGGTCCAAGGTGATGCCCTGCTGCGACAACTGTTCCTCCGCACGCGCCACGAGCTCGTCCACCGGCAAGGCAGGCACCGGCACAGAAGCTGGCGCCGGCGGCTCGCCCGCGCCGGCCGACGGTTGCCCTGCACCACTGGCGGGCGCAGCTTGGTCACCGCCCGCGGATGGCGCGTCGTCGCCGGCGGGCGCTTCCGGTGCGGACCCGGATCCTGCCTGCTCTACGCCGGCCGCACCCTCCTCTGCCAGGGGCGCCAATGCGGCCACGGCGTCCTGGCGCACCGACCCGATAACGTCAAAGATGGCCTTGACCCGCTCCTCAGCCCGCAGGGCCTCAGCCGGGTTAATCTCCCAGTTGACCGGATCGAGCTCGGCGACCCGGACCGCCTCCCGCGCCGCCTGCTCCCGCAGTTGCTCCGTGCGGTAGCGGTCCACCACGTCCCGGGGAGCGGCCACGTCCCGGGTCGCCACGTCGCCCACTTGCCAGTCCAGCGCGTCAGGCGCCGTGTCGGCCGCCATCACCGCCAGCAGCACCACAAAAAGCACGCCAGCCAGCACGCCCCGGCGCGCCGCGCTGGGGCGGCCAAAAAACCGCGCGAGGGGCGTCCAGACGGTCGCGCGCAAAGACGCCCACACGCGGTGGGCGCCTCCTGGGCGGCCCGGACCCTGGCCCCCCGTACCGTTAGGTTTCTTGGTCATCGCCCTCATCTCCCGGCTGCGGGACCCGGCGCGCAGCCGCAGCTTGTCCCTGGGCGGCGCGCAGCTCCGCGCGCTCGTAGGCGCGGATGATGCGCTGCACCAACTCGTGCCGGACCACGTCGGCGTCGGACAGCTCCACGAATGGAATGCCCGTATCGGCCAGCACGGCGCGCGCGTGGGCCAGTCCCGAAATTTGGCCGGCGGGCAGGTCGACCTGTGTCAGGTCGCCCGTAATGACCATCCGGGAGCGCAGGCCCATGCGGGTGAGAAACATCTTCATCTGTTCGGGCGTCGTGTTCTGCGCCTCGTCGAGAATTATGAAGGCATCCTCCAACGTCCGCCCGCGCATGTACGCCAAGGGAGCGACCTCGATGACACCCCGCTCCAGGTGGCGCTGGAACGTCTCGACGCCAAGAATATCGTACAGGGCATCATACAAAGGCCGCAAGTACGGATCGACTTTATGCTGCAGGTCTCCGGGTAAGAATCCAAGCCGCTCGCCGGCTTCCACCGCAGGACGGGTCAGCACCAGCCGCGCCACCGAGCGCTCCCTCAGGGCCGCAACGGCCATGGCGACCGCTAGGTACGTCTTGCCCGTGCCCGCCGGGCCGACGGCAAACACGATGCTGTTGTTGCGCATGGCGCTGACGTACCGCTGCTGTCCAAGGGTGCGGGCCGTCACCGGCCGGCCCCGGGCCGTTACCACCACCACCTCCCGCTGGATGCCCGCGAGAGTGGTACCCGGGCCGCCTGAGGCCAGCCGCAGGGCATAACGTACCTCTTGGGCAGTCAGGTACGGGCGCGTCCGCGATAGCTCCTCCAGGTCTTTCAGGACCCGCAGAGCATGCTCCACCGCGGAAGGCTCGCCGGTAATGATGAGAGTGTTACCCCGGGCCGCGATGCTCACCCGCAGCTCGCGCTCGATGGTGCGTAGGTGCTCGTCGCGTTCCCCGAACACGCCCAGGGCCGCTGCGTTGTCGTTCACCACAAACTTGGCTTCTGCCAGCGTTTTGCTCAAACTTGCGCGAACCCCTCCTCACGGGCCGAGCGGCGCGCCTCGCAAACCGGTTTCCGCGTGGCCGCCGACGGGGACGAACCGGCCTAGGTCCTGCAGCACCTCGACCGTCACCGTGGCCCGCACCACGCCTGCGGCCGGATCTTCCGAAACCGCCGCTTGTTCGCCCAGCACGTCAACCCCCGGCGGCAGCTGTGCGAGGACCTGCGACCGCGCTTGGGCCACTGCGGCCTCCCGGGCGGCTGCGGGGTCCACTGTTTCCGCGCGGCGGCGCACTTCGTAGGCCACGTGCCACGTCCACGCCACGCCGGGCACGTAGCGGGAAGCAACCGTTCGCTCCTCCCAGCGCACCTGTGCGAAAGGCGGCTCCGCGCTGCCCAGGCGCAGTATGTAGGGACCCACCCGCACCGTTACGTAGCGGTGCACCCGGCCCGTGTCCTCATCCACCGTGTACACCAGCGGCGCCTCGCCCAGGCCCCGGTACCAGGTGCGGCCCCGGACCACGCCTTCGGCGCGCACGTAAGGCAGCAAGCCTTGCTCCACCCGCTCCTGGTAGGCCGGGCTTCCGGGCGCCAGCATGCCGCTGATGAGAGGCTGACCGGCCCGGACGGTTTCCCCCGGGGCCACCACCGCCTCGCCCCGGATGGCCGCCACGTGCTCGACCACGCCGTCACGGGCCGCCACGATGTGCCCCGGCTGCCGCTGGTCCGGGTCCAGTACCGTTCGCTCGGCGACCCGGACCGTGGCCACAGCGCCCCGGATCTCCACGGCCGTCCAGGCCAAGCGCGGCAGTGCCAGGTACAGGCGTCGCTCCACCACGTCCCGCCGCACCCGGTCCCGGGGAACGCCCGGTCGCAGACCCGCCTCGGCGGCTACCGCCAGCACCTCCTCGGGCCGCAGGGCCTGGGTCCCGTCCACCCGGACAAACCAGACAAACTGCCCCAGAACGTACAGCAACGCAGCGCACAGTGCGCCGCCCGCAACAAACGCCCCGCGCCGTCCGGCCCGGATCAACAGAAAAGGCAGGCCGGCCTTTTCCAGGATGACCACGTGCACCCCTAGCCGCCGGCCCGCCCTGGCCACACGGGGGAAATCGGCCGCCGCCACCCGGGCCACCAGCAGGTGCGGCGTCACCCGCTCTAGTCGCCACAGGGCGATGCCCTGGGCCACGACCCGGTTGATGAAGGCCTCGAGGCGCCCGCCTCTCGCTCTGATTATAACATATCCTCTGAACAGCGACGACACGGAGCGGAGCAGCAAGGCCGGGCCTCCCTACCGGCGCAGCTGGACCTGGAGGATGCGCCCGTCCACCACCAGCTCCTGCGGCAGGATGGACCCGATACGCAGCCGGCTGCCCGCCACCACCAACTCGCCGCCAGCGGTGCGGATGCGGATCTCCCTGGGAGTGTACGCGATGAGGCCGCGATGGTTTTCTACCAGCAGCTGCACGTCGCCGATGAGGGTAGTCTTGGGCAAGTTGAAGATGATGTCCTGGGGCAGGTCCAAGGCGCGCACCAGCCGCTCCACCATGGTGCCGCGTTCCCGTTGCACGGACGTCCCTCCCGGGACACCCTATGCGCCCCTTAAGGAGGCTAGACCCGCGGCCAGGGACGGTGCGGACGCAGAGCGCGGGGTTGATCCCAGAGTTCCTTGATCACCACCGCGGCCAGCCACGGCCGGCCTCCCTCCAGCAAGGCCGCCGCGGCCGGCGGCAGACCGGTGCCCGCCGGGCGAGCGGAAGCCCGCCGGGCTTGGGCGCTCGGGCGCGGCTGCGGGCGGACGGCAGCGAGCCGCTTGCGCCCGGAATCCGGGGACGGTACGGGGAGTTCCCAGTGGTCGCCGGGCCAATCGCGCCACTCCTCCAGGTCCGGCCAGCCGTCGACCGTGTCGGAGGGACGCGCCGTGGACGGCCGCGTCACAAACGGGCGCAAGGGAGAGGGACGCATGGGCGACGGCGGCACGGCCGAGGGACGCCCGACGGGCTCCGGGATGGGACGGGCCTCGGGGCGCACGGGCGCGCTGGCGACCGGCTCCCCCGCTGTGGGGGACTCAGGGTCCTCTCCCGTCACGGTCGGCCGTGCAGCCGGCGGCTGGTCCACCATCTCCTCCCGCATCCGCCGCAGCCGCCGCTCCAGGTCCTCCATGTCGAAGATCTCGTCCGCCGTCTCGTCATCCATCCCGGGCGTGCGCCGAGACGGGCCGCGCATGAGCGCGCTCAGGATGGATCCCAGGATGTACAGGACGAACAGAAGACCGAAAAGATCATCCAATCCCACGGGCCGCTCCCTCCCATCGCCGCCCTCCCGGCGGCCCCAGGCTTTCCGGCGCCCGCCGGCGCACCGGCACCGCCGCCCTGCGGGCTACTCCCGCCGCTTGGGTGCCTCGCCGCCGGCCGCCGGCTCCGGCCCTTCGCCGCCACGGCTGATGGCCTGGCGCATTTCCGTGTCAGCGATGAGGTTGCGCATGGTGTAGTAGTCCAGCACGCCCAGACGGCCTTCCCGCAGCGCCGCCGCCAGCGCCTTGGGCACCTCCGCTTCGGCCTCCACGACCCGGGCCCGCATCTCCTCCACCATTGCCCGCATCTCCTGCTCCCGGGCCAGCGCGGCAAACCGGCGCTCAGCCGCCTTGGCCTGAGCGATGTTCTTGTCGGCCTCGGCCTGGTCCATCTGCAACTGCGCGCCGATGTTGCGGCCCACGTCCACGTCGGCGATGTCGATGGACAGGATTTCGTAGGCCGTGCCTGCATCGAGTCCCTTCTCGAGCACGGTCTTGGAGATCCGGTCCGGATTCTCCAGCACTTCTTCATGGCTTTCCGCAGAGCCTACCGTGGTCACGATCCCCTCACCGACCCGGGCGATGATGGTCTCTTCGCCCGCGCCGCCCACGAGCCGTTGGATGTTGGCCCGCACCGTGACGCGCGCCTTCACCTTGAGCTCGATGCCGTTTTTGGCCACAGCCGAGATGAACGGTGTCTCAATTACCCGCGGGTTGACGCTGACCTGCACGGCTTCCAGCACGTTGCGCCCGGCCAGGTCGATCGCGGCCGCCCGCTCAAAGGTGAGGTCGATTTGCGCACGGTGGGCGGCGATCAGCGCGTCCACCACCCGGTCCACGTTGCCGCCCGCCAGGTAATGGGCCTCCAGCTTGTCGATGGCCACGTCCATGCCGGCTTTAACGGCCTTGATCAGCGGCAGCACGATCTTGTGCGGCGGCACCCGCCGCAGGCGCATGCCCACCAGCGTCAGGATTGGGACGTGCACGCCCGCTGCCCAGGCCGAAATCCAAAGCCCGATCGGGATGAAGTTGAAAAACAGAAACACAAAGAGGATCGCGAGAAAGACGCCCAGCACACCGGTAAACGTCGCCAGCACGTTCCCAGCCTCCTTTTGGGCCGCACAGCCGGCCGCGTTGTTCGTGCCTAGTCGCGATAGGCCCGCACCGTCACCCGGCCGCCCGCGACGCGCACCACCTGCACCGTCGTACCCGGAGGAATGAACTCTCCCTCGGAAACCGCGTCCACCCGCAGGCTCTCAATCTCCACGATGCCCGCCGGCCGCAGGGGAGTGAGGGCCCGGCCCAAGGCCCCCTCCTTCACAACGGGAGCCTTACTGTCGTCGGCGGGCACCCCCACATCCTCCAGCTTAGTTTCTAACGCGATGCGGCGCCAGATGCCCGTCTTGGGCACACGCCGCAGGAGGAAGATACCGAACACGATGGTGGCCACCGTGGCGAAGCCAATGGCGGTGAAGGCCGACGTCGCGTCGGGGAAAGACCAGTACAAGCTGGCGAAGATGGCCGCCAGGCCCCCGACGCCGGCCAAGCCGAAGCCCGGAATGACGAGGATCTCGAGGAGCAACAACCCGATGCCCAGTAAGAACAAGAGCACGACTTCAAGGCCCGCCAGGCCGGTAATGTACCGCGCGCCAAAGAACAATGCCAGGGCGATGAGGCCCGCCGTACCGGGCACGCCCCAACCTGGGCTCGTGATTTCCGCGAGCAGGCCCAGCGCGCCCAGGGTCAACAACAGGGAGCTAATGGTGGGCTCCGTCAGAAATCGAGCGACGCGCTCGGCCCAGTTGGGCGCCATCTCCTCTTGTGTCGCGTCGGGGAAACCGAAGGCTGCCAGCACCTCAGCCCGCGTCGACGCCAGGAGGTCCACAAAGCCGATCTCATGGGCCCGTTGCGCCGACAGCGTCAAGATCTCATCCTCCGCCACCAGCCCCTCGATTTCGACGCGCCGGTCCACCATCGCGGCCGCGACGAGCGGATCGCGCCCGTGGCGCTCCGCGGTAGCTTCAAACTCGGCCCGCAGAGCCGAAATGATCTTCTCCTCCGCTGGCTGCGGCTCAGCCGCGCCGATACTGGACCCCGGTGCCATCGCGATTTTGTCCGCTGCCAGAGTGATTAGGGCCCCCGCCGACCACGCCCGCTCCCGCACGAAGGCCAGCACCGGCCGGCCGGCCCCCAGCAAGGCGTCGCGGATGCGGGTGGCCGAATCCACCCGGCCCCCAAAGGTGTTGACCTCGATGAGAATGGCGTCGGCGGCCTCGCTCTTCGCGGCGGCCACCGCCCGCTCCACGAAGGCGGCCAGCCCTTCGTCGATGGTACCTACGATGGCGATGACAAAGACGCGGCTGGTGCCCTGACCCAGGACGCCCACGCCTGCGCCCACGGCCAGCACCAGCGCCAGCGCCAGCCTCAGCCACTGGTATCTGCGCAAGACCCTTCCCCCGCTCGCACCTCTGCCGCTGTGGGCGCCCGCAGTGGCGCGCCCCTTTCTCCCACGGTACAAAAAGGGAGGCCGCTTGCGGCCTCCCTCCATACTCTGTTCCTCGCGCCGTGCTACCTGCTGCGGCGCCTGCGCGCAGCGGCCGACTTCTTTTTCCGCCTCACGCTGGGCTTGTCGTAGTGCTCCCGCTTGCGCAGCTCAGACTGGATCCCTTCCCGCCGGGCGAGCTTCTTGAACCGACGTAGAGCTTTGTCCAAGCTCTCGTTTTTCCCAACGCGTACCTCGGCCATACCTTTGGGCTACCCCCTCTCTGGCGCCAGATGTGCACCGCGGGCCATCATGCAAACCGCCCAAGGGGTTTGCCACCGAGGAGGTGGAAATGCAGGTGAAAGACGACCTGTCCACCGTCACGGCCGCAGTTGGTCAGCACGCGATAGCCCGTCTCCCGGATGTTCAACTTTTCCGCCAGCTGCTGCGCCACCCGTAGGAGGTGTCCGGCCAGCTCCGTGTCACCGGGCCCGAGATCGGCCAGGGAAGCGATGTGTTGCCTGGGAATAATCAGCACATGGACCGGGGCTTGGGGGTTGATGTCGCGAAACGCGATAACGCGCTCGTCTTCGTAGACGCGATCGCTCGGTAACTCTCCCCGCACGATCCGACAGAAGACGCAGGCTTCAGTCACCCGGGCTCCACCCCCTTCCCGCAGGTCTTTCCTAATGCTTCGACGAACGCAGGTGCCTTCCTTCTCGTCCGCATTCTTTCCGTGTCCTCTGCCGGCCTGCGCAGCAACGGGCGCTGCTAGTGCCTCGGCCCCTCCTCCGGGACCAGCCCCAGCCGTCGCGCCATAATTTCCTTTTGAATTTCCGACGTACCCCCGCCGATGGTATATACCCGGGCGTCGCGGTAATACCTTTCCACCGGGTAGTCGGTCACGAAACCGTAGCCGCCGTGGATCTGGACCGCCTGGGCGGTCACCCGGTTGATCATCTCCGATGCGACCCACTTGGCCAGCGACGCGGCCAAGATCCTGTCGTCCCCGCCGTGCCCGTAGGCCAGTGCAGCCCGGTACATCAAGAGCCTGGCCTGCTCCACCTGGGCGTACATCTCCACCAACTGGTGGCGCACCGCCTGGAAACCGGCGATGGGCCGGCCAAACTGCCTTCGCGCCAGGGCGTAATCCCGGGCCGCCTCGTAGGCCGCCTCACCTAGGCCCACGCACTGCGCGGCCAGGAACACCCGCTCCAAATTGAAATCGTCCATGACGTAGTAGAAGCCCTTGTGCTCCTCGCCCACCCGCTGCGTCGCCGGCACGCGGCAGCCTTCAAACAAGAGCTCGCCGGTTTCCGATGTATGCCAGCCCATCTTGTCCAGCTTGCGCGCCACGGAGAAGCCGGGCGTGCCCTTGTCAACCACGAACAAGGACAATCCCTTTCGCCCCGCGCCCGGCAGGGTCCGCGCCGCCAGCACCACGAAGTCCGCCACCGGCCCGTTGGTGATGAACGTCTTGCGGCCGTCGATGACGTACTCGTACCCGTCCCTCACGGCCCGGGTTTGGATGGAGGCGAAATCGGATCCCGCGTCAGGCTCCGTCATCCCGATCGCGCCGATGATCTCGCCCCGGATGCCCGCAGGCAGGTAGCGGCGTTTCTGCGCTTCGGTGCCGTGCTGCCAGATGGGATACAGTGCCAGCACCTGCACCAGGAGCGTCACGCCGATGCCCGCGTCCACCTTGGAGATCTCTTGGACCGCCAGCGCCTGTGCCAGCACATCGCCCCCGGCGCCTCCGTACTCCGGCGGGAACATGATGCCGATGAGCCCCTGCTCCCCCATGCGGCGCACGATGTGAAGCGGCAGCTCCCGCCGCCGTTGGTACTCGGTTACCAGGGGCGCCACTTCGCGCTGGGCAAACTCCCGCGCCAGGGCCTGCACGGCCTGCTGGTCCGCGGTCAACCGCATCATGCGCGCTCCCCCTCTCCAGCGCGGCGCTCCAAACCGCGCAGCAGGATATGTGCAAACGCGGCCGCCAGTTCCTCAGGCGGCGCCGGGCCCGTGGGCCGGTACCACTGGTAGGGCCAGTTCATCACCGCCAGCACCACGAACCCAGCCAGCTTTGGCGACTCGGCCGCTAAGACCCCTTGCTCGGCGCCTTCGGCGAGGATGCGGCGAATAAGTCCTTCGTACGCGTCGCGCAGGGCGACGATCTCCCGCTGGCGGCGCGGCGACAAGGCCTTGAGCTCGTGCAGGAGCACGGTAACCGCGTCGGTCCGCTCCGCCAGCACCTTAAGGTGTTCCTTAACGGCGCGCCGCAACTTGTCCCGGGGGTCCCCGGGCTGCTCGGCCACCGGCCGGAGCGCCCGGATAAACGCCTCCATCGCGTCGCACATGACCCGGAAGAGCAGATCTTCTTTGGTGCGGATGTAATAGTAGAAGCTGCCCCTCTGCATGCCGACGGCTTCTGCCAGATCCTGCATGGAGGTGGCATGGTAGCCTTTTTCGCGGAATAGGCGCGCCGCGGCGGCCAAGATCTCTCCCTCGCGCACGGCTGCGGTGGTCACGGCACCACTCACCCCCTTGCGTGCGGCCCCTTTCAACGTTACATTCTTTCAAACGTTTGTTAGACTTTCCTGCTGCGCGGTCTCCACTGTACCAGCGACGCGTTCCGCGTCAGCCGACTGGGGATCGCTGACCGCATCAGCGTCATGGGAAGCAGGCGCTCAGCCGCCGATGGTTTCAATAAGGACCGGGCGAAACCCGACCGCGTCGCAGGAGACGAGGTGATAGCGGATGGCGCCGACTTGGCCCGTCAGCCCGTGCCTGCGGGCCGGCCCGTGCAGGTGGCCGTACACGCAATGAACTACGGGATACGCTTCCAGCAGGCGGGTAAATCCGGAAGGCTCGTGCCGCTCGTTGGTGGGGGGGTAGTGCAGCATGGCGATGATGCGTTCGGCGCCCGCTTGGGCGGCGCTCTTGAGGGAAAGCTCCAGCCGCTGCAGTTCCCGGAGGTAGATTTTCATGTCCTCGTCGCCTTGGAAGGTGCTGCTGCCCGGCACCGTCCAGCCCCGGGTGCCGCAAACGGCCCAGCCGTGGCCCAGCAATAGGTGGTCGTTCTGCAGGGCAAACACGTTGGGCGGCAGCGCCCGCCGCACCTTGCTGATGCTGCCCCACCAATAGTCGTGGTTGCCACGGATGAGCACGATCCGGCCGGGAAGCCGGGCCAAGTACACGAAGTCATCCGCCGCCTGCTCCAGGGTCATGGCCCACGACAGGTCTCCCGGCATGAGCACCACGTCGTCGTCGCGGACCAACTCCAGCCAAGCACGGCGGATTTTTTCAGGGTGGTCGATCCAGCCGGCCCCGAAAACATCCATGGGCTTGTCCTGCCCACCGGGAAGGTGCAAATCACCGATGGCAAAGATCCTCAAACCAACGCCCCTCCGGTCAGCAGTTCCATCCGGAGATCCGGCCGGAAGACGGGGATGGGAAGCAGCGCCGTCACCGGTGGCAGCCACCGGCAGAGGGCGTTAGGCGGAGGAGGCCACGTCGTCCTTCCGGACCGCCTGCGCCTCCGCCGTCTGCGCTGGCCGGGCGGGCTTGGTCTCATCTTCATCTAGCGCGGCATTGGTGGCCTTCTTAAACTCGCGAATGCCGCGGCCGATGGCCTTGCCCACCTCGGGCAGCTTGCCGGGGCCAAAAATGATCAGGGCCAGGACGAGGATGATTACCAGCTCCGTCGCACCGATGCCGAACATGGTACCACTCCCCTTTCGCTTGGGCCTGCGGCCGAGCTTGCTCTCAGTGTAGCACACCCCCGCCCGGACGTAAAGGCGCACGCCCCGTGCCCAGTAGACCCAGGCCGGGGCGTGCGCACTTGCCGCTGTGTACCGTTCCAGGCTGAACGCGCCGAAAACGGTCGTCTCAGCAGAAGCTGTTCTTCACCGCGATGGTCCGCAGGCCGTTGCGCACCAGGATGGCGCGCACCGGGCTCACGAAGATCCGGCGGACCAGCACGGGCCTGACGGAAATGGTGCGCAGGAACACCGGCTTCGCGGCAATGGTGCGCACGAACACGGGACGGACGAACACCGACCGGACGGCGATGGTGCGCAGCAACACCGGCCGCACCGCCACCGTACGGAGGGCGATGGTCCTCGCGCAGACGGGACGGACGGCGATCGTGCGCACGAAGCTGGGACATACCGAGACCGGACGGACCACCACCGTACCGACACCGTTGCAGGCCATTGTCGGCACCTCCTTCTTGTTGACTTCGGTGCTACGGTATGTGAGCCCGTCCGGCGGCGCTTTAGGAATCGGTTCTCATTCGTACCCGCCCGCCGACGGCCGCCGCCCGGCTTGCCCCGCGCGCACGTTCAGCCTTGCCTGGTCCCCGTCGCCTTGGGATCCGGCGGGCCGGGCACGTTCACCGCCTCCCAGCGGGGCGCGGTGGGGTCCATCCCCGACAGCGGGATAAATCCCAGCAAGCCCTGCAGGGCGTAACGGATCTCCGCGCCCGCGTTGGGACCGTGCGCCGGCCGGAGCGTTACGAGGCTCTCTCCCACAGAAACCAGCGTCCCGTCGGTGTCCCAAGGAGTGATCTCCGGCACGGCGCTGGCAGCCAGCAGCAGTTGCACCCGCTGGCCCACCCACTGGCGCAGTTCGGCCCGGGTGGCCCGCACCATTGGATCCTCCATTGAGATTTCCGGCGCCACCACGGGCGACACCGGCGTCACGGCCGCGCTCTCCGTCATGACCGCAGGCCCCACCGCCCGCCTGCGCACAAGGCGGCTGCTCACCGCCGCGCGCCGGATAACCCGCCGCGCCATCCTGCGGCGCAGGCCGGTAAAGCGGGCCCGGCGGCCGGTGCGAAGCAGGCGCCGGCCAACTGCTCTTGCCATCGCCATGACCTCCCTCCCGGGGCGCTGCCACGGGCGGGCGCCCCGGCGCTGCCCGGCATTGGACGAACCGGGTTCGTACCAGTGTATGCCGGACGGTGAATTCAGGGCGGCTGTACCGGCGGGCGCGCCGCGTCCCAGCCATTCCCATCGTCCCTGCGGCAGGGTTCTCCGCGTCCCGTTAAGGAATCCTTGACCACTGCTGCAAGCCATTTTCATGCGAGGAGGAATCCACCGCCCGTGAAGCGACTTTCCCAGGGTGCGCACCGCTGCCGGCACCATCACGGGACCGGCGTCCTGTTGTTTCTGCTAGCCCTGCTCCTAACCGGCTGCTTCGGCTGGGGTCTCGGCGGGGGCCTCGACAAGGGCGGCACCTTCTCCCTGCAGGGTACCGTGGTGGCCGACGAGACCGACACACCCGTGGGCGGTGCGGTCGTCCGCGCCGGCGGTCAGGAGACCACCACGGCACCCGACGGGACGTTCTCCTTTTCCCGGCTCAACGTCGCGGGATCGAGCATGGAAGTCACCGCCGAAGCGCCGGGATACCGCAGCACGAGCCTGTTGATCCACCCGGCCGCAGGCGACCAGTTGGTCATCACCATTCCCCTCGTTCCCGCGGTATCAGGCGGCGGGGGCAACGGGTCAGGCGACGACGGGGCCGATGACGGCGCCGGCCCAGGCGGACCCGGCGTTGAAGACGGCGGGGACGGCGGCGACGATGCCGCCGAGCCGCCCGGCAGCGGTGACACCGGCGACCCGCCCAGTGACG
>NICF_comb_assmDRAFT_10002452_pt1 | contig 13969 bp, 9 predicted proteins | sample NewIslPassag4_SG_FD_11279 | JGI IMG/M metagenome (IMG submission 11279) | reverse complement strand
CAGCCCGGCACAGGTGCGCCGGGATCACCACGCCACGATGCAGCGCATGGCGGCGTGAATTACGCCCTCAGGCGTGTCCAGGAAATCGGGAGCGGTTCACCGGCTCACTGGCGACAACGGTTAGGGAGGTTTCGAGAAGTGCCCTTGTGGAACGCTGGGTTGGTGGTCAATGCCCTTCGCGCGGAGCCGTCGACGGTTTTCTTCTCGCCATCAACCTTGATGTCGCAACGGCCTGTACCGGCGAACGCGTCGATATAGAGCCGCGTGAAGCTCTGCTTGCTGAGCGCGGTATTGAATGCCACGAGGTACTTCTCAAGCGCCTCCAACTTGATGCGAGTCCAAGGCTCACCGAAGGAATGCTGATCGTCTAACTTGTCGAATTCGTCGTTGTCAAGCAGACTGTCGTCCCCATCGATCAGCTTTCCCATCGTGTTTTTCCCCATTTGGCTGCCCGTCAACCCCAAGCCGCGCACATCAGCGTGGCGAGATCTCGCCGCGAGAGCACTTCTGTAAACTCGCGCCAGTCCTTCTCCGGCGGCATCATCGTGCCGGTGTAACGCAGATCAAAACCTGTCGCTTTCTTCTGGGCGTTGATGTACTCGTCCAGCTTCTCACCGAGGGATTCGATGTCCTCGATCCATTCATCTTTGATGGTGTCGGGCAGGGACCCGAACAGGTCGTAGCGATTTCGCATCCGCTCGGACAGCCGCTCGTAGATCTTCTCGTCCACGGTCTGCTCGAACACCAGGTTGAGCATGTCGACAGTCTCGCGCCTCTGGCCGAAGCGCTTGATTCGTCCGATGCGCTGTTCCAGGCGCGTCGGGTTCCAGGGCAGGTCCACGTTGATCAGCGTGCCGAGGGTTTGCAGGTTGAGACCTTCGCACGCGGCATCGGTGGCTACCATGATCCGGATTTGGTGCTCGGCCACCATGCGCTTCAGGGTCTCGCGCTCCACCGCGACGCTGTCACCACGCTGATAGAGGCGGCTACGCCCCGCTCCGGCGTAAAGACCGATGGCCTCATCTGGATAACGGACCGCCAGTTCATCCGCGAGCCATTTCGCGGTGTCGTAGTACTGACTGAAGATGATCACGCCGAGTTCGAGCCACCTCTCCTTATCCAGGAAGTGGATGACGGCCTCCATCTTGGGGTCCGCGTCGAGCCGTTGAAGTCTGTCGATGAGACGTTCGAGAACTTCACGTTCCTCCTGCGTTTCAACGGCCAGGTCGGCTTCGAACTCGTCTCCCTCTTCATGCACGGCCTCCCCTTGCAACAGTCGTCGAGCTGTCGCGAGTCCGGCTTGGATGCTGGAGCAAATGCGCTGCTCCAGCATGTTCTTCATGAACCCGCTGCCCTTGCCGCGTTTGGAGAGTGCCTTGCCAAAGGCGCGTGCCTGGCTATAGGCCTCGCGGAAGTCTTCTGAAGTTCGAAGCGCCTTGCCCTCGAACAGGATGTCGAAGATCCGCGGTTCGGCCACCTTGGAGCGATCCGGGTGAATCTCGACCCCGACCCGTGTTAGCAGGTTCGCGTCTTCCAGCTGCTGTCGTTTACGAAGCACGACGTGCCTGACCAACGGGTTCTCACGTTGGAACAACGTTGCTCCGGCGATGCGCCGCTCTAGTTCCTCTTCCAGGATCTCTCGCGTCTCCTCGGCGAGATCGGTCAAGGGGCGATTGGTTTGCCATTCTCCGTTGGTTAGCCCCAAGTCTTGCCGGATGGCCGAGAACAGTTTACGGGCACGTGGCTCGCTGGTGGACTCGACGCGCGGCAGCGGAGATCGCAGCAACTCCCAGGCATGGCCGGGGTCCAGTACCTCTTGGCGACCAGCCAAGATCTCCAGCACTTCATCGGGCCGATGCCATGCCGCCAGGTCATGCCCCAAGACGAAGTGCCCTCGGCCTTGGTGCAGGATACCCAACAGGTCCCAGAGGTCTCTCGGATCAGTTTGGATGGGCGTCGCCGTGCCGAGCAACACATGGTCCGCACGGGCGGCGACTTCGCGCATGAACGCCAGCAGTTCGTTCGGCGTTCCTGCGTCCCTGCCAAAGCCTTGGCGCGTGCGCGCCTTGTGAGCCTCGTCCAGGATCACCACGCCGAACCTCAAGCCCAGCAGGTGCTGCTTCTCCAACGAGTCGCGCATCATGAGGCCCGTGGACACGATGCCGATACGAAGCGGACAGCGTGCGATCTGCTCGCGGCCCGCTGCAGAGATGGCGCGCTCGTCCGCATCCAGCCACACCTTGCGTACCGTATCCCAGCGTGCGGTCGGGATGCCGAGCTTATCCAGCATCTCGGTCTGCCATTGCTCGGTGAGGGTGGCCGGCGCAAAGATCACGACCGGGCGTCGCGGGCCGTTTTCTTTGTCCGAGAGAAGACACAGCGTCAGCGCGGCCGTCGCCAGCGACAGCGTCTTGCCCAACCCCACCTCATCGGCCAGAAGCAGCCGCACCGCGCCGTAGAGCCGGTGGTGGCGCAAACACTCGGTCAAGAATCCTTGCTGCCAAGGCTGCAACTGCTGCCCCTCGCGGTACAGCGGGGACTCGATCAGCGCAGCCGGCGCAAGGTGCTCGTCCTCATCAATCTCGTCGAAGACCACTTCGCGGCGATAGCCACGGCGATGCACTTCTCGGATGACCGCCTGGGGCAGCGGCTTTGCCGCGTTCCAAAGGAAGTCGAACTCTTCCTCGATCCAGGCCACCCCCTCGGGGGACTCGTCTTCCCACAAGATCTCGTAGTGCCGCTGCCAGCCACTGCGGGTTTCGTTCATAGACCCGATGAAGCCGAGTCGCCGTCCGTCCGCCAGCGTGATCACTCCTGCCTTGCCATGCACGAAGCCGCAAATGTCGTCCGGCGCCACCCGCACCACCTGGCCATGCTTTTGCAAGAAGGCATCGAGTCGGCGATACCGATCCCGGTTGAGCAACGCTTCGGCTTCCAGGGCGCGCTCGTTCCACCGGCCCAGCATCTTGCTCTCGCGCAGCTGGGCGACTTTCAGGTCATCCGGGTGGATATCGACGTTGCAGACGATCTTGATCTCGGGGATGTCCTCCAGAACCTCTCCGGCGACCTCGAACAGGGAGCTCGTGAAGTAGCCGGCGATACGCTTGTAGCTCCTCGCCCCCTTGAGATGCTGCAGCAGAAAGCTGGCATCGAGACGATGGGTGCGGGAAGAGAAGCGCCGGATGCTCATGTCATCCCACTTGCAAGCATTGTTTCAAGACGATACGGCAAGATCGAGGAGCCGCTGAATCAAATCGCCGCGCCGGAATGTCGCCGATAGCTGCTGGATCGATATCCTGTTTTTCCAGTCATCCCCGTAGAGCCCCCTGAGTGCTTTCTCCACATCCGCGACACTGCTCTTGAAATAATTCTCGCCGCTGGTTTCTATGGCTTGCTTGGCCTGGGCGAAATTGCGGTGATCGAGTCCATCGAGAGCGCAGCCGAGATCCCTGAGTAGCCTGCGTCCCATCTGCATGGCGATGAAACAGGAGGCGTAACGGACGAAGAGCGGATCATCCTCGGCTGGGCGACGGCGGTGATTCTCCGCGATGCGGTACAACAGAACGGCGCAGATGACCTGAGCGCCGTTTGTCTGATCGGTGAAGATTGTGTCGTAGAGCTTGCCGAAATGCTCGCGCGTGAAGAATTTGGCCTGGTGCGGCTTGTTGCGCCACACGGCAAGCAGGGCCTCGGCCGCGGCGCCCGAGGTGATTTCGCTGGGCTTGGCCGCGGTATCTATCCGTTTCCTTCTGTAAGTGAAGCCCAAATCCCCGATGCTTTGTTCAAGGCGCCGTTGTTTCTCGTCGTTGGCGCGCAAGTCCCTGAGGTCCACCGGGTTCTGGCTATTGGTGGCATGCGTGATCTGCAAGACGAGATCCTCGTTCGACTTCGGCAGCTTATAAAGCCGCACGAGCACGCTCGCTTCCGAAGGCAGGTTTTTACCCTCCTTCGCCATCTCCTCGCTGGTCTTGAGGATGGTCATGCAGGTCTGGCCGCCATTGACGATTTGCAGGTTTTCCACCCTGATCTGAAAATCGCTCCCTTGCAGGGCGTTGTAAGCGAAGTCGTCGCAGACCAAGGTCAGGCCATTGTTGAAGTAGTAGAAATTCGCGGGCTTATTTGAACGCAGCGTCGCTTTGATGCCTTCGTTGACGCGATTGCCGTGCAAGCCCAGATAGCGGCGGATGTTGCGTTCCAACAATCGCTCGCCATGCCGTTGCATGAGCGCGGCGACTTCGGTGACGGGTATGCGGCCGATGCACACGCGGCTGTAGTCGAGGTCCTCGACGAGTGCCTTGCCCGTCAGTCGCAATGTGTCGTTTACTTGTTGCGGCCTCTGCAGAATACCCACGAGTACGTCGTGATTGACATGTTCCCATGTCACCTGGTCGCCGAAACCCGCACGCACAATCGCTACGTCTGCGTCTTCGTTCCATCGGAGACCGTTGTTGCAGGCGATGGCGCGCACACGCGGGATGTAACCATCGCGAATGAGCGAGCGGACCTCCTCCACCTTAACCCGAAGGCGGTCATTGATCGCTCCCAAATCGGAGGATGGATCGAAAACATGACCGATGGCATTGATCAGCGCTTCAATCCCTGTAGCGGGAAATTGCGCATCGGCATCCAAGCTTTGCTTGTATTTCGCCTGGAAGAACGTGACTCCGAACTCACCGTCGTTTTCCTCCGAGATGTGCAGGGCATCGACGCCGAAATCGCCACCCCCTTCAGTCAGACAGTCGAAGGTTTCGTCGTCGTCCAAATCCAGCATGGTTTTGACGCACAGATAGACGAAGGCCAACGATTTGAGCTTCTGCGGGTCCTTCACGCCCAGCTCAGCGTGGGCGCGGTTTTTTATCTCCTCGCTTACGCCATTCAAGCGCTGGTCGATGATCGATGCGTTGATATTCATCGTGGCAGTCCTCCTGTGACGTCGCTTATGCCCCGAAACGCAGATTTTTCAGCCGCGCCCCCAGCACCTCGGCGGCGGCGCGCACATTGGCCTCGGGCGATTTGCGCTCGATGAAGGCCAGCATGTCCACCAGTAGAGGCCGCACCTCCAGGAAGTCGGCCATCTCGTTCTTGATCTGTTCGACGATGACCTGAGGTTCGGTGTCCTTCAGCATCTGCTGCAGAGCAATGATGATCCTGCCCAGCTTGGTGACGCCAATCTCCGTGGACTCGGTCAAATCGCGGGAGGCGAACTCAGTCACGCGCTTGAGTCGCGCGTGATTGGGGCGCATGTCGCCCATCACGCGGCTGTAGTCCTCCACGCGGAAGGCCTTGGCGAAGTTCTGGTAGTTGTCGAGCTTCTGCGCGCCGGTCGTCTCCATGTCCAGCATGCGTAACACGAAGCGCTCGATGCCGGTGAGCTTGGCCCATGTGTCGGGGGCCAGGCCTTCGGGCACCAGCAGGCTCGACGCCGTCTCTGCCGCCTGTTGGACGATCTCGTCCACGACCGTCACTTCTCCGCGCGAGCGCGGGCGCAGAGCAAACGTCGTCACGTCCTCGCCGCCGATGTGGGTGTAGGCGGTGAGCACCTTGAGCGCGGCCGCATAGCCCGCCATCTGCAGGTCCGAGTCGTTGAACACCGGCTCGCCGTGATGTGCCCTCACTGTGTCGTTGAGGTGCATCATGGTTTCGATCTGCCGCGCCACCTCCTGCCGCACCGCCGGCAGCAAGCGTTGCTTGAAGCCCACGCGCTCGCCGGCGGGACGCTTCTTCAACATCAGGATTACGGTGCCTTGGACGTAGCCTCCACTCGTCTTCGTACCGGTCGTTGTTTCGGTCGCGATATACCAAGCGGCGACCACTTGCAAACCAGCCGCCCAGAAGATGCCGATGAGGTCGCCCCACACCGCTGTGTCCTGGTGTGTGAACATCACGCATTGCATGCCGTTGTCGGGCATGTGCTCGGCCATGGCCTGGTAGGCGGCCACCATGCCGCGCCGGAACTCTTCACCCGCGCCCTTGATCGCCAGCGCGCGGCGCGAGTCCCAGACCCATTCGTCAAAGGGCTTGGGCGGGTTCTTGCGCAGCCAGGCGATGAAGAACTCGGTGATCTCGTGGTAGTTGACGGCGTCGGCGTAGGGTGGATCTGTCACCCATAACTCACAATTCGATACGACATCGCTAGCGGTAGTGGAATTGACGGCCAGCGGCGAGCCAGATACAGAAGCGATTCCTGGCTCAATCCCGTAGGAAGCTAGCCATGCTGCGCTCCTTACTCCGAAGTTGAAAAAGGTGTTGAAGGCTTGGTTGTAGAAAACATGTTTTGTCGAGCCGAGCCCCCCTCCTTGGCTTGGTAGCCACTGACAAAGCTTTGCGTTGAAGTTGAGCATCTTCGCGAAGACAAGCCCTCCTAACGCAGCGTCTTCGCATGCGCGGATGACCCTTGAAGTGGTCGCCAGTAGCACGAGTTGTCTCGGGTGAAAAAGGTGATGCCAATGCGTCCAGCCGCGCTCACGAATAGGCTGGTCGGTGTTGTAACCCGGCTCGATGGCCATGTCCGGCACCAGGCCTTCGTCCTGCCAGCGGGCAAGGTTGGCGGCGACGATCGCTTCCACCTGGCGCTCGCGTTCCAGGTCCGCCTCGGTGGGCGCGGCAAAGAAGGTCTCCTGCCTTGCGGCGGCAAGCGTCTCCTTCTTGATCCACTGGATGCAGTAGAGCCGCTCCTGGAAGATGTCGTCCGGCTGCGGCTTGAAGTCAGACTTCTCCCAGCGGCGCAGCCGATTGCCGGTGGAGCCATCCGGTAGCCGGTAGTCGCCGCGCAGCGTCTTGATCGGGGTGCGGTAGGTCTTACCGTCGAGCTGATAGACCATGTCCCCGTCTTGCACCGTCCCGGTCTCGGCTGCTGCAATCGCCTTCGCCGAGGCACCGGTGACGACCTCGATGTCAAAGCGCTTCAGGGCAGGGTTCGGCACCAGCTTGGCAATGGCGCCTTGCTTGGGCGAGATCACCCAACTGGGGGCGAGCGGCACCATCCAGCCGGTTTCCGGGCAGCGCGCCTCCAGGCAGTAGAGGTAGGCCTTGGCGCGGTTGCCGTGTTCGTCGTGCTCGACGCCTAACCGCGTGATCTCGGCATCCACCTCGGCAAACACCCGCTGCTGCGCGGACTCCAGGGCGGCGCGCCGGTCGCCCGGGGCACCGATGACATTGAGCGCGCCCCAGGTGAGCATGCAGGCGATGGGGTTGAGATCAGAGGCATAGGCATCGCACCCGATGCGTGCTGCTTCGAAGGGGATGGATCCGCCACCGCTGAAGGTGTCGCCCACGCGCGGCCGGCGGCCGTAGCGCAGGATGCCGAGCTGCTCGACCAGTTCCGGCAGGGACTGCGCGTTCACGCCCAAGTGGGCGTAGTGGCGATTCACCGCTGACCACACCGGCGCATAGAGCCATTCCTGATCGACTTCCTCCGGTCGCCTGCACAGGCTCGCTTTCTCCTCGTAGCTGGCGAAGGTGGCGAGCGCCCGACGATAGAGTTCGAGCTTGTCATTGTCTGTGACATCGCGGCGCCAGCCGCGCCCGCTAAAGTAGCGCTCCGGATCGCTGATCGGGACCAGTTCCTGCAGCCGGGTCGCCGAAAACGCGTTGGCCGCGAGCGCCCGCCGCGCCAGCCCCTCGTCGTCGAAGGCCATCAGCTTCTCGAAGATGGCAAGGTCGGCCTCCGCGTCGTCGGTGGGCGGCAGCAGACTGCCCAGTACGATGGCTCGCACCAGGATCAGCGGCTTGCGGCCCTTCCAGTAGGAGCCGAGCCCGGTCAAGGTCTGGGCGGCAACCGCCTTGCGCTCCGTCTGCGCCTCGAACGACACCTTCTGTGCCGGGAAGACGGTTTCAATCAGTGCTGGGGCGTCTTGCAGCGCCAGGGGGGTGAGGGAGGTTCTTGTTTGTGCATGCATGGCTAGGTGATCTTCAAGCGGTCGCTGCCTGCACCCAGCCGTGGGAGGCGAGTCTGTCGGCGGCGATGGCGATCTGTCGGAGCGTGAACTGGCGCTTGCGCGGGTTCCAGGCGTGGATGCGCTTGGCTACCTCGTCGAGCTGGCAGACGCCTTCGCGCGTCATGACCCAATGCGCGGTGGAGAGCAGCTCCAGGCCATAGGGCGACTCGAAACCTTCGATGAGGCGGGTGACACGCTCGAAGCGTTCACGGCTGTCGGCATGTTGGTCGAGGAAGGCGGATGCCTCCTGGATAGCGCCGGGAACCAGCGTCAGCGGCTTGTCTGGCGCATCACCGCCGTCGGCGTAACCGGCGATCAGGTGTCCCTCGACCGTGCGCAGCACGTGGCGCAGGTTCTCCGCGTAGGGGCCATAGGGTGCCTTGACGTACTTCAGGCGCAGCGGCTCGCCCGCCTCCTGCATGAAGTACATCAGCTTGTGAACCTCCAGCAAGGTGACAAAGGGGTCGAGCAGGCCACCGAGATAACGGTGGATCAACTCGACCAGGGCCGCGCGGCCGGCAGTCATGGTCGGCACTTCACGCACATGGGCCATCTTGTCCGTGGTGGGCGCACCAAAGGGCTCGAACACGAGCACGTGCACGTCCTCCAGTTGCCCCAGCGCTCGCTCGATGCGTGGGCGCACCTCGCTCCAGTCCAAGCCCCCCAAGCCGCTGCCCAGGGGTGGGATGGCGATGGACCGGATGCCCTTCTCGCGAATGACCCGGGCCAGATCGACCAAGCCTGCTTCGATGTCCTCGATGCGGCTCTTGCCGCGCCAGTGGCGCTTGGTGGGGAAGTTGATGATGAAGCGCGGCGGCGTGAGCTGTCCCGTCTCGAAGACGAACATGCGGCCCGGCTGCACGGCCTCGCGCTTACAGGCCGCCTCGTAAGCCTTGAAGTTCTCAGGGAAGGCGTTCTTGAACTGCAAGGCGATCCCGCGCCCCATCACGCCGACGCAGTTGACGGTGTTGACCAGAGCGTCCGCCTCGCATTTGAGGATGTCGCCTGAGGTGAACTCGATCATGGCTGTGCTCCTCTCATGTCTCAGTAATACCAATCCCGGCGGATTTCGACCGTCGGTCGATGTCCGTTCACCGGAAGGGCGTTTGCAACTTGCTGGTAGATCGTGCGATTGAGCACGCCGATGCGCTCGATCAGGTGCCAGGGAAAGCTGTGCTCCAGCAGAAACTCGGCTTGCTTGCCTTCCTTACACTGCCGCCAGTCCCTGGCTTGGACGGCCGCCCAATCAACTTCGTCGAGGCGTGCCAAATCGCAACGGTCCTCGAAGATGCGCGAACCAGCATTCGAGAGGGTGAAGGCCCAGCGCCTCTGTTGGGCTTGTGCCCAAGCAACGGTGGCGTGAAGATCCGCTTCGAAATGCAGGATCGGGGCCTGTCCACCGCGATAACCCAGCTCCGGATGATTGCCCTGGTGGATCAGGTACAACATCACCGAGCGCGGGCAGAAGTAGAACGGCACGCAGTCGCCCACGTGCAGGTCGGGGTGGCTGTTCAGTGTCAGGGTCAAGCGCCGCTGCTTGATGCTGCTCATGCCGATGGTCGTACCCGCGGGCGCACGACGAATGACCGCCGCGTCGCACCAGAGGAAGCCGTCGGCCACGATGGAGGGCAGACGATCCACATGGGCGATGTGGTAGATCTTGGGCTGCGGGGGTACGAGGCCGTTGGTCATGCCGTGTCGTCCCCGAACAGGTCCAGCGATGGTCGGTTGTCGTCGCGGTCGTTGCGGCCGCGGCGGGCGCGGGTGCCGAGCAAATCGCTCTGCGCGACATCACCCAAGGCATGCTGAAGCGCGATGCGCCACCCCTTGCCGGCGTCCATGACGCCGCCAGTCGCCATGGCGGTCATGCCAAACAGCCACCAGCGCTCCTCGGGCCGAAGCGCCAGCCAGTTCCTCACGGCGACGGGGATCTTGGATGCCTCCATCTGCTCGACGGCCCAGGCCAGGACGCAAAGCTCCTTGCCGAGCAGCCTATCCACAGGGTTCTCGCCGATCTTCCATGCACTGGGCTTCAAGCCATGCGCGGTGAGGCGGGCGTTGAACGCCCGCTGCACCTCGGCACGGATGGCCGTCCAGCGCGGCCGGTCGAGCAAGACGCGGTCGATCACCGCGGTGTCCGCCGAGGCCGATTGCAGCCCGAGGTACTCGCTGATCTGAACCTTGCCCGTGCTGCTCTTGGGGATGAGCACCTTGAAGTGATGCGGGTCCGAGGTCGCGGGCACCCCGAAGCCCAGCGTATGCTGGACTTGCACACGCCCTGCTGGCGTCCGGTGTGCTGCGGCCTTGGCGCGCGTCATGGTCATTCCTCCTGGCTCACGTCGCCCGGCTTGAGCTCAACACCGGCGATCTTTGCGAACTCCTTGAGCGCAAAGCCCGTGTCGAACTGAATGCCTTCCGCAATGGCGATGTTGACCAAGGCTTCGGGCTCACCCAGAACGTCGCGAAGGCTGTTGACGACGCCCTCGATCATGGCGGCCGTGATTTCGCGCTCTTGGAAGCGCACAGTCACGGTGTTTTCGCCTTCGCCAATCTCGATGCGAACGCCCTTGAAACGCGTGCCCGGCTGATCGCGGAAGCGATTGATGACCCCGAATACACGGTCGGTGGTGTCCAGAGACACACGCTTGCTCTGCAGGCGGGCCGGCTTGGCATCGACGATCTGGACCGTCTTGTCGCCGCTGGCCGGGATCTGGAAGTCGGCCGTCTTGTTGGCTTCTCCCGCCCGTGCAAACACCAGCAGGCGATAAGCACCGTGGCCGATCTCGAAGGGGCCGTCGTACCGAGTGCCGTCCTTAGGGTTGGACCCGTCCAGTGTGTAGTAGAGATTTGCCCGCGGGGTGGCCTCGAGGCGCACACGGCGCTTGTCGGCAGCCGGTTCGACCTGGTGACGGATCTTCAGGTCGGCCAACCAGCGCACGGCTGGAGCGCTTTCATGTTGCCCAGTGGTGTCCTTCACCCAGAAGTAGAGGGTCCCCTCCGTCGTCGTGAAGTTGTCGAGGTCATCGACCTTCTGGTCCTTGTCCGTGACCTCGGGCTTGGTCGACCAATAGACCACCGGGCTGTCGCCCGCATGGCGAGGCGTCAGACTCAACACCGTCTCTCCCGAGTCGGCCTTGACGTTGACTACGGACACATTGACCGTGGCCTTGTCCTTGGGGAAGGGGCCTTTCTCGATGTAGCCGTCTTCACCGAGACGCCAGCGACCTTGCTTCAACGCCTCCGTCTTGAGGGCGTCGAGGCCGCTCGCGCCCGGCATCCAGGGCCAGATGGGCGAGCACTTGGCGCGCGTGACGACGTCCTTCCACGGCGTGCGGCGGTTGTCCTTGCCGGAGGGCCAGAGGTACTCCTCGGCCTGCGCGAAGTACTCGTCCAGGTTGTCCTTCGTCAGCTCTCGCACGAGCTTGTAATCCGCTCTGGGGCTTGCGAGCAGACTCTCGATCTGAGCTTCGGCGGACTGATCGCCCTGGCCGATCTTCAGCCCCTGATCGATGGTGACGCCGGCTAAAACGTCGCGGCCATCGACCGGGTCGTTCACCGGGAAGTAGAGGCGGTTGTAGGCGGCCGATAGGGCCTTGCCGAAGCGGTCTTCCGCTTCTTCCAGGCGGTCGCGCGCTTCTTCGAACAGCGTGTCACCAGGGCGAAGCCGCTTGTGGATCTGCTCGATGGCGTAGAGCTCACGCAGACGCTCCTCGACAGCATCCGCCAACAGGCTATCCTGACCCGTGAGCACCAGCAGGTTGTTTTTCTCCTGCTGATAGTCAAAGAAGTTCTGAAGTTCGCTCGGAGGAACCTTGCCATCGGGCTTGATGACGATGAGCGTCCGCGGGCCGGAGAGCTTCAATTCATCGAGCTTGGGCAGGACCTGCACATCCTGGTATGCAATCTTGCGAACCGGCTCAAGGATGCCGGTGAGACGATTGATCAGCGCCTGATCGATCTTGGGCTGAGGGACCTCCTTAGCGTTGCGCTCGATCTGGCGCGAGAGGTTCTCCGTTTCCTTGATAAAGAAGCGTTGCTCTTCACGGTGCAGGTACCAGGCGGCCTCCCGCAGCCGCTGCATAGCCTGAAGGAATTCGTCAGGCTTGCGCTGCGGGGCAGCCAGGAACTCGATGAGCTCGCTCTCGGAAAGGCCGATCCGCCCCCCAACCGCGCGGGACAGGCTCGAGGCCAGCAGCAGGGTCATCACCTGTCGCGCGGCATCAGAGCCCAGCTCGTCGTCGATGTGTTCGGCAATTGCGTTGCCGTTGTCGGCGATGTCCCGCGTGACGGCCGGCATCAGCTTCGGTGCGATGCGTTCGATCTCGTCCTTGACCTGATCGTCGTTGAGGTTGAGATGCTGCGTGCCGATCAGGAAGACGTCATCCGTCTCGCGCTCCTCGACGCTCTTGAGGAGTCGGGCGGTAAACTGCATCAGGCCACGGGTTTGGCGGAACCCTTCGTTCTCCTTGAACAGCGCGACAAGGTGCTTGAACGAGGGGTGGAAGGGGTAGGTCTCGCGCACCTGCTCGGCAATCTGCTCGATGCTGCTGGCCACGATGTAGCCGCCGTCTTCGGCCTTCTTGATCTGCTGGGCGTACTCTTCGGCCACATCCGCGATGACGCGCTCGTCGGGCAGCTCGTCGATGAGCCGCTTCTTGAGGATCTCGTAGATCTCGTTGCCGGCCAGTTGCACCGGTGTGATGGTCATCGCTTGACGGCGCGTCTCCTGCTGCAGATTGGAGATTGCGTCGGCAAGGGCCTTCGTCTGCGCCTTGTAACTACCCGAGAGATTCGCAACGACAATGGCGCAGTTGGGCAACTCCAGCGCCGCGCTCATCAAGCTGGAGAGGCTGTAGACCACCATGTTGGCCAGCGTGCCCTGACCGAACACCTGGGTGCTGGCGTTGTCGAGATAGGGTGGCAGCTCGTCCAGCAGGATCAAGGTCGGCTTGTCGCCGATGATTTCCTTCCACTTGCGTTGATCGACGGCCTTGGGACCGTTGGCCCAGTAGGGCTTGATGGCATCTTCGGCGCCAAGCTGGCTTGCGATCTCACCCCAGATGTAGTTGTCCGGATTGTTGCGACCGTTGAAGGCGGCGATACGTGCCGTGCCAAAGTCCACACGGGCAGCGAGATCGGGAGGGAGGACATCGGAACGCAGGTGCGGGTGACGCGCCAGCAGGCCGAGCGCGATCATCATGTGCGTCTTACCGCCACCCATGGCTTGGGTGAGCTCGAAGACCGCCTGATCTGACTTGCCCGACAAGCGCAGCAGCCCCTCACGGAACAGCTGCTCCATGCCGTGCGTGACGAAGTTGCGCGAGAAGAACTCCCGCCCATCCCCCTCGTCATTGATGAGCTCTGCCAGATTCTCGATCCCCTGGCTCATCCGGTAGTCCCGGATGATCGGATTGAACCGGCAGGCCTGCTTGACCGTCTTGATCATGAGCGCACTCCGCTGTTGTTCTCGGCTTCGTCGGAGGGCGGAATCTCGATCCCTCGCTGTTCGCAATAGTCGCGAATCAGGACCTCGACCATGTTGGCGATGGACCGATGTTCGAGATTCGCCGCGAGGCGCAGCGCTTCCTTGAGAGCGGGATCGATCCGAAAGGTCAGCGTAGCGGTCTTGCTTGCGGCCATAGCCTCTCCGGAAGCCACTGCAAATGTACTGCATTCTACAGTATCGACTCGGCTTCGGCAATGCGATGCAAGTCGGCAATCCGCCTCGGTCTGCTGCCTTGCCGAAGCTCGGGATGGGTGGCTCTCCAGGCGTTTGGAGGGAAGTGGCGGGGGTGACCGGCGTCATGGACTGACGTTGTTGTTGGCAGGAGTCTTATGAACGCGCTTGGCATGGTATTTTTCGTGGCATTGTGATACTCGGTTATGCTTAAGTAACTGAATACAAATGTGTTTTTGTTGCATTCGATAATTGAGTGGGAGTGATTCCACGTTTGGCAGCAGCCGGCAGGATCAGGCACCAGATACGCCTAAGCCCGCGTCACTGCGGGCTTTTTTGTGCTTTCGGTCCGGCA
>NICF_comb_assmDRAFT_10002449_pt1 | contig 13978 bp, 13 predicted proteins | sample NewIslPassag4_SG_FD_11279 | JGI IMG/M metagenome (IMG submission 11279) | reverse complement strand
TTGGGCGATATGCCCGAGATGCCCTTGACCTCCGCGACGTCCGCTCGGACACGCGTGCCGATGCTCGACCTCACGCCCGAGGTGGAAGAGCTGTGGGACGACCTGGAGGCGGCGTTCAGGCGCGTGATGCGCAGCGGCCAGTTCGTCGGCGGTCCGGAGGTGGCGGCGTTCGAGGCCGAGGCGGCCGCCTACCTCGGCGTCGCGCACGCGATCGGGGTGAACAGCGGCACGGACGCCTTGGTGATCGCCCTGCGCGCCCTGGGCGTCGGCCCGGGCGACGAGGTCCTCACGACACCGTTCAGCTTCTTCGCCACCGCCGAGGCGATCGCCACGGTGGGCGCCACACCGGTCTTCGTCGACGTGGACGAGCGCACTTTCAACATCGACGTCGCGCTCATCGAGCCGGCCGTGACGCCGAGGACGAAGGCGATCCTGCCCGTGCACCTCTACGGCCGGCCGGTCGACATGGACGCGGTGATGGACGTGGCCGCGAAGCACGGTCTCAAGGTCGTGGAGGACTGCGCCCAGTCGTTCGGCGCCGCCTGGCGCGGCCGCAAGACCGGCGCCATCGGCGACGCCGGAGCGTTCTCCTTCTACCCGACGAAGAACCTCGGCGCCTTCGGCGACGGCGGCATGGTCACGACGAACGACGACGAGGTCGCCAGGACGGCCCGCATGCTGCGCGACCACGGTTCGGAGCGCCACTACCACAATGTGATGCTGGGCTACAACTCGCGGCTCGACGCCCTCCAGGCCGCGATGCTGCGCGTGAAGCTGCCCTTCGTCGACGAGTGGAACGAGCGCCGGCGCGAGGTCGCCCAGCGCTACGACGACCTGCTCGCGGGCGTGCCCGGTGTCGTCACGCCCGAGGTCACGCCCGAGCACGTCTTCCACCAGTACACGGTGCGCGTGCTCGGCGGCCGCCGCGACGCCGTCCAGGAGGCGCTCCGCCAGGCCGGCGTCGCCACGATGGTCTACTACCCCGTACCGCAGGACCGGCTCCCCGTCTTCGCGCGCCTCGGCGGCGGCTGCCCGGTCAGCGACAGCCTCGCCCACGAGGTGCTCAGCCTGCCCATCGGCCCGTTCCTCGACGAGGGGACGCAAGCGGCGGTGGCGGAAGCCTTGGCGGCGGCCCTGTCGTGAGCGCGACGGGGGGAAGGGGCCCGCTGGGCCGCGCCCTCGCGGCGCTGGGCGGCGGGGCCTTCCTACGGGAGAGCGCCTCCTACGCCGCCAGCACCGCCGCGGAGCAGGGCTCCCGGCTCGTCACCGGCCTCGTGGTCGCCGGCATGCTCGGCCCCGAGAGGTGGGGCTACTGGTTCCTGCTCAACCTCGTGCTCAGCTACGGCGCCCTGCTGCACCTAGGGACCCTCAACGGCATGAACCGCGAGGTGCCCGCCGCGCTCGGCCGCGAGGAGCCCGAGCGGGCCGTGCGGCTGGAGAGGGTGACGCTGGGCGCGCTGCTGGCCTCCGTCTGCGGCGCCGCGCTCCTGCTCGCCGCCCTCTCCGCGTGGCCCGCCGTCCGGGAGGCGCTGCCGCCACGCGACGGCTTCCTGATGCTCGGGCTGCTGGCCGCTCATCAGCTGTACGCGTTCGTCACCATGCGCGGCCGCTCCCGCATGCGCTTCGGCCTCGTCTCGCGACAGCAGGCGTTCTTCGCGGTCCTCCACCCCCTGTTCGCCGTGGGCGGGGCGTGGGCATGGGGCCTCAGCGGCTTCATCGTCGGCCAAGCCCTCGCCTACCTGGTCACCGTCGCGGCCACGAGCCGCGGCGGCTGGGGGCTGCCGCGGCCCGAGCTCTCGGTCCATGAGTGGCGCGCGCTCGTCGGCGTGGGCCTGCCGATCATGCTCGTCGGCGTCGTGCACACGTTCTTCACCACCGTCGACAGGTGGATCGTCGTCAGGTTCCTCGGCGTGGAGGCGCTGGGCCACTACTCGCTGGCGGTGATGACCGTGTCCGCCGTGAGGCTCCTGCCTCAGGTGTTCGAGCAGCAGACCTACCCGCGCATGGCCTTCGCCTGGAGCTCTAGGCGCGACGCGGCGGAGCTCAGGCGCCTCGGCGCCAGGCAGTCCTCGCTCACGTTCGCCTCAGCGGCCCTGGTGTCGGTGCCGGCGGCGGTGTTGGCCCCGGTCGTCGTCCACGCCTGGCTGCCGGAGTACGCCCCAGGACTCGGCGCCCTGCTCGTGGCGCTCTCCGTGCCGTTCGCCACCGGAGTGGGCCGCGGCTACGGCAACGTGCTGAACGTCATCGGCCGCCAGAGCGTCTACCTGACGTCGATCTTGGGCGCCACGGCGGTGAACGCGGTCGCCAGCCTGGCGCTCGTGGGGCCGCTGGGGCTGACGGGCGTGTCGCTGGGCACGGCGCTCGGCTTCCACGCCCTCAGCCTCGGCCTCCTCGGGTTCGGCGGACGCGCCCTGGCCCGCGCTGCGGAAGAGGCGCCGGCGGCGGCCCGGACCACCGCCGGCTAGCGGGTAAGATAGGCCGGACCCGCGCCCTGGAGGAGGGGCGTCCCACCCGATGAACATGCTCGACGGACGTTCCATCTTGATCACCGGCGGCACCGGCTCGTTCGGTCGCCGCTTCGTGCGCACGGTCCTCTCCAGGACCCAGGCCAGACGCGTGGTCGTCTACAGCCGCGACGAGCTCAAGCAGTTCGAGATGCGCCAGGAGTTCGGTGACGACCCCCGCCTGCGCTTCTTCATCGGCGACGTCCGCGACGCCGAGCGCCTGCGCCGCGCCTTCGACGGCGTGGACGTCGTCGTGCACGCCGCCGCCCTCAAGCAGGTGCCGGCCGCCGAGTACAACCCGTTCGAGGCGGTGAAGACCAACATCCTCGGCGCTCAGAACGTGATCGACGCCGCCATCGACAGGGGCGTCTCCCGCGTCGTGGCCCTCAGCACCGACAAGGCCTCGAGCCCGATCAACCTCTACGGCGCCACGAAGCTCGTCAGCGACAAGCTGTTCGTCCAGGGCAACTCCTACGCCGCCGGCAAGGAGACCCGGTTCGCCGTCGTGCGCTACGGCAACGTCGTCGGTAGCCGCGGCTCGGTCGTGCCGTTCTTCCAGGCGCGCGCCGCCTCCGGGGTCCTGTCCATCACCGACGAGCGGATGACCCGCTTCTGGATCACGCTCCAGCAAGGCGTCGACTTCGTCCTGAGCAGCCTCGAGGTCATGCGGGGCGGCGAGATCTTCGTGCCTAAGATCCCCAGCATGCGCGTCGTGGACCTCGCCAAGGCGATCGCCCCCGAGGCTCGCCTGGAGCTCGTCGGCATCCGACCCGGCGAGAAGCTGCACGAGGAGATGATCAGCGTCGACGACGCCAGGCGTACGATCGACATCGGCGACAGGTACGTGATCCAGCCCGAGTTCTCCTGGTGGGGCGACGGCTACCGTGAAGGCAAGCCGCTCCCCGAGGGCTTCGCCTACACCTCGGACAAGAACGACACCTGGCTCGACGTCGAGGGCCTGCGCCGGCTGCTCGCCGATGGCTGACGCTCTCCCCTACGGCCGGCAGTGGGTCGACCAGGACGACGTCGACGCCGTCGTCGAGGTCCTCCGCTCCGACTACCTGACCACCGGGCCCGCGGTTACCCGCTTCGAGGCGGCGTTGCGCGAGGCGACGGGCGCCGCGCACGTCGTGGCGGTCAACTCCGGGACCGCGGCCCTGCACGCGATGTACCACGCCGCCGGGCTCGGGCCCGGGGACGAGGTCGTCACCAGCCCGCTCACGTTCGCCGCGACCGCCAACGCCGCCCTCTACCTGGGCGCCACCGTGCGGTTCGCCGACGTGGACCCCGACACCGGCAACCTCGACCCCGCGGCGGCGGAGGCCGCCGTCGGAGAACGCACCAGGCTCCTGGTGGCCGTCGACTACGCCGGCCTGCCCGCCGACTACGACGCGCTGGGCGACGTGGCCGAGCGCCACGGCCTCGGCCTGCTCGCCGACGCGGCCCACTCCCTGGGCGCGACCTACAAGGGCCGGCCCGTAGGCACGCTCGCGCGTGCCAGCTCGCTGTCGTTCCACCCGGTCAAGCCGATCACCACCGCCGAGGGCGGCGCGGTCGCCACCGACGACGCCGGCCTCGCCGCCAGGGCCGCCACGTTCCGTACCCACGGCGTGACGCGTGACCCCGCCGAGCTGGTCGAGCCCGACGTGGGGCCGTGGTGGTACGAGCAGCACGTCCTGGGCTTCAACTACCGGCTGACCGACGTGCAGGCGGCGCTCGGCGCCAGCCAGTTGCGCAAGCTGGGAGCGTTCGTCTCGGCCCGCCGCCGCATCGCCGACGCCTACGACGCCGCCTTCGCCGCTGTGCCCGAGCTTCGACTGCCCGCCCGGGTACCCGACGTCGAGTCGGGCTGGCACCTCTACGTCGTGCGCGTCGAACCTGCGCACCGCCGCCCGCTCTTCGAGCACCTTCGCAAGGCAGGCGTGCTGGCGCAGGTCCACTACCTGCCCGTCTACTGGCACCCCTACTACGCTGGCCTCGGCTACCGACGCGGCCTCTGCCCGAACGCCGAGGCGTTCTACGCCGGGGCCGTCTCGCTACCCATCTTCCCGCGCATGACCCAGGACGACGTCGAGCGCGTCGTCACGGCCGTCGCCTCGTACTTCGGCCGCGCCTGAGGAGCAGCAGGTGACGCACGAGGAGCTCGAGCTCATGGAGCGCATCGACTCCCCGCGCCTCTACATGCGCCCCATGCGCCGCGAGGACGCGGACCTGGTCGTGGCCTGGCGCTCGGAACCGCGCACGGCAGCGATGTTCCTCTCTCCGCCCCCCACGCTCGAGCAGCACCTCACCTGGTTCGACTCCCCCCGCGACGGGCGCGTCGACTACCTGGTCGTAGAGGCCTCCACCGACAGGCCCGTGGGCACCGTCAGCTTCAAGGGCGTGGTCGCCGGCGGCGGGTCCGCGGAGTCCGGCACGCTGATCGGCGACGTCGCGTCGCGCGGCAAGGGGTACGGGCTGGAGGCGAAGGTCGCCTGGAGCCTCTACGGCTTCGCGGTCCTCAGGCTCGACGCCATCGACGTCACCGTCCGGCGTGACAACGAGCCGATGCTGCGCATCGAGGAGGCGCTCGGGTACGAGCGCTTAGGAGTGGTGGAGCTGCCCAACGCTTTCGGCGAGCCGACCGAGTTCGTGCGCATGACGCTGCCGGCACGCCGGGCCACCGAGCTGGAGGTCTTCGCCCGCAACGACCGGCACGGGTTCGTGGAGCGCATCGCCGCTCGGCTCGCCGCCGGCTGAGGCCATGCCGCTCGCCGCCCTCTTCCTGGCCTGCGCCTCTCCCCGGGTGGGCGCCGGACACGACTCCCGCACCCAGCTCCTGGCCGCCGCCTGCGAGCGCGCCGGGATGGTCGTGGACAGGCTCGTGCTGGACGAAGGCGACAGCCCCGCGTCCCACCGCAGGCTGACCGAGGCGCTCTACCGCCGGGCGTGGGACGTCGTCGTGCTCGACGGCCCCGACGCGTTCGTCGACGGTCGGGTCGACCGCCTGCCCCCCGGGGCCCTCAAGGTCGCGTTCCGGATGTACGGGCCCGGCGACGGCAGCGGTGAGGACGTGGCCGTCACGCCGTCGCCCGCGGAGACCTACGAGGACCGACGCCCCGATCGCCTCGTCGTAGGCGGGCGCGCCTACCTCTTCGTGCGGCCGCGGCTCTTCGAGGCGCGAGGCGTCGAGCGCGACGGCGTGCTGGTGACGATGGGAGGCGCGGACCCTGGCGACGCCACGACCCTCGCCTGCGAGGCGCTGGAGCCGCTCGCGTACGAGCACAGGGTCACGGTGGTGGTCGGGCGCCTCAACCCTCGCTACGAGGAGCTGCACCGACGCTTCGGCGGGGCCTTCCGGGTGCTGAGGCAAGTAGAGGCCGACTTCGACGCCCTGCTCTCGAGCGCCGCCGTCGCCGTCATCAACGGCGGCCTGACGCGTTACGAGTGCGTGGCGGCGGCCACCCCTTTCGTGGCCGTGTCCCTGGACGAGCGCCAGGCGGCGTTCACGGACGCCGTCGTGTCAGCGGGGTTCGGGCGCCACGCCGGCTTGCTCGCGAGCGCGTCGCCGCGTACGATACTTGCGATGGTGCGGGAGCTGCTCGAGCAGCCCGGAGACAGGTCGGAGATGGCGGAGAGGGCGCGCGGCCTCGTGAGCCCCGACGCGCCCGGGGCGTTCGCCCTCGCCCTCGCGGGCTGGCGCGCGCGGCTCGTGAGCGGGGAGGGCCGCCCTTGAGGCTCCTGGTCGTGCCCGCCCGCGGCGGCAGCAAGCGGATACCCCGCAAGAACGTCAAGCCCTTCCTGGGCCGCCCGGTGATCGCCCGCGTCCTCGAGACGGCCCTGGCCTCTGAGGCGTTCGACAGGGTGATCGTCTCGACCGACGACCAGGAGATCGCGGTCGTGTCGCGTCGCGCTGGGGCCGAGGTGCCGTTCGTCCGCCCCGCGACGCTCGCCGACGACCACGCGACGACTCGCCAGGTGGTGCTGCACGCCCTGGACGAGCTAGCCGCGGCCGGCGAGACGCCCGACGTGGTGGGCTGCCTCTACCCCACCGCCGTCTTCGCCACCGCCGACCACCTCAGGGCCGCCGTGGCGCTGCTCGACGAGGACCCGGCCGTGCCGATGGTGGTGACGGTCGGGGCGCACCCGCGTGTCGTCCTCCGTGCCCTGGTGCTGCGCGACGGCCGCCTGGAGGCCGCGTCGCCGCAGTACCGCAAGACGCGGACCCAGGACCTGCCCCCCGCCTACTACGACGCCGGACAGTTCTACGTGGGCCGGAGGGACCGCTGGACCGACACCGCGTCCTCGCTCGTCGGTGGCGGCGTTCCCCTCGTCATCGAGGGCGTCGTGGACATCGACACCGTGGACGACTGGCGCAGGGCGGAGGAGCTCGTCGCTGCTCGTGAGGGGGCGCCGACGGGTGAAGCTGAAGGCTGACAGACCGAGGCACCTGCGCTTCCTGCGCCGTAACCTGCTCGACCCGGCGGCGCGCCGCTTGGGGTACGGCCGCGTCCTACCGCTGGTGGCGCGCGGCTACAGCCTGGAGCAGATCGAGCTCTGCGGGATCCGGCCGGGAACGGAGCGCGCCTACTTCCCCGAGCGCGCCCGCTGGCGTCTCACGCTCGGCACCAACGCCCAGCTCTGGCCGGTGCTGCACGACAAGCTGTTCTTCGACCGGTTCGCGCACCCCTACCTGCCGTTGGTGAGGCTCGAGGCCGTAGCGTTCGGGGGGGCCGTGAGGGCCCTCGACCCGTTCGACGCCGCCGACGTCCTCAGCGGCAGGCCGACACGGCGCCTGGTGGTGAAGCCGCTCCGCGGCGGGTCGGGCGTCGGGCTCAGCTTCGTCGACCCGCACCCGGAGGGCGCCGTCGTGGACGGAGAGGTGCGGCGACCGGAGGAGCTCCTCGCTTGGCTGCGCTCGCTTCCCTACCACGGCGTCTACCCGCGCGTGGCGCAGCACCCGGCTCTGGACGGGCTGTTCTCCGGCTCAGCCAACACCGTCCGGGCCTTCGTCTACAGGCGCGTCGGCCAGGAGCCGCGCCTTCTCGCGGTCGTCCTGCACGTCGGCGTGGCGGCCACGGCCCCGCTCGACAACTTCACCCAGGGCAGCGTCTCCGTGTTGCTCGACGAGCGCGGTCGAGCGGTGCGCGCGGTGCGGCGCATCATGCCCAACGGAGCCGAGGAGATCGCCGCGCACCCCGACACCGGCGCGCCGCTCACGGGCTTCGAGGTCCCCCGCTTCGAGGAGGCCGTGGCCACCCTGCTGCGGTTCCACGAGACGTTCCCCGGCTTCGACCTCGTCGGCTGGGACGTGCTGGTCACGCCCGAGGGGCCGGTGGTCATCGAAGGGAACCACAACCCCGGCTTCAACCTGCTCTTCGTACATCGCACCCTTGACGACTACCCCGACTACCTGGCCTTCTGCCGCGAGAGGGGGTTCCTGCCATGACCTCACATGCCGCGAGGCGGCCCTGCTGGCTCGTCGCCGAGCTGTCCGCGAACCACAACGGAGACCTGCAGCGCGCCAAGGACACGATCCACGCGATGGCCGAGGCCGGCGCCGACGCCGTCAAGCTGCAGACCTACAAGGCGGGGTCGATTTCCCTGGACCTCGACGGCCCCCACTTCGGCCCGCGCACGTCCGGCCTCTGGAAGGGCATGCGCCCGTACGAGATCTACGCCCAGGGCGCGCTGCCCTACGAGTGGCACGCCGAGCTGTACGAGCTCGCGCGCTCGCTCGGGCTGACCTGCTTCTCGACCCCGTTCGACGTCGAGGGCGTCGACTTCCTCGAGCAGCTGGGCAACCCCGTCTACAAGGTCGCCTCGTTCGAGGTCAGGCACGTGCCGCTGCTCGAGCGCATCGCCGCGACCGGCAAGCCGGTCATCGTCTCCACCGGGGTGGCCTCCCTGGCCGACATCGAGCTGGCGCTCGAGGTCCTGGGGCGCGGCCGCGCCGACGTCACGCTGCTGAAGTGCACGTCGGCCTACCCGGCCCCGATCGAGGACGCCGACCTGCTGAACATCCCCAGCCTCCGCGCGACCTTCGGCGTGCCGGTCGGCCTCTCCGACCACACGCCCGGACACGTGGTTCCGGTCGTGGCCGTAGCGCTAGGAGCCACGGTCATCGAGAAGCACTTCACCCTCGACAGGGAGGACGGGGGCTTGGACGCGGCGTTCTCCATGGAGCCGGCCGAGTTCGCGGAGATGGTCAGGCAGGTGCGTCTGGCGGAGGCCGCCCTGGGGAGCGAGGCCTACCGCCTCAGCGAGGGGGCGAAGGACTCGGCCACGCGCGGACGCTCCGTGTTCGTGTCGCGGCCGGTCAGGGCGGGAGAGGCGTTCACGAGCGAGAACCTCGCCGTCGTGAGACCCGGCGCCGGCCTGCACCCGCGCCACTACGCCGAGCTGCTCGGCCGCCGTGCCGCGGTGGACCTCGCGGCCGGCACCCCCTTGGCCTGGCAGCACGTGGCCTTCGAGGACGACTGAACCGCGGCGCCGTGGACGTCCTGGCGTGCTTCACGCCCTACCACCTCGTCCTAGCCCACACCCTCGTCGCCCAACACGGCCTGGAGCGGCCGACCCTCGTCCTCAGCGACGAGGCCGGGCTCCTGGAGGCGCTCCCGCGAGCCGCTGACGGCTTCGCGCGCCTGGTCGAGCTGGAGGCCGTGAAGGACGGCTCGGGCCTAGGCAAGGCGGACACCTACGCCAGGAACGTGGCGCGCCTCCAGGCAGAGCTGGGCCGTGAACGCCTGGCCAGGCTGTACGTCTTCAACCCTCAGAGGCCCGAGTCGCGCTGGCTGCTCGGGCGGCGCGCCGCGACCGCCGTGTTCGTGGAGGACGGCCTCGAGCCGTACGTGGCGCCTCGGCCCCTCGACGCCAAGACCCGGCTGCTGCGGCTGGTGAACTCGCTGAGGCTGGGCGTGCGTCCGCCACCCAACGGACCCTACGTCGGCTACCACGACTGGGACGAGGCCTACTTCCTCGTGCCGGAGGCGGCGCTGGGCCCGCTCCTCCCCGGCGTCGCCCGAGCCGTCGACCGTTCCGAGCTGCGACGCGTTCTGGAGCGCTGGAGCGCCTGGGCGAGGTTGCCGGTGACGGAACGCCACCGCGCGTTGCTGCTGCTGCCGCACACGGGTGAAACGAAGCGGAGCCAGACCGTGGGCACGCTACTGGAAGCCTCCGGCGTGGCCCCTGAGGAGGCGATCGTCAAACCCCATCCTCGGGACGTCGGCGCCGACGAGGCGCTCACGGCTCTGGGCTCGCTCGTGGCCGACCGCCGCGTCCCGGCCGAGCTCTACGCCGCCGCGCTGCCCCCCGGAGCGACCGTCGTGGGCACCGCCAGCACCGCCTTGCTCACCGCCGCCGTAACTCGCCCCGACCTGACGGTGCGTTACGTGGGCTCCGGGCGCGCCGAGGAGATGGCCCGGCTGCTGGCCGTGGCCAGGAGGACCGCCACCACCAGAGGCACGTAGACGACCGGGTCGAGCGGAGCGAGGTCGAAGGCCCCGAGCACGAGCGCGGCCGCGACCACGGCGCCCAGCCCCTGACCTGCGGGCCGTCGCCCGAGCAGCCCTAGGAGCGTCAGCGCCAGGCCCACCACACCCACCCATCCGAGCTCGAGCCCCACCTGTAGCAGGACGTCGTGAGCGTGGCTGGGAGGCTCGCTCATCCGGCCCGCGGGGTCGGCGGCGAGCTGGAGCGCCGCCGTGCGTGTGCCGTGTCCCACCCAGGGGGAGCGGGCCCACGCGGCGGCGGCCGACCGGTAGATGTCGAGACGGCTGCTCGACCAGGCGACCGCCTCCGTCCCGAAGCGCCAGACGCTGACGACCACGAGCGCGAGCCCGGCGAGCGCGGCCATGAGGAGTCCGGACCGCCGCCGCCCGCCCGCGTTAGCGAGAGCGACCCCCGCGCTCGCCGCCGCCGCCAGCAGCGCCGTGCGCGACCCGGTGACCGCCACCACGGCGCCGAGGGCGCCTATCCCGGCCACGACCAGCCAGCGAGGTACGGACGCACGGCGCGCCGCCAGCCAGAGGCAGAGGCCAGCCGCTAGCGCCTGTCCGGCCAGCAGGTTCGCGTGACCCGCCAGTCCCGAGGGCCGCCCGTCGCCGGCGGCGACCTGGACGAAGGCGATCACCGCGTGCGTCAGCCCCCCGGCAGCGAGCAGCGCTACGTGTCCCGCGGTGACCCTCTCCGCCATGGCGCCCAGGGCGCCGACGGCGACGGGCGCCGCCAGCGCCGCTAGCGCCACGACGGCCGCCGCCGGCCAACGCTCCCATCCGGCGGGACGCACGGCGGCGAGCACCTCCTGAACCGACGCGTACGGGCTCGGCTCGTCACCGACCTCCACCTGGGCGCCCCAGGCGCAGACCTCCAGGACGCCCTCGGCGTCGGGGTTGGTGATGGCGAGGGCGGCTCGGCTCCAGCCCTCGCCCACGCTGGCGGACACGGCCGCCCGCGTCCAGCTCGCCCCCACTAGGAACGTGGCGCTGGCCCCGCCGGAACCGGGCGGCCCGAGGCGTAGCCGCACGGCTCGCTCCGGGCCGGTCGTGCGCAGGTGGACGCTGCCCGTCAGCGTCACGCCCGCCGCGGGGGCGTGGAGCGTCGTCGCTAACGAGCGACCGGGGGGCAGCGCGACGCAGGCGACGTCGTCGCCGCGCGGCCCAGCGACGACGGACCCGGAGGCGAGGCCTGAGCTCCAGCGGCTCGGCTCGATGCCCTGGAACAGCAGGTTGGCCGTAGGCGTCGCCTCGGGCCGCTCCCAAGGCAGGAACGGGGTCGGCGAGAGGAGCACCGCCGCCACGAGCATCGCGACCCCGAGCAGGTAGGCGGGCCGTAGCCACGCGCCTCGCGGCGGCAGCGTCCCGGCCGCTAGGAGCGCGGCCACGCCGGCGGCGAGCCCGCTGAGCGGCAGGACCAGCCAGGCGAAGCCGCCGAGGACGGCCCGCAATCGCCTCACCCCGCGCCGCCCCCGCGCCGCGGCCTGGCGTCGGCGGCGCCGACGATGACGGCGCTAAGCAGCACCGCCAGGGGGTGGTAGACCACGTTGTGGAACTGCCCGGAGAGTAGGAAGGTGAGCGCCGCCCAACCCGCGGGACCGTTGAGGCCGCGCCTCAGCACCACGCCGAGCACCAGAGCGAGGACGAGTAGCAGACCGGGGACCCCGAAGTCGACGAGGACGGTGAGCAGGTCGAGGTGCGCAGGTACACGGCGCCCGACGGTCTCGGTGATCGTGTCGAACGACGCGCCGGCGCCGGCGCCGACGACGAGCCCGCGAGCGTCGAGGCTCTGCAGCAGCTGGGTGTAGAAGGCCAGCCGCGTCGAGGTCGAGGCAGCGAAGTTGGTGCGCTGGGTGAGCCGCGACGCGGCGTCCGTCGTCACCTGCACGACGTCGACGCCGCGACTCAGCAGCGCCAGGCCTCCCAGAGCCATAGCCGCGAGGACGGCCGAGACGCGCAACGCCTTGTCGAGGGACGTGACGCCGCCGCGGTCGCCGAGGGTGAACCTGTAGAGGAGCATCAGACCGGCTACCGCCATGTTCGTGCGCGTCCCCGAGTCGAGCACGAGCAGCAGAGCAGCGAACACGAGGGCCAGGTCTGGCTTCGCGCCCCACCACAACAGCACGGCGACGCATAGGAGCATCGCGTAGGAGAAGAGCGTAGGTGAGCTGACGAGGAAACCGCTAGCGCGTCGGGAGGCCGACAGCAGCGCCGGTACGGAGAAGGCGAAGCCCACCACCACCAGGACCCGGGCGAGCCAGGCGACGAGGGGACGGGCGCGCTCCGCGGCCGAGCTAGCCACCAGCGCGTGCGCCGACACGAGGAGGAGAGCGGTGAGCGCGAACCGCGCCGCTTCCTTCAGGTCGCCGGACAGCAGCCCGGGAGCGGTCACCGTCAGCGCGACCAGGCCGACAGCCGCGGCGCGCTTGCTGACCGTCAACCACCGGCTCAGCGCGACCAGCGTCAGGAAGAGAGACCCGGCGGCGGCCGCGAGCGCCACCGCGTTGTGGTCGCCGGTGTACGCGGCCCCTGTGAGGCGCTCCTCCACGGCCAGCAGCAGGGCCAGGCCGACCGGCAGCCAGCGGAGGCTGGGGACGCCGAGGAGCCGCATGCTAGCGGAGCGACGCGAGCCAGGCGTCTAGGTCGCGCGCGAGCCGCTCGCGGTTCTCCGCCACCCGGCGGCCGCGGGTGGTGAGGTCGACCCGCGCCGCCTCAGGACCGGCGAGAAGGTCGACGAGCCCCTCGGGGTGCTCGACGATCACGGCCATCCCGTGGCGGTCGAGGTGGCGGGCGAAGAGCTGCTGATGGTCGTCGACGTGCTCGCCCAGCTCTGGGGATCGCGGGCACACGAACGGAGCCTTCCCGTTCTCAAGGGCCTGCAGCACCGTCGCGGGGCCGCCGTGGGTCACCACGCGGTCGGCGCCGCGCATCAGCTCGTCGAGCTCCCCGCGGCTCATGAACGCCGCTCCCACGGCGACCCGCGGAGGCCGTGAGTGGCCGTACTGAACGAAGACGTCCCAGCCGACCTCTGCCATGCTGTCCGCCGCGGCGATGAGGCGCTCGAACGGCTGCTCATGGGTGCCGACGCTGATGACGACCCTCATAGCAGCTCCCCCACCACCTCGGCGCCCGGGTAGAAGCGTAGCTGCTCGGGCCATTGGACGAGGAACCTGTCGGTGACGGGCCGTACCAGCCGGCCGGTGAGCGTGGGGCCGTCGACCCTGTCGTAGACCTCTAAGTAGACGGTCCTGGCCCCGAAGAGCTTGCCTAGGTAGAAGAAGGGCACCGCGACCGCCGCGCCCGAGGAGACGATGACGTCCGGCCTCTCGCGGCGCAGCACCCTCAGCGCCAACACCGTGTTGCGCACGAGGTTCTTGAGGTTGCGGTTCGTGGGGTAGTGACACCAGTAGGAGCGCTCCCCCTCGAGCGCGCTGCGGGCGTCGGGCTTGTCGAAGGTGACGAAGAACCTGTCGTGCTTCCGCCACCAGCCGTCGAGCGCGAGCAGGTGGGTGAGGTGGCCCCCGCTCGAGCCGACCAGGGCGACCTTGTAGCGAACCCCGTTGTCCATGCAGAGACGTCTCCCAGGCACGGCGGGGACCCGTCAGGTCCGCAGCCTGGCGACTATAGCATTACACTGGCGCGAGTGGAGTCGCTGACCACCAGACGCAGGATATCCAGCGGCCTGGCGTTCCTCGCGGGGGTGGGTTTCGCGGCCGTGCCCGCCGCCGGGCCGTTCGTGGCCCTGCTGGCCTGGGTCGGCTCCCGGTTCAGGACGGAGCGCGCCGACCGCCTCTGGTGGGTCGCGGCGCTGCTCCTTAGCGTACCGTTCGCCGTGAGGGGCGAGGTCGTGGCCGGCCTCGAGACCGCGCTCCAGGTGGTCGCCGCCTGGCTGGTGTTCCGCTCGGCCAGCGCGCTCCGAGCCTCCAGCAGCGGCACCAACGTGGGCAGGTACATCGCCTTCGGCCTCGTGGTCGGGCTGGGTATCGCCTTCGGCCTCGGCCT
>NICF_comb_assmDRAFT_10002445_pt1 | contig 13994 bp, 4 predicted proteins | sample NewIslPassag4_SG_FD_11279 | JGI IMG/M metagenome (IMG submission 11279) | reverse complement strand
CCCGCTCCACCGCGCCCGGATCCTTTCCGATGCGCGTGCGTCAAATTTGGATGACTTCGCCGGCGCCCAGTTCGACCGGGAGGACGTCCACTGCGCCGTCGCCGTACTCGATGTGCTCGAAGTCGTTATCTTCGACTTCCAGCCAGACGGTCGCAGAGTCCTTCGCCGTCACGGCGATCGCCGCTGTCTGCATCTCTTCGAACTTGTTGCCGTAGATGTATGCGTCGACGTCCGTGATTCCGGCGGCGGTGATCGACACACCCTTGTCGAGCGCCCAGAAGGAGTTGCGCTGCGACGGGATCACGCCCGAACCGATGACGACTTCCGCCGTCAGGGCGTCGATCAGCGCGATGGCCCCGTTCTTGGAGGCGCGCACGGTGTTGCCCCCGAGGAACAGCCCGGCGTCTTCCCCGGCGAACAGGTTGAAGCTAAGCCCGCTACCTCCGATCACGACCACATTGTTGTTCTGGACGTAGATCACGCCGTAGTCCGCAGCCTCCACGTGGACCTCTGCGCCGTAGCTGCCGGAGAACAGCAAGCCGCTGTTGCCCACGATCTGGTTGCCAAAGAGGTCAACCTCAATCGTGCCGTCCCACTTCCAGTTCTCGCGGGCGCCCTTCGCCACGACATCGATCGGCGACCATTCGGCCGTTGCCCTGTTCTCGTACACCCCGACGAAGATTTCGCCGGCGTCGTACACCTCCGCGCGCACTGCGATGCCGTCCCAGAAGGCGGACACTTCGTTGCCCTCGACAACCACGTCGATCATGCCGTCGTCGCCGACGTAAGCGTCGATACCGATCGCGACGTCATCCATCTGGTTGTATACGTGCACCTTGTTGGAGCGCGCTTCCACTTTGATCACGCCGTCGTCGTTCACGTCGATGTCGGCCACGATGCCGCGCTCCAGCTTCGTCTCCGACGCCGAGTCGACGTCGTTGTCGAAGATGCCGACCTTGACGACGCTCTTGTATTCGGCGCTCACGTCGAGAACCATGCCTTCCCCGATCGACCGGATCGTGTTGTCCTCCCAGACGACCTTCGCATCCGTGCGCTTGGCGTCGACATTGGCGACGAACCCAGTCGCCCCGGAGGTCACGGTGTTGCCGGACCAGTTGAGGTCGACCTCGCCCTTGCGCGTCTCGATGTCCGCGCCGAGCCCGATGCCGCCCGCCTCGATCGCGGTATTGAGCACATACATCCTCACGTCGTCTTTGGCGCGGATCGTGGTCCAGACGTCACCGCCTGCGGTGATCGTGGTCGGCTGCTCCGCCTCCTCCGACGTGTAGACGTACATCCGCGCGTCGTCGCCCACGGCCGCAAGGCGGACGTCATGATCGACGGCAGTGAGGTTTGCGTCCTTGACGACGATCGTCGCGTCGCCCCGCCGCCGCCACGATGCGGCGGACAGGAGCAGGTTGTCCTGGGCCGTGATGTCCGCGCCGGCGACCCACACCCGTGCGTCGCCCTTCTTCGAGGCGGCGCTGATCGTCACGTCGTCGGTAACGGCAGTGACCGTACCGCCGAGGATCGAGACCGACGCGTCCTTACGAGCGTAAGATCCAATTGTGACGCCGGCCTGAGCCTCGATCGCGTTGTTCCACAGGGTGACCGCCGAGTGGCGGCCCGCAGCCGACCCAACCTTTACGTCGCCGGTCTCGGCGGTGATGGTGTTGGCCTTGGCCCACAGCGCCGCGTTCCGCCCTGCGTCGATCGCCAACTTGACGCCGTCGGCGGCGGTCACACTGGAGTTCGCGAACCACACAGTCGCGTTCCTGTCGGCGTCGACACGCACCCTCACGTCGTCGCCGGCGTACAGCGACGTCTGCAGCTGCTCGACGGACTCCTCGGCGGACTCTTCCTCGCCGCTCTCCTCCGCGGCCGGCTCTGCGGCGACCTCCGCGGCCACAATCACGGTCGCACCGTCACCGGCCTTCACGTTCACCCGGATGTCGTCGCCGGCGCTGATCGTCGTCGCGTTCTCGGCGTCCTCCGACGTCCGCACCGTAAGCTTCGCGTCGTCGCCCGCGTACACGTTGATCCGAACATCCTCGTCGATCGCCTCGAGCTGCGAGTCGACGATGGCGATGTAAGCGTCGCTCTTCTTGCTGAACGCCGCTGCGCTCAGCCTCAGCGTATCCTCGGCCTCGATCGCCGAGCCGATGATCGCCAGCGCCGCGTCGCCCTTCTTCGCCACGGCGCCGATCGTCACGTCGTCCCAGACGGACGTGACCGTGCTGCTTGCGATCGCGACCCCCGCATCCGTCCGGCCGGAAGTCGTAATCGTGACGTCGTGCTGCGCCTCGACTTCACTATTTACGATACCGGCGACCGCGTTGCGGCCTGCGCCGCGGATCTCAAGTTCGCCGTTCTCAGCGATAAGCGCACTGTTGATCGCGGCGATATCGGCGTCGCCCCACGCCCTCACCCGGGTGCGGATGTCGTCCCCGGCGGTGACGGCGGCGTTTCCGATCACCAGGCCCGCACTTTCGCCGGCGAAGACGTTGATCTTTACGTCGTCCTGCGCCGTAAGCTTCGTCGGCGTCAGGGCCGGTACCACGGCCAGCGGATCCTCTTCGGCCTCTTCCGAGCCGAGAGTCTCTGCGCCGAGTTCCTCAAACAGTTCGCTCGGGTACGTCCCGATCGTGACCGCCGCATTCTCCTTCGCACGGACGTCGATGCGGATGTCCCGACCCGCGTGGACCGCAGTCACGTGGTCCGAGTCCTCCAAGGTGACGATCGCGACCGAGGCCGCGCCGCCCGCCTGCGCCTTGAATCGCACGTCGCCGGCGTCGGCGTACAGCTCGGAATTCATCGCAACGAGAGTCACGTCGCCGCGGCGCGACGCGCCCGTCACCGTGATCGAATCGCCCGCCGTCACAACGCTCCCTTCGAAGCCGCTGCCAACTGTGCCTCGCCACGATTCAGCGGCCAGTCTCACGTCGTCGCCGGCGGTGATCACGCTTGCGATCGCACCGAGCCCGGCATCCTCGTTCGCCCGCACCGAAAGCCGCACGTCGTCCCCTGCCGTGACCTCCGAGCCGACGAAAGCGACGAACCCGAGCGGACCAGCAGCGGCGGCGAGCTCCACGTCGTCCCCGGCGGCCCAGAGGCTCCTGTTTACGAGGAAGTTCACCGTGTCCTTAGCGGACGCATCAATCGTGATGTCGTCGCCCGCGTCGAGCCTCGCGCTGGCGACTTCGGCCAGCACGTTCCCGCCCGCCTTGATGGAGGCCTTGATGTCGTCACCGGCCGCAAGGCCCGTCACCGACGGATCCTCCGCCTCCGGGTCGACCTCCGTGACGATCTTGAACTCGACGTCCGCGCGGGAACGGATGCCGATCACGATATCCTGCCCGGCCGAGACCGTCGCGGCCGGCTCCGCGCCCACAGTGTGGATCGTGACTACCGCCAGGTCGTTGCCCCGCGCCCCGAGGAACACGTCTTCGTCGACCGCCGTGAGTGCGGAGTTAAGGATCGTCAGGACGGCGTACGACCGCCGCGACTCGGCGCTTACGATCACGTTGTCTTCGCCCTTGACGGAGGCGTTCATGACCGCTACATCGGCGCCGCCCTTCCAGGACTCGGCCGTGAGCGCCACATCGTCCCAATCCGACGTGACCGTGCCGAAGACGACGGCGATAGCGGCCTCATTGCGCCCGTCGGCCGCGACCGTCACGTCGCGCTGCGCCCGGACGTCGCTCTCCCAGAAGACGACGCCCGCGTTTGCGCCGGCGGTCTCCACCTTCACCTCACCGCCCGACGCGGTTAAAGCGCTTTCCACCACTGCGATTTCGGCGCCCTCGCGAGCGTCAACGCCGATTCTGACGTCGTCTCCGGCCGTCATGGAGGCCAACTCCGCCACCACGACCGCGTTCTTGCCGCCGTCGACGTCGATCTTGACGTCATCCCCGGCCGAGACGCTCGTCAGAGCCAGTTCCTCTTCATACCCGTAGGCGAGCGTGTGAATGTACACAGCAGCGTCGCCCCGGGCGCGGGCCGTCATGCGGACGTCGCCGCCCGCCTCGATCGAGGTCGCCTCCTGGGCGTCGAAGCCTGTCTCGACCACGATCTCCGCATCGCCCTTCGAGAAGACGGCCAGGTTTACGTCCTCGTCGACGGCGACGAGCTCCGACTCGACAATCGCGACGCCTGCGCGCCCCTCCGTCGAGCGGGAGACGGCCGCGATGTTCAGATTGTCCTCCGCCTTGACGGTGGAGTCCACGATTGTCACTTTGCCGTCGCCCATCTTCGACGACGCAGCGATGGTGACGTCGTCCCAGACGGAGGCAATCTCCGTGCTCTCCACCGATACACTTGCGGACTCGTCGCGGGCTTGCGCGGCGATCAGGACGTCACGCTGGGCCTCGACCGCGCTGTCCTCGAAGGTGAAGACGGCCGTGCCGCCCTTTCCCACGATTGATAGCCCGCCGTCCTCCGCCGTGAGGCCGGATTCGAGCACGTCGACGACGAACTCCGCCGCGGCCGTGCCCCGGATGCGGATGTCGTCCTGCGCCGTCACTGACGCCGTTTCGAAGTTCACGTGCGCCGCGCCTTGCGAATCGACGCGCACCTTCACGTCGCCCCCGGCGCTGACTGCGGTACCGCCATAGACGTCGATCGTCGACGCGTTCACGGCGTCCGCGATCAGCTTGACGTCGTCGCCCGCGGCCCACGTATCCCCGTCGAGATCGATGTGAACGTTCTCGGCAGCGGCATACACCGCGAGGTCGCCTTCCGCCGCCAGGGTGCTGCCCAGCGACCAGAGGTCGGCGTCCTGGACCCCAACGACCTTCGCCCTGATGTCATCGCCGGCGCTCACCGCGATGTTCTCGAAGACCGTCAGTGCCATCGTTCCCGCGTCGATCCGGATTGTGACGTCATCCGCCGCATCGAGCGTCGTGAGTGTAGAACCGTCCTCGCCCTCGCCGAGGGTGGTTCCGACATACAGGTAAGCCATCTCCCCGGCGCTCAACTCCATCCTCACGTCGCCGCCGGCGGTGACGCCCGTCGCTTCGGCCGCACCGGACACGGTCCCGATCAAGAGGTTTGCGAAGCTACCGGCGTCGGCGCTAAACCGGGTGTCGCCTTCAGCACTGGTTACTTGAGAATTCGCGACGGCGATCTGGACATTGCCCTCAGCGGCCTTCCCGCCGACCACGACGTCACTTTGCGCCTCTAACGCAGCCTCGACGACGACGATCGACACGTCGCCCTCGTCGGAGCTTGCGGCGACGATCAGGACATTTCCATCAGCGGATTCGACCGTCGAACCCAAGACGGTGACCGAAGCGTCGCCTACTTCGCCTTGAGCCGCCAACATCACGCTGAGGGCGGCAGCGATGCCGGCGCCCTGGAGCGCAATCGCCGCTTCGTCGCCCGACACAACGTCGAACTGCACACCGCCGAAAGCCGAGCTGACTGCGGTCCTGTCGAGCCCGATCACGCCGCCGGTTTCAGCCGCTACATTGACCAGCACGTCACGGCCCACATCAATGGCGCTTTCGGTCATCACGGTCGAGACCTCGCCGCCGATGATCCGTAACGACAGCTCGTCACCGGCGACGACCTCGCTCCCCGAGAGCGTGACCGAGACGTCCCCGGCGCCTTCGATATAGCCGTCAAAGTCATTTTCGGCCGCGACCGACACACCGTCGATCGCCACGCCCGCGCCTTTGCCGGCAATCGACAGGATCACGTCCGGCGCCTCAATCGTCGTGACCTCGCCGGTTTCGCCGGTCGTGGCCAACGACACGCCCGCGTCCGCACCTGCCTCTACTTGCAACCTCACGAAGGTGTCGGCGGCAAGGCGCGAATCTTCGACGATGATATCGGCGTTGCCGGCGCCTTCAATATCTTCGGCGTCCGCAACGACCCTGAGTTCGACACTTGTAGCCGCTTCGACGTCGCTGCCCGCAATCTCGATCGCGACATTCCCGGCGGCCGACTGGGCGGCAACCGCGATTCTGCCTGCGGTGGCCCGAATCGTCTCGCCCGTGAACGTCACGCTCGCTGCGTCCTCCGCCACGGCGCCTACCGTAATCCCGCTCGCACGAATCGTCTCGCCGTCGCCGCCCGTGACCGCGACCTTGGCGTCCCCGGCCCCGAATGCAAGGACGGTCAACTGGGCCGCCACGTCCACGTCTACGTTCGTCAAATCGACGGTTGCACCGGCCTCCGGCGAAAATGCCCCAACGTACACCTGGCCGGCTCCGGCGACCTCGCTGTCCCCGACACGCACCTGCACCGGACCCTCAGCGTTGAGGTTGATCGAAAAGCCACCCGTTCCGATCGCGAAGGCCGAGTTTTCGACTGAGGCGGATGCGCTGGCCCCGTCCGCGGTCGCGAGCAACAGAGTCCTGACCTCCACGCTGCTCCCGGAGATCGACACGTCGAACGATCCGGCCGGCACTGCGTCGACTACAAAGCTTGAGCCGGCACCCGTCACCGTGCTGCCTGCAAGGCCGAACGTCACGTCGCCCGAGGCCTGACCGGTGAACAACAGGGCGGAAGCCCCCGCCGCGTTCAAGGTGCTGCCTTCGATCCGGACACCGACATCGGTCGCGCCGTCCTCGGCCACGACCCGGACGCCCCCGACGCCTTCGAGCGTGCTGTCGAGGATGATGAGCTCGAGGTCTCCGGCCGTGGAGACGTTCACAACCGCATCGGACGTTCCCGTGAAGTCGACCCGCTCCAGCATGATCCGCCCGGTCGCCGCCTCGCCAAACACGGCGTTCGTTCCACCGAGCGAATCGATGCCCACGATGCGGTTGTTCGCGGTCACCACGACGACCGGATTGTCGTCGTTGGTGAGTTGGGCCGTGTTGACGCCCGGAAGGAACGGCACGCTCCGCCCGGTCGCGCTGGACTGGAGAACCAGCTCGCCCTTGGACATGAGAATGTTGCCCGGCTGCAGGACGATGCTGTCGTCGCCGGTGTGGATCGCCTCATCGCCGATTGGGATGATCAGCACCGCGTCGGTACCTTCCCCGGCCGCCTCCGCCAGGCGCTGGTTGAGGCCGATCACGTCGAGCGGGTCTTCCGGGTCGCCCTCGGCATTCGTCTGGCCGTCGGCGGAAACAAACAGGATGCCCGTCACCTTTTCGCCGCTCACGATGTCGAGGGGATCCGACTGGAACTGCACCTCGCGCACCGGCGGCGTCGACTGGACGACGATGTCGATGTCGCGCTGGACCGGGTCCATCATCCGGTCGGCGAGCGCCGTTTGCCCGCTGCGGGAGGGCACCGTGCCGGCGCCGAAGGGCACCGAAAAGCCCACCGTGACGAAGCCCTGGCTGCCGCGGACGCCGTCCGACTGGGCTTCAATTCCAAGAACAAGTTGAGAGCCCGGGAGGTTGAGGAGGTCGTAATAGCGAGTTTCGAGGCGAATGTTGCCGCCCGTCACCGACGGCGCATCGGGCGCCGTAAAGTGATAGGCGCGCAAACCGAGCCGCGCGTCGCCCCCGATGCCCGGGAGCCTGCGGCTCAGGCCGATGTCGAAACCGCCCATGGCAGTCTCGTACGTATTGAGCAACGCGTCCTCGTAAATGAGCGTCGTCCCCGAGACGATCACCTTGTCGTCAGTGACCGAGCTCATGAGTTGTCGCTCGGTGCGGGGAATGTAGACGTTGAGCCGGTAGTCAGTGTCGACGCCGATCACCTCGAACCCGGCCGTCAACTGGTCCCACAGGTTGCCGCTTGCGGTCCTGCGCCGGTCAGCAAACAAGTAGGCGCCGTAGATCGAGTTGCCGCCCGCGGAAAACCACCTGTAACCGGCACCGAGGTTACCTTCGACCGATTCGTCGGTCGATGAGACGCCGCGCAGGTCGACGAAAACCACACGCTCCTCGTCCTGCAGGATCGGCATCATCACCTGAAACGATGCGGAACTCCGCATGGTTCCAAGCCGACCGTCGACCGTAAGACGCGGCTGCCATGCCGCTGACGCAGCCGACACGGCGACCGTATGCAGGACGAGCAAAGACGCGAGCAACAGCGCTGCCCGCCTGCGGACGCGTTGAAACATACCCATGACGATGAACCCCCACCCTAGAGCGTGTTACGCCGTCCCCCTGACCCGAACCCCCGCCTTGGGCTCAAATGAGAATACAAATGAGAATAGCGGTTAGTTTGAGAGACCCGCGTGTGGATCTGCAACTTGGATGCGATTTCCCTTTTATCCTTTGGGTGTACACACCTATTTTGCAGCCGGCGCGCTTTCTCCGTTCGCCCACGTCTCTCGTCTAAAACCGCACGACGAGCTCTCCCGGACCACCGAGGCGTACTTCGAGCACCCCGCCGGAGAGAGCCGCATCAAGCGGGGCGCCGTCCAAGGACACCGCGGCACGATCGGCTCCGGCCGGCGCAGGCATGCGCAGGACCACGTCCCCGACACTAGGCGTCACATCGGCCAAGCGCCCCCGCCACTCGCCGGCCGAGCCGAGATCCAGGACGGCGGTGATGCGCCCGCCGGTGACCTCCACGAGCGGCGCGCCGCCGCAGGAGAGCGCGGAGCCTTCCCGCAGCATCCACGCTTTCACCTCGCCCGCCTGGCTGCGCACATAGGCAAAGGATGCGTCCGTCGCGAGGCAGCCGGCCGAAGACGCCGGGGCCGCGTTCCCGCGCTGCAGCAAAAACTCGTCGACGACGGCGCCCGGTTCGGCGCCTGCCCCGCCGCCGGCTCCTCCTTGCGTCCCGCGCCCTGAGCCGTCGTGGATGACCCGCACGCCGATCACGTTTCCGCTCGCTGTCTCCTCGACCACGGGGAGCGGTCCGTCCGGTCCCAGGGGAACGAGCACCTGCATGAAGAGCCCGCCGGCGCCCTTTTGCCTCGCCTCCACGAAAGGATACGCCGCGTAATCGCCCCGGACGTAGGTCACTTCGCCCCTGCGGTCTTCAAACACCGCGTCCGACGGGAAGATCCACACCGCCATCCTCGCCCGCGAGCCGTACGCGTCGCTCTGGTACGTCCACAGGCGGTGGTTGCCGCTCCCCGTCATCGCCCCCCGGCCGCCGTGCAGGTAAAGGGCGTACTCCGTCTCCACCTCGTGATCGAGCTCGTCGGCCACAATGAAGTACCGCTCGCCCACAAAAGCGATCGCCCTCGTCTGCGACCCGCCCAACCGGTACGACGCCTCTTTTTCTTCAAAGTCGAAGACCCCGGTGTCCATTCTGTAACGCGACACGGGCGTGACATCCGCCGCGAACGGGTCCCTCGGAAAGGGCGTCCGGCCGTCCGCGGTCACCACGTTGTGCGCCTCGGGCGTCGCATACCAGGCGAGCCGCTCCGGGTCGTTGAACCCGTCCCGGGTGTAGCCCGAGTCGCTCGCCATCATTTGGTCCTCGGCGTGTATGATAAAGCTCAATGTATCATAGTGATTGTGGTTGTCCGCCCACGCAGCCCCGTGAAACAGAAGGTAGCGATGGCCGCGGCTCCGGTAGCTCCAGTCGTTGCGGAATACGGTGTGCCCGCCTTCCATGAAGATCGTCGCCGGCCCTTGCGGGGCGATGCGCTCGATCTTGGGGTCGTAGGTCAGGTATTCGAGCAGCGCCAGCGTGTCGTCTTTGGAGGCGCCGGTGTAGCTCTCGAGCCCCCAGGGGCCGCGGTCGGAGGCGAAGTAGCTCCACTGGAAGTGGTTTCCCAGGCTCGCCGACGGGTGCAGCGGGGACGGGACGTCGAGATACTCCCTTGCGACCAGGTGCAGCGGCGTCGGCTTGATGAACGAGTCGCCGATGTTGGGCATCCAGCCCCGGCCGTTCCGCACGAGGAGCGGCCATTCAAAGGCAGGCTGGTAGGCGGGAAAAAGGTCGACGCCTGCGGCGTTCTTGTAGTGGTAAAGGAACGGCACGAGGTTGACGAGCGAGAAAAGGTAGTAGTGCGAACCCTCCCGGTAGATCCCGTCGGCGCTGAAAAAGTACCGGGCGGTCCGGGCCGCCTGCCGCAGCGCCTCCTCCAGCCACTTGCCGGCGTCCGGGTGGGACGAGAGCGCGATCGCCGCCGACGCCAACCCCCAGGCGGGCTTGGAAAGGTGGTTGTGCGGCCTCGGCGCCCAGTTGGTCAGGTTGCGGTAGATGTAGTCCGCCTCCCGGGCGAGGCGCTCCCGGATCGCCCGGTCCTCTTCGGGGGTGAGCGTGGGCTGCACCCAGTCGTAGGCTTCGACGAAGTTTTGCAGCCAGGTGCCGCGGTAGATCTCGTCCACCGGCCCGCTCGCCGCGTTCGGGTCAAATTCGTAGATCGGCCCGTCGTACGCCCGCAGCAGCGCTTCGACGGCCTTTCTCCTGCGCTGCTCGTCGCCGTTCATCACCCAGGCGAAGGCGTTGAGCTTCGCGATCCTGGGCATCGCGGCGTAGTAGTCCCGCACGGCGTCGACCGAGGCCCCGCGGGAAGGCGGGTCCGGCAGCGGCGCGCTCATGTGCGGGTCGTCGAGGACGGCGAACCAAAGGAACTCGGCGTATCGGTCCTCCCAGCGTTTGGCCTTGATCGCCTCCACGTCGCCAGCCCTGAACCAAAGGCTCGGATGCTCCTCCGCCTCGGGCAGGATCGCCTCTACCGGGACGACCAGGCCGGGATAGTTGCTGTACTGATCATGCGACTGGACTGTTTGGGCGTGTGCGGGCGCGGGGGCCGCCAAAAGCAAGACCCCCGCCAGCTCCGCCACACACACCGCCGTGCAAACCGCCGCACATGCTGCCGCGCGCATCGCCCGCCACATTGTCACACGAATCCAGACCAAGGGAATCGCTCCTTACCGCTCACGCCGATCTTTCCGGCCGCTCCGGCCGCACCCGCCGCCCGGGTTCTGCGCCCGGGCGTCAGCGTGTGACTCGCACGTCGTCGAAGTAGGCGAGCTGCTCCGTCTTGGGGTTGCTGCCCACTTTGAAGTTCACCTCGGACGGCACGCCTTGAACGTCGAAGCTGAGACCCTCGGGCGGCGTCACGTCCTCGCCGTTCAAATAGGCCCGGTACGTCCACGTCGACGTGTCCCATTCGAGGCGAACACGCTGCCAAACGCCGACGTCCAAGCCCTCGACCAGCGTAAGGAGGCTCCCTTTGGAACGGCACTTCAAGTTCCCCCCGCCGCTCAAGTGGCAATCGAACACCTTGCCCGCGCGGTCGGCCCTGATCTCGACGTACGCCTCCGCGGGCTTGGCCGGCGAAACCCACACGAGGTACTCGATCGCGCCTTGCGGCAGCGCCGCGCCGAACTTCCGCCGCATCTGGGACGAAATGCTGTAGCTCTCATCCTCGAGCGCCGCCGCGAGCCGCCCGCTCGGCGGGTTGAGCGCCGAAACATCGACGAGCTTCACGGTAGCGTCCATGTCGACGATGGCTTCCCAACCGGAAGGCGCACTGCCCGGCGCGCCCGCCTGTTCGAAGTCCTCGAACCACAGATCCTCGGCCGCCGCCGGCGCCGCCGGCAGGATTCCGGCGAAAGCGAGAAGCGAGACGACCAGGAGCGCCGTTCCACGTGACCTTTTCATTGTGGTGTTCCCTCCTTGCTGGTTTCAGGTGGATCTAGTTCAGACTCGAACCAAAACACGCGAGTTCAATCGAAATCGACCGAAAACTCTGAGGGCCCGCACGTGCACACGGCCCGGACCGAGCCTCCCTGCACTCTGAGCCAGACCGGGCCCCCCTTCACGCGCCAGTTCCCGCAAGCGTACGGCGCTTCGCCGAAGCCGGCGAGCACGAAGTCCGTCGCCCCGCCCGCTCCGTCGATCACGAGAACAGCGCCGTCCAGGGAGTCGGGGTCGTCGAGCCGGCGCAGTGCGCGGGTTTCAGGGCGAACCGGCCCACCCGGCAGTCCCCCTGCGACCGTCCCAATCGGCTGAATGAGCGCCGCAAAGATCGTCCCATTCGACCTCCGCCGGACGACCACCATATCGACCGGGCGCTCGTCGACGGCGTCGTGCACCGTGGAGCTCGCGATCGGCGCCCTGCCGAAGTAGACGGTCGTCCCGTGGCCCGGCGCCATCTGCAGCAGCACGCCCGGCCCGCCCTCGATCTCCCAGCGGCACGACCAGGCCTCGCCGGTCTCGAGGGCCGAGATGAGCTGGATGTCATCGTACCCCGGCACCCGGGCGCCGCCCGCCGCGCCCCCGGCGCTCCCGTCCGGCGGCGCGAGACGCCCCACGTTGCGATACGCCCAGTCCCACCAGTGAAACTCGCCGCTTGTAACGCGGAAGATGTCGAGGAGGTACGTCCCCGTCATCACGAGGGTGCGCTCCCCGATCACGCCCGGGTAGGCGCCGGCGGTCCGGGCGCGCGCCATGGTCACGTAGGGCGTGTGGACGAATCCGAGGAGCTCCGCGGCGGGCGCCGGGGACTGGGGCCTGAGGTCGACGGTCACGGTGTTGTGCGCGATCGTGTGCTTGAACCACTTCAGATGGAGCGGGTCCCGGTACCGGATCGAGCCCGAATCGGGCGCCATGGTCCTCCCGGCGGCGTAGTAGACGAGCCCGAGTTTGTCGGGGTGGCTGTGCCCTCCGGCGTGCGGCATCAGGTTGAGCACGGCGTAGGAGGCGCCGTCGCCCTTCCCCTGCCGCAGGACGACAAGGCCGCAGGGAAGCGCTTCGCCCGCCTCCCTGGCGTCGCCTGGCGGGAAATCCGCATCGCCTGCCGCGGCCGCGCCGCCCGCACCCGCCTCCTCGCCGAACAGGAGAAACCACAGCGACTTCCGTTCACCCCGGGCGAGGAGTGCAGCAAACTCAGGGTCTCCGTACCGCCTGTACCCGATCTCATAGAGCGCCAGCCGGTCCGGCTGGGTCAGGTCCACCTCGCGGCCGTCGTTGATCCGGGGCATGCGATGCTGCGGGTCGGCGAAGCGCAAGGGAAAGCGGAACATCGCATGCACCCGCTCCCCGTACAGCCAAACGCCGCTGTACGCCGCCGCCTCGGCGAGGTAAAGCAGGCTTTCGAGGGCGAAGAAATGGTAGTGGCCCGATCCTTCGTACCAGAAACCGTCCGGAGTGAGCGACGCCTCCATCTGCGCGTGGAAGCCTGACCCCGGCTTGTGCAAGGCATAGTCCACATACTCCTGCTCGCCAAGGAGAAACCCGACGACGCCTACACCCGCGTTGTACCAGGACTGGTGGTTGTGCCGGCCCTCGTCGTTGGCCATGATCAGGCGGGCCGCCGGGTGAAAGACGCCGCGCTCGATCGCCTCCCGCTCCTCCGGATCGAACCGGTCGTAGAGCAGGTCGTACGCCCAAGCGAGCGGGATCAGCCACTTCGCCTCGTTGATCGCCTGGGCGGTCGCCCGGCCGGGAGCGCTGAGCCTTCCCGACGTGCGGCCTTCCTTGTCGTGCACGGCAAAGGTCGTGTAGGTCCGCGCATAGGCGAGCAGGATCGCTCGGGCCGGCTCCACATACACCTCGTCGCCCAGGATCCACCGCAGGAGCGCAAGGTCCCGCGCCCCTTGCGAACAGCGGTAGTGCTCCGCCGTCGTCTGGTAGTCGCTGTTCGGGTCGTGGTAGAACCCGCCGCCCTTAGCGGGCGGAAGCACCGGGCGTTCCAGCCATGCGGCCGCGTCCCGCTCGAGTTTTGCGAGGCGGCGGGCGATCGCCGGGCTCTTGGCCGCCCGCTCTTTCACCCGCCCGAGCTCCTCCGCCGTAGCGAAAAGCCCCGGCCGCGCTCCCTTTCCCGGCACCAATGCGCTCGCTCCCCTTCGCCCGCGGCGCCGCGCCGGGAGCCTGGTCCCCCCGGCCGGCGGCCGCGCTTTTTGTTCCCGTCGCCCCAGTTGCGTCCGCTTGATGCGCCCATTAGTACCTGTAGCGCTCGCGCAGCTCGGCAAGCCTTGCGTTGACCACCGGCTCCAACTTTTGGGCAGCCTGGGCCGCTGACTGCTGGCCCCGCCAGACGAGGTTGAGCTCGCCGGTGATGAGGGCGTTGAGCGGGTCATACATCGGCCCGAGCGGCTCGTACATCGAATACAAGGTCTCCCCGGCGAGGAGAGCCATTTTGTTGATCCCCTCGAGCCCGGGCGGGTTCAAGA
>NICF_comb_assmDRAFT_10002442_pt1 | contig 14012 bp, 14 predicted proteins | sample NewIslPassag4_SG_FD_11279 | JGI IMG/M metagenome (IMG submission 11279) | reverse complement strand
GTGCGGCTCGAAGCCGGGCTCTACGAAGTCAGGATCGAGCCGGTCAAGGCGGGCATCGAGGTGGACTGGATCGCGTTCAAGCCGATCGAGGCGTAAGCTTCCGGTTGCCAAGACGCCCCGGAGCGGGAAGCATCGGAAACAGCGGAAACAGCAAAAGGCATGGCCTGGACGCCGTGAAACGCGGGATCCAGGCCATGCCGCTTTCAAGAGCAAAGTTCGTTTCACACCGGCTGCCGGCCGTCGACGTTCTTCTCGACGATGACATCTTCGAGGATAAGCTGAACCGGATTGGCGATCGTATCGCGTACCGGAGAAATGCCGTCAATAAATCGCACATACGCGCGAATACGGTCATCCGAAGCGTCGGACCGAATCCGAAAGCGATAGCGGATCTGCGAAAATCCCTTGCACGCATCGGAAAGCCCCCGGTAACCGTCCGGATCGAGATCCCCTTCCAGTTCAACCCGGCATTCCTGAATTTCCAATCCCCATCGTTTCGCGAAGGCTTTGGCCAATATGGTCTGACATGCGCCGAGCGCGCACAAGACAAGCTCCGAAGGCGTCATCCCCGTATCCGTTCCGCCAACAGCCCTCGGCTCGTCGATCGCGATTTCAAATTCCCGCGCCACGGCGCGCACCGCCAATCCCTCCGACGAAGTGACCATTGCCCGGCTCGTATGAATGGCCATCCATTATCCCGCCTTCGACACGCCCAGCGCTTTGCTCATGTGCAGCACCTGCGCGGCCAACGTTTCGATGCGGGCGATAACGGAAGGGTCCGTCACTTCGTTCCGTTCGTTGAAATGTTCGCGATGCGCATAGACGTAATCGGGGGCGATATAGGCGCGGAAATAGCCGGCGATCGGCTTCAGCTGATTTTCGATGACCAGAAAGTGCTGGTAAGTCCCGCCGGTTGCCACAAAGCCGATCACCTTGTTGCGAAACGCATCCGGAGGCACCAGATCGAACACATTTTTCAGGGGCGCCGCCAACGACGCCTGGAAGACCGGAGTGCCGATCACGAAGCAGTCGGCGGCCAGAACGGCGTCAATCGCAAACCTCGTGTCCTCGTTATACTCCGACCATTTCCTTCCATCGAAAAACTCGATATTCAAGCGCCTCAAATCAAGCATTTGCGTCTCCAATTCCGGATCCAGCTTCCCGGCATGCTCGATGACCTGCCTGACGACGGCGGCCGTTTTGTCTCCGATGATCGTTCCCGATATGCCCAACAGCTTCACGAGACACACCCCTTTCTACTTCCGGCTGACGAGAAGATCATACAAATGCGTCTTCATGCGTCGCATGAACGGTCTGGATCGCGCGACAGCCGTCATGTCCGGATTAAAGGTCTGAATGAGCGGCGTGCCGTCATCGCTTTCCAGCGCCGCCTGGCGGTGCAGGAACAACAGGCTTGCAGCCGCGCCGCCCGGTCTGGCCAGCGCCAGAATGGCATCGTTCTCGAAGGCCCAGATCCGCTTCATCCAGACGTCGTTGTCCTCCGCACGGCTGCCGCTGATCGCGATGATATCCGCGCCGTACTTGGCCAGCACACGGTAAGATTCCGGATATTTCGCGTCCGTCTCCGTCAGCAGGCCGACTCTGCCGAAGGGCGTCATGAACACCCGATAACGCTCCGCGCCCGTCCCGCCGCAATCATGAACTTGGCGGGAGCGGCCGATGAGGCTTCCGTCCGGCGCAAGCAAAAAACACTCCCCCCGCGCGGCAGCGGCAAGGTACACCCCGTTATCGACCGCGGCCGCCGAAAGGCTCCGAATATAGTCTTCCATGTCGCCATTCAAAGCCGTCTGTTCCGGAACAACGGCGAGGACCGGCTGTTCGTTCCCCGGTTCGATCGCCGCGAGATGCCGCGCGATTTGCCGGCCCGGGCCGCCTTCGTTCCCGAGCGGCAGCACCGCAATCGTGAACGTGGCGGGCTCTCCGGAGGAAGCGTAGGTTTCCCCTTCCTTCCACAGATAAGGATGCAGCAGGATCTCCTGATAGGCTTCCGGTTTACGGGACAGCCTCAGCCGGTTTTTCGCCGCCCCGTCCGTCAGCAGTTCACCGTATACGATGCCTTCGCCGCTTACCAGATATTGCCGCGGAACGCCGTCCGGCCCGATGATCGCGCTGCCGCCCGTAAATTGCGCGCCGCGCTCCGCATCCGACCGATTGGCGGCCACCCAGCACACCCCGTTTTCTCTGGCGCGCAGACACCAGGTTTTGCTCGGCGGATTGTTGCCATTTCCCACCCAATTCGTCGGAAACGCGATCACATCGGCATCCTGCAGGGCCAAAATGCGCGCCGGCTCGAAATACATGGCGTCCATGCAGATCAACAGGCCGATCCTGCCGATCCCGGTCTCAAACACGGGAAAACCGTCGTTTCCTTCCCGGGCCCAACGCGGGTCGGCCGCAAACAAATGCGTCTTCCGATACTTGCCGACAACGCCCTCCGGACCGATCAGGACGGCGGAGTTGTAATAGACGTTGTCGGTCGGATCGACTTCCGGCAAGCCGATGACCACATAGCAATCTTTTTCTTTTGCAACCGGAACAAGCGCGTTCGTCGTCGGTCCCGGAATCGGCTCCACATAGGGAGAAATCTCTTCGCGGTCCGTCCACACGTAACCGCTGGTCGCCATCTCGGGAAAGACGATCAACCCGGCTCCTGCATCCGCCGCTTCCCCGGCCAAAGCGGCTATCCGGGCGCGATTGCCTTCCACATCCTTATGAACCGGATTGAACTGCACGGCTGCCGCAATCCGCTTGCTCATGACGTGCCACCACCAACGATTCATGCGTCCAATCCATCAGCTCCGCCGATTCGGCTCCCTGGTAAACCATCACTTTCGCATGCGGGGTCAGCTCCCCGACGACGGCCGCGGTGACGCCTTCGCTTTCGAACATGGATCGAACATCGTCCGCATGCTCCGGGTCCGTGCTCAGCACAAAACCATACCCCGGGAACATCAGGAGCCAGCGCTGAAAATCTGCGCCGGGCGGCCGCGGAATGCGGCCGAGATCGATGTCGGCGCCGCACTTCGCGTTCTCGGCCAACATGGCAAGGGTCCCCAGCACGCCCGCGTTGCTGATATCCCTCGCCGCGGAGGCCAATCCCAACTCGGCGATTTTGGGCAACAATTCCAAGCGGTTGTGCAGCTCCTCCGCGGTTTTGTTCGACGTGCAATCCCACTGCAGGTAATGTTTATAGGGAGAACCGTTCAGATCAACCGCCGCGATCAACAACTGCCCCGGTCTGCCTTGCGATCCCCGCAGCAAATGCGTGGCGCGTCCCAGGATGGCCGTCGCCGCTCCCTCGGCTTCACCGGGCAAATAATGCCCGCCGACCATCGGAACGCCGAATTTTCGGCAGCCCTCCGCCATCCCTTCGGCGATTAATGCCGCGCGTTCATCCGTGGGGGCGCTGAGAAGATTGACGATCGCAACGGGTCGTCCCCCCATCGCGTATATATCGCTGACGCTGACCAGAACGGAACAATAGCCGGCCCATTTCGGTTCGCTCGCGACAAGCTCCGGGATAACCCCGTCGCAAGACATCAGCAGATAATCATCACCGTTCTGAATGACGGCGGCGTCGTCTCCGATCGGATCGAGCAGGGACGGCGGATGCCCAAAAAAAAACCGGGCCGGCGTTTGAATCTCCTTCTTGCGGCGGAAAGCGGAGGAGGCTTTCACTTGCCGAATCGTCTTATCCAACTCGCTCATGACAGGACACTCCTGTAAAAGTGAAGATGTTGAACGGCGGCATTATCCCATGTATAGGCGCGCGCGGTCCGGTAACCGTTCGCTGTCAGCCGCTCCCTGAGTTGATGGTCGGTGAACACCCGATAAATGCCGTCGGCCAGATCCCGAATCCGGCGAGGATCGACGAGAAGCGCGTTCGCTTCTTGCCGAAGAAACTCCCGGAACACCTGGATATGCGAGGCGACGACCGGCGTCCGGCTCGCCATCGCTTCCAGAACGGACAAGCCCCAACCTTCCTTGACGGAAGGCTGCAAATAGACATCGGCTCTCCAAAACAGCTGATGGACCAGTTCATCCGACGGCTGAGGAATCAAGCGTACAGCCTCCCGCACATCCCGGGGCATGCGCTCCAGCGTTGCATCGAACTGCGCGCGGTAAGGCCGATAATCGAACAAAGTCGCCCCGCCGCCGATCAGCAGCACGGCCTCGGGCAGTTCCCGCTTGATTTCGGCGAAAGCTTGCAGGGAGGCGATGGTGTTTTTGCGCGGTTCGATTCCCCCGAGGGTGAACAATACCCGATGGCCCTTGTATGCCGCGAGCTCATCCGCCGTTCGGTCGGGCGCTGCGAAAAACCGTTTGTCCACGCCGTTATGAATCACGACGGGCGACCGTCCGTACTCGCGCTGCAAAATGTCTCTCCAGTAATCGCTCACGGTAATGATCGCTTTCGGATGCATGACCGAGCGATTCTGGCATTCGATCAAGACGGGCGTCGTAAAATCATCCAGATGATGGACCGTTCGAAGGAAGAAGGGAATCTTTCCCTTCTCCTTCAAACGGTGCAAACTGTTCGCGCTGATGCAATCTTGCGCATGATGAACATCGAAACGTTCAAGCGGTTCGTTCTCGAGCGCCTCCGCAAACGTATCGATCGACCGCCGAATTTTGGCTTCGATCGGTTCACCGGCTATCGGAGGGAAGGGGAACACCCTGGTTTCCGCCCGGACATCGCGGAAGAAACGGGCCGAATCGCCATGGCCGAGCGCGAACACGGTGACCCGGCAGCCCTGATCGGCAAGCGCTTCGGCCAGGGCCAGCGTATGAACGACGCCGCCCCGGGGTTTCGTGCTGTAGGTATACAGTGCGACTTTCATCGCGCGACCCCTGCTCCCGCCCGGATCATGCCGTGGCCGCCGCTTTCAGATCCGGCATCAGCCCGGCATATTGCACCAATTTGTTCACGCTGTCTTCCGCGCCGCCGATCGGACGGATATGAACGCCCTTCAATCCTTCGATTTTCCGCAATTGCCGGATCAGTTCGACCGCGATTTGCAGGCCTTCTTCCGGCGCATCCGCGGCGAGCACTCTTTTCTGGATGGCGTCCGGGATCGCAATGCCCGGTATTCTCAGCACTTTCGGGAGATGATCCGCGTTCTTCAGCGGCAAGATGCTCGCCATGATGGTGAGCCGCTCGTGGAGTCCGCGGCGTCTGGCTTCTTCCATCCACTCGCCGATGATATCCAGATCGAACACGAGCTGGGTTCGGACGAAATCGGCGCCGCTGTCCGCCTTCGCCTCCAACCGGTCGATCAGCTCTTTGATCGGCTTGCCGACCAGATTCTCGACCGTCCCGATCGTGAACCGCGGCGGCTGCTGCATCAGGGTGCCGTCGAACAACCGGCCCTCGTCCGAGAACTTCCGGACATACCGGACCAATTCCATCGTTTCAAGATCGTAGACTTCCTTCGCATCCGGTTCCGTCCCGATCCTGGCGGGATAGCCTCCCAGGATCGTGATATTTTTGACGCCCAGCGCGGCAAGTCCCATCAAATCGCTTTGAATCCCCATCCGGTTGCGGTCCCGCAAGTTGATCTGCACAATCGGCTCCACGCCGACCTGCCGGACGAAGAAGGAGCCGACGACCGGGGACAGCCGCGCGATCGCCAGCAGATTGTCGCTGATGTCGACCGCATCGACGTAACCCCTGTAACGGACCGCCTGTTCCACCAGCGAGCCGGGATTCCAATCGCGCGGCGGAATCAGCTCCGCCGTCACGATGAAATGATCGGGGTTCGAATTGCGTCTTTCCAGCAGCAGCGTCATGTTGGAATCACCCGCTTTTGGTTCGGAATCGGATCAGATCTGGAACGTGCTCAGGATAAAGGCGCCGGCGCGGGAATATTCGATCAGGCAATCCTGCAGGTCGAGCGGATGCACCGGAATCGCGCCTTCGATCAGATCTTCTTCCCGCAGGCCGTGCAGGCTGAGACCGAAGCGGCACACGTAGACTTTGCCGCCTTCCTTGATGAAGGTGGACAGGCTTTCATTCATGTTCAGATGGCCCGCGAACCCGCTGCTTCCGATCGTCGGGAATCCGCGCGTCGCCATGGCGTTGATCGCGCCCGTGCCGTAGAAATAGATCGCGGTTTCAAAGCCTTTGCGCTGCGCGCGGATCGCCTGCAAAATCGCGACATAGGACAACGAAGATTCATGCGCGATCCCGTGCACCAGCACAAGGAACTTCTCGCCCGGATTCGCCTTGTAATCCGGGAACACTTTCGTTTCCCCGTAGATTCTCGCGCCGACCGGCAACGAAGGGTGGGGGATTTCATTCATCGACTTCAGTTCGTTTTCCGTGTACTTGGCAGCCATGGTTCATCTTCCTCCCGTTTTTCTTGTTTTTGGTATTTGGCAAGGGATTAACCCTTACGACAACCGGGAAAAATACATCTCTTCGGCGTTGCCCCAGAAGATCCGCTCCTTGATCTCGTCGGATATCCGGGCGCCCTGGATCTTCCAGAACTCGCCTTCAAAATCGCTCCAGGGCTCGTCGCAACCGAACATGATGCGGTCAACCCCGATTCCGGTCCGGTCCACTTCCTGAAGCAGCTTGCGTACCGCGAATCCGATGGCCCAACTGGTGTCGACGTAGACGCGGTAGCCGCCTTCGATCAGATCTTTCCATTGGGACAGAAGGCGAATATGTCCGCTCACGCCGCCGCCCATATGCACCAGATGAATTTTGAGCTCTTTGCCCCAACGCTTGATCAGTTCGAAAAAACCGAGGATATCCGATCCGGCCCCCGGACTTGTATGAAAATGAATCGGGATGTCCCGGGCAATCGCTTCTTTGAAAATCGTCTCGTGAAGACGCGTCGTCGCTTCGTCCCATTTCCGCGGGTCCGCCGTGCCGCCCAGCAGATAGCTCATCTTCAATGCCGAAATTCCCGGCTCATCCAGCATCGCCAGCGCCCGCATCGTCAAATCGCGGTTTTGCGGCAAACCGGAAACCCAGAGCGCCCCGGCCACCTTGCCCCCGCCTTCCCGGCACAGGCGAACGACCGTTTCGTTGAGGCCGAAAGGCTGCGATTGGACGGGAATGCCGTAATTCGGAATGATCAAGGTTTTTTCAATCCCGCGGCAGCTCATGAAATAATCCAGTTCCTCCGTCGTGGAAGGACCGGGATCGGCCGGCGAAATCGGCGTCTCCGACTCGTAGAACGGCCAGGGCTCCATTTCGCCGACATGGTTGTGGACGCTGTATACTTTCCTGCCGAAGCCCATCGTCAAGGGGACCTCCCGGACCGGCTGCTCGTGCCGGCCGGGTTCGCCTTCCCTGGGTGCCGACCTTCTGTCTCCGTCTGAGCCATGATGCATCACGCACATGCAGATTCGCCTCCATGGTTTGATGCGGATGTCCGTGAAGGAGGATGACGTCGCTGACGGGTTTCCAGCCCAGTTTCTCGAACAGCGGGACATTTTGCAGCTGCACTTGCGCCAGGAATCGGCCAACCTGCTTCAGTCGCATCTCCTCGACGGCCGCTTCGATCAAGTACACGCCGACGCCCTTCGCGCGGTAAGCTTCATGAACCGCAAGCCTGCTGCCCCACCAGATCGTTTCGTCCTTCGGGTCCGGGTAACAGCGGACGGTTCCGATCAATTCCGTCCCTTTCCAGGCGTTGATGCAAATCGCATTGCGGTCGTGCTGATCCTGATCGGATGACGCGAAAAGCCCCTGCTCCTCCACGAACACCCGCCGCCTTAGCGCCATCGCCGCGGCCGTTTCTTCGGCCGTCGCCGCTTTGCGAATCTCGTACCGTCCCATGGTCTCACCGGCTTCCGGCACCCACGCTTTTCTCGAAGAAGGGCAGCGCCGAACACGCGCCGCACCTTGCGCATCCCGCCTCGCTGAAGGCCGAGGAGAGCCGGTGTTCCTCCAGAATGGCCGCCACTCTTCGGTACACCGTCTCCATATAAGCGCTCGACGGCGGTTCCGCATGCTCGAGCAGCGTGCCTTTGAGCGGACGCAACGGAACGAGGAACGGATAGACGCCGATTTCCGCCGCTCTCCGGCACCCTTCCACCGTCTTCTCCACATCCTCCCCCATGCCCAGAATCACATAGGTGTTGACTTGATTTCTCCCGAACACCGCAACGGCCGCTTCAAACGCTTCAAAGTAAGTTTCAAGCGGGATCGCGGATTTGGACGGCATCATCTTCTTGCGCACGTCTTCGTCGAAAGATTCGACATGAAGCCCGACCGTATTGGCTCCCGCGTCTTTCAGCTCCTGATACAGGCGGATGTCGTTCGGCGGCTCGAACTGAACTTCGATCGGCAGCGAGCTGACTTTGCGAATCCCTTTGACGACCTCGATCATATACCTGGCGCCGCGGTCGGTTTCATTCGGCGTGCCGGTCGTAAGCGTGATTTGCCTGATCCCGTCCAACTCTTCCGCCGCCTTGACGACCTCCGCAAGCTGCTCCGGCGTCTTCACCGGGATCGTTGCTCCGGATTCCAGGGAGTTGCCGATGGCGCAGAACTTGCATCTTTTCGAAGGGGCCCAACGGATGCAATTCTGGATGACCGTGCTGGCCAGAACATCCGAACCGTGCAGCACCGCAATTTTATGGTAGGGAATTCCATCTCTTGTCTTCAGGTCATAGAACTTCGGACGCTTTACAGGGTCCATATACATGAGGGTCTTGCCTTCGTATTGAAGGGCGAGACCGGACGCCGTCCGCACCAGCCGGTACGGCGAAGCTTCCGCGGGTTTGTTCGCCGTCGGAATCATGACGGCACGGTCGCCGATGACGAAAGCCTGGTCATCCGAAGGCCCCGCTCCGCCGCGCCGGCCGCCGCTGGTGAGCCCGTTGGTTTGCAACCCTTTGTTCTGGAGATCCACAAGCCATGTCGGGACCAAATCCTCTTCTCTGATCACGGAAATCCCTCCAGTGGGTGATCATTGATCGTCCGATGGATAACCCGTCCGAACGCCGACCGCCTTCATGTTAATTTGTATAACATCAGACGGCGTCGATCCCGAACATATCGTCGCGCTGTACAAAAAAACCGCATCAAAATGGTGTTCCTCAACCCGATCTTCCAGAACCCGACAGGGCGGCTCATGAGCGTGGAACGCCGGCGGCAAATCATCGAAATTTCCACCCAGTACGGGATTCCGATCGTGGAAGACGATCCTTACAGCATCCTCGGTTACGATCAGACGCCGCAAAGCACGTTGAAGTCCATGGACAAAGACGGGGCCGCAAATCGGGGCGTGGGGCCTGCCTGTGGCGGCATCGGGGCCAATAGCGGACTGTGGGACCGTTAACGGTCATCCGGACAGGCCCGGTCGGCGCGATAGCGGTCCGCGGAGCCGTTAAGTGCTTGTCCGCCGGATACCGACCCGCTCGAATGTGGCCAATAGCGGACTGTGGGACCGTTAACGGTTATCCGGACAGGGCCAAGCGTCACGATAGCGGTCCGCGGAGCCGCTAAATGCGTGTCCGTCGGATCCCGGACCGGTGGTTTTGCCCCCGATGGAGGCTTTGGCACGCCTGGCACGCCAGAGCGGAACTTTCGGGGCCAGGTTACAATATCGCGGTGATCCCTCTCACCGGGGCGGGATCTTTTTCCGATTATATATGCAGGCGGAAGCGCCGAAGCAGGACATCGGGAGTGGAGAAACGTTGAAATTCATCGGACATGGATGCCGCATGTTGATCACAACCGTCATCGCGGGAAGTTTGCTGCTGGCCGGCTCGCCCGGCAAGCTGCATGCCGCGCCGAAGCCGTTCGCGTATTCGGACGGCGGCAGAACGTATGTGCCGCTTCGGCTGCTCGGCGAATACGCCGGCGCGCAGGTCGAATGGCAGCAGGAAACGGGGCGGATCGTGCTTCGCAAAGAGGGGAACGAAATCGTGCTCCGCGTCGGCGCATCGGAAGCGAGCGTCGGCGGCGAGGCGAAGCCGCTGGACGCGCCGCCGATCGCGCTGGACGGCGTGACCTATGTCCCGCTCAGATTCGCGGGCACCGAGCTGGGCCTTGCGATCGAATGGCAGCAGGAGACGAACGCGGTGCGCGTCGTGCGCCGGGACGGGGAGATCCGCCTGCCGGTCGTGCCGCTCGGATCGATCCGCACGGACGTCTCTCCGATCGTTCACGAGACGCGCACGTTCAAGGTGGAAGGCAAGTCGTTCAAGGCGCAGGTCATCACGATCAGCCTCATGGACCCGCGCGTCGAGCTCGACGTCGTGCCGGCCGGCGGACGGATCGGCCGGACGGAGGCGCTGGACGGCATCGCGAAGCGGCACGGCGCGACGGTGGCGATCAACGGCGCGTTCTTCGACGCGTACACGGAATCGGACACGAAGATGCCGTACGGCTGGATCATGAACGACGGCGAAGTGCTGAACAAGGGATCCGGCGAACTCCGCGCCACGTTCATCTACGACCGGAACAATCTCGCGGAAATAGCGGACGGCGGCGACATGCCCGCGCTCATCGATGCGGGAGGCATCGACGGCGCGATCCAGGCGGGACCGCGCCTCGTGCGCAACGGCGCGGTGGAGCTGGACGTCGAAGGGGAGAGGTTCCGGGACCCGAAGATTCTGGTGAACAGCGGCGCACGCAGCGCCCTGGGCATCACCCGCGACCACAGGCTGATCCTGCTCACGGTTCCGGCGGCGACGATTCCGCAGCTTGCGGAGATCATGCTTCAGGCGGGAGCCTGGCAGGCGATGAATCTCGACGGCGGCGCCTCAAGCGGATTGTATTATGATGGAAAATATGTGACGACGCCCGGCCGGCTGCTCAGCAACGCGCTCATCGTGAAGCTGGAGGATTAAAGCCGGTCCCGCAGCGCGTACCCCGGCTCCGGGACGAACGGGCGGAAGCCCGCCAGACCGCGCGGATCGTGCGCGACCGGGCTGCCGCTTCCCGCAAGCAGCACGTTGCCGTAAGGATTGCCGGGCGATTCCGGCAGGAAGAAGGCGGCGGTATGGCGGAAGACCTCCGCCAGGGACGCGTGGATGGAAGCGATGCGACGGTCGCCGCGCATGCGGCCGTTCAGGTTCAGGAGCAGAAGGCCGTGGCCGCGCATCCTGCGCCCGGCCGTTTCGAAGCACTCGACCGTCGTCAGATGGACGGGCGTGCCGTCCTTCGTGAACGCGTCGATCACGACGATATCGAGCGACGCCGGCGGCTCCGCTTCCAGCAGCCTGCGGCCGTCGCCGATGACGATGTTGTCCCACGGGTAGCCGAAATACTTCCGGCTCAGGGCGGCGACCCGCCCGTCGATCTCGGCGACCGTGAACACCCCGGCCGGATACCGGGACGGAATCGTGCCGACGCCGTGGCCGATCATGAACGCCCGTTCGAAACCCGGCGCGTTCGTCTCCATCAGATGGATGAGCGCCCGGGGATATTCGAGCACGATGCGGCCGGGGTTCCGGAGATCGATCGCGCCCTGCACCGCCCCGTCGGCAAAACGCAGACAGCGGAACCGTCCGGTCTGTCCGGGCAGCGCATGCGTCTCGTACACGGTGATCTCGTTCCAGGGAGTCGTCTCGCGCAGGAGCGTGAACATTCGGCGATCACAGCAGCCCGCGGATGTCCGCCTCGATTTTCTCCGGCTTCACCGCCGGACCGAAACGCTTCACGACGCGGCCTTCGCGGTCGACGAGAAATTTCGTGAAGTTCCACTTGATGCTTCCCGAACCGAGCAGACCGGGCTTCCGGCTGATCAGATGGCGGTACAGCGGATGGCGGTTCGGGCCGTTCACGTCGATCTTCGCGAACATCGGGAACGTGACGCCGTAGTTCAGCGAGCAGAACGACGCGATCTCGGCCTCGCTTCCCGGTTCCTGGCCGGCGAACTGGTTGCACGGGAAACCGAGCACGACGAACCCCTGATCCTTGTACCGCTTGTACAATTGCTCCAGACCGGCGTATTGCGGCGTAAATCCGCACTTGCTCGCGGTGTTGACGATGAGCAGCACTTTCCCTCTGTATTCCGACAGGGTGATGTCCCGTCCGTCGATCGTCCTGACTGCGATGTCGAAGATTTCCGACATGCGGCACCGTCCTTCCGGGCTTGATTTTGGTATGATTGTAGCCGGAGGGAGACGGGCCGTCAACGCGCGAAACGACAACGGCGGTTTGCGGCTCGCGATGGCGTTTTGCGTGGTACGGGAAGGAGTGCCGGTGATGGCGTTCGTTTTTCAGCCGCATCTGTATCCGGAGCGTCCGGGCTGCTACATCATGCGCGACGCGGCCGGGCGGGTGCTCTATGTCGGCAAGTCCGTCAATCTGCGCAGCCGGCTGCGGTCGTATTTTCAGCAGGCGCCGTCCGAACCCCGGTTCCGCAAGCTGATCCGGAACACGGCCTTCATCGAGATAATCCTGACGTCGAACGAGACGGAGAGCCTCGCGCTCGAAAATCACCTCATCAAAACGCTCCGGCCTCCCGTCAACCGCGCCCTGAAGCGGGAGGACAGCGGGTTCGGCGAACTGGTGCTGACGGGCGGGCCGCATCCGATGCTGCGCGCCGAATTCCGCAGCCGGGGGGACGATCATGCGGAGCCGGCGGTCGATGACGCGATCGCGCGCTTCGGCCCGGCGGGCGAGTGGTGCCTGAAGACGCTGGTCGAGCTGCTGAGCGACCGGTTCCGGCTCCGGACATGCGATCCGATGCCGGACGCGGTCTGTTTCCGCTGGCACCTCGGCCGCTGCGGCGGCGTCTGCGCCGGGCATGAGACGGAGGCGGAATATTCCGGACGGGCGCGGCGGGTCGCGGAGCTGCTCGCGGAGGGCGGCGGCTCGCTGCGCGCGATGCTGCGGGACGAGATGGAGCGGAGCTCGGAGCGGCTCGATTTCGAGCGGGCGGCGGAGCTGCTGCGCCTGATCCGCGCGCTGGAGCGGCTGAAGCGCGGGACGGACGCGCAGGTCGTCGATCTGAAGAGCGGGCATGACCAGGACGCGCTGTACCTCGGGGAGGACGGGATGCTGGTCGCCCGGATCAAGCGCGGCATGCTGTCGGCGATGGAATATGCGGGCGCGGAGCGCTTCGGCGGAGTGCCGGACGACCGCGCCGTCGTGGCCTATTACGGCGGTTCTCCGCACGCGCCCGTTCCGGACGAGCTGATCGTGAACCGGATCGGCGACGCGCGGCGGACGGCGGAGCAGCTTCGGCGGCTGAAGGGCGCGCCTGTGCGGATCACGGTGCCGAAGCGCGGCGTGAAGCTCGCGCTGATGCGGCTGTGCGAGATGAACTACGCGTACCGCCGCGAGGCGGCCGCGTCGGGCTGCGGCGGAGTCTGGGTGTAAGGCGGAACCCTGCGCAAGGCGAACCCGGCGAAAGGCGGCGTGACGGATCGGAGCTGCGTTGCGCGGGAGAGCAGCGCGCGGCGCGAAGGAGCGGGTTTTGCGCCCGCAATGGCCGGTCGGGGAAGTTTCCCGGCCGGCCCTTCTTGAATGCGTTACTAAAGTATTGACTTTATAAAGAAAATGATTTATAATAACAGCCAAACACGGAAGCCATGACAACATCGAGAACGGCGCGGCGACAAGATGATATACCGGCAACGATGCCGGAAGGAGGAGCAGACCATGGTTGACGTCATTTCCATCCGGGGCGCGCGAGAGCGCAATCTGAAGAACATTTCGCTCGACATCCCGAAGAACAAGCTGGTCGTGCTGACCGGTCCGTCCGGTTCGGGCAAGTCCACGCTGGCGATGGAGACGCTGCAGCACGAATGCCAGCGGCAGTACATGGAGTCGCTCGGCATGGTGCACGATTCGTTCCGCAGACCGAAGGTGGACTCCATAACCGGCCTGTGCCCGGCGATCAGCGTCGGACAGCATGCCGCAAACCGCAATCCGCGGTCCACCGTCGGCACGGCGACCGACATCCACACGTTCCTGCGATTCATCTACGCGCACATCGGCGAGCGGCCGTGTCCCGAATGCGGCGTCCGCTTCGCCCCTCAGCCCGGACGGCGCCTGACGGTCTCGGCGGGCGGCG
>NICF_comb_assmDRAFT_10002436_pt1 | contig 14035 bp, 8 predicted proteins | sample NewIslPassag4_SG_FD_11279 | JGI IMG/M metagenome (IMG submission 11279) | reverse complement strand
GAAGTCTTTGTCATACTTTTGACTCATCTTCGGACACCTCGATTTTGCTGAATTTATTGTCGCATTCTCGATTCTCGGTGTCCACTATTCAGTCTAGCATCCGGGTGACGGATGAATGGAAAGGTTTCGAAACCTATGAGGAATTGAAACACTGGCATAGTCTAGCGCCCACCACCAAAACATGTGCAAATGTTTCGAAACCTATGAGGAATTGAAACACTCGTTAGTATCGAGGGAGATGTCCTCGTCTTTTCCGTTTCGAAACCTATGAGGAATTGAAACACCAGGTTCAGGTTTCGAAGATTGTTTGTGTACGCCAGTTTCGAAACCTGTGAGGAATTGAAACACCCCCAGGAGCGGTAGTCGGCGACGAGGCCGATCCCGGGTTTCGAAACCTATGAGGAATTGAAACACCGCGCTGAAATGGCACGGAAAGGGTTGGCTGTGAATGTTTCGAAACCTATGAGGAATTGAAACACCCCCAACGTCCTGGTATGCGAAAACCAACTGTTGCGTTTCGAAACCTATGAGGAATTGAAACACGCGTATGCGCCCCGATTTTCCTCGACAACGCCGAGAGCGGTTTCGAAACCTATGAGGAATTGAAACACCTGGAAGGATGTGAAAACCGGATGACCACCAACCAGTTTCGAAACCTATGAGGAATTGAAACCTCGGTGAATACGAGGCCGGACGGTTCAAGGATTGGCCGGTTTGGATCGTACCTATGAGGAATTGAAACCTTCCTCCAACGCTTCCGCCACTTCACGCGGCAATGTTTGGATCGTACCTATGAGGAATTGATACCCGCCACCCGCTGGCGGTTCCTGCCACGCGTCCGGGTTTGGATCGTACCTATGAGAAATTGAAACAAGAATGATCGCGTTTTTCCCGTTCACTTCGGTCCAGTTTGGATCGTACCCATGAATGATTGAAACTCCGTATAACGTGCAAGGTCGTGGTAGAGGCGGATCCGTTTTGGTTCGTACCTATGAGGTAATGAAACGGTTTTTACCGACCAGCAAACCTTTTCGACAAGAAGGAAAAAGATACCTTTTTGTCGAAAGGAACAGACGTATGTCTTTTTTCTTTTTATGGAGGAAAGCCAGACGATGGCTGCAATCATCAATCTCGTCAGCGACCAAATCGCGCCCATCATTCTGGGAGCTTTGCACTATCGGCCGTCCCATTTGGTGTTTATCCGGTCCGGCTTGGAAAAATACGCGAACAATGTGGCGCGGATCTGCCGATATTTGAATCAGCGCTTGTCGGTGACTCATGAAGAGCACATCGTTGATCCTTATCATTTTGAGGATGTGCTTTCCAAACTGCGTGCTCTTCCCCTGGACAGTGAATCCCTTTGCAACATTACAGGCGGCACCAAAGTGATGGCCCTCGCTGCTTTTCAGGCCATGAACGAGCGGGGAGTGCCATCTTTTTATATCGATACGGACAACGGCCGGCTGATCACGTTCCGCCAGTCCCGCGTGGAAGCTGAACCGTTCGATTCCCGGCTGACCAGTGAACGATTTCGTTTAGATCACCGGTGCCACGATCGCGAAGGAACAGACGCCGTGGTTTCGAAGCGATCGGCGTCTCGTCGCATTGACCAGCGTCATCCGCAGCCATCAGAAAGAGTGGCTGCAGACCAACCGCTATTTCCGTGCCGTCCAGAGCCAATTCATCCAAGGCCCATTTTCCCCGGAATCCCTCGAAGTTTCGGCACTTCTTGATTGTCCTGATCCGAACGGCAAATCTCGGATTCGGCCCAACATCCCCCTGTTGCAGGAGTTGAATCGGCTGGGCTTCATTCAAGATCTCCGGCTGAAAGACCGGCATGCCTCCTTCCGTTATGCAGACCAAGTTGCAAAAACCATGCTGATGAATCTTGGACTTTGGCTGGAATATCACGTTTACGTCACCATCAAGCAATTGCTGGAACAAGGGGCACTGCAGGCGGACGATGTGCGGGCCGGCGTGGTGCTCAACTGGGATGCGGCCGAGCCATCCGAAAATTCGGTGATCAACGAAATTGACGTCATGGTGACGAAGGCGTCCAAGCTCTTCTGAGTTTCCTGCAAAGCCGGAGGGATTCGGGACGTCGCCAAGGTGCTGAATGAAATCGAGCAATACAGCCGGCGGTTGGGCGGCATCTACTATTATCCGGCATTGGTGCTTGCGAATCAGCCGAATCCTTCCATGCAAAAGAGAGCGAATTCACCCGCGTCAAACTCTTCGCACTGAATGACCGATTTTCGGAACAGCTGTCCGCTTGGCTCGGACAGTAAGGAATGAAAAAGGCGAGGCGAAAGGATGGGAAGCGATGAAGGTTTTGGTCATGACGGTAGGCGGTGATGACAAACCGTTGGTTAACTCCATCATGGAAAATCGTCCCGATTGGATTTATTTCATTTGCTCCGGAGGCGATAATTCCAGCAGGGTAATGGTGGAAGGCAGAGGCGGGAAGCCCAATATTTTGGTGAAGACCGGTTTTCCGAAAGACAGATATGCGATCCTGGAAGTGGAGCCGGATGACCCGACCGAGGTTTACAAAAAAGCCAAGCACATCATTGCTGCCCACGAGAAAGATGAGGTTTTGGCCGATTATACGGGCGGAACGAAATCCATGGCTTCCGGTTTGCTGCTTGCTGCGCTGGAATTCGACCATTGCCAGCCCATTTTGATGACTGGTCCACGGGCTGACTTGATCAAAGTAACCGGCGATGCGAGCGTGGTGACGGAAATCAACAAATACAACGTCACGGTCAGCCGATTCATGAAGGCATTTGAAGACCTTTTGGGACGGCAGGATTACGGCGGCGCAAGGGAAATCATCCAGAAAATCTACCGCATCAAGGACAAATCCAACCTGGAAAACCATGAAAAAGAATTGCTGAGCAAAGCCAATCTGGCGATGCTGGCATTTGACAAGTGGGACCGTTTCGAGTTCGCGGAGTCATGGAAAGATCTTGTCACCTACAATCGGACATTCAAAAAAACAATAACCCCGGAAATGGAAAACTACAAAAATTTGGTTTTGAAATTGGCCGGCCTTGTCCAGTGGCTGAAAAATGAAACTGACGCCGAAAATTCGGCTCGGCAAAGCCGGAACAAAGGAGAAGACGAAACGGTCCCCTATATCGTTCGCAATCCGAAACGGGAAATGCCACTGCCGGTCTACGATCTCATTCGCAACGCCGAGCGGCGGGCCAGGATGGAACAGTATGACGATGCCGTATCCCGGCTGTATCGAGCGACCGAATTGTTCGCGCAATTTTCGCTGTGCCGGATCGGGATTTCCACATCGAACATTTCGGCTGACATCCTCGTCAGATTGCCGGAGGAACACCGCCGGAGGCTAGAGCTGAAACGGGATGACGACGGGAAGTTGAAGATTGGATTGTTCGAAAGCTACGAGTTGCTCGGGGCATTAAATCCCCATTTGGGCGGCGTATGGGACAGGCACAGGACGAAAATTCAGGATGTCATTCGGCATCGCAACATAAGCTGGCTGGCCCATGGGTTTAAACCGGTGAAGAAGGAGGATTACGCTAATTTCCATGAGAGGCTGACGGCGCTCATTGCGGAATGCGAGGAAGCCGATCCGGATTACGCCAAAAACCAAGACCGGCTCCACAACTATCCGGATCTGCCGAACACGGTCGAGATTCTGCGCGCTTGCAGGCAGGAGGGAGCGGAACATGGCCAAGAAGTGGTTGGTGATGTATGAAGTTTCCCAGAAACAGCACTACATTTTCCGTTCGAATCGGCTCAGGGAGAACATTGGCGCCTCAACGATCATCCGATGGCTGACGGAGACGCCTGAACGTTTGTTTGAAGAGTGGAAGACGGCCTTTCCGCAACCGGCGCACAGAATCGTCGGCGGCGGCAATGCGCTGCATGTTTTTGATTCGCCCGATGACGCGAAGGCTTTCGCCAATGGGCTTTCGTTCGGCGTGCTGAAAAATCTCCCTGGGCTTGAACTGTTTCTCGTGTCGGACGAGATGGATTGGGAAAAGGACAATCTGTATGCGACGGAAAGCCGTTTTGGAGAAAATGCGAACGTGATCCAACGCATGCGGGACAAGCTGGCGGACAAGAAAAACCGGAGGCTGCATGCCGTCCGGCAGGCGACATGGGGCATCCATCGACTCTGTTCGGAAAGCGGCCTGCCGGCCAATGAATTTTTCCGGCCGCCAGGCGAATCCGAAGACATCCCGCGAGCAAAAGAGTTGAACGTCAAGGCCGAATACGGAAGAAAGTCGCAGGAAGATTTTGAAGACCGTTTTTTGAAAGGGCTGGCGGTCGAAACGGCCAACGGAAAACCGCTGGCGTTCATGAGCCAGGCTTATCTGGAAGAGGTGCTGGGCGGGGAACGGACGGCGAAAAATTATGTCGCCATCGTCCACATCGACGGGAACGCCATGGGAACCAAAGTGAACGCCTTCCTGCAGACGCCCTTTGAATCGAATGAAGACTATGTTCACCGGTATGCGCAATTTGCGGCGGACATCGACCGCGCGTACACGTCGGCCATGCGGAAAACGATCGAGCATGTCATGCGCTGTTTCGACGGCTGGGCTACCCGGCTGTTTGGCGGAAGCGATGAAAAGCGGTTCGACCATGCCCATGTAGTGCCGCTTCGGCCCGTCGTGGCATCAGGGGACGATGTCAGTTTCATCGCCGTCGGCCAGCTGGGCATCGAGCTGGCGCGCATTTTCATTCAGCACCTGCAGCAGCAGTCCATGGACATCAACGGCAACGCGTTCCGGTTTGACGCCTGTGCCGGCGTCGCCATTGTCCGCCGCAAATTTCCGTTCTGGTTGGCTTATGAGCTGGCGGAAAAGCTGTGCAACAACGCGAAGAAACGCCTGAAACGGGAAGCGGAAGAGTGGAAGACGGCCGATTCGGGCGGAAACGGGGAGGATTTCGAGGCCTCTCTTGTGGACTGGGAAATCGTGACCGGCGGCGACTTGGATCTCGACATCGAACAGCGCCGGAAAACGGCTTTCCAGACAAAGGACGGCTTGCTGGTGAATCGGCCCTATTATCTGTTCAGGGAGCGGGACATGCGGAAAGATGTCCATCCGGCCAACTACATGACGGCTTTCCTTCATGCGCTGGAAATCATCGAGAAAGACGGAATGGCCCGCAGCAAGTGGAAAGCATTGCGTTCGGTCTACCACAAAGGCATGGTCGCAACGGAGCAATGGGCGGTGCAAAATCGGTTCAATCCCGGGCTTGCGTTGTATGTGAAAACAGGACTGGAGGAAGGTGCAATTTCGGCCTTTTTCTATGACGCCATCGAAGCCATGGATCATCTCATCCGGTTGGGCGAGGTGAGCACTCGGTGAATGAAAAGGCGATCATCGAAATCGAGCTGCTGTCGGAAACGGTGTTTGGCGGCGACGCGTCACCACTCGGTACGGCAGACATCGAAATCCAAACGGACGAATTCGGGCTGCCTTACCTTTCCGGCAAGACGCTGAAGGGCCTGTTGCGGGAACAGGCGGAATGGTACAACAGCTTCCTGCCGCCGGAAGAGCGGCTGGACAAGGAAATCGGGCGATTGTTCGGAATGCCGTGGAAAGACAACCATGAGGCTTTGCGCATCGGTTCCGCAAAACTTGGCGATGCGATCTACGACTTCGCCCGGCGGCACAATCTCGGGCCTGCGGACATGCTGGAAGCGGTCACCCACATCCGTTCGATGACCAGTATCGACGAAACGGGCAGGGCGGCAAAAGGGACTTTGCGGCAAGCGAGAGTGATCAAACCGGGATTCGTGTTTTATGCACCGGTGTTCGCAGCCGCGGATTTGTCGATCAAAGAAAGAATGCTGCTTGAAAAAGCGGTGAAGCTGCTCCGACATGTCGGCCTGATGCGCAACCGGGGAAAGGGAGAGGTCCGCTGCCGGTTGCAATGGCTGGACAGCGGGCATCGGGCGGTGCCGGTTCTTGAGCCGGCAAGTGGCGAAACGGTCGGGCCCTATTTCGAATTGACGATCATTGCTCACGAGCCCCTGAAGATCAGTCAGGTGACGGGGACCAGTGATTCTTCCCAAGCCCTTGACTTTATTCCCGGTTCAGTTCTCCGCGGCGCGCTTGTCCAGGCCTATCTGCAGGCAACGGGAAAACGTCCGGATGATCTGGAAACCGAAGAGATCTTCGATCCGCGAAAAGTGCAGTTCTGGAACGGATATCTTTCGCTGAACGGCAAACGCGGGCTGCCGTTCCCTCTGCATTTGTTCGAATCGAAGGCCGATTCAAAGTCGGAACGGAAAACACGCAAGGTTTATTCGGTTTTGGACAAAGAGAGATTTGCCGAGATCCGGCACCAATCTCCAGTCCGCATTGCAAAGGATGTGATGGCGTTTGACGGCGTACGGCTTGTGGCCGGCAAGATTCGGAAGTCGTCGTCTCTTCATCTGAGTATGCTCGAGGATGCCCGCCGGAAGGGACAACCGGCCCAAATTGGCGGAAACCGATCCCGGATTTACCGCTATGAAGCGCTGGCTGCCGGTCAGGTGTTCAAAGCCGTCGTTTTCGCTCCGGAATCGATCCCGTTCGTCGAATGGCTTTCCCGCCAGCAGACGATGATGCTCTGGCTGGGCGGCGCCCGAAACAGCGGATACGGAAGGGTGACGGCTACCGTCAGACCGCTCGCAGCTTCTCCGGAATGGCCTGAATGGCAGAAAAATCCAACCGGCGGCGATCTGTATGTGCTAGCCGCTTCCGATTGGATCCTTCGCGACCGGGAAGGCCGACCGTGCAGCCATTTGGATCCGGATTGGCTGGGTGGGCAGCTCGGACTGAAGCTCGAATTGGAAGATCAAGTGGTCCAGACGCGGCTGACCGGTGGATACATATCCCAATGGCAGGCCTACCAGCCTTCCCATGCCGCCGTCCAAGCTGGTTCCGTCTTCAAATACAGAGTGGTGTCCGGCACGCCGGAAGAGCGGAAATTGAAGCAGTTGATGGACCGGGGCGTGGGCGCCCGGATCAATGAAGGTTACGGCCGGTTGGTGCTCTTTTCGGAATGGCCGTTTTCCGAACTGACGGACTGGGAGCCGGAAAGAGCTGCCGACGCCGGAGGGGTCTTCGGGGAAGCAAATCGTGTGGCTGGAGAACATCGAGCGTTCCGGGGCGATCCTGAAACAGACGGACGGCAGGTTGACCGGATCCGGCGAAAGCTGGCCCACCTGCGGATGGAAGAAATGGTGCGCAAACGGGTTGAAGGTTGGGTTGGCACACCTATGCAAGGTTCCGTCAGCAAATCGAAATGGGGAGTCCTCTGGCAGATCGCGTCCGAACAACTGGCAGAGTGGCAGGCTGGACGGGCCACACTGGATTCGGTGAAGGGGCGGTGGACCCGTTTCTGGGAAGACGTCGACAGACGGACCGAGAACAAGCGGAATCGGGGGTTGAACGGCATCCGAATCGGCAGTCGGTCTTTGCGAGAGTTCATTTTCACGGAACTGGAACATGAATGCGAATTGGATGGCTGGCTCCAGACGGACGACCTGCAGCCGTACTGGAATCTTCGGGCCTTGGAGCTGTTCTTCCGACAAAAAATCCGGGGCGGCAAGGTAATCGGAAAGAAGGTGGGTCAGTCGTGAAAATCCATCAATGGACATTCGCGCTTGTCTCCAAGTCGCCGATGCGGATTGGTGCTGATGATGGGGAGCTTCTGCTGGATGACGAGGGGCGTCCCTTTCTTCCGGGTACGTCCTGGGCGGGTGCCTGTCGTGCCTACTTGACGGCCTTGAACCCGGAAAGCCGTGACCTGTTCGGGACGCAGGGGAAAGGCGGCATCCAGCAGTCCAGCCGGCTGATTTTCAGCGACGGTATCTGCGAAACGCCCCGGCCCTTTGAAGTGAGGCCCCGCGTAGCGCTGGACCGGGCCACGAAAACGGTGCAGAAGCAAAAATTCGAACAGATGATGGTGGCTGCCGGAACCCGTTTTCGAGCAAAACTGACGCTCCGCACCCTTCCGGACTTTCGGGAGGACAATGGGGGCGATGAAAAACAGCTTGTGGACAAGATGCTGACAGCCCTTCACCGCGGCTATATCCGTCTGGGCGCCAGCAAGTCAACCGGCGGCGGAAGGTTTGAAATCGAAGACGCTCGGTATGTGGAATACGACTTGAGCAATCGCGACGATCTGGAAGCCTACGTGGAGCAGACCAAAACCGGAAGTGAATGGAAGCCGCTGGCAGACGGTCGTTATGACATGCTGCACATCACGATTTCCGGCGAAATGGCGCCCCCTCTGCTGATCGCCGGTCCTTATCCATACGACAGCGGCAGACCGGATCGCTCGCCCGTTCAGGCGAGTTTCGACGGCGAGGTGCGGTACATCATCCCGGGCACGAGTCTCAAAGGGGCACTGCGACATCAGACGGCGCGCGTGATCCGGGCCGTCGGAGCGGATCCGGCGCTGGAGGATTACATTTTCAACGGCCGGCTTTCTCTCGAGGACATCGCGCTGGATGATCCGAAAACGAAGGTGTACCATCGGCTGGCCATCAATCCGATCACGGGAAGCTACAAAGACGGCGCCCTATTGGAAGAAGAGACGGTTGTTGGCCGTTTCTCGACGACGCTGCTTTTGAAATATGCGGATCACGAATTGCGGGATCGGGCGGCGGCAGCGCTTCTTCTTTTCGCGATCCGGGATTTCGCCGCGGGACGGCAGACCCTGGGAAGCGGCTGGGGGATCGGCCGCGGGAAACTCCGTTTGCATGAATTGCGGATGAACTGGGAAAAGCGAACCGTCACCATCGACTTCGCGAATCGCCGGATCGACGATCCTGGCAATTGGCTGAATTTCTGGCAGGAAGCGCTCGATGGCTGCAAGCGGGAGGTTGAAAAGGCATGATCACCTCACCGGTGGATAAAAGGGATGGGCTGTTGCAGTGGCCCTCCGACGTACCGAAGGATGCCTGGTTCCTCGCGTATACCCACAGCCGCCTGTTTCTGGAGAAGGGTCCGAAGCCGTTGAATTCCGCCACATTGTACGAAGCCTGGGCGTTCGACGGAAAGGCTTCTTGGCATATATGGCAGCGGGACGATGAATGGGTGTGCACGAAATATGATTCCCGCATGCACGACCCCGAGCAGGTGATAAATCAACGGCAGATGCTGTCCGACGGCATCATTCGGAATCTTCGGCACCAGGGGATTGAGGCTCAATACTTGGTCATCCACGAATTGGTCGAATTCGACGGAGACGGCCAAGCTTATGTGGCCTATTCTTCCCCGATCAATCTGGAGTAAAGGGGCGACAGGATATGCAGGTTGGGAGAAACGGGACAGTGGGCAAGCCGGGCAGGCTGCCGCACGCGCCTTACAACTTTGTGCCATTTCCGGACAAACTGAAGATCCGATATGCCTCGTTCAGCGATCTTCCGAAGCACGACAGCGTGCCCACTGAAGAAAATGAATTGCTGAGCGGAGAGCTGGAATTTGATATCGTGGCCCGGACACCGATCCTTGTGGCCGAAGGCCGCGTGGAAGATGACGCTGATGGGGACAGAAGAAAGAACAGTAAAAAAACTGAACGGCATTTCAACAAAGATGTTTTTTCTCGTTTTGAAATTCCGGGTTCCACGATTCGGGGTTTGATCAGGAGTGCCGTCGGAATCATCGGACACGCTGATTTGACGGACAACGTGGACAATCAGGAGCAAACCTTGATGTACCGCGGGTTGGCGGATGCGGAAAACAAGGGGCTGAAAAACCGGAAGAAAGCCTATGAAGCCGTCGTCAACAAGGAAAGGGTCAAAGCCGGCTACATCCGCATCGGCAAACACGGTTATGAAATCGTGCCCGCGAAGGAAATCAACGGCAGGACGTACGGTTTCATTCGGGAGCAGCAATTGTACAAGGAAGGGATCTTTCCGGCACCGGATCTCCATCCAATGTATTTGGCGGAGATTCTGGACATCGATGCGGTTGGAAGGCCGAAGCTGCCGAGAAGGGGGTTCAAGCCGAAGCCTGCGTTGCCCAAAAACCAAAGCTTTTCGGACAGACAATCCTTACTGGAAGAATACCGAAAGCGACTGGAAGCCTATCACGCCAAACTGGTCCAATCCCGTGCTCCAACGAGTGTGGAGGCGCTGGAAAAAGAATGCAACGAACTGTATGGCATGTATTATGCCTATCTTCGGTTGGTACAATCCAAACGTTACTCGCCTTACATGGCAAAACGGACTGTTTACATTACACCGGACGGGCGGTATACGTTTCAGCCAGGGCACGGCACTCCGCATGAATGCTGGTTAATGTCATCCGGGTTTATGCAAAAAAAGCAGTCCCATTACGTAATCCATCCGATGGATGAAAAGGCCAGGCCGGTGCCGCTTCGGGAGGAAGAAGTGCACTGGTACCGCTACGATTTGAAAGTCAAGGGGAATCGCGTGCGGAATCGGGAGTTTTACGGCTTGCCTGAAAAACTGCCGGAGGCCAAACCCTGTTTCTTTGTGCAGGATGGCGGATTTACATTTTTTGGATTCACGCCGTATCTGCGCATCTTCTATCGTCGTACCATCAAGGACGGTTTGCCGAAATACGCCGAGAGCGGTTTTGATTACGTGAGAGCCATGTTCGGGTTTGCCGATGTGGACGGTCAATCGTACGCGGGACGCCTTTCGTTCCGTCCGGCGCTGCTTGCATCCAACCCCGGTTCCATTCGCGTGGAAGAGGCCGTCGCCGGGCAACCCGCCTTGTCGGCGCCGGCCATGTACATCAAGCAGGACAAACCCGATGAGCTCAAAACGATGAACGATCCGTACGAATGGCGGGGCATCAAACAGTACTGGCTGAAGCGGGATTTTGAGAAGCCCGAAAAAAATCTGAAAAGCGCTGCGGACAATGAAAACGTGAAAACCGTCCTTCATCTCTTGCCCCAAGGTTCCAGATTCACGGCATCCATCCGCTTTGATTTGTTGCACAAAGACGAACTCGGTTTGTTGCTCGCCGCGCTGACATGGCCCAAGCATCAACAGTTTGGCATGGGCAAGCCATTTGGAGCGGGGTGCGTGGTCTTCGAGAACATCCGGCTGTATCTGGACAATGTCTCCTACCGATTGGATCGGTTTTTCGCGGAGGATCGGCTGGAGATCCCGGCAGATCGGTTTGAAGAATACATCAAAGTTTTTTGTGACACAATGGAGCCGTTCTGCGGGGATGTCCGTAAGACGGAGCCCGTCCGTGTCTTTCTGGCCATGCGGGAAAAAGTATATGACCACATCGACACCAGATACATGCCGCTGTCCGAAAGGGACGGGTATCCTGCCTATCAATCGCTCCTTCCGTTGCCGACCGTGGGCCAGCTGCTGTGGAATGATCCCTATCCCAGGCCGGGGCGGTGACGGACAAACCAGGCTTTTCGAAATCTTCAAAACCGGCCAATCAGGGGAGAGGCGGCGGGTTTTCCAAAGAGAAGGCACAACCGGTCGACGAACGCTGGGCCAAGCTGAAGGATTGGTATAAAAAATTATGTAGCGAGTGGTTTCAGTCTGTCGTCGACCTCCAGTTGTGCAAAAACCCTCGGGGGTCGACGACAAATGGTTTTCTTTTTGATGCCATCACATCAAGGCTAGCCGACTGCCCACGGTGTTTGTAAAAGAAAAATCATTCTTGGCGGAAATTATAGATAGCATTGATCATGCGGGTTGTTGGGTTTGAATCGTACCTATGAGGGATTGAAACCAGGCGTTTCAGCCCCACGTTCAGCGCACCCTTTCCGCAGTTTGAATCGTACCTATGAGGGATTGAAACCCGTCCCTACGTATGAAAAGATAACCTTTCTCATGAAGTTTGAATCGTACCTATGAGGGATTGAAACTATGTCCCGCCCGGTCCGCCCAACGACAGACAAGCCGTTTGAATCGTACCTATGAGGGATTGAAACACACGGTGCGTGGTCTGGCCGGCGATGGTGCCATTTCGTTTGAATCGTACCTATGAGGGATTGAAACATCCCAAAATTCGCAAGATCGAGGAGGTACTATGACGTTTGAATCGTACCTATGAGGGATTGAAACATGGCCTCTTTGCCCAGATTCTTGAGCGTCCGCATGTTTGAATCGTACCTATGAGGGATTGAAACCTCGGTAAAGGGCTCGAAAATCTTCATGAACTGCAACGTTTGAATCGTACCTATGAGGGATTGAAACAGGTATATGAATTTGAAAAGATGCCATGTAAGCGTGGTTTGAATCGTACCTATGAGGGATTGAAACATCATGCCCAAAATGATTTCTGTGGGCGTGAAAGAAGTTTGAATCGTACCTATGAGGGATTGAAACCAGCAGACATAGGAAAGGCAAAGCCTGCCATTCCTAGTTTGAATCGTACCTATGAGGGATTGAAACTACGCATAGCGTCATCAGTGGCAAAGCCATTCGCAAGTTTGAATCGTACCTATGAGGGATTGAAACATCTTCGCCCGCCCGTGTTCACCCGTGACGATGCCGTGTTTGAATCGTACCTATGAGGGATTGAAACCAGGGTCGGCTGAACCCAGGTCTGGTCGAAGTGCCCGCGAAGTTTGAATCGTACCTATGAGGGATTGAAACCTCGACAACGACCCGCTACCAATCGCGCTCATCATCGTTTGAATCGTACCTATGAGGGATTGAAACCCCAGTCGGACTATGCCTACCAGTCCGGGCTGGCTTCGTTTGAATCGTACCTATGAGGGATTGAAACTCATCTGCTACGAAAAGCTGGATATTCCAAACAGGCCGTTTGAATCGTACCTATGAGGGATTGAAACTCCAAATAGAGCGCTGAACCGGATGGCCAGCGCTCGTTTGAATCGTACCTATGAGGGATTGAAACTCGAATTTTTTCTTGGTGAAGCACCGTCTGTAGCGGAGTTTGAATCGTACCTATGAGGGATTGAAACAAGGATGGGAACCGGGGGAATAATCCCACCGCTCGGGTTTGAATCGTACCTATGAGGGATTGAAACAGCTGGATCAGCGTGTTCAGCAGTTCCTTGATCTGGGTTTGAATCGTACCTATGAGGGATTGAAACACGAACGGTTGCTAGTACTTCGCCGACTCCTTCGCAGTTTGAATCGTACCTATGAGGGATTGAAACAAACTTCAGGACCGGCAGGTGGTTGTTCCGCCGGCCGCGTTTGAATCGTACCTATGAGGGATTGAAACTTATCCGGCATATCATGAATATTCCCGTTGTAGAAAGTTTGAATCGTACCTATGAGGGATTGAAACATGCCGGGTTGCAAGCGGACTCGCTCACCACGACGACGTTTGAATCGTACCTATGAGGGATTGAAACGCGGTTCATTTTCTTTTTTTCCAGCCATTTCTCGGTCGTTTGAATCGTACCTATGAGGGATTGAAACTTGCAAAGATGAACGAAAAGGACGATCCCGAATTAGGTTTGAATCGTACCTATGAGGGATTGAAACCCCACTGACCGGCACCGCATTCCACAAAACCGGGCCGGGTTTGAATCGTACCTATGAGGGATTGAAACTCATTCCGAAGTTGCCGAAGCCTGCACACGTCACGGGTTTGAATCGTACCTATGAGGGATTGAAACCTAATATCCCCAAGCGTGGGGTACAAAAGTGTAACAGTTTGAATCGTACCTATGAGGGATTGAAACCTGGGTAACTGCCCATTAACGAATACGATCACCCAGTTTGAATCGTACCTATGAGGGATTGAAACATCGCGAGATCCGCACCTTCCGCCTGGGCGATCTCGTTTGAATCGTACCTATGAGGGATTGAAACTCCACTCCCAAATATACTGAATCCAACCAACTATATCGTTTGAATCGTACCTATGAGGGATTGAAACCGTGAACGCGCCGCCGAAGTCCCCGGACAGAAGGCGTTTGAATCGTACCTATGAGGGATTGAAACTCGCCTGAATCGGCGCATACATGCAGGCGCAAATGGAGTGCTACGATAAAAATGCAGTCGAAAAACCCCCTCATATGAAATAAAATGAAAGCTAACAAACGAGGGGACGGGAAACAATGAAACGTT
>NICF_comb_assmDRAFT_10002435_pt1 | contig 14035 bp, 14 predicted proteins | sample NewIslPassag4_SG_FD_11279 | JGI IMG/M metagenome (IMG submission 11279) | reverse complement strand
AAAGGTGCATAAGCCCGGCATCAGCTCGGCTTCACGGTATTGATGTGACCGAGCAGCGCTTGAATGTCGGCCATGTCCATCCCTCCAGCGAGGGACGGTTCCTCTTCTAGATCAGCGAGCTGCTGGACATCCGGGTCATCAAGAATGCCGGCTAGGAACTGGAGCTTCTCCTCCAGCCTGACGGCAACGACCTCGTCGATCGTCCGCCGCGCTGCTATGACCGTAACCCTGGTCTCGGCATCTTGTGGCAGGCCGAGCCGGTGAATCCGGTCGAGGCTCTGCAGGAACCGGCCGGCCATGAAGTCCCGATCAATGTACACCGCATCGTGGCAGACGTGGTGAAGACTGATTCCCTCGCCGAGGGTACCCGGATTAGATAGAAGCACCATGCAATCCGGGTCTTCCCGGAATCTCCGGATCCGTTCCTCCCGGTCCTGGGTACCCCCGTGCACCGCGACAGCACCGTAATGAGCGAGCATCTGCTCCAAGGTGCTAAGGCTTCTGACAAAGTTTGACCACACCAAGGTCTTCCGCCCTTCAGCGGCGTTCTCTGCGACCAGAGCGAGTGCCTCCTGGTATTTCGGGGAAAATTCGTGGCTGGGCAGCTTGCGGAGCACGTCGTAGAGCGAATCCTGAGGATTTACTGGCAGTGGCGGCACGCTATAGGTGAGTGGTTCGTAACGGCTGCCGGTACCTTCCACTAGTAGTGCCGGGCTTATCGCGGCGATCAGGAGCCGCAGCATTGCTCTGCCCAAGGCGTCAAAGTCATCACGCGATAGCTCCGCCCGGGCTGAGTATCGCCCGATCAGGGCGTCGTAGATCTCCCGGTGGAGCGGAGGGAGATCGACATAGCGAATCTTTATATCGACCGGGGGCAACCCGAGCTCCCGTTTCGTTGTCCGGGTAAAGAGCGGGCGCAGCACGGCGCTGGCGCGCGCGAGATTGCCGCCGCCAACCGCATCGATGACCACCTGACGACCCCGGCCCGGCCAGACGAAGGACAGCAGATTTTCCAGATCCCGCGCTCCATTGGGAGCGGGGGTGCCAGTGAGGATGAGCCGGCGTCGCGCGATAGGCCCAAGCGCAAGACACGCGGAACCGTAGGTGCCCTTGGCTCCTAGCTTCATGCGGTGCGCCTCGTCGAGAATCATCATCGAGGGGACCGCCCGCAGCCAGCTGGCGAGATTCACGAGCGATCGATCGAGCCGCTCATAGTTGACGAGCAAGAGATCAGCTTCGACGTCGGGCACCTTGTCCAGAATGCGAACCCGCAGTGGTTCCTTAAAGCACACAGTGCCCTCGTATTGCCACGACTCAAATGCAGACTTGGGGCTGACTACCAGCGCCCGCTGCACCTCCCCTCGCTCCCGCGTGGCCGCGAACACCGCAAGGGCTACCCGGGTCTTCCCAGCGCCTGGGACGCTGAAGTTGGCGCCATGACGCAGCGAGAGCAAGCGGGCGATATCCCGGCGCTGAAAGTCAGTCAGCGGAGCATTCCAGTCCTGACCAAGGAGGAGGTCAACGTCCTCGGGCTGTACTTCGCTAGCCGTGATGCCCTGTTCGTGGAGCCGTTGCTCGGCTGCATCAGCGTCGTCCAGAACATCGTTCACTAGCGTGGCCAGCGACTCGTCCCATTCCACGCTCGGGCTAGGCCAGCGGCTGAGTTCGCTAATGCCGGCTAAGAAGTCGTCGAGGTCAATCTCAGCGCTGACCGGGCCGCGCATCGTGCCGACGGGAAAGCTCGTCACCAATCGAGCGAGATCTTGCTGGTAGTCAGGGTGTGCCTGAAGGACCACTTTGGTCCTGGTTACGTCGAAGCCGACTTTCAGAGAAGGCGAATCCGTGGTCATCAGGACTCCTCGCTCACGATCTTCAGCAGCCAGGTGATGCCGTCGCCGGGGGCCTTGACGGAGCGCGCTGTCTCAACCGCGAGCTTGGCCAGCACGTCGTGCAGCCTGAGGAGTGCTTCGTCCAAGCCTTCCTCGTCTAAGGTGTTCGACGACCGAGCCAGCACCACGTCGGTGATGCACTGCTCGATGTCGTCGCAAGCGTCGTTGATACGGTCAGCTGCCGCCCGCCGACGTTTGCGAAGACGGGCATCCTTTCCGGCATAAGCCAATGCCTCATTAAAGGCCTTCTTAGCCGCGGCAATTGTCTGGCGTGCCTCTGTAACCTGGGCCACAGTCGAGTGCTGCCCAGCAGCCTCGACGGCCTTCGCACGCAGAATGCGGTCAGTGAGCTCCCTTGCTTCTGCAACCTGCGATCCCCCGGTCTTCACCATCCGGTTGAGCCCGGGAATCGCAGCCACCTGCTCGGCTGCTTTGCTCTGTGTCCTAAGGGATTCAGGAAGCAGACGATCGAGGTACCTGACGCGGAAGTCTGACTCGACGAGCCGGACGTCAGTCTTAGAGAAGTTGAGCGCGATAGCTGCTAGCCTGATTTCCTTCAGCAGCTCCGCATTTTCGCGATTTGTGCGCACTGCATTCATATAAGCACGATGCAGCTCGCGCAGCTTCTCCTGGTGCTCTTCAAAGTCCATCAGCCGCAACGCCACGCCACCGTGGCGGCTCCGGTCGATGAGATCACGCAGAGTCTTCAAAATCCAGAGATCCTGGTGGCAGGTTGCTACCCGGATCCGGAACTCGCGGGCTATGTCTTCAATTGGGCGGCCGAGTGCTACCTGCTCCTCAATCGCCAGCAGGCGATTAATATAGGAGTACTCGCGCTTATGTTCCTTGCGCAGCTGGAGGGACAGCTCCACGGCGCTGACGTCTGCCCAGGTGCACGACTCGGGCAGGACGCCGACTCGGATGTAGGCGACGCCAAGCTCCTTCAGCGCAGCGCGCCTGGTATTCCCGTCGACGAGAACGCCCTCGTGCGTGATGAGCCCAGGGTTGTTCTGCTTGAAATCCCGGATGCTTTCCTTAAGCACCTCGAAGTCGGGATCACGCCTGCTGGGATCAGCCGGAAGAGACTTGAGCAGGTAGTCGATGTAGCTCTGGCTGGTTTCGCTCCACGGGTCACTCTTCAGGGCATCATCCCGGACTGGGTCGTAGCTCCGCTGAGCGCGGATGCGGCGCGTACCAGGGTTGTAGTAGGTCATGTCGATCGGCATGTCGATGACATCGCAGTGCAACCGCTGGCCACGCCACTCCACCGTTACCGTCTCCCGGGTTCCCCCGAGCTCACGGACCTCCTTAAGCCGTTGCGCCACGAGTGCGCGGATCTCATCTGCCCGAGGCGGGCTACCAAAGGTCTGCATATGTAAGACTCCTTCTTGGCGACTGCTTCGACCGATAAATCTGCGCTATCCCCATTCACTTGCCGGTGATGGCTAGGACTTCGCGAACCTTAGCCCGCGACTCTGCCGGCAGGGTGCGGTAGAGCGCCCAGAGGCTTTCCAGCTCACTAAACGACCTCCTGTCCTTGGCGATCCAGCCGGCGAGAATCTGACGCTCGAACTGCGAAAGCCGACTGACCCGCTGCAGGAAGCCGCCGAGATCAGCGGTAACTTCGCGCCCGCCCACGCGGCATCGGTTGCACTCAATGACCAGCTGGGTTGTTACAGTGCCGTCTGGCTGCCGGACATCGCGGCGCGCCACATCGAGCTGCGCTGTCTCGAGGGTTCCGCTGTAGGGCTCGCCGGCTGCAATCCCACACGATCGGCACAAGTACCCATCGGCTGCGAGGAGCTGGCGGCGCTGGACCGCTGTGATTGAGACTGACGTCCGCTTGGTGCCTTTGCCAGGCTCCCAAACCGGCTCCCCCATTGCCACGAACCGCTGCTCGTTGGTCCCAAGGGTGGGGTCCTCGCGAGCGGTATCGATTTTCCAGCCGAAGTCCCTGAGGTCACGTAGCCGGCGATCGATCTGGGCGACACCTGGGAAGGCGTCCCGGAGTTGCTCCTTCGTGAAGCTGTTCCCTTCCCCAACGACCTGGACCAGCCATAAAGCTGCCCGCCGCATCGTGCCGAGCCTCGCGTCCTGCCACGACGGAAGCTGCATGCCACGCCCCTTCTTCTGCTGCTGCGATGCCGAGTCCATGCTCCTGACCGCGACGCCGGTGCCTCGGCAGCGTCGCCCCCTATTTGACACCAGTTAGCCGCCGGCACGAAACCGCTTCCGGATATTCGCGCCAAACCGCGAAAATCGTACTTTTAAAACTTTGTTGCATGACGTCCAGCTTCGTGGATTATTGGACTGTGGGCCGTCTCTGAACAGCGATGTCGTCATTCCTGAACGTGCATAGGCGCACTTCGAGGACGCGCCGCACGCAGCTACGGCCACCTGAGAGGAAGGTCACACAGTGCCTAGACCCGGCCAGATCACCGGCAAGATCCGGGACAAGTCGAGTGCGCAGCAGGACTTCGCGCGGATGCTCCGTGAGCTTGTCAAGATCATCGGCTTACCCAGTTGTGAGATCGCGGATCAGCTTCATGTGGCACGTTCCACGCTGTCTGGCTACCTCAGCGCTTATCGATTACCTGACCTGAAGCTGGCGGTGAGCCTCTACCAGGCCGCCGAGAGCGCAGCGGCATCAAACGGCGGAGTCATGCCATTCACCAGGGAAGCGTTGGAGGCGCAGTACCGGCTCGCGCAGATCAAACTGTGTGCTAAGTGCCCAGCTTGGGAGGGTGCCCTGCCCGGCTATGACACCCCCGCTTCGTCCCAGGGGGGTTCGTTGAACGGGCCGGCTGCTCTCGCTGCAGGCTTTCCAGCACCGCTTAGTTCTGAACAGACCCCCCCGGAGCTATCGCAGGCACCGGCTGACCTGCCGGTCCTCCATGTTGGGGGGGACCGGCAGGTTAAGAACAGGCGGCAGCACAAAGCTGCCCGCGAACTCGTACAGCATCTCTATGCTGGCAACCTGGACAGCGCACGCGTGCTCCTGCACCATGCCGGCACCAGCATGCCTATTGAAGAGATTCCGGAACTTGTCAGGTGGTGCCGGGCGTTGGGGCACGACGAAGCAGCGAACACCTTGCTCTTCCACGCAGCAAGGCGGGTAATGGAGGACGTGCTGCGCCTGTCGCGCTCCTTGCTTGCTGCCGGCTACTACGGGGACGCAAGGTTGCTGCTCGAAGCTTGTCCTCTATGATCACGCCACCAAGGGCGTTTTGCAGGAGGTACAGGACATCACCACAAGTGCGATAACCGTCCGTCGCGTCGGTCCTGACGAGTGGGCCGTGTGGCGGGAGCTCCGGTTGGCCGCCCTCGCCGACGCCCCGGACGCGTTCGGCTCCACGCTCGCCGCCGAGCAGGACTACGACGAGGCCACGTGGCGCGACCTGCTGCACCCCGGACGCGGGCTGCGCGCGGTGGCCTTCGCCCCGGACCCGGTCGGCATCGTCGGGGCGCACCACTCGACCGAGGTCTCGGGCATGGTGAAGCTCACCGGCATGTGGGTGCGCCCCACCGCCAGGGGGACCGGGGTGAGACCGGGACACTGGGTAGCGAACCGGGCACGCTCGGCCACACCCGAGTCACGCTCTAGTCGCCAGAGCCGCTAGAGTCTCGCCAAGCACAGGTATCGCGCCGGTGTGCCACCGGCACACCTTCCCCATGCGGCGCGTTCCTCCGCGGGCACCGTCGCCGGTACGGCCGGCCACCGCGCCAAATCGGAACTATCCGTAAAAGTGGAATCGTTCGCCTTTTACCTAATTGAAGATCTATAACGGAAATGTGAGGTTGGCGGCGAGAGTACCGTCATTCCGACCGCGTGGCATTACCGGCACATGACCCCGCTTGGAGTAGCGTCGTTCTCGACAGGATGCCCCGAAACGGATGAAGGCTCGTATATGACTACGCCACTCGAGATTTCTGTCAGCGAGCACAAGACGGTCACCGTGATCACGCTGGCAGGCGAGCTCGACATCGCGACCGGGGATATGGTCCGCAGTGTCGTCAAGGAGCTCGTCGGCGAGGGCCGCACGAGAGTGGTGATCGATGCGTCCCCGCTGCGGTTCTGCGACGCCTCGGGTCTCGAGGCGCTGCTGGACAGTCGCGCGTACATCCTCAGCGTCGGCGGATCGCTGCGCCTCGCGGGCGTGCACGGGGTCTTGGCGCTGGTGCTCGACGTGACCGGCCTGCGTGACCTGTTCGTCATCAACAAGACCCCCGCCGAGAGCGTGACCGCGCTCTCGGTGACCCGTCAGCTTTCCGTGGTCTGATCGATCAAGCCACTTCGCCGGTGCCGAGCACTCCGGGGACGGCGACGGTCTGCTCGACGAGCATCGCGGCCACATCGGGCACGTGGAGCCTCTGCCAGTACGCGGCCCGCTGCCGCGCGGTCCCCGAACCGCGACGCCGGAGCCTCCTGAGCGCGGGCGCGACGATCGCCCAGTCCCCGCTCTCCTCCAGGCTCGGCCGTACGTGATCCACCAAGCGCCGGACGAGGTGCCACGCCGGGACGCGGCGGTTGGTGAACAGGTCCATGGCCTCGCCCTCCAGGCCGTCCCGGGCCGAGAGCCAGCAGGCGGCGCGCAGCAGCGTGTGATCGATCTGCGGGGCGGGCACGCCGGCCCGCACGTCACGCAACGCGGTCGCCGCCAGCGCCCGCACCAGACCGGCGAACATGGCGGTCTCCTCAACCGTCGCGCAGACGTCGGCGGTGCGGAACTCCAGGGTCGGCAGGTGGTGGGAGAGCCGGACGAGCCAGTAGATCATGCCGTGGTCCATGGCCGCGCCGCTGGTGAGCAGGCCCGCCACCAGGCGGTCGTAGTGCTCGGCGGAGTCGAAGTACGGCGGCGGCTCCGCGGTGGGCCAGCGCGACATGAGGATCGCGCGCCAGCTCGCGTACCCGGTGTCCCCGCCGTCGCTGATCGGGGAGTTGGCGGTGATCGCCTGCAGCACGGGCAGCCAGGGCCGGACGTGGTTGCTGACCTGGATGGCCTCCTCCCGGTCGGGGATCCCGATGTGGACGTGGCAGCCGCACACGCCCTGGCCGCGCATCACGGCCCGGAACTCGTCGTACATCGCCCGGTACCGCCGGCCGTTCACCAGCGGCGGGATGTCGGCGTTGCCGCATAACGCGGTCCCGCAGGCGGCGAGCCTGACCCCGGCGCGCCCGGCCGCCGCCGCGGCGGTCGTCCGGATCTCCAGCAGGTCGCGCTGCAGCCGGGTGAGGTCGGTGTGCACGGCGCTGTTCGCCTCGAGCTGGAACCGGGCCATCTCGAAGACGACCCGCGAGGCCGCCGGGCCCTCCAGCTGGTCGCGGACCGCCTCGGCCGCGGGCACGACGCTCCCGGAGGCGGGATCCAGGAGCAGGAACTCCTCCTCCACGCCGATGGTGAGCGGCTGCGATAACGCCGTTTCCGTCGTACCGGTGAGGTAAAGGTCGCGGGTGAATGCCTCTGACGTCAACTCTTTCATCCGGTCTCGCCGATCAACATTTGGCCAACCCACAGTGTGACAAAAGAAGAATCTCTCCGGCAATATCGGCAATCGCGATTCATCTCGACCGGCGGTGCACGTGCATGCGACATCACCACTTCCCCAGAAATACGGTTTCACCTCTGGCGGCCGCAAGCGCCTCCCATGGCGGCGATCCAGGAGCCCCCCAAGCGCCCACGTCCCGGGGCTTTGGCCATGATTTCGCAGGTCAGCGCCCGGATGCGCCGGCACGCGAGATTGGGCTCGCCCAGCCCATATCCACGGCGCGATTAACAATTCGTGAAATCCCGTAACGGTCGGCCAAAATCTCGTGAAACATTCGGCAACCCAGCCCCGCCCATCAATCTGATACCGAGCCGTGGGCCACACCGGTGAACAGAAGGACGGCGCGCCCGTGTCCCGCACCGCCCGCCGCCCGCGTACGGCATGCCCGGGTACGGCACCGCCACGATGACACGCGGAACGGCGGGGTCTTTCGCGGCGCGGCCGGGCCGGGAAACCGGCGCACGGAATTTCGTTGCACCAAGGGCCTGGCGAATGGCGGCCGGAGAATGACCCCAAGGGATCCCGGCGGAAAATGAGCCGCCGGGCTGGGGTAGCCACCGCCGTTGCCCGGCCGGCGGCGTGAGCCCGGAACATCCCAGGTTCCCGGCCCACAGGTGCCGGATCACGGCACCAGGGTCACGAGTGCCGGACCGGGGCACCGGGGTCATGGCCCCTCGTGGAGCGTCCGGGCCCACTGGGCCCGGCGGGTGGCCGGGTCGAGCAGGACGCAGTCGCCGCACTTGCCCGCGCCGGGGATGCGGTAGTAGAGGCAGCAGCTCGTCCGGGTGAAGAACGGCCGGCCCGGCGCGGGCTCGGTGAAGTGGCCCGTGCCGCGCAGGTGCCCGAGACCGAGGAGCCGGGCACCGAGGGTCAGGGCGTCGGCGGCGTGCTCAGGACGGGCGCGGGCCAGCGCCTGGACGGCACCGCCCAGCGCGGAGGCGGCGTTGCCCCACAACAGCCGCGGCGCGAGCTTGACCTGGCTGAGGACCAGGCCGGCCAGCCGCTCGAGCAGGACGGAGACCGACCGGTAGAGGGGTTCGGCGGCCTGGTCCGGGCCGGAGACCGGCCGGCCCGCGGGCGCGGGCAGCCGCAACGGCAGCGGACCACCCGGGACGTCCTGCACCTCCACGGCGTCGGCCGTCCAGTCCAGAAGCACGCGGTGGACGACGGCCGCGCCGAGCACGGGCGACCAAAGCCGGGCCGCGATGCCGAGGTGGAGCACGGAGGCGGCGACCCTGCGCTCGGCGGTGCCGAGCCGGTCGCAGGCGGCGGAGATGCGCGCGCCGAACGCGGCGGAATCCGCGAGCAGCCGGGAGAGCGGCCGCCACGGGCCGGGCGGGGCGCCGGCACCGTGCAGGTGGAAGTAGCCGCCGATCGCGGACACGTCGGCGATCACGTCATCGAGGTCGCGCTCGGTCATCTCCCTCTCCGGGCCGTCTCATGGATCTGCTCGCCCCGCCGATCCGGCTCCCGGCCTGGTTCACGATGCCCACCCGGCGCACCCTGCCGGCCATGCCCGCCCCGCCGGCATGGCTCACCCTCCCGGTCCGCCGCACCCTGCCGGGCGCGGTCCCGCGCCCACGCGGTGAGGGCCTCGATGTCCGGGAAGCGGTGCCGCTCCCCACGGTGCCCGGCCAAGTAGCCGCCCTCGGTGACGGTGATCTCCAGGTCCGCGGGGCCGGTCGCCACGGTCCGCCAGGAGTAGCGGGCNAGGGCCCGCTCNAGCAGGTACCGGTGCGGGTCGCCCGCGGTGACGCGCACGGTCCCGCTCGCCCGGNGNCGCGGGACGAACACCCCGGCCGCGGGGTCGAAGGCCAGGTCGNCGCCGTCGAAGACGGCGCTGAGCGAGCCGTCCATGGTGAGCCGCTCAGGGGTGCCGGTGCGCAGCCGCCCGTCGGCGCCGATCAGCCAGACGTGGTCGGCGATGCGCAGGGCGAGCTCCAGGTCGTGGGTGGAGGCGATGACGGTGAGGGAGCGTTCCCGGGCCAGGCGGCGCAGCAGCCCCATGATGGTGACCCGCGACCCGACGTCGAGGAACGCGGTCGGCTCGTCGAGGACGATCGCGGTGGGCTCCTGGGCGAGGGCCCGGGCGACCATGACGCGCTGGCGCTCCCCGTCGGACAGCTCGGTCGCCTGCCGGTCGGCGAGGTGGAGCGCGCCGGCCGACTCCAGCGCCCAGGCGACCGCGGCCTCGTCGGCCTCGGTGAGACGGCCGGTGAAGCCGGTGTGCTGGTAGCGGCCCAGCCCGGCCACCTCCCAGGCGGTGAGCAGCGGCGGCAGGTCGCGCTCGGTGAGCACGACGGCGAGGCGGCGGGCGCGTTCCGCCGCGGTCAGCGCCCTGATGTCGGTCCCGTCCAGGACGACCGTGCCCGCGAGCGGCGGCTGCAGTCCGGTGAGGGTCCGCAGCAGGGTGGACTTCCCCGCCCCGTTCGGGCCGATGAGCACGGTCAGGTCGCCTGGGGCGGCCGCGGCGTTGAGCCCGGTCAGCACCCGGTGCTCGGGCCGGCCGCGGCGGGCGGGGTAGCCCACGGCGAGGTCGTGGAGCGCGAATCCGGTGGTACGTCCGGTCATACGGCGACTCCGATCCGGGCGGCGCGGCTGCGGAGCAGCACGGTGATGACCACGGGGGTGCCGATCAGGGTGGTGATGGCGTTGAGCGGCAGGACGGCGCCAGCCCCGGGCGCCTGGGTCGCCACACAGCACAGCAGTGCCGTACCGGAGCCGAGCAGCATGACCGTGGGCATGAGCACGCGGTGGTCGGCGGTGCCGATCAGCAGCCGCGCGATGTGCGGTACGGCCATGCCGAGGAAGGCGATCGGGCCGCAGCAGGCGGTGACCGCCCCGGCGAGCACCGAGGCCACCAGGATGGTGACGGTGCGGGTGCGGCGCACGTTGACGCCCATGGTCCGGGCGTACCGCTCACCCAGCAGCAGGGCGTTCAAGGGCTTCACCCCGGCGAGCGCGGCGGCGAGCGCCCCGGCGCAGACGGGCACGAACACCGCCAGGTCGTCCCAGGTGGTCCGGCGAACGAGCCCAGTCCCCAGGCGAGGTACTGCTGGGCGAGCCGGGGGTCGGTGTAGGTCAGCATCAGGCTGATCAGCGAGACCGTGGCCGCGCCGATCAGCACCCCGATGACCAGGAGGGTGGAGAGCGAGCGGACCCGCCGCGAGAGCAACAGGACGAGCACGAGCACCGCCGCCGCGCCCGCGGTGGCGGCGAGCACGATCCCGATCCGCCCGAACCCGGCCACGCCCGCGGTGAACATCCCGCCCGCGCCGCCCACACCGGTGACGACCAGTGCGACGCCCAGGCTCGCGCCGGAGCTCACGCCGAGGATGTACGGCTCGGCGAGCGGATTGCGGAACAGCGTCTGCATCTGCAGGCCGGCCGCGCCGAGCGCGGCGCCGGCCACGAGCGCGGTGACCGCCCGGGGCAGCCGGACGGTCCACACGATCGTCTGGATGCCGGGATCTCCGTCGCGGGCGACGGCCGCGGCCACCGCGCCGAGGGGCAGCGGGGTCGAGCCGACCGTGACGGCGAGCCCGAGACCCGCCGCGGTGAGGACGGCCAGGGCGATGAGCACGCCCGCCCGGCGGCGGGCGGCCCCGGCCCGGGTGTCCAGCGGGCCGTTCACTTGGTGAGCCGCCGGTAGAACGTGAACTCGTGACCGGGGGCCAGCTCGGGGTGGAGGATCGCGATCAGGTCGGCGAGGATGAGATCGGGCCGGGCCACCCCGCGCTCGTAGTAGTCGTTGCCGCCGCCGGGGCCGAGCACCTTGTTGGCGGACCACACGTTCCCGTTCTGGACCGCGGCGAGCTTCGCGTACCGCGGGTCGGCCTCCGTGACGTCGGCGATGGTCCGCCAGGAGTTCTCGATGACCAGCCACGTCGGGGCNTNCCCGGCCTTGGCGAGGACGGTCTCCAGGTCGAGGGAGANGCTGCCGGTCCCCTCGGTGCCGGCCCAGGGGTAGGTGCCGCCCGCGTCCTTCAGCAGGGTGGCGGCGTAGCTGCCGCCGGCGGGCATGTACCACTGGCCGGAGTACATCGTGCCGAGGAGCACGGTGGCGGGCTTGACCCCCTTGGCCTTCTCGGCCAGCGCGGTGTACTCGCGCTCGACCTTGCCGAAGATCTCGGCGGCCTTCGCCTCGGTCCCGGTGAGCGCGGCGAAGAACTTGATCCATTCGGCGCGGCCCAGCGGGGTGGACTCCAGCCACTCGGCGTTCTCCAGGATCTTGATCCCGGCGTCGCGCAGCGGGCCGTACGCCTGCTTCTCCATGCCGTCGCCGACCAGCACGTCGGGCCGGGCGCCGATCACCTTCTCGATGTCGATCTCCTCACCGGAGGCGTACTCGATGATCGAGCCGGACCGGACCCGCTGCCACACCTCCGGTGAGGTGACGTACCGGACGGTGGGAATGCCCTTCAGCAGGTCGAGCGCGCCGAGGTCGGCGAGGAACGGCAGGTGCGTGGTGGAGGCGGCGAAGAGCGACCGCACCGGTACCTCGACCATGACCGCGCCGGCGAGGTCTCCGGTCGGCCGGGGCGCGGGCGTCCCGCACCGCACCAGCACGTACTTCTCGGGCTTCGCCCCCGGAGAGGGTTGCTTGACGGTGATGACCTGGTAGTTCTTCGCGTAGGTGATCGTGAAGTTCGTCGCGTGCCTCAGCGTCTGCTTCACCGGGAAGTAGTCGGTGTTCGCGTCGTAGTGCGACACGCACCGGCCGGTGTCCGTGGACGCGGCGACCGGGTCGCCGGAACGCTCCGAGCCGCACGCGGCCAGGCCGACGAGCAGGGATACCGCAAAGGACAGGACGAACGTCTTACGAGGGGAACGCATCGTTCTTCTCCCGGGGGTGACGTGCCCGGCGCTCCGCGACACCGGACACGGGACGAAGGGACGGTGATCCCCCGGAGAGAAATGATCTTGGAAAGCGTGAACCGCACGCCGAAGGCCGCGTGCCGCGCGCAGGCGCGCACCGTGAAGCCCAAGGCCGCGACATGGCCGCCACCATCCTCTCTCGGGGAGATCCGCCCCGATTTCCGCGAGGAGGCGAACAGGTGAGTCTCCTGGCTGACGGCTCAAGCGCCTCCCCCGGCCTTCCCACCCGTGTCGGGCAGTGGCGTATTCGGGATCGGCTCGCCGATCACAGTGGCGGGACCGCACCGGATTCACACCGGTTTCCTCGGCCCTGCTCGCCTTTGCGCCTATGATGCCACGCCGTTCTTGCGCCGGGTGGGCGGCCGCGCGCGGCGGGACGGGGACGGCCGGCCGGTCCTGGGCGCTCGGCCGGCGGCCGGGCACGCCGTCCGGATGGGCAGACCGCCCGGAAGGCGGGCGCGCAACGCCTGCGGCTCTTGTGACGCGCCACCGGTTCTCGCCGGTGCGGAGACGGGTCGCCATGCGCCCGCGGCCGGTGGGACGGCCGTGCTCTTCCCGGCCGTCGCGCTCCCTCACCCGGGTCGCGGGATGGCGCCGGGCGGAACCTCGCGCACGCCCGGCCGGCGCGTCGAGCCCGCAGACAGGCGACCGGCACCCGTGATTTCCGGGCACGGTCAATAAATAAGGGGTACGGCCGACGAAACCGGCGAGCGGCGTGCAGCCGTGCGCACGGATTGACCCTCGTTATCGTCCCGATCGCGTAAACCGGGTTCGCCGGGCGCACCGCCTGACATAGTGTGTGGTCGCGGAGTGTTCCGCGACCACAGGTGTGTTGCCAGCATTTACCTGAGGTATGCCCATGACGCGGCGGCGATCGCGATCAGAAGGCAGAGGCGAATGGTCCGGGGGTGCTGTCCACAACGTCCCGGACCATTCGTGCCACCTCGGCGATCCACGAGCCGAACTCCGGGTCACGGACTTCCTGACGGCGTCCCCCGCGTCCGCGGGGCCTGACGGTTGTCATGGCGGCCCCCTTTTTTTCCATCGCTGCGCTCAGCTCTATGACGCTCCCGGTTCGACCTGCCGGCTGAATTCCGCGCCGTGGCGCGACGCGGAACCCGGAACCGATATGCCGATCTGGCGGGGGATTATTTCGGCCCGGGGCTTCATGGTCACAGGTGCCCGTCACCCACGCAATGTATTCCGGCCGGGATTCTGCAATCCCTACGAAGAGTGACCGCTGAATCACAGCCAGCTATGGCAATTGATTCTGATATGTGCCAATAAGGGCGTTTTATTGTCTGAAATGTCCGCTGGCTCTTTCCGAAGATTTTGCCGGGCGCGCGACACGCCGTCATCGTCCCGCGCGGGGATCACCGCGCCGGTCCACCGGCCGGGCCGTACTCGAAGGCTCACGGCCGGGCCGTACCCGGAGCCGCCGCCGCGCCCACCAGGCCGGAAAGCCGCGCCGTACGCCAGCTCGAGGGCCGCCGTACGCCGGGCCGGGAGCCGGGCGGTACGCCGGGCCGGGACGGACGGGTCAGGACCGCCCGGCGGACGCGCGGGCGATGAGCACGCCGGCCACGATCAGCGCCGCGCCGAAGACGAGGAAGCCGATGTCATAGCCGAGCTGATGGGGGCCCGGGCGGACGTGGTGCACCCCGAGGATCTGGTGGTCGACCAGGCCTTCGACCACGTTGAACAACCCCCACCCGATGATC
>NICF_comb_assmDRAFT_10002432_pt1 | contig 14048 bp, 10 predicted proteins | sample NewIslPassag4_SG_FD_11279 | JGI IMG/M metagenome (IMG submission 11279) | reverse complement strand
GATCGACGTCATACGGCTGGCTCGCCTGCCGCCAGGCCTCAAGCCGTTCCCGTTCCGACAGGTCGGCCAGCTCGATCTCGAGCGTGATGCGACGGTTCCGGTCGTCGGCAAGGCAGGGTTTCTCCGACGTCAGGAAGACGATATGATTGAAGCCGGCGATCTCGTCCAGCAGGTCGGGAACCAGCCGCAGCATCTCCGCCTCTTCCAGCGCTTCGCGGAAATGGCACAGCGCCAGCATCGCCTGCTGGAGCATCGCCTCGCGGTAAAGGCTCGTGAGCATCGCGCGGAAATCGTGCCCTCCGCGCATCAGCCTGGCCACGTCGACGAACAGCATCGGCTCGCCGAAATGGCGGCCGAGATGGGCGAGATGCGTCCGCTTCCCGACGCCATGCTTTCCGTACAGGGACACGATAATCGAAGCGTCGGCGCGTTCGGACATGCCCGCCCGCCGCGCCAGCCAGCGGCGGAGATTCGCCTGCGCCGCATCGTTGCCCATCAGTTGCGGAAGCCCGTCGCCGGGCCGGATCAGGCTGGCGAATTCCCGCATCGATTCGGGCAGGGACCGGTCGCCCGACAGGAACCGGACCATGCGCGGATCGAGCTGGATCGGACGGCCGATCTCGGCGGTCTGCCGGGCGTTTCGGTCCCGGCGCAGGAACAACCGGGCGATGAGCCCGTCCGGCCTCAGATCGTCCAGCACCTGCCGCCAGTCCGCTTCCGTTCCGCTGATCAGCCGCGCGACGAAATCCGGCGTCGGCAGCCGCAGCCCGTTGTCCGCCTGAAGCTCTTCGTACGCCGTTTCATATTTCCTGTCCAGCTCCGGCGCGAGCAGCACCATGATGGCGGCCGCTTCGATCTCGGTCAGTTCGAAGACGCGGGACAGCCAGGGAAGGGCGAGGAAGACGCCTTCGGCTTCGCTTGCCGCCACCCGCGAACGGATATGATCCCGGTGCTCTTCGATCAGGGTCCGGTGCACCCGGAACACTTCTTCCGACTCGTTGTCTTCCGACTCGACCAGCATGTATTGCAGCGACACGCAGGCGTTCAGCCACTTGAACTCGTCCTGAAGATATTCCCGATTGTCCGCATAAGCATGCGACGAAGCCGTCGTGGAAGACGGCTTCGTCAACGGAAACAGATTGCGCATGGATTTCCTCCTTCTTATGGCTCGGCCGATCCGTTATCCGGTATTCCGCGAACGGGAGAACCATCCTTTGAATTTCGCCAGCAAGCCGGTGTTTTCGGCCGGCCTCGGCTCCAGTCCGGCCTTGAACTGATTCTCCCGTTCCTCCAACAGGGCCTTGGCCCGCTTCTCCATCTCTTCCCGATCGGGGATCATGCCCATTATATGGGCCATCAAGCGCCTTTGCAAATCCGGCCCGAGTTCGGACATCATGCCCGAATCCTCGTCGCCTTGTCCTCCCTTGCGGAATTGCTCGGCGAGCTTCTCCAGGAGGATGAACTCCATCTCGTCCTGGTACGGCTCGAACTCGGACTGGGACATGTCCTGTCTGGCGCGCATCCGGGCCCGCATTTCCCGCACCGTCTCGTTGGATTGCGAGTAGGCCTTGTCCACCAGCGCGCCGGCGCCTTTGTTGACCACGACGCCGACCCCGGGAACCGGGGACAGGAAGTAGCTCGCAACGCCGACGGTTCCGCTGATGCCCGCCTTGATCCAGCCGGCGGTGTTCACCTTGTCAAGAGCCTGGGCCTGACGCTTGTTCTGTTCCGCAAGCCGTTCGTCCGTCTGGACCTGGGACATGCCCAGGAGAACATCCCGGGCCTGCCGGTTTTCCTTGGCTGTGCTGTAGTGCGCGACTCCGGCTCCGATTACCGGGGTTAAACTGATGACAGCACGGGCTTTGTGTTTGTTTTCCTTGAAATTTCTCCAGCGCTGCTTCACGTCGAACAGACCGGGATTCATTCTGTGCATGTGGATGTTGGTGCGCACATCTTCTTCCATGTTGAGGTCCCGCTCGCGTCTTCCCGCTCTTTCCCGGGTCGGGTGGGACCATTTCTCCTCAATCTTGGCCCGCTCTTTTTCTTCCTTCAGGTATTCCTTCGCGCGCTTCCTGTACCACTTGGCAAACGGTATGGTGCCGTTCATGTGGGCTTCCAGCCGTTTGCGCACGGATTCCGGCATGTAGGGTTCAATGCCGTACTTCCGCGCTTCCTTGACAGCCTTGCTGAGTTCTTCCAGCCTCAGGAATTCATGCAGGTCCTCATAGGGAGGCTCCTCTGCGCTCTGTCCGGATCCTCCGGAAGCGTTTTCGGTCCGCTGCCCGGCTTCCGCCTCCTGCGCGCCGGCATTCGGGGATTCGGAAGGCAATGCTTGCACCGCTCCCTGCAGTGCGAGCCGCCTTGCGGTCTCGTCCCGTCCGGAAGACTGCTCTTCTTCGCGTTCTTGCTCTGCCGCCGCCGGCGCGGGTGCTGCGGCGGGGCGACGTTCACGCTGTGAACTCCTGAAGAAAGTGAACATCCGGCATCCACCTCTTGCATGTTGCTCAGCCGACTCTTCGGATTTATTAAATTATAGGGAATAAATGTTAGTCTAACAACTGAAAAAACTGTAAACAACGTGTCAGTACGGCCATGTCCAAGATATAGAAGGCGGCGTCAAAATGCGCAAAGGTGATCCGATGTAATGAACAGATGCAAGGGATTATCCGATGATGGCGGAAATGAAAGGGACAATCCGATCATTCGCGCGGCGGCCCTGATCCGGGACGCGCGGAGGATGGCGCTCGTCACGGGTGCCGGCATGTCCGTCGATTCGGGCGTGAAGGATTTCCGCTCCCGGAGCGGCTGGTGGCGCAGCATCGACCCCCGCACGGTCGCGACGGTCGAGGCGCTCGAGCGCAGGTACGATCTGTTCCACGAGTTTTATGCGGAGCGCATCCGGCAGTTGAAGACAGCGGTTCCCCACGAGGGTCATTTCATCCTGGCGGAGTGGGAGAAGCGGGGCATGCTGGCCTGCGTGTGCACGCAGAATGTGGACCGCCTTCACCAGACCGCCGGCAGCCGGCATGTGCATGAACTGCATGGCACGATCCGCGAATTCCGCTGCCACGACTGCGGAGCGCCGCACGACGAAGAGACGTTCCTGCGGAAGGAGAGGTGCGCGTGCGGCGGCAGGCTCCGCCCGAATGTGGTGCTGTTCGGCGAAATGCTGCCTTCGGACGCCTGGCAGGCGTCGCTGGACGCCATCCGGACGGCGGACGTCGTGCTCGTGATCGGCACGAGCCTGCAGGTGGCGCCGGTCAATCAACTGCCGTTCCTGACGAAGGCCCCGCGCATCTTCATCAACGCGGAAGAGACCGGCCATGAGGATCACCCGATATCACCCGTTCGGGTGATTTTTTTTCGGCGCATTGAGGTATAAAACAAGAAAACGAGGATCTTGCCGTACCACGACGGGAGGAGAAGGTGCTGCATGAACACAAGGCGGAGAATGCGCGGCTTTATTACGACAAGGGTGCTGCTGGCAGCGCTTCTCTTCCAACTCTGGGCGCCCGCCCTGGCGTGGGGAGAAGAGGTTTGTCCCTCTTCGGGAACTTTTGCCGGCGGAGACGGATCGGCGAATTGTCCTTACCTGATTGCCACCGCCGAACATTTGAATCAGGTGAGGGACAATTTGAGCGCTCACTATCGCTTGATCGCCGATATAGATCTGGCCTTGTCCGCATACATGGATAACTGGGTGCCTATCGGCGATAATGCGAACAGGTTCACCGGCACCTTTGACGGCGGCGGCCACAAGATCTTCAACCTGGCCAACAACCCCGTTTATCATATGCGCAATGTCGGCCTGTTCGGCTATACGGGAACCGGCGCGGAGATCCGGAACGTCGGTCTCGTGGGTGTGAACATATCCGGATTTGACATGATAGGCGGGTTGGTCGGGAATAACCTGGGCGGCAAGATCATCGACAGTTACGTCCAAGGCAGCGTGTCAGGAGAAGACTACGTTGGCGGCCTTGTGGGACTCAATACCGGAGACATCGTCAACTCTTTCGCCGAGGTCGCGGTCACGGTGAGCGACGACTTCGGTCTTGGCACCGGTTATGGCGGCGGCCTTGCGGGTTATAATCGAGGCTCCATCACCAACTCTTTCGCCACAGGCACGGTATTGTCTGTCAGAGAATTTGCAGGCGGTCTGGTCGGGGCTGTCGACACCGACAGTATCGTCAAGAATTCCTTCGCAACGGGCAATGTGGAAGGAAAAAACAATGTCGGCGGCCTGGTCGGGTCAAACTCCGGCAAGATTGAGAATTCCTTCGCGACAGGCAACGTGAGAGGAGAAGTTGCTGTCGGCGGATTGGCGGGTATCAACAATAATACCATCGAGAATTCCTACGCAACGGGCGATGTAAACGGCTTCAGCAGTGTCGGCGGTCTGGCGGGGTCGAGCAGTTACGCACATATCGTCAACGCTTACGCCGCCGGCAAAGTGACCGGTTCCAGCAATGTCGGCGGTCTGGCAGGGAATGCAGGGAATGCCGAGATCATCAGTTCTTACTATGACGCCACAGGCGGGCCGGACAACGGATGGGGCCAACCCAGGTCCCCGGAGCAGATGAAGAAGTCGGCAACCTATGATAATTGGGACTTCAGTAGCGTGTGGTTCATCGCGGAAGACAGGATTTATCCCCGTCTGCGGTGGGAGAGCCGTTCCGTGTTCACCGCCGACCTGGCGGAGCCTGGAAGCAAAAACGCCGGCGAGCCGTTCCGCCTGAGCATCGCGGGCGCGACGGATTTCTTCGGCGAAGTGATGAACGGCGCGTTCAACTTCATCGTGACCAGCGATAAAGACGGGGAAGTGTTCAACGCGGCAGTCGACTTCAACGAAGGCGCCGCCGCCGTGGAAATCGCGCTTAGAACCTGGGGCACGCACATTCTCGATATTCGGCCGGATGATGCCGCGAACCCCGTCACCTTCACGGCGGAGGTGGATCCGTTCGCGGGCGGCAATGGCGTTGACGAGCCTTACCTGATCGCCAACGCCGACCAACTCAACAATGTGCGGGATTTTCCGGGAAGCCGGTTCAAGTTGACAGCCGACATCAATCTTGCCGGCTCCGCATACGGGAGCAACTGGGATCCCATCGGGAATGACATCACCCCTTTCACCGGCACTTTTGAAGGCGACGGCCACAAGATCATCAATCTGACGATCAACCGGCCGGAACAGGGCAAGGTCGGCCTGTTCGGTGTGACGGGTTCCGGTGCGGTGATTCGAAACCTCGGGCTCGAGAATGTGAACGTGACCGGACAAAACAATGTCGGCGGATTGGTCGGTTCCAATTCCGGCACTATCACCGACAGTTATGCGAAAGGCAGCGTGACTGCCAACTCGTCGGCCGGCGGCCTGGTGGGCAACAATGCGGGAACCGTCATGAACTCCTACGCCACGGGTACGGTCATGGCTGACGCCGATTATGCCGGCGGCCTGGTCGGGACAAACAGCGGCACCATTGAGAGATCTTTCGCCGCAAGCAATGTTGCAGGAGATAACTATGTTGGCGGACTGGTGGGCGCAAGTCCCGAGACGTATGCGAGTCCAATCATCAAGGATTCCTACGCTGCGGGAGAAGTGGAAGGAACTGCTTATGTCGGCGGACTGGTGGGAGCCATTATATCCATCTACGCCCAAGTCACCAACACTTACGTTTCGGGAAAAGTGACCGGTTCCGGCAGTTATGTCGGCGGTGTGGCGGGGTTGAGCAACACCGGTTACCGCGAATACAACAACAGATCTTACTATGACCGGGATACCACCGGCCAGCCGGATAACACCTGGGGCACGCCCAAGTCCACGGATCAGATGAAGCGGTACGCCACCTTCGCGGGCTGGGATTTTGCGAGCGTGTGGTACATCCATGACGGCCAAACCTATCCCCGGCTGCGGTGGGAGGAAGCGAGCTGGCCGAATCACTCCGGATTTGCGGTTGAACCGGAGGAACCGGGAAGCAAGGTGTATGGCGAGGAGTTCAAACTGATCATCACCGAAGCGAAGGGCGAGTTCGGCCAGAAGCTGGAAGGCGATGTTCCGGTTACCGTTTCCGTCGCGGATGGAGATGAAATTTTTAACGACACCGTATCGTTCGCCGACGGCAGCGCCACCGTAACGGTCATGTTGAAAGAAGCGGGTGTGCGGAGCCTGGTTGTTCGGGTGGAAGGCGTTGAGGCCGAACAGACGGTTGAAGTTCAAATGATCATTCAGTTGGAGAGCATCGCGGTGACGGCGCCGCCGGCGAAGACGGAATACTTCGTGGGTCAGCCGCTCGACCTGGACGGGCTGGTCGTCACGGGCATCTACAGCGACGGCAGCGAGCTGGTACTGCCGGTGACGATGAACCACATCAGCGGATTCGACAGCAGCGCTCCGGCGACGGAACAAGTGGTGACCGTAACCTACGAGGGCAGGACGGCGACGTTCACGGTGGACATCGTCGAGCCGGTGCTCAAAGCGCTGAAAGTAACGGTGAAGGGCGAAGTTGTCGAATACGGCGACGAATTGGAGCACGAACGCGAACTCGTCCTTGTGATCGCCCCGGATGTCGGAACGATTCAGGTGATCGCCGAGGCCGATGAGGACGTGAACATCTCGCTGAGCGGTCCGGACGGCGTGGTCGAATCGACCGGAACGGCGGAAGTCGGGATTGGGGTGCCCGAGGACAGCGGCGGCTTCGAAATCGCAATCGCCCTGTTCAAGCCCGATTCGGATGTGCCGACGGTTTACACGCTGATCGTCCAACGCATGTCGCCGGGCGAACTGGCGGCCGGAATCAACTGGAACAAGCTCAAGGAGAACGATCACGGCTACGTTTACCGCTTTGTGACGAAAGGGATGACAGTCGGGACGCTCAAATCGGAATTTGAGCGGTTCTTGCCGAACCTCTACGTCCAGGTTCAAAACCGTGACGGGACTCTCCTGCAGGACCACGAGCCGGTGCCGCCCGGAGCCCGGGTCTTTCTGGCCCATGAAGACAAGTACCAGTATATCGACACGCAACGGTTGTCGGATCATGTGAGAGAGAAGCTGGAAATGGGCGAATCGGCGCCGGTCACGCTCAAGGACATCGCCGAATATGTGATCCGCGAAGCGGATGATGTGACCGGCGACAGTCAGTTCGACCGGCGGGATCTGCGCCTGCTGCTCGGTGAGCTGGAATGATCCGGATGCCGTGTTTGAGCCGTCCGCCTCATGCAGGCGGCGGCTTCATCTTTTTTGGTACAGGTTGAGGAATGGGCTGACCGATCCGGCTTGGCATTTGTCGGTAAATTGCGATAAATGGGCGGGCGGTTTTTTTTTACTTGAGCACACGGAGGGAGGATCCGGCCGCAAGAACCGGGTTGACGGGTTGCGGCGCATTGCGATAAGTGTAATATGTAAGAGAAAGCTGGTTTATGCAGAATTTTCTCGAAAGGAGAAGAGTTTTCTTGCTGAAAGCGGTATGGATGCGGATATCGGCCGTGCTGCTCATCGCCGCGCTGCTTCCGCTCGCGCCGCTTGGCGGAATCGGCGGGGCTGGAGTCGCTCGGGCGCAGGATTCGTCCGGGGTATCGGAACAAGGCTATATGTCTTGGTTTTACGAGTCCATTAGAAATAACGAGGTCATTTTCGAGTGGAGCGTTACATACAGCGGTGCGTACCAGCTTTAAGTGCGCTTGTATCGGGAGCCCGACGGGGAAGAGATTCCGGTGGATACCGACGACTACGACTATGACGCCACGTTCATATGGTTCAATCGTACGCTGTATCCCGGACAATTCCGGATCGAGTTGACGATGCTTGTTGACGAGATTCCGGTGGATCGGCTCGAGCATGAATTCGAAGTTCCGGACATGTTGCCAAATCAAGCTATACGTATTCGGAGCGGACGAGCCGATATCGGATCTGAGAATCATCGATTGGGAAGAATGGGAGTATTGGCCGACGGCGGTTGAGCCGGTCTTGCACAAAGGGTATGTCGCCTATACCTTCGAGGTCTTCCCTTCCACTTGCTTTCACCTGGATTCCGACCGGTATTCCTTCTCGGATGCCGGGCTGTTGTGCACGGACAGGTGGGAAGAATTTGTCGTGCACGCGGCGGATTCGGAAGCGGCTGAGTCTGTGGTTTTGCTGCAACTGTACGATTACGATCTCAAGTTCAATAATGGCGAACTTCAGGGTTCGGTGCGGTTTTATGCGCCCGGGGAATACACCTATAGTGCCAGCATTTTCGACAGGGAAGGCAACAGAGAATCCTGCACGATTGACAGTAGCCCTGGCGAAGCCATTTCTCCGGATTGCCCGCCCGTCGCCAATCCGTCGCATTTGCAAATTTTCGCCCGTGACGCAGACGGGGAATATCCTACGAACCTGGTCTTCCGTCTGGACGATGTCCGCTTGCCCGGCAATATCACCGTGACGGACCACAATGGAAATGTTGAAGCGATCGAGCTGGAAATCGGGTTTGACGGGAGCGGGGAGGACGAATCCGAGATCGCGCTCTACAGAATTGTGCAGACGTCGTGGGATGATTCGACGACCGTCCGTCACGTCCCCGCGGATGAAAGCAGCTCCTATTCGGTCAGACTAAGGAATTTGAATTTCAGCTTCTTTAATAATTATAATTATTACGATTACGGCGTCATTCAACTTGTGGACAAGGAAGGGCACCCGTTCATCCAAAACGTGTATTACGAGGTTGTCGATTCGACGAGTGGGCGTCGTGANCCGCTGAATTACGAGTCCTTCAAAATTTCGAATCACCTCGAGCATACTTATGAGCCCGNATATAAGGCGTTTGCCGATNCNGACAAAACCGCGGGAGGACGCGCCGGCGTCGTCGAATGGACGATGCCCGACTTCGGCGATTATGACCTTCTCGCGTACGATCTGTACTATGCGGACGCGGATTATGCATATTTGCAAGGTGTAGCATTGGCGTATTTTCCGTACAATGTGCCGTATGTGCTGCCGTCGACATTCAGACACACGCTGCGGGACGTGCCGGAGAACGCGGAATATCTGGCGGTTGTGCCGATTCTGGAGGAAAATTTCGGTGGAGGATATTTTACACTCCATCACGCGGACCCCTTCCACGTGCAACTGGTTGACCGCGTTGCACCGACGCTCACGAGCCTCGTCGTCGGCGCGGCAGCCCTTGAACCGGTCGATTCGGTCTATACGCACACCGTCGACCATGACACCGATGTTGTCACGGTAACCGCCGAAGCCGGATCGCATGTGGAGATCAATCTGAATGGCACTGTCGGCGATGGTTCGGTTACCGCCGCCATCGAGATCACCGAAGATGAGATGTCGATTCCGATCACGCTGTTTGATCGGGAAACGAATCTGTCCGGGGAATATACGCTGAGAATCGTGCGCATCATACCGGATTCGCTGGTGCTCGGCGTGGGTCAAGGCTGGCTGAAACCCGCCGGGAGCGGGGACGGGACCGCCGGATACGATTATGAGTACGGGTTCGTGCCGAGGGGGATGACGGCCGAAAAGCTCAAGGCTTATTTCGTGCTTGTGAAGGGAACATCGACCGTGGTCGTGGACCGGAACGGCAGTCCCGTCGAGGATTGGCAGCCGGTGCCGGCCGGTTCCACGCTGGTGTTGAACCGCGGAGAGAAAAACCAGTCCATCAAGCTTCATCTGTTGTCGGAACATGTGCGGTCGTCGCTTGAACTGCCGCCCGAACCGGAACCGATCACGCTGCTCGACATCGCCGCATACGCGTTGAAAGCGGGGACCGATGTGACCGGTGACGGCGTGTTCGATCGCCGGGATTTGCGTCTGTTGCTGAACGAATTGGAATAACGGCTCAAGTATGCGGGGCGGGGGAAGGATGACGGGTTTCGCCGTTTCCTTTTCTCCGCCCGTTCTGTATCCGGTAGAAGACGCCGATCAGCGCGACGCTGGCGAGCAGGATCAGGAGCAGCTTGCCGGCCTCCGCCCGCATGTCCTCGAACGAGCCGACGGAGATGACGTCGCGGTATCCGATGACGCTGTAGCTCATCGGCATCCACGGATGGAGCGCCTGCGCCCAGGATGGCAGCAGCTCGTACGGGAACGTGCCGGCGCTGCTGACGAGCTGCAGGATGAGCAGCACGAGCGCGATGAACTGGCCGGGCCGCTCCAGCCAGGTGGTCAGCATCTGCACGAGGAACATGAACGTCAGGCTGACGATCGCCGTGTACAGATAGAACATGGGCACGCTCGCCGGCCGCAGGCCGAGCGCATAAATGACGATCGTGCTCGCGATCAGCGCCTGGATGATGCCCATCAGCCCGTAGGCCAGCAGCTTGCCGACGAAAAGGCTCAGTCCCCGCGCGTCCGGATCGTAAGAGCTTCTGATCGGGAACGTGTTCGAGTAGATGAGCGCCCCGGCGAAAAAGGCGAGCGAGAGGAAGTAAGGGGCGATGCCGCTCCCGTAATTCGTCACTTTCCGCTCTTCGTTCTCGAGCATGTTGACGGGGTTGGCCAGAAGCCCGACGAGCCTGTCGTCGCCTCGCAGGGCGTCGGTCCGTTCCGCCGCGTCCGACAGCCGATCCCGGAGCTCCGCTGCGCCGCCGGCCAGCTTGCCGGCCCCGTCGTACAGCCCGGCCGCGCCATCGGCCAGCCCGGCCGCTCCGCCGCGCAGCCTGTTCGCTCCGTCCGCGAGCTTGCCGAGATTGGCCGTCAGCGCGCCCGCGCCTTCGCCGATCTGCCGCGCGCCCCTGCGCCAGCTCGGCGCCGCCCGCGGCGATTTCGGGCAGCTTCGCGTTCAGTTGCCGAATGCCGCCGTACAGTTCTTGCTGACCCGTCCGGAGCGACGCCACTCCCTGCCGCAGCTGCTCCAGGCCGGAGCCGACCTGCCGGATGCCCCGCAGCGCCTCGGCCTGGCCGGCGGCCAACTGCTCGCTCGAAGCCTCGAGCTGCTGCTGAGCCGCGTACAGTTGCGCTGCGCTGTCGCCGAGCTGCCGGCTCGCCGAAGCGGCGGCATTGGCGAGCCGTCCGATTCCGTCGGCGATGGCGTCCGCTCCGCCGCTTACGGCCGACGCCGCGTCCGCGAGGCCGCCCGCGCCGGACCGGAGCCGCGCTGCGCCGTCCGCCAGATCGTCCGCGCCGGACGCGAGAGACAGCAGATGTTCCCGCATCTTGCCGATGCCGTCGGCGATCGCCGTCGATCCTTCCGCCAGTTCGCCCGCCCCGCCGCTCGCTTCCCGGAGCCCGTCCGTCAGCTCGGCGGCTCGCTCGATGATGCTTCGGGTGTAGGCTTCGGTGATCTTGACGGACAGTTCGCTTTTCAGTTCGCGGGTGGCATTCTGGCTGATCTGGGCGGCGATGAAGTTGTGGTACCCGTTCGCTTCATAGACGAGCTCCGCCTGACGCGGATTGTCCGTGCCGATGGAGACGGTTCGCTCGGAGAAATCTTCGGGCACGGTGATCATCGCGTAATATTCGTTCGCGGCCATGCCGCGTTCCGCCTCTTCGAGGCTGACGATCCGCCAGTTGAACGTCTCGTCGTCCTTCAGTTCCTCCAGAAAATCGTCTCCCGCCGCGAAGAATTTCCCCTCGTATTCGGCGCCCCGATCCAGATTGACGACGGCGACCGGAAGTTCCTGAAGCTGTCCGTAAGGATCCCAGTTGCCCCTGATCAGAAAGCCGGAATACAGGATCGGCATGAAGGCGACCGCGATGAACGTCAGGGCCGGAATCGGCCGCGAGAATTGCGCGCGCAAGTCATGCTTGAAAACGTTGAAGATTCTCATGTTCCAGGCTCCTTCTGCTGTGAGAGAAACAGTCAGATACCATTATGAGGTTCGCATCCCGGATTTATAACCATGCGGCGGGACGAAGATCCGGTGCGCGCGAACCGCGGCCTGCCGCGCGCGGCGCCGCCTGCGTTCCGTGTATCCCCGCGGTTTGTCCGGCGCATCGTCGGCGGGGAGAAAATCGGGGATGCGCGGTCGGTGGACCGGGAATTGCTTGTTCATATAAAATATAGAAGAAATCCGGAAATTTGCGCGAATGGATAAGGCGCATACCATGCGCCGGGGATATGCAAGGAGGGGCAACATGGAGATCTCCGTGCCGACCTGGATCATCGGATCGCTCTTGATCGTCCTGTGCATCGTCCGTGAAACCTTCACCTGGCGCCGCAGACGCAGGGACCGCTCCATGGTCGCGCTTGCGGGCGCCGCTTTATGCGGCTGGAATCTGCCGCTGATGCTGCTCGCCTTCGCCGGGATGGCGTACGCGGTTGTCTCGGAAGACATGATCCTGACGGCCGTCGGCTTCGGCGCGCTGTTCATCGGCAATTTCCTCTTTCTGTATGTGGGCAGGGATGGCGTGCTGATCGGCGGCAAGCTGTACGGATGGGACCGGATCGCGCATTGCTCAATCCAATCTTCGAAGTTCGACGAGACTTCGGCGTATCGGCATGTCATGATCATCAAGCTGAAGCACTGGCCGTCGCCCAAATCCATCAATTATTGTGATCAGGTGCAAATGAAAGATTTTCGCGGGGGAGTGAGGGCGATTGGCATTCGAGATCAATGACCGGTTGGTTCCCGACATCGGCTATCTGATCTACCGCAAATGCACGCCGTCATGGGAAATCGCGGAGAATGTCATCTCGTTCTATGACATCACCTACGTCGTTGAGGGAAGGGGCGTCTACGTCATCAACGGGGTGCCGCACGAGGTGAGGAAGGGCGATCTGCTGTGCGTGCCGACGGGCAGCCTCCGCAAGGCCCACAGCACCGTCGACGAGCTCATGCGCCTGTATTCGGCCAATTTCAAGCTCTACGACATGAACGGGCAGATGGCCGACCTGCCGCTCCCCCTCGTGTCGCACATCGGGATCAAGAGCGATCTCATCGGCCTGTTCCGCGAGCTGTCGAATGCCTGGGTGCGCAAGGAGCCCGGCTATCTCATCAAGACGAGGGGGCTGCTTCTGGTCATCATCCACCGGCTGATCGAGCTGATCCTTCTGAAAAAAGACTCCGCCAGCACGGACTATCGGGTGAAGAAGGCGATCAGCTACATCTCCGAGAACTACGCGAACGAGATTACGGTGAAGGATCTGGCCGAAATGGTCGGCCTCAATCCCGTCTATTTCGGCGCGCTGTTCAAGAAGGAGACGGGGATGCTGGTTCACCAGTATCTCGCGCAGACGCGGATCAACCACGCGCAGGACATGCTGCAGAACGGCGAGTGCAACGTCACCGAAGCCGCGGAACGGTGCGGGTACAAGGATCTGTCGCATTTCCGGAAGCAATTCAAGATGATCAAGGGCTACACGCCGTCCCATTGCCTCAGGGCATGAAAGCCGAGCAAGCGCGTCTCCGGCAACGGTCAGGTTTTGGGGTTAAGCGATTGTTGCGGATAGCGGACCAACCGAGTGATTCATCGCCCGACCCGACCCGTTCCGGAGATTATTTTTGTGCCGGGATATCGAGTAAGGATTCGGGAGTTGCGGCATGCGTTTCGGTCAGTTGAGCGGCGTGCCCGGCAATCTGAATGCGCATGACCGGTTGAGTGCCGATATTGATCTGGCCGGGACCGCGTACGGCGCTTCATGAAGAAAAGGGAATTCTAAACAATCAGGTGCAAAAAATCGAATTTATTGTGTAGGGAAAAATCGACGGAAATCCGGGACGAAACGAGCGTGAAACCCAATGCGTGACAATTGGCTTCATCTTCCGGGTTACGAAATCCGCGGGCTGATCCACGAGAACGCCCGCTTCAGGATATACCAGGGCCATGCCCTGAAGGACCGCGAGCCGGTCGTCATCAAGGCGCTCGCGCCGGAAGCGGCCGGTTCCAACGAGCTGCCGAGGCTGATCCACGGATACGAGATCGCGAGCCGCTTGTCCGATGTCCCGGGCGTCGCTCCGCATCTCGCGTTGGAACGGCACGGTTCGCTGACGGCCGTCGTCATGCGGGATGTGGGCGCGGTCTCCCTGCGCGAACTGACGCGCGGCGGCGGCCCGTTCGGCGCGGACCGGTTCCTGCCGATCGCGATCGGGCTCGCGGCCGCTCTGGCGGAGATCCACCGGCGGGG
>NICF_comb_assmDRAFT_10002424_pt1 | contig 14066 bp, 10 predicted proteins | sample NewIslPassag4_SG_FD_11279 | JGI IMG/M metagenome (IMG submission 11279) | reverse complement strand
CCTCCTGCCGGCCAGCCGGCCCGGACGGAGCCGGGCCGGCTGCCCCAACACATCCTCTATTGCGCCCGGACACTTGCGCCGGGCAGAATCCGCACCCGGCGGCCGTCCACCCGCAAACGGCCTTCCGCGAACAGCTGGATGGCCTCCGGATAGATGCGGTGCTCTTCCTTTTGAATGCGCGCTGTCAGGCTTTCCACCGTGTCGTCGGGCAGCACCGGCACCGCTGCCTGCAACACGATGGGCCCGGTGTCCATGCCTTCGTCCACGAAGTGGACCGTGCAGCCGCTCACCCGTACCCCGTACTCCAGTGCCTGTCGCGGCGCGTCGAGCCCGGGAAACGCGGGCAAAAGCGACGGGTGGATGTTGAGGATCCGCCAGCGAAACCGCTCCACCAGCGCCGCGGGCAGCAGCCGCATGAAACCAGCCAGGGCGATGAGATCCACCCCCGCGTCCGCCAACTGCTCCTCCACCAGGCGGAAAAACGCCTCGCGCCCGCCCGCCGCGCGGGGCGTCATGGCGAAGGTGGGAATCCCCTGAACCCTGGCGATTTCCAAAGCCGGCGCGGCAGGGTTGTCCGAGACGACCAGCGCCGGCTCGGCAGCCACCCGCCCTTCGGCCACCGCGGCCAGGATCGCCGCCAGGTTAGTTCCGCGCCCGGACGCCATCACCGCGAGCCGGATCCGCCTGCCCGGCGACTGGCGACTGCCGCTGCCCGGCACTCCTGCATTGCCGCCGGGGTGGCTCATACCGCTCCGTCCTCGTAGCCCACCACATCAACGCCGGGCTCGCCCGCCACGACCCTGCCGATCACCCACGCCCGCTGCCCGAAGCCGGCCAAATGGGCCACGGCCGCCTCCGCTTGATCCGCCGGCACGATGACGCACATGCCAACGCCCAAGTTAAAGGTGCGCAACATCTCCCGCCGGCTCACCCGGCCCACTTCCCGGATGAGGTCAAACACAGGCGGCACCGGCCACCGCCCCCACTCCAGTCGTGCCCGGGTGCCGGGCGCCATGGCCCGGGGCAAGTTTTCGGGCAGGCCGCCGCCTGAGATGTTGGCGATGCCCCGCACGTCACAGACATCGATCAGGCTCAGCACCGGCCGCACGTAGATAGCGGTGGGCTCCAGCAACTCATCGCCGAGCGGCCGGCCCAGGGGCGGCACCACGGCGTCCAAGGGCAGGCGGGCGTGCTCCAAAAGCGCCCGTCGGGCCAGGGAATAGCCGCTGCTGTGCAGGCCCGTGGACGCAAGGCCGATGATGGCGTCGCCCGGTGCCACGCGCCGGCCGTCGATCAGCCGGTTTCTGGGGACGACACCTACCGCAAAGCCGGCGATGTCATACTCGCCCGGCGCGTAAAAGCCGGGCATCTCCGCCGTCTCGCCGCCCAAGAGCGCGCAGCCAGCCTGGCGGCAGCCTTCGGCCACGCCGCGAACGATGGCTTCAACTTGATCGGGGTCCAGCTTTCCGACGGCCACGTAGTCCAGGAAGAACAAGGGCCGCGCCCCGTGGCACAGAATGTCGTTGACGCAGTAGGCCACCGCGTCGATGCCCACCGTGTCGTGCCGCCCGGTCATGAAGGCCACCTTGAGCTTGGTCCCCACGCCGTCGCAGCCCGCCACCAGCACCGGCGCGTCGACGCCGTCCCCAAGCACGTACGCCCCGCCGAACGCCCCCGGCGGCAACAGCACTTCCGGGCCCAGGGTGGCCCGGGCCAGGGCCTTGATCTTTTCCACCGCCCGGTAACCGGCTTCGATGTCAACCCCAGCGGCCTTGTAGGTCAGTTCCTCAACCACAGTGCTCGATCCCCTCCAGGGCGTGCTTCTCCTCCGCCCGCGCGTCCTGCACCGGCTCGGGGTACACGCCCGTCATGCACGCGAGGCACAACTGGTCCTGGCGCACTCCCACCGCGTCGCACAGGCCCTCCACGCTGAGGTAATACAGCGAATCGGCCCCGATGAACGCCCGGATCTCCTCGATGCTGCGCTGGGCGGCGATGAGCTCCCACCGGGACGAGATGTCGATGCCGTAGTGGCACGGATGCAGGAACGGCGGCGCCGCCACGTACATGTGCACCTCCCGGGCCCCCGCCTCCCGCACCAGGGCCACCGTGCGCCGGGACGTGGTTCCGCGGACAATAGAGTCGTCCAGCACCACCACGCGCTTGCCCGCCAGCACCCGGCGGTTGGGATTAAGTTTGACCTTGACCGCCAGATGGCGCACGCTCTCGTCTGGGTGGATGAACGTCCGCCCCACGTAACGGTTTTTCACAAGGCCGATCTCAAACGGAATGCCCGCCGCCTCCGCGAAACCCATGGCGGCGGAGGTGCCCGAATCGGGCGCAGCGATGACCACGTCGGCCTCCACGGGCCGCTCCTGGTACAGGCGCCGCCCGATGGCCTTGCGCACCAGGTGCACGTTGCGGTCGTGCAGCTCAGAGTCGGGCCGGGAGAAGTAGATGTACTCAAAGGCGCACGGAGCCCGGTCCCGAGCCGCCCCTGCCAGCCGCCGCCGGCGCAGGCCCGCCGCGTCCACGGACACCAACTCCCCGGGGGCCAGCTCGTGCACCTCCTCCACGCCCAGCGCCGTCAGCCCGCACGATTCGGAGGCGATGATGTACACGTCGCCGGCCTTGCCCCAGCATAGGGGACGGATGCCGAAGGGGTCCCGGAAAGCCAGCAGCCGGTCCCGGGTGAGCATGACCACGGCGTAGCCGCCCCGGATGGCGGCCATGGTTCGCGCCGCGGCCGTATCCGGGTCGTCGTCCGCGTAGCGAGCGAACAAGTTGAGAATCACTTCCGAGTCCGTGGTGGTTTGAAACACGGATCCCTGCCGCTGCAACTGGGCCCGGAGCTCCCACGCGTTGACCAGATCGCCGTTGTGGCCGACGGCCACCGGCCCGCGGCTGGTATAGGCCAGCAGGGGCTGCGCGTTGACCACCATGGAGGCGCCGGTGGTGGAGTAGCGTACGTGCCCGATGCCCATCGAACCCGGAAGGGCAGCCAGCCGCTCGCGGTCGAACACCTCGGGCACGAGCCCCATGCCCTTGGACAGGCGCACTCGCGTCCCGTCGGAGATGGCCATGCCGCAGCTTTCCTCGCCTCGGTGCTGCAGCGCGTACAGGCCCAAGTAAATCAAATCGGCCGCCCGCGTGCCTGCCGGGCCGAAAACACCGATGACGCCGCACACGGTTTACACCTCCCCTCCGGTATCCATCCGGTCGGGTATGGCGCCGCGCCACGCCCGGCCCACATCGGCTAGGCTCACGTCAACGGCCGGACGATCGTTGACCGTAATGAGCAGCCGCTGTCCGCCCGTGCGGCCCAGGCGCGCCAGGGGCACGCCCGCCTCCGCTGCGAGGGCCGCCAGGGCCGGCCAGTGCTCCTCCTTCAGCGACAGCACGATCCGGGACTGGGTTTCACCAAAGAGCAGCGCGTCAGTACGACCAGAGAAGCTCAGGGCCACATCGGCGCCCACCCCGCCTACAAGACAGCTTTCGGCCAGCGCCACGGCCAGGCCCCCGTCGGAGCAGTCGTGGGCCGAGGCCACGAGGCCCTGTTGGATGGCCCGCCAGCATACTTCTTGGACGCGCCGCTCCAGGTCCAGGTCCAGCCGCGGCGGCAGGCCCCGCACCTGCCCGTGGACGACGGCCAGGTACTCGCTGCCGCCCAACTCCTCCCTGGTTTCCCCCAGCAGGGCGACGACGAGACCCGCTCCGGGGAAGCCCATGCCTACCACCCGCTCGATGTCCTCCACGACGCCCACCATCCCTACGATGGGCGTGGGCGGGATGGGCGTGCCCTCGTGCTCGTTGTACAGGCTCACGTTGCCGCCGGTGACGGGCGTGCCCAAGGCCTCGCAGGCCAGGCTCATACCCTCCACGGCCTCTTTTAGGGTCCAGTACACTTCGGGCTTTTCGGGGCTGCCGAAGTTGAGACAGTTGGTGATGGCTACCGGGCGCCCGCCGCTGCACACCACGTTGCGGGCCGCCTCCGCCACCGCAATCATGCCGCCGGTGCGCGGGTCGAGCTGGCAGTAGCGGGAGTTGCCGTCCATCTTGAGGGCCACCGCCCGGCGGGTGCCCGGGATGCGCACCACGGCCGCGTCGGCCTGCCCGGGGCCCAGCACCGTGCCGGCGCCCACTTCGTAGTCGTACTGCGTGTACACCCACCCTTTGTCGCTAATGGTGGGGCTGGCCAAAAGCCGCAACAGGACCGCGCTGCAGTCGCCGGGTTCGGACACGGACGAGAGGTCCAAGGCTTGCAGGTCATCTAGGTCCGCGGGACGGGCCGCCGGCGGATCGTAGACCGGCGCCTGGCTGGTCAGCGCCTGTACCGGCACCTCCGCTACTACTTCACCGCGGTGGCGCACCCGCAGGACAGGCTCGGCGATGACGGTGCCGATGACCGCGCTGGGCACGCCGTGCTTGCGGCAGATGGCCTGCACGTCTTCTTCATACCCTTGCCGCACGATGACCAACATCCGCTCTTGGGATTCGGACAACATGATCTCGTAGGCGTCCATGCCCGTCTCCCGCTGGGGCACCTGGTCCAGGTCCAGTTCGATGCCGCAGCCGCCACGGGCGGCGGTTTCGGCGCTGGACGACGTGAGCCCGGCCGCGCCCATGTCCTGGATGCCCACCACAAATCCCTGGTCGATGAGCTCTAAGCACGCTTCGATGAGCAGCTTCTCCGCGAACGGGTCGCCGATCTGCACGCTGGGCCGCTTGGCTTCGGTTTCGCGGCCTAGCTGGTCCGATGCGAACGTGGCGCCGTGGATGCCGTCCCGCCCCGTGGCCGACCCTACGTAAACGACCTTGTTGCCGGGGCCCGCCGCCACCGCCCGGGTCAGCCGCGCCCGGGGCAAAAGCCCGACGCACATGACGTTGACCAGCGGGTTGTGCCGGTAGCCGGGTGCAAACTGGACCTCGCCGCCCACGGTGGGCACGCCGACGCTGTTGCCGTAGCCGCTGATGCCCGCCACCACGCCGCTAAACAGGTGACGCACCTTTTCATCCTCAAGGGGCCCGAAGCGCAGCGAGTCCAGCAGGGCCACCGGGCGGGCGCCCATGGCCAGCACGTCCCGCAGGATGCCGCCCACGCCGGTGGCCGCGCCCTGGTACGGCTCGACGGCCGACGGCCGGTTGTGGGATTCGCAGCGGAAGGCCACCAGCGTCTCTCGCGCGCCGACGTCGATTACGCCGGCGTTCTCGCCGGGGCCCACCACCACCGCTTCACCTCGGGTCGGAAACCGCTTGAGCAAGCCTTTGGAGTGCTTGTAGGCGCAGTGCTCGGACCAGAGGACCGCGAACATGCCCAACTCCACCCGGTTGGGCTCGCGGCCCAACTGCTCCCGGATGCGCTCGTACTCTGCATCCTTAAGTCCCATCACTCGCCACGGCGCGACCACATGCACGTCACCGGGCACCTCCCGCGCTGCCGGCCAAAAGCATCCGGCGGGACGTCCAACCGGCCGTCCGTGCGGACGTCCGGGCCTCCACCCAATCCCGCACCGCCGCAAACATGGCCAAGCCGTCGGTGCTGATCATAAACGGTTCCACCGCCCGCTCGGGGTGGGGCATGAGGCCCACCACGTTGCCGGCCGCGTTGCAGATGCCGGCGATGTTCGCGGCCGACCCGTTAGGATTGGCCGCGACGGTCACCTGTCCCGCCGGATCGCAATAGCGGAACACGATGCGTCCCTCCCGCTCCAGTTGGTCCAGCACCGGCGCCGGGGCGAAGTAGCTGCCCTCGCCGTGCGCGATGGGCAGGCGGATGACCTGCCCCGGCTGGTAGAGTCCGGTGAAAGGCGTGGCGGTGTTCTCCACCCGCAGGTGGACCGGCCGACACAAGAAGCGGCGACTCGCGTTGCGCGTGAGCGCTCCAGGCAAGAGGCCCGCCTCGCACAAGATCTGAAACCCGTTGCAGATGCCCAGAACCGGCCCGCCTTCGGCCGCAAAGCGCCGCACCGCCTCCATCACCGGCGCGAAGCGGGCCAATGCGCCGGCGCGCAGGTAGTCGCCGTACGAAAACCCGCCCGGCAAGAAGACCACGTCCGCGTCAAGGCCCACGGCGTCATGCCGCACGTATACTGCGCGCTCGCCCAGCACCTCCGCGACCGCCCCGTACGTGTCCCGGTCGCAGTTGGAACCCGGAAACACGACGACTGCGCACTTCATCGCGCTCCCTCCCCCGGTACGACCGTCTCGACGGCGAACTCCTCAACGATCGGATTGGCCAGCAACCGGCGGGCCATGGCTTTGGCCTGGTCCCGAGCCGCGGCGGCCGACGGGGCGGCCACCGCCAGCCGCACTGCCTTGCCCACCCGCACGTCCCCGACGCCGGCGAAACCCAGGGCGTGCAGCCCGTCCCGCACTGCCTTGCCCTGGGGATCCAGCATCCCTTCCTTGGGCATGATGCGCACCCACACGGTGAACGTCCCTGAGGCCGGTGCGGCGGATCGTCCGGATGTCGCAGCCGCCTCCTCCGGCCCGCCGCCGGCTCCGACCGCGGCGGCCGGCTCACCCGTCGTGCCGGTGCCGGCGCCGGCCGGCGCGCCCGCATCCGGTTGGCTCTCCCCCAGCCGGCGCCAAATCTCTTCGTACCCTTCGAGCACGTCCCCCCAGTCGCGGCGGAAGCGGTCCTTGTCAAGGCGCCGGCCTGTGGTCTCATCCCACACCCGCATGGTGTCGGGCGAGATCTCGTCGGCCACCAGCAATTGCTCGCCGGCCAGGCCGAACTCCAACTTGAAATCGACCAGGATGAGCCCTGCCCTGGCGAAGCGCGCCACCATCACCTCATTGGCGCGCCGGGCGACGGCTTCCATTTGATCCACCACGTCGTCCGTGGCAAAACCCAGCGCCCGGATGTGATCCCGGTTCACCAGCGGGTCGCCCAAGTCGTCGCGCTTGTAGTAGTACTCCACGACCGGACGGAACAACGGTTGGCCCTCGGGCAAGCCCAGCCGTTGGCTCAAGGAACCCGCTGCGAGGTTGCGCACCACCACCTCCAGCGGCACGATCTCCACCTTGTGGGCCAACAAAGCCCCCGGCTCTGTTTCCGCCACGAAGTGGGTGGCGATGCCGGCTCGCTCCAGCTCTGCAAACAGCAGGGCGGAGATCCGGCAGTTCAGCACGCCCTTGCCCGGGATCTCCGCCCGCTTGCGACCGTTCCCTGCAGTTATATCATCCCTAAACAAGATCAAGACGCGATCCGCTCGCTCCGTCCCGTACACCGTCTTGGCCTTGCCCTGGTACAGGACGGGCCCTCGCGACCACCCGGCGCGGTTCATGAAGCACTGCCTCCCGCCGTTGCACCTATCGTTCGGATTTCAACCGGAACGACACCCCCATGTTACCAGAGAACCGGCGGGTTGGCAACTGAAATTCCGTACATTCTCGGTCAACTGTTGGTCTTTGTTCGCCATCCGGCGGTCAGTTTTGATTCGCGATCCAGCCCACCAACCGCGCCGCCCAGCGGTCACAGACCGCCAGCGCCTTGCGTGCGGCGGCGCCCACGTACCGCTCAGGTTCAGCCAGCACCGCCCGCTGCTCGGGAGCCAGGCGGGTCAAGTAGGGAGCCAGGTCCTCCCGTTCTTGCACCAGTTGCGGCAGGGGCCTGCCCACGCGCTCGGCCTCCAGCGTCAAGCGCCGCACCGCCTCATGGGCGTCGGGGTGGCCTGCGCTGGCCAGCAAGATGTAGAGCGGCTCGGCGATGATGCTGTCCCGGGACTGGGCGAAGTTGCGGGCCATGGCCTGCCGGTCCACCACCAGCCGCCGGCTTTCCCGCTCCAGCCGCCCCGCCGCCAACGCGAGCCCCGCGACGATCTCGACGACGAAGCGGCTCGACGCGGAGTTGGTCAAATCCCGCTGGTGCTCGGAGATCTGGTCCATGTACACCGTCATCATGCGCGGCATGAACGTCTTCCACAAGCTCTTGACGTGCTCGAAGTTCCACGGGTTGCGCTTGTGAGGCATCGTGGACGAACCCACCTGCTGCGGGTCGAAGGCCTCGCCGGTTTCCCCGATCTCGGTGCGCTGCAGGTGGCGCATGTCGTCGGCGAAGTTGGCCAGCACGCCGAAGCAGCTGACCAGGGCGTGCACGTAGTCGGTCAGATACTCGGGCGCCACCACCTGCGTCGCGTGCTCCCCTGGCTCCAGGCCCAGCCGCCCCAGCACCTCCCGTTCAAAACCCTCGGGATCCGGGAAAAAGAGAGCGGCCGCGTTGTACGCGCCCACGGCGCCAGCCATTTTGCCCCGCAGGTTGTGAGCGGCCTGCTCCAGGCGCTCCATGCGCTCGCCCAGCCGCGCGACGTACTCCGCCACGGCGAAACCGAAGGTGATGGGCACCGCGTGCTGCCCGTGGGTGCGGCCAATCTGCAGGGTGTGGGCTTCCCGGCGGGCCAGGGCGATCCACGCGTCCAAGAGCCGCGCGAGCTGCGGCAAAAGCACCTCCCGGGTGACGGCCCGGTACTGCAACGCACGGGCCGTGTCCAGGATGTCCATGCTGGTGGCCGTAAAGTGCACGTAGGGCCGGGCTTCCTCGGGCACCCGGTCCCGGATGGCGTTCACCAGCGCCCGCACGTTGTGACGGGTCGTCCGCTCCCGCTCATACACTTCCGCCGGCGAGACGTCCGCCGCGGCCCGGCGCACGGCCTCGGCCACGGCCGGGCTGCAGAGGCCGCGGGCCGCCAGCGTCTCCGTCAAGGCCACCTCCACCTGCAGCTGGTAGCGGACGAAGGCGTCCTCCGACAAGTAGCGGCGCAAGAGCGCGGCCAGTTCCGGGTCGCTGACCCGGTAGCGATGGTCCAGTGGGCTGATGTTGTGAAACACGTACGCGTCCATGACATGCTCCCCCTTCGCCCATGTAAGTTCCGGGCGCGCCGGGCGATCCCTATCAAGGCCCCGGCCAAAAGCGGGGCGCGCGGGCGGCGCACCGCGGGCGCCCGCCGGATCGGCGGCGCGAAAGAACGTGGACGTTCCCTTTGCACCGTCCGCACCCCCTGCATATTTTGGTAGCACCGACCACGCCGACGCGGGGAGGTTCTCCCCTTGAACTGCCTGCTGATCCACGGGGACCGGGCGCCCCATCCCGCCTTGGTCAAGCGCCTGCCCGGCTTCGTCGTTTCCCAGGATTTCCAGCCGGGAGAATGGACGTGCGTCTTTCGCTGGGGCACCACCGCTGGCCACGACGCGGGCCACTGGGTGGTCAACGCCCGGGAGGCCATCCTCAACGCCACCGGGCCCGAATGCCACCACATCCTGCGCCTCAACAACATCTCGGCAGCAACCGTCGAACCCCGCTGGCGGGTGCACACGTTCGACCTGCGTACCCTCGCGGTCTTGCAGTGGTCCGGCCGCCGCCTGCGGCACATCAATGCGGCCACGCCGCGCCTTCTGGCCCGGCTGCGCCACCTGGGCCGGCGGGCGTGCTACGCCCTGGGGCTGCATTTCGGGGCTGTAGACATTGGCGTCACGGCCGGCGGCCAGTTAGCGGTGGTGCGGGTGGTGCCGGCGCCCACGCTGGATGTGCGGCTGGCCCGCCGCTGGGCCCATGCCATGGAAACCTACGTGGCGGCCGTCAACGACGCCCGGGCGGCCGCGGCTGGCGAGAGCCCGGGGCGGGAGGTAGTGCTGGGGGCCGATCCAGAGTTCATCTTGCGCAGCCGCCGCACCGGCAAGACCGTAAGCGCCTCCCGCTTCTTTAGCCGCTGGGGAACGGTTGGTCTGGACCGGGCGTGCTTTATGCGCAACGGCGTGCTCATTTACCCGCTGGCGGAAGTCCGCCCCGAGCCAAGCCCGGATCCGTTGGAACTGGTGGAGAACCTGCGCCGCGCCATCGCCCGGGCTGCCAGCACCGTGCGGGGTTACCGCATCAACTTTGAAGCCGGCGGCACGTCGCTGAGACGCTTCACCATCGGCGGGCACGTGCACTTCAGCAACATCCGCTTGTCCACCGATCTGCTCCAGGCGCTGGACAACTACCTGGCCCTGCCAGTGCTGTTCCTGGAAAATCCTCGCAGTTCCCGCCTGCGCCGGCCCCGTTACGGGTTTCTGGGCGACTGGCGTTCGCAGCCCCACGGGGGTTTTGAGTACCGCACGCCGGGCAGCTGGCTGATCTCGCCCCAGTACGCCCAGGCAGTGCTGTGCCTGGCCAAGGTGGTGGCCACCGACTACCCCCTCCTGCGGCGCAACGTCTTTTTGTCGCCCGAAAACCAGCGGGCCTTCTACCTCGCTGACAAGCAGGCCCTGCGGCCGTACTTCGTGCAGATCTGGCGAGACCTGGAGCACTCACCCCTGTTTCAAGAGTTCCGCCAGTACATCGACCTCATCCGCCAGATGGTGGCCGAGGAGCGCCGCTGGAACGAGCGGGTGGACTTGAAGCGCCGCTGGCTGGCGGGCTGAAGCGTCACACCCGCTGGCCTGCCTCCATAACATACAGCAAGGTTCAGCCAGGAGGAGGAGAGTGATTGAGGTTATGAGCGCCTTGCGGGAGATCTTCGTCAAGGCGGTCTGCGCCCGGGGCAAGCGCGGCTTCGTGCGTACCCACCGGTTTCGCACCAAGTACCATCCCGATGATTTGTTGGGGTGCCGCATCACCAACCACCGGGTGACGGCCGTGCTGACGGGCGGCGGCGGCGTGGCCGTGCAGGGCTCCTACGATATCCACGTTTGGTACGCCTACACCGGTTCCGGCGACGGGTCGGACTCGGGCCGTGGCAAGGTGCACACCGCCGTGGCCGTGCAGACCGTCGAATTTGACGAGCACTTGCCGGTCCAGTACTTGACGGGCTCGGCCGGTGCGGTGCTGCACCCTGAATGCCGTGTTGCGTGCACCCGCCAGCCCCGGGCCCGGGAGATCGCCTTGGACGCGGACGGCGTGGTCCAGGTGATCGTGGAGGATGGCTACGCAGCGGAAGTCATCGGTGAAACCACCCTGTGGGTGCCCGTATACGCCGGCGTCGGCTCCGGCAGCGACGAGAAGAAGACGCTGGAGCTCTGGGAGATCATGGACAGCGAGCTGGACGACGAGTTCGATGATGAGTTGGCCGAGGACGAATTTGACGCCGCCGAAGACGAATTGAAGGAAGAAGTCAGCCGCTGAGCGGCCGGGGACGCGCGAGCCCCCACACCGGGGGCTCGTGTCGTACGCGGCCTGCGTGGTGGGGCGGCCGCGCTAGTGCGTTGCGGCCCGTAGTGCTCGCATGGCCGCGGTGGCCGCTGTTCCTTGAGTTCACGGCGGAAAGGGGTCTCCCCAGGGCATGCCGGTAGTCCAGCCCGTTCTCGTCGGCGGCGCCCCGCAGTTGGGCCGCCACCAAGTCCAAATACCCGCGGCCGTAGCGACCCGGCTACAGCTGAGCGGCGGCGAGATTCAGATCGGCGCGGGCCGCATCCGGGTGGAGGCCCAGGCGGTGATCGTGCCTGACCGGCCGGGCCGGCCGACGCCCCAGGTGCTGATGGACCCCTCCCTTTTAGAGCGGCTGCGGGTGCCGCCCGGGTCAAGGCTCCACGTCCGTTATGATCCGGCAGAGCGGGTGCTGACCCTGGGTCCTTTCGTCGGCATCCTGGCATTGCGGGTGCGAGGCAGCCCGCTCTACGGCGAGCACGATCCTTTTTTCCGGGCCCTCACGCGCTGGGGAGAACGCATGGCCATCGGGGCGTACGTGTTTGGTCCCCGGGACGTGGACTGGAACAACGCCTGCGTCCACGGGCACACCTACGCCGGCGTATGGCCGCTGGGGCGGTGGCGGCGGGGCGAGTATCCCCTGCCCGACGTGGTTTACGACCGCATCCAGACCCGGCGGACCGAGTGGAGCGCCCCGTACCTCCGGTTCCGGGAGCGGCTGGCCCAGCGGGTGCCGCACTGGTTTAACCAAGCTGGTTTCTTCGACAAGTGGCGTATGCACCAGGAACTGTCCCGCAACCCGGCGCTGGCGCGCCTTTTGCCCCATACCGAGCGATACAGCGGCCAGGCCCAGCTGGAACGGTTTTTGCGAACGTACCGGACCGCGTTCTTGAAACCCATCGGCGGCAGCCTCGGCCTAGGGATCATCTGCGTGCGCCGCACCGCATCGGGCTATACCTTCGCGTACCAGTCCAAAGACCGGACGGTCCTGTACCCGGTGGCCAGCCTGGGGCGGCTTGCGGCCCTCGTGTCCCGGGCGGTGCGCCACCGGCCCTACATCATCCAGCAAGGCCTGCCCCTGGCCACGTGGCGGGGGCGGCCGTTTGACGTGCGCATTCTCATGCAGCGGGGCAGCCGCGGCGAGTGGGGACTCACCAAACTGTACACCCGCATCGCCGCTCCGGGAAGCTTCACCGCCAATTTAAGCCGCGGCGGCCAGGGGGCGCGGGCCGCACCCCTGTTGCGGCGGGTCTTTGGAGCCCGCGCCAGGGTGTTGCTGCGGCAGCTGTATGAGACGGGCATGCAGTGCGCTAAGGAGATCGAGGGTAGCCTGACCGGCACCGTGGGTGAACTCGGCATCGATCTTGGCATCGACCGGCGGGGGCGCATCTGGCTCATCGAGGTCAACTCCAAACCGTTCCTCCAGATGACCAGGGAGGCGGGGTCGCCGAGGACCTTGGCGCTGTCGGTGCAGCGGCCGCTGCGATTCGCCCGGCACCTGGCGGGGTTTGAGGACAACGGGCCGGCGCCGGCGTGACGGTGAGCGTGCGCAGAGAGCAGCGGAAGGCACCGAGCGAGGGCACAAGGCGGAACGCTACAGGCGAAAGGCAGCAAGTGGCAGGGAGTAAGCAACAGGCGGCCAGTGGAAGGCGGCCAGCAAAGATCATCCAGCGGAAGGGAGCGAGCCGGAGCATGCGGCGCGCGGTGTTGGGCATCTTGACCACGTACCCTGACGGGTCCTCGGTGCGGGGCCCGCGCTGGCCTCAGTGGCGCACCTTCTCCGAGCTGATTCAATGCGGACGAGAGCATGACGTCCTGGTGTACGTGTTTTCCCCTGCGGGCGTCGACTGGCGCCGCCGGCAGGTGCTGGGGTGGCGGTCGAGTACCCGGGGCCCGCGGCACTGGGTGGCCCGCTGGTTTCCCATGCCCGACGTGGTTTACAACCGCGTCCCCACCCGCACCGCCGAAGGCCGGCCCTCCGTGCGCCAGTGCCTGCGCCGACTCATGCGGGAGCTGGACGGCCGCGTCTACAACCCCCACTACCTGAATAAGGCCATGCTGCAGCGGGCGTTGGGTCGCGACCCGGAACTGTCCGCCCACCTGCCCGCCACCATTCCGGTCCGGGACCCCTCCCGCCTGCGCAGCTTTGTCCAAGAACACCGGCGGGTGTACCTCAAGGCGGTGGGCGGCAGCCTGGGCAACGGCACCATGGAGGTTACTTTTGGCGCCCACGGCCGCTGGCGCCTCCGCTACAACGCCGGGCCCGGTCCGACCCGCACCGCGTACCTGCCGTCCTGGGGCGCTGTCCTGGAAACCGCGCAGCGGCTCATGCGCGGACGGCCCTACCTGGCCCAGCAGGCCATCCGCCTCGCCCGGGTGGGCGGGCGGCCGTTTGACCTGCGCCTGCTGGTCCAAAAGCAACCCGACGGCCGGTGGCGCTTTACGGGCGGCGCAGCCCGGGTCGCGGGACCGGGCCAGATCACCACCCACGTGCCCCGGGGCGGGCGCCGCATGCCCATGGACGAAGCCTTAACCGCCGCCTTCGGCCCCGCCGACGCGCGAGTCATCAGCGAGCGGGCAGCGGCGCTTGCCGAGGCGGCCGCCCGGGCCATGGAGGCCGCCTTGCAGCGGGAGTTCATGGAGATGTCCATGGACGTGGGCGTCGATGACCAGCAGCGGCTTTGGATCTTCGAGCTCAATTCAAAACCGCTGCGGTTTGACGAACGGGACATCCAGCGCCGCTGGGTGCGGAATCTCATCTATTATGTGCGGGCCCGGGCGCAGGGCAAGGGCGAGCCCTTGCCCGACAGCCTCCCCGGCAGCGCCGGCGCGCCCTGGGAGGACGCACACGGACCCTGGGGCGAGACCTGGACCCGCCGGCAGGAGCGACCACCCGCAACAACGGGTTTGCCCGGCACGGCGGCTGCCAGGCGGCGCGAGCGGG
>NICF_comb_assmDRAFT_10002423_pt1 | contig 14069 bp, 14 predicted proteins | sample NewIslPassag4_SG_FD_11279 | JGI IMG/M metagenome (IMG submission 11279) | reverse complement strand
CCCCACGAGAAGCCACTACGGCTGGCGGACGGCACACGTCCGGGTGACGCCTACAACCGCGACGGGCCGTCTTGGGCGGAGATCTTGAAGCCGGCCGGCTGGTCCGAGGTGTACGAGCGCGACGGTTTGACGTACTGGCGCCGACCGGACAAGACGGCTGGAGTCTCGGCCACGACCGGGGTACGGGGCGACGGAGGTGATGACCTCCTGTGGGTCTTCTCCACCAACGCCGAACCGTTCGAGGCGGAGCGCAGCTACGACAAGTTCGGTGCGTACGCCGTCCTGGAGCACGACGGCGACTACAAGGCGGCGGCCCAAGCGCTGGCGGATAAGGGTTACGGCGACGACGAACAAGCCGACCGGTTCACGCTGGTATCCGCCGTGGAGTTGGCGCAGCCGGTCCCGCCCATGCGGTGGCTGGTGCGTGGGGTGTGGCCGGAAAGGTCCCACGGCCCGCTCGCCGGGGCCAAGAAATCCCTGAAGTCGTGGAACGCGCTCGCGCTCGCGGTCGCAGTGGCGTCGGGGCTGCCGTACCTCGGCGTGGACAAGTTCGCCGTAGAGCTACCCGGTCCGGTGCTCGTGTTCAACGGCGAAGGCGGGCAGGTTCCCTACCAGCGCCGGTTCCAGCGCATCGCCAAGGCGTACGGCGTCAACCCGGCCGACCTACCGATATGGGCCACGTTCGGCGTGGGGCCGCTCGACGGGCCGGTGTTCCGGGAGGCGATGAAGGCCCACCTCGACAAGGTCCAACCGGTGCTCGTGATCCTTGATCCGTTGTACGTCTACCACCCCGCCAACGTTGAGGCGCAGAACCTGTACGAGCGCGGGCGGATGCTGGGCGGGCTGTCGAACTTGGTGGGCCATGAAACCGCGCTCGTGGTCGTAGATCACTACCGCAAGACCGGCGGCAGGAACCTCGACTTGGATGAGATTGGGCAATCGGGCGTCGCACAGTGGGCCGACTCCTGGATCTTGCAAGCACACCGGGAAGATCCAGACCTGGAGGCCGGGCGGTTTCGGCTCTCGGTGGAGTTCGGCTCGCGACAGTGGGGCGGGGACCGTTGGGCGGTTGACTGGGACTGCGGCAAGTTCGACTATGACGCCGGCACTCCGGAGAGCGACATCACCTGGTCCGTCGAGGCGTTCGACGGACGGTCTGGGCGGGGCCGAGCCCGAGCCCGCAAGCTGACAGACGATGACCTCCGGCAGCTGGTGTTCACGTGGATCGCGAACCACCCGCCCACCACGAGGACACAGGTCGTGCGCGAGGTCGCGGCGCAGTTCGAGGTGGGCGACAACCGTGTTGCCGCGGCGTTCAAGGCGATCAAGGACGCCGGTCAAATCGTGCCCCGAAAAGAGAAGGTCCCAGAGGGCGAACGCAAGGTCACGCGCGAGGTCTGGGTTGCTGCATCGGACCGGATCGCGCAGCCCGGCAACCCACGCTCACCCGAACGGCAGACATGAAGCAGTATCTATTTGCCCAGGTAGAAGCAACCTTGGTCGAACCTAAGTTGCCGACATCGACGAGTGAGGCACGCCGGGGCCGGCTTGAACCTAGGTTCACCCGATCCGAAGATCGCGAAATGGTGCCCGCTACCTGCGGTTTTCCAACTTTGGTCGTGAACCTAGGTTCACTGAAAGCGACGGAGGTTCGCCGGGACGGGGCGAACCAAAGTTCGCCCGTCCCCCGTAGGGGACAACCAAAGTTGCCGCCATCTATGAAAGCGCGGATAGCAGGAGTGGTGAATGGATCTCTCGACAACCAAGACCCGTAGACAGTGCACAGCTAAGTCGAAGCGGACCGGGGAGCGGTGCCGTGGGCGACCGATCCGGGGCGGGACGGTGTGTTGGAAGCACGGTGGGGCCGCGCCACAGGTGCGGGCGAAGGCTGAGGAACAACTGCGCCTAGCGCGGGATGAGCTGATGGAGCTGCTGCTCGGTATCGCCCGGGATACGACGCAGACGGCTAGTGACCGGCTGCGCGCGATCACCTGGGCGCTGGAGCGAGCGGGCTTCAAGGGCGCGGTGGGCGTGGATCTCACGGTTGTCCCCGCGTGGCAGCTAGCCGTCCGCTCGATGTTCGAGGAGTCCGAAGTAGACACTGAGGACCAGCTAGCCTTGAGCGGAAGGAAGGCTAAGGCAATCGAGGCTGGGCACCTTGCGCGTATCGATGCTCGCCTAGCGGAGGCAGACGAACCAGTGGTCATCGACCCCCGCCGGTACGAGCGCGGGCCCATCGTTGAACCGGCTAACCCGCCGCTGCCGCAGGCGTACCGCGCACGTCCGCCGCGCAGCCGTCATGCTGGCTAAGCCGATCGGATGACACCGCTAAGCAGGGCAAACATGCTACTAGCGTCCACTGTGGAGTCCGCGCTACCGTCGGGCGGAAGGCGGAACCGACCGATTCCGCCCGACAGGAGGGCAAAGATGACAAGATCGACAAGGCTGGCCGCTGCCACGCTCGCGGCGTTTGGGTCCCTCGTGGGTGGGTGCTCGCACGCGGCCACGCCGGACCCCACGCGGACACCGCAGCCGGCGGAGACCACGAATGTGCCGACACCGGAGACGCCAACCGTGCCCATCGTCCGGCCGGGTGCGTTCTGCAACAAGGAAGGCGAGCGCGGGGTGACCGCCAGCGGAACGGCGATGCGCTGTTCGGCCAAGCCGGGCGAGAGCCGACCGCGCTGGAGGGCAGCATGACTGCCTCTCGTGGTCGTAGCGGTGCCGGTACCGGCGACCCTTCCGGGCCTACCCCCGGCGGCGGCCGCACCGGCTACGGCCAAACGAGGGCACCTAGCGGGACCCGCCCGCGCTACCTGGGCCTAGTCCGCGTGTCCACCGATGAGCAGGCGGACACCGGTCACGGCCTAGACGCCCAAGACGCACAGCTACGCGGGGAGGCAGAACGGCGAGGATGGGACCTGGAGATCATCCGCGCACCGGGCCGGACGGGCAGCCGGATGAGCCCTGAGCTACGGGACGCGCTGGACCGCCTCGCACGCGGGGAGGCGGACGGGCTGATGGTGGCGAAGCTAGACCGGCTCACGCGATCTGTCTCGATGGCCGACGACATCATCAAGGCTGCGGAGCGGCAGGGCTGGAACCTCGTCATCGCAGACCTCGGCGTGGACCTCTCCACGTCCATCGGGCGGATGATGGCCCGGCTCGTGGCGACGTTCGCCGAGTACGAGCGTGACCTCATCAGCGAGCGGACCAGGGCAGGGCTGGCCGCCGCCCGCCGCAAGGGCAGCCGTATTGGTCGGCCCGCACTGGTCCCACCCGAGATCACCGCGCTGATCATCACGGAACGCAGGCAGGGCCACAGCTTCGACCGCATCGCCGCAGACCTCACCGCCGCCGGCCACCTCAGCCCAGAAGGTCGGCCCACATGGCAGCCGTCCACTGTCCGCCGCATCTTCCGGCGCTCTACGTCGGAGGATGCGGCATGAGCCCCAGCGAGGAGATCCTGCACGAGGTCGAGCACACCTGGGCGGAGTCCGGCGTGGTGACCGCAGCGGAACACGTCCGCCGGTGGGGCAGCGTCTGCCCCTTCGCACGCGCCGCGCAGGTCACCTTGCCTCGGCCCAGGAACCGGCGGGCGGAGGCAGCGTGACGGTCAGCGGGCGGTCTGCTTCGGACGGCATACGGTCCCACGGAGTGAAGTGATGGCTCACGTACGACAGGGGAAGCCCACAAGCAAGGGCACCCCGTGGGATGTCGCCTGGACGGATGCGGACGGGCGAAAGCGGCAAAAGCGCTTCTACGACAAGGACAAGGCGTACAAGGAGGCTGGGCGGATTGAGGACGCGCTACGACGCGGGGAGAACACCGACCCCCGGGCCGGGCGCATCACCTTCAAGGCGGTAGCTGAGGATTGGCTCGCCACCCGGGCGAAGGCCCGCCCGCCCACCCGCGCAAAGTACTGGGCGCTGCTACAGAACCATGCGTTCCCGGCTTTCGGCTCGCGTCGTGTCGCCAGCATCACCGCCGCTGACATAGGGCGGTTCGTGGACTCGCTGTACAAGACGAACAAGGGGACGCCGCGCGCCGCCGCCGGTATCGAGCGCATCATGTACCCGGTACGGGCCGTGTTCGCGTACGCGCTGGACGAGGGGTACATCCTCCGCAACCCGGCCCGCGCGGTGCCGAACCCTGAGCCCGAAACACTAGGCCAAGAACCCTTCGAGGGCACAGCGCTTATGCCACAACAGGTTTCCGCGCTCGCTGCCGAATGTGCGCGTGGGCACGAGGCGGGCGAACTCGTGGTGTGGTTCTTGGCGCTGACCGGGGTACGGGCGGGTGAGCTAGCGGCAACGGCCATCGGTGACGTCAACGTCCTCCACAACTTCCTAAACGTGCCCGGGACGAAGACCAAGCGGAGTCGCGGCCGCCGCGTCGACTACAGCGCGGCGTTAGGAGATCGGTTGAACCCGTACCTCGCCGCGCACCCCCGGGCCGGCGACCCAAGCGCACCCTTGTTCTACGGCCGGGACAACAACGCTAGGCCCGACCCATCGCGGCGGTTTGATCCTGGGACGTTCTACCGCCGCGTGTTCAAGCCGGCCGCCGTCCGGATAGGACTCCCAAAGGTCCGGCTGCACGACCTCCGGCACACAGCGGGCTCTTGGTGGTTGGAGGCTGGGGTGTCGCTGGAGACAGTGAGCGCGCGACTCGGCCACGCGGACATCAACTTCACGCGCCGCATCTACACCAAGCAGCTTCACACACGAGCTGAGGAGGATGCGAGGCGTCTGGACGAGTGGGTTACGGCACAGCTTCGCTCCGCCCGCTCGGTCGCCCCGCTACGTCGCACAGGCTAGCCATTCGGCCTACGGCCACGGAATCTCCATAAGCGCGGCAGCAGCAGCGGCGCCTGCGGCCTTGGCCAGGGTGTCGCGCACGGCAGTGCCGAACGTGCGGAGGATCTGCCAGCGCGGACGTGGCCTCTCCAGTTCCCGGCTCATCACCTCAAGATCTTCCTCCGCCTGCCGCCTCGTGTCCGCGTCCAGGCTCTCACTTGCGAGGACCTTTCGTGCGGCCGCGATGAAGGCTGCGGCGTGGTCGCGCTGGTTGACCTCGATGTGACCGGTCTGGGTTGCGCCGGGGCTGCCCTGCTGGATCTGCGAGCCGATCACGGGGCCGTGGATGTTTGTGACGTTGACTAGCGGCACGAAGTGCTCGGTTTGCCTGTCCGGTTCGGACAGGGCCTGCTCCATCTCCCTGATCCCTTCGTGGGTCAACCGCACCAAGATTGGTGCGCCACCCATAGCCCATTGAGCCTTGATCAGGCGCTCACCCTCCAGGTACCTGACCGCGTCCCAGATGTCGCGGTTGGTTGGCGTATCGCCCACCCACCCCTCCGGCACCCGGAACTCGCTTGGCCTGAGGTGCGTGTCCTGGCTGCCTCCTGTGCCCTCGAACAGCCACCTCATGAAGGCAGTACGGAGCTTCCGCTTGCTCTCAATGTCCATGGCATCCTTGCGTAGTGGGTACTTCGGGTCCTTGACGCTGACCGATGGCCGACAGCGCCAGATCATACGCTCGGAGGCCGACGACTCAGCCACCTAGCCACGACGCGCCACTATCTACCTCCCGATCCAAAAATGCTCAATTCCAGTCTAAACTGGACAACACTCCCTTAAAGATCAACATGCTCAGATGGGCCGGGGGAATCGATAGGCAAGAGATCAGGAACGGCAGGTGGCCGGGCTCTAGCCACCGTGCTGATGGCGGCCTTTGCCCAGTATTGCATGCTTGTCTCGCTAGCATCCTTTGTGGCCTTCCTCCAGAAGCTCCGGTTGTGACTCAAACAAGATCATTTGGACAAGTCCATCACTAGGTAGCTAGAATGCCCTGGCTCGACCCGCCAACGTGCCTCGGAATCCTTCCGTGGCTGTTCCGAAGGGGCTTGTCGTGCCTATCGAGGACTGGTGGGCGGGCCTGCTGGTGGCGGTCGGCTCCGTGGCGGTGCCGTCCGTCGTCAAGTTCGCAATCGTCAAGGTGGCCCTGCGCGGCACCGAACCCAAAGACCGGGCAGCCATCCTCAAAGCAGTCGCGGAGTTGTTCTCTGCGGGCCGCTGGTTCTCCTTGCCAACCCGTCGTCGGTAGCGGTCACAGGTCGATCGTGTGGTGGCCGCACTCCAGCTCGTAGGCGGCAGTCGGATCGGCCTGGCGGTTGGTCGTGTAGGTCCGCGTGACCCGGCGCTGCGGCATCCGCTCCTGCGGGTCTAGGCGGTCCCCTCCGGCTGCCGCGTGGCACTCCACGCACCCCTTGCGCTCCGCCTCGCGCACACCGTAGTAGGCGGAATTAGCCCAGGAGTAGACCAACCGCCCGTACACGCTCCCGTCGCCGGGCCGCTTGAGCCAGACGGACCGGCGCATCTTGTGCCGCATGACCGTCTGCGCCACCCGCTCAGCGAACGCCTCCGCCTCCGCCTCGGTCGTGAACATCCGCCGCTCGCTCCCGCCCGGCTCCCAGTGGTCGATCAGCACCTGGTACATGGTCCCCTCCCATGATCAACTTCCGGGAAGGATTCTTCCGCATAAACTGCGCAGTTCGGAAGGACCGACCAGGAATCCTCAAGGAGCTGGCCAAGGTGCCGCGCCCGTCCTAGTAGCCGGGGGGACGCGGCTAGCCATCCAGTCGCGGAAGGGTACCCGGATCAAAGATCGACCGGCGGGGAGCGTGGCGGGCTTCCGGCTGTCGCAGCCTTATGGCACCCTCTGCGCATGGCGCGCAAGGTCGATGACGGACGTTGGCTGAACAAGCTGTACTACGGCGACAACCTCGATGTCCTGCGCGAGCACATAGCCACCGAGTCCGTGGACCTGATCTACCTTGACCCGCCGTTCAACTCCAACCGCTCCTACAACGTGCTGTTCAAGGAAAAGAGTGGTGAGGACGCCCAGGCACAAATCGAGGCGTTCGATGACACGTGGACGTGGAGCCACGAGGCGGAGGCGCTTTATACCGAGACGATGAACGGCCCAGCGCCTAACCGCGTCAAGGACGCGCTGGACGCGATGCGGAAACTGTTGGGCGACAACGATATGCTCGCCTACCTCGTGATGATGACTGCGCGGTTGATCGAGCTTCGCCGGGTACTCAAGCCGACTGGCAGTCTCTATCTGCACTGTGATCCCACCGCCAGCCATTATCTGAAGGTCATGCTTGACGCCATCTTTGGGGCAAACAACTTCAGAAGCGAGGTCATCTGGAAGCGAACCGGCGCGCATGGCGCTGCCAAGCGGTACGCTCCTGTCCACGATGTCATCCTCTACTACACGGCTTCTGCCCAGGCGACATGGAACCCCATCTATCATGAATATAGTGATGAGTACCTGGAATCTAAGTACAAGTACGTTGATGAGGTTGGCCGCTATCAGCTCATAACGCTGTTCCCCGCTGGAGTGAGGAAGGGGGATACGGGGAAGCCGTGGCGCGGTATTAACCCAACGGAAAAGGGCGTGCACTGGAGGTACCCGCCCGAGAAGCTGGAGGAGTTGGATGCTCAGGGGCTGATTTATTGGGGGAAGGACGGTAAGGGTCTTCCGCGACTGAAGCGCTATCTTGAAGAGGGGAAAGGTGTCCCCATTCAGGATGTGTGGACGGACATACCCCCGATCAACTCTCAGGCACGGGAGCGGCTGGGCTATCCAACGCAGAAGCCGCTCGCGCTGTTGCAGCGAATTCTCGAAGCGAGCACGAACGAGGGCGACTTGGTGTTAGACCCGTTCGCGGGTTGCGGAACAACGATCGATGCCGCACAGGACCTCAGACGCCGTTGGATCGGAATAGACATCACGACCCTTGCCGTGGACTTGATCGACGCTCGGTTACGGCACACGTATGGGGAGAATATCCGCGACAGTTACGAAATCCTCGGCATCCCTCGTGACCTCGAAGGTGCCCAAGCCCTATTCAAGCGCTCGCCGTTCGAGTTCGAGCGGTGGTGCGTGATGATGCTCGACGGGCAGCCCAACGAGAAGCAGGTGGGCGACCGGGGCATTGACGGCGTCATCCGTTTCCCGATCGACGGCAAGGGTAACTCGGATCGCATCCTGGTTTCGGTGAAGGGCGGGACAACCAACCCGGGCCACGTGCGTGACCTCGTGGGCACGGTTCAGTCCGAGCGCGCCGCGATGGGGGTCTTCGTCTGTATGCAGCGACCGACCAGGGCGATGATCGAGGCCGCGAACCACAGCGGGATCTACACCCACCCCGCCAACGGGCAGACGTTCCCCAAGGTTCAGATCATCACGGTAGAAGAGCTACTCCAGGGCAAGCGGCCCAAGCTGCCGATGACGCTGCTGCCCTACTTCCAAGCGCAGCCTCGACGTGCAGTACCCGAGCAGCCCACACTGCTGTGATACACAACACACTTCCCCAGGGAAGGCTCATCCCGGCTACCCGGAGACCGGGCGAAAGTTGGGGCTGACCGGAAAATGACCGGAAAAATCTTGGAAGTCACCCACTTCCGCACCACACCGCCCGCAGATCCCCTGATAGGAGTGGTGGGCCGGGCGGGACTCGAACCCGCGACCGAGGGATTATGAGTCCCCTGCTCTAACCCGCTGAGCTACCGGCCCGAGCGGCTCCCCGGTGATCGGCGGCCGCGCGACAATCCTGCCAGACGGACGCACGTACGACGAAGCGCCCACCTGGGTCGGAGGTGGGCGCTGGATGATCAAGCTCCCCCGATAGGACTCGAACCTATAACCTACCGGTTAACAGCCGGTTGCTCTGCCAATTGAGCTACGGGGGATCGCAGCGACCGGCGGTCACGGGGACCGCCGGGGCGACCGGTCTAGAGTACAGGACGGGGCCGGGGTTCGCGCTACCGGGTTACCCAAGCGACACACCGAGACGGACAAACCGTCCTTCACGTCCGCGTCTCATCCGTACGAGGGAATATGTGGGGGTCGGACGGACAGACGACGCATGGGCGGCGACTCTGGGCACCGGACCCATGGTGCTCGAGCAGCCATGCCGGCAAGGAGGAGACCGAGATGCGTGGGAAGCTGATGTTCCTCGGCGGCTTGGCCGTGGGCTTCGTCCTCGGCGCCCGGGAGGGACGCGAGCGCTACGAGCAGCTGATGCGTACCGCCCGCAAGGTCGTCGACCACCCGACGGTCCAGGAGGCGCGTGGCGTCATCCAGGCGCAGGCTGGCCGGCTGTACGCCCAGGGCAAGGAGGCGTTCTCGCAGCGTTTCGGCGGCACCAGGCTGGGCGAGCGGATGAAGCCCATGACCATGGGCGACGACACCAAGCCCGTCGAGGCGACCAGCCAGGCCCCGGGTACCCAGACCTGAACCGGGCGGGACGGGCCGCGGCGGCCGGCGTGCCCCGCGTCCGCGATCACTTCAGCAGCAGCCGGCCCATCCGCCGACTGGCCACCGCGAGGCCCACCACGGCCATGACGAGCAGGTACGCGCTGTGGCCGAGCAGGCCCCACTGCAGCGTGCCGGTGGTCACCCCACGCACGAGTTCGACCGCGTGGTACAGGGGCGTGGCCTGGACGAGCAGCCGCATCGGCTCGGCGTAGGAGCCGACCGGGACGAACGTGCCCGAGAACAGGAACAGCGCGAACTGCACCGTCCCCAGGACGTCGAAATCCTGCCAGCTGCGCATGAAGGTCGACAGCGCCATGCCCAGACCGCCGAACGAGAACCCGACCAGCAGCGCCGCCGGGAACGCCGCGAGGGCCCACCCGGGCGACGTGAGGCCCATCACCGTCATGATCATCAGGAACGCGCCGGAGTAGAGCGACCCCCGGGCCATCGCCCACATCAGCTCCCCGAGCGCGATCTCGATCGGCCGTACCGGCGTGGCGAGCACCGCCTCGTACAGCTTCATGAACTTCATCTTCCCGAAGAAGTTGAACGTCGACTCCGACAACGCACCGCTCATCGCGGACGCGGCGAGCATCGCCGGGGCGACGAACACCGGGTAGTCGACCATGCGGCCGCCCGGCAGCTGGACCTGGCCGATCAGGGCGCCCACACCGACGCCGATGGACAGCAGGTAGAGCAGCGGCTCGAAGAACCCGGAGACGACCACCAGCCAGTACGCCGAGCGCAGCGCGGCGACGTTGCGGTAGGTGACCGCGCCGGCACGCCTGGCCGGACCGTCGAACCGGCCGTACTGCCGGGCACGGTTGGCGATGACCATCGAGACCATGAGCGACTCCTCACAGCGCCAGCCGGCGCCGGTACGCCAGCCGTGCCAGCCAGAACCCGACGACCGTCGAGGCCGCGAGGTACGCCAGGTGACCGGCGAGGCGGACCGGATCGCCGGAGCCGAAGGTCGCCGCGCGGCACACCTCGACGCCGTGCCACAGCGGTGACACGTACGCCAGCCAGCGCAGCGCGCCGGGCAGCGCCTCCACCGGGAAGAACACGCCGGCGAACAGCGACATCGGGATCACCACGAAGCGCTGCAACAGCGGGAAGTAGCTGTCGGTGTCCACCAGCGCGGCGTACGCGAAGATCGGTGCGGCGGTGGCGAGCCCGAGCAGCCCGGCGACGAGCGGCACCGCGAGGGCCCACGGCGAGTGCACCGCGCCGAAGGCGGCGGTGACGGCGACGAAGACGGCCGCGGTGGAGACCACACGGAACGCGACGAACAGCAGGTCGCCGGCGAGGATGTCGACGATGCGCAGCGGTGTGGCGACCATCGCGTGGTAGGTGCGGACCCAGGTGAACCTGCTCATGATCGGCCAGGCCGACTCGCCGAAGGCGACCTGCATGGCCGTTGAGGCGATCATCCCCGGGACGATGTAGTCGAGGTAGCGCACGTCACCGAGGCGCCCGCCGGCGTCGACGAAGGATCCGACGCCGACCCCGAACCCGATCACGAAGAGGATCGGCAGCACGAACGAGGACAACGCCGAGCCGCGCCAGGTGCGCTTGTAGCCGACGAGGTCGAACTCGAGCACGGCGAGCGCGCGCGCCAGCGGGCGCGGCCGCGGCGCGCCCGCTGGCGCGCGCACGGACTCATCGCGGATCGCGGAGAGCGTCATCTAGTCCACCAAGGTCCGGCCGGTCAGGTGCAGGAACACGTCCTCCAGCGTGCTGCGGCGCACCAGCACGCTCGCCGGGGTGAGCCCCCGGTCGTGCACGCAGGCGGTGGCGGCGTCGCCGTCGTCCGCGTACAGCAGGATGCGGTCGGGCAGCACCTCGAGCCGCTCCCCGACGCCGACCAGCTTGCCGGCGATGTCCTCCAGCGACTCGGTGCGGAAGCGCAGCTCGACCACCTCGCGCGTCGAGTAGGTCTCGATGAGCGCCCGCGGCGACCCCTCCGCCACGATCCTGCCGCCGTCCATCACCACCAGCCGGTCGCACAGCTGCTCGGCCTCGTCCATGTAGTGGGTGGTCAGCACCAGGGTCACCCCCTGCTGCTTGAGCCGGAACAGCCGCTCCCACACCAGGTGCCGGGCCTGCGGGTCGAGCCCGGTGGTCGGCTCGTCGAGCAGGACGATCTCCGGCTCGTTCACCAGCGCCCGGGCGATCGTCAGCCGGCGTTTCATGCCGCCGGACAGCGGCTCGACCTTGCTGCCCGCGCGATCGGCGAGCTGTACGAAGTCGAGCAGCGTTTCCGTCCGTTGCCGGGCCACACGGCGCGGGATGCCGAAGTAGCGCGCGTAGGTGGTCAGGTTCTCCCGCACGGTCAGCTCGGGGTCGAGCGAATCCTGCTGCGGGCAGACGCCCAGCCGGGCGCGGATCGCCGGCCCGTCCCGCAACGGATCCAGGCCGAGGATGCGCAGCGTGCCGCCGCTGGGCGGAGACACACAGCCGATCATGCGCATCGTCGAGCTCTTGCCCGCGCCGTTCGGCCCGAGGAAGCCGAACGCCTCACCACGGTGGACATCGACGTCGATGCCGTTCACCGCCGTGAAGTCCCCGAAGCGCTTGACCAGACCGCGGGCGTGGATCAGGGGTAAGGACTCGGACACGTGGCGACCCTAACGCAGGGGTACGTCATCTCCGCCACGAGTTTTCCGTCACCACAGCGCCTTCGCCTGCCCGGCTCGCGCTGAAAAAAATGCCGCAGCCTATCCGATCAAGTGAAGCATATTGACGCCCACCGCGACCGCCCGGCACCCTTAATCGAAATATGACACTTAGTCTATGGAGGAAGCCATGCTCAGACGTATGCTGCGAGCCCTCGCGGCTCTCGCCGTCACCGCGGCCGCAGGCGTGGTCGCAGTCGTCGGTTTCGCCACCCCGGCACACGCGGACGGCTGCTACACCTGGGGGCGCACCCTGAGCCAGGGCATGTCCGGCGAGGATGTCCGCCAGCTGCAGATCCGCGTGTCCGGCTACCCCGGGTACCAGTCCGTGCTCGCCCTCGACGGCGTCTTCGGCCCAGCCACCAAGGCCGCGGTCACCCGCTTCCAGCAGGCGTACGGCCTGGCCGCCGACGGCATCGCCGGCCCGCAGACCTTCAACAAGATCTACGCCCTGCAGGACAACGACTGCACCCCGATCCACTTCAGCTACGCCGAGCTCAACAGGTGCAACTCCACCTGGTCGGGTGGGGCGGTCTCCGCCTCGACGGCGAAGTTCAACGCGCGGGTGGTCATGTGGAAGCTGGAGGCCCTGCGCCACGCGCTCGGCGACGTACCGATCTACGTCTCCAGCGGCTTCCGCAGCTACGCCTGCAACAACGCCGCCGGCGGGTCGTCGACCAGCAGGCACCTGTACGGCGACGCCGCCGACCTCACCGGCTCGCCGTCCCTGTGCACCCTCGCCCGGCAGGCCCGCTACCACGGCTTCCGGGAGATCCTCGGCCCCGGCTACCCCGGGCACAGCGACCACACCCACGTGGCCAACAAGTCGAGCTGGACCTGGTCGGCGAGCTCCTGCGGAATCTGACCCCTGTACATGGTTCCACGCCGGGCGGGTGCCGGACCGAGTCCGGCACCCGCCCGGTTCGTCCGATTCGCCTCACTCCGCCGGCCGCCTCGGCCAGGTGGCCGGATCGTTCAGGTCGCCCACGACCCGTAGCCCCTCCGCCACTGCGAGCACGTCATCCTCGGAGAAGCCGTCCACCTCGGTCGTCAGGCTCAGGTCGAACGTCTCCTGCCAGCCGCTGACCCAGAGGCTCGCCTTGTACGGCCCGGGCTTCCACATCGCCGGATAACCCCCCACCCTGCGGTTCGCCCGGAACTCGTCCTTAGTCCCGACGAGGGAGTCGAGATCGGTGAACTTGGGGCCAAGGCTCACCATCAGTGTGGCGCCCCGCGAGTTGACGATCTTAAAATTGGAGGACTCATACGCGCCGAATCCGTGGTTCTGCTCGGCACCCCTCGCGCGGAAGCTGACCCAGCACTCGATCAACCGGGCATCACGCGGTACCACCTCGGCGACGAGGGGCTGCACGCAGTACTGGGAACGGTCGAGGCGCAGCGTCTCCGCCACCTTCCTGATGATCTCGTCCGTCCCGTCCCGCGCGACGATGGCCACCCAGAGCCCCTCGACCGGCTGCCACCGCAGGGTCCAGGTGGGGAGTTTGTTCGGCTGGGCGGGCTCTCCCGGGGGGGTGTAGTTCACATAGGGGTAGCGCTCCAGCTTCGCCGAGCGACCCTGCACAGTGATGTCCCGACTCAGGTCGCTGTCTCCAAACGGCCAGCCCCACACCGTCAAGATGTCACGTTCCGATATGAAAACTTCCACTTGCCGTTCGGCGGAGCTACCGTCGTCGATGGCGACCAGGAAGCCCTCGAGCCCCGGCACCGACTGCCATCGAAGCATCAGCGGACTCGGAATGACCGACAGGTCGACGTCGAAGTGCAGCACCCCTGGGTCGGTTCCGACGAGCTCCGGCCGGTCCACCGCGCCCGGCACGCCGCTCGCCTCCGGCAGCGTGGTGGGCCCGGTGCTGCGCGGATGCCTCGAGGGCGTGGCCGACGGGCTGGCCGACGGAGGCGGTCTCAAGACGGTGGTCGCGGACGGCCGGAGCACGACGTACGGCGTGGCGATCACCGCCGCGGCCACCAGCGCGGCGAGTGAGCCGCCGATCCGTCGGCGCAGCCGGATGCTCCGCTGCCTGCGTATGGCTGCGGCGG